>Ga0272441_10001875_pt1 | contig 43939 bp, 31 predicted proteins | sample SSMProp6N_FD_193582 | JGI IMG/M metagenome (GOLD analysis project Ga0272441, IMG submission 193582) | Marine sediment archaeal communities from Little Sippewissett salt marsh, Falmouth, MA, United States - SSM-Prop-6N | ecosystem: Environmental > Aquatic > Marine > Wetlands > Sediment ...
GACGAGCCGGGGAGGGTGGTCCCCCGCGGCCCGGCCCACGGCGGCGACGGCGTCCGCCGAGGCGCTCAACATGTCCTCGGGGTCGGTCTGCATGAGGTGCAGCTCGGCCACCTCGTCCATGCGGGTCTGAAACTCCAACCAGCCCTCGGGGCTGATGGTCTTGGGGACCTTGAGCACGGAGGCGCCGCTGTCGCTCTTTACGCCGAAGGGGTGGTCCACCGCGTAGGCGTAGAAGGGGATCCGGTCGGTGATGACCTGGGGCGTGAGCCCCACCTTCTGGGTCATGGCGGTGAGGAACTTGGGCACCTTGTCGGTCATGCGCAGCAGGCCGAGGCCCTTGGTGAGCTGCTTGGGCCTGACACCGATGAGGTCGGCGTAGAAGTCCACCGCGAGTCGGCCGTCGATGCGCTTGACCAGGTTGTCCTTCGCCTCGGTGACCGGAAAGGACCGGTTCGTGGGCGTGAACCCGTGGGCCATGTCGTGGTGCACCTCCAGGTCCGTGGCGAGGAGGCCGAGCGTGACCGACTGCTCGTGTACGCGATCGCCGGTGAACTCCCGGCTTCCCAGGAACCGCGCTCCGTCCGACGCGGAGCCACCCACCACGATCCACTCGTCCCCGAGCTCGTCCCGCACGGCGGCGACCACGTCCTCCTCCACGCCGGCGTGGTCCAAGGTGAAGCCCGCGGTGTGCAGGATGCACACGTAGTGGTTGCGGGCCGGGCCGCCCAGGTCCTCCAGGGCGCGTTGGGCCCGGTCCACCGCCTCCCGGGCGGCGGCGTCGGGCCGGTCGAACACGCGATCGGCGTGTCCCACGGCGGCCTCGGTGCAGTCCGAGGCGAGGCCGGCGATGACCAGCCCGTCGGTGAGCAGGCCGTCCGACGAGAGCTCTCCGGTGGTGGTGCAGCCCAGGACCGGGACGTCCCCGACCTGGCGGCGCACCTCGGCGAGGATCTGGTCGTGCTTGTGCTTGATGGAGCAGTACACGAAGACGAGCCGATAGGGCTCCGTTGCGTCGGCGAGGGGGGAGAGGGCCTCCCGAACGGCCTCGCGGCTCTTTTTTTGCGTGGAGCGCCCTACCTGGACGGTGATTCTCGAGTCGATTTTTTTCGCCACGCTACGCTCCCAGGTCTGGCGGACGAGGTTACACCGCGCGGGACGTCGCGTAAACCACTCACGCGTCGGGGCCGGCGTTTGCCGCGGGGAAGCGGATGCAGACGGTGGTGCCCTGGCCCGGCGTCGAGTGGAGCTGGATCGTGCCGCCGCTGTCGGTGACGATGCGGTGGGTCACGTAGAGGCCGAGCCCGGTGCCCTCGCCGATGTCCTTGGTGGTGAAGAAGGGCTCGAAGGCGTGCGCCACGGCGTTGCGGCTCATGCCCGAGCCCTGGTCCCGACACTGCAGCTCCACCATGTCGCCGTCGAGCCGGCTGACGACCTCCACCGGATTCGAATCTCTGCCTTCCCCTTCGGCGCCCGCGTAGGCGTCAAAGGCGTTGGTGAGCACGTTGAACAACACGCTCTGCAGCTGCGCGGGAACGCAGCGGATCGGGGGGAGGGTCGGCGCGAGGCGGCGCTGGACCACGACCTGGTGCTCCTCCATGAGGGGATCGATGAGCTCGAGGGTCTCCTCGACAGAGGCGTTGAGCGTCACCAGCTCGGGCTCGGTAACCGGCATGGTGCGGCTGTAGGCGGTAAGCTGATCGATGATGTCCCGCATGCGCATGGCGCATTTCAGGGCTCGCCCGGCCTGGTCCGCCGACTGCGGATCCGAGCTCTGGCGGTGGATGTGCTCGGCATAGCCCACCACGGCCGTCAGCGGGCTGTTGAGCTCGTGGGCCATGCCGGCAGCGAGCCGTCCGATGGAAGAGATCTTGGCCGCATGGAGCACCTCCGTCTGCATGCGGTCCCGGTCCTCGATCATGGTGTCGAAGTCAAGCTTGAGCACTCGCAGCAGGGCGTAGATGGGGGCCAGGGGGTCCCGGAGGTCCACCTGGGGATCCTCGATGCCCGCGGCGTGCCAGTTGATGGTGGCCGCGTACTCGATCAGCTCCGACACCCGCGCGCCCATCTCCTGCCGGGAGTAGCGGGGCTTGCCACGGAGAAGATCGAGGAGCCCTGGCCCGGGGGCGTGGCGGTGCAGGCGCCGCGCGCCGCGCAGCCCGTCGCTGCGGTCGGCCCTGACGAGGTAGGGGAAGGGGAGCACCGCACGGGCCATGTGGGCCACCGCGTGGAAGGTGCGGGTGGTTCCGAAGACCACCACGCCGCGGCAAGGGTGCTTTTCGTGGAGCGCCAGGTACCGTTGCTGTATGTACCGCAGCGCGTTCCAGTCCACCCGCCGCAGGCCCGAGAGGTCGCTGAGCTGGGCGAAGGTGCCGTCGGGGAACGATTCATCGTCGGCGAGGATGCGCTCCTTGAGGTCGAACAGGTGCGCTGCCGCGGTGCGGGTCAGCCGTCCCACGGGACGGCCGTAGAGGATGGAGCCGTCCCAGACCTCGAATTCGACCCGGTACCCGCCCACCGCCACGGACCAGTCGTCCCGGCGTGTACGGCGCGAGAGCGGTGGGGTGTCGCGGTCGGGTGGCGCCTCGAGGGTCTGCAGGGACTCCCGGAGGGCGGCCGGGTAGTCCGAGACGAAGTACACCGAACCGTTCGGGTAGTCGCTGAGGGACCTGGTCGCGGCCATGATCCAGCGGAGCACCCTCGGGCCGCCGTAGCCCCAGTAGCCCCGGAGCAGACCGCGCTCGTACTCTGCGGCCAGCAGCTCGGTGAGCTGCACGTTTCCGTTACCGGGGTGGCGGAGCGAGACGCCGCTGTAGTCCTTGATCTCGCAGTGGGGCCGATCCCACAGCCCTGCCTCCCGCAGGACGGCGCGCCGTTCGTCGAAGAGCCTCTGCATTCCGGTGGGGCCGGGGTTGCCGATGGGGCGGGTGTGCAGGACCCGGCCGCCGACGACGGCGAAGGAGACGCGGTAGTCCCTGGTGAGCTCGATGTCCTGCCATTCGGGCCGCCGCTCGATGGGGAGGAGGCTGGACGGACAGATTTCCCGCGCGGGCGGGTTGTCGGGCTGGGTGCGCATGCGGGCGGCCGATCCCTGTTGGGGGTCCAAATCAGTCCAGAGTTGTGAGCAATAAAACCACAACCGAACGCCTTGATGCAACTCGCACGTCGATCAAACCAGGACAGGGGTGTCTCAAAAAGACAACACCTGTCAAGGGAGGGCTACACCTACACGGGAGCCAAGAACTTGCCTCATTTCCATTTCACTATGAATATACACAAGAAAGCGTAGATGTCTCGCATTGGATCGAAACGTGCAAGTTGCGGCATCGCCATTGGTAGGAATGTGATGCAAAACGTTCCGGACTTGCAGGAGACCCCTAGATGAGAGTTGGTATCTTTACAGAATTTCCGTCTCCCACGGTGCAATCGGGACCCGCCATCCACACGCGCTTCCTGGCCGAGCAGCTGGAGAAGCGGGGTCACTCGGTGGTCATGCTGGGACCGGATACGGGCGGCCCGGCTCCGGCGAACGGGCGGCAGTCGGTCCTCTTCTACGGGCTCCCGTTCATGACCCATCCCAACGTGCGCATCGCCCTCCCTGGACCCTACCGGAGCCTGATGGAGCGACCGCCCGTGGACGTGATACACGGGCAGACGAACACCGCGCAGCTGGAGTACGCCGGCTATGCCCACGAGATGTGGGGCTTGCCAGTGATCAACACCCACACCGTGCACTTGCCCACCCACTCGCACTTTTTGTTGTCGGACCGCCTCTACGCAAACGAGACGGTGCGCAAGTGGTGGCGGCAGCAGGCCGAGGCCACCGAGCGTGTCTTCGCACGCATCTACAACCGCGGCGACTGCCTGGTGGTCCAGAGCCGACACTTCGTGGGCTACTGGCGGGACCGCGGCGTGACCATCCCCATCGAGGTGGTGGGGCGCCCCATCGATCCGGCGACCTTCTCGCGGCGCGTGCGGCGGGACCCCTTCCCGGCGGGTTTCTCCAGCGGCAAGCGCCTGCTGGTGGTGTGCCGACACGACCGCGAGAAGCGGCTCGAGAACGTGCTCGACCTCTTCGCCCGCCAGGTCGCCCCGTCGGACCCCGAGGTGACCTTGACCCTGGTAGGCGACGGCCACGATCACGCCAACCTCTACGGCAAGGCCCGCGAAACCGGCTACTTCGACCGCATCCACTTCCCGGGAGAGGCACGCCACGACGAGCTGGTGGACTGGTATGGCCACGCGGACCTGTTCTTGTACACGTCCCTGTCGGAGACCTTCGGCAATGTCGTCAACGAGGCGCTCTGGTGCGGGTTGCCCACGGTGGCCCTGGACGACGGCATGGGCGTGGCGCACCAGGTGCACCCGGGGCGGAACGGCTTCCTGGTGGACCCGGATCGGCCGGACACGGACGTGACGTTCGCCCGCAGGGTGCAGCAGCTCCTCGCCGACCCCGACCTCCGGGGGCGGTTCGCCATCAACGCGGCCCGGCTCAGCCGGGAGACCTCCCACCCCACCTCGGTGGTGCGCCGCTTCGAGTCCATCTACGAGGACGCCCGGCGCCACGCCGCCGACCACGTACGGCGCCCCGTAGCGAGCCGCAGCCGCCTGCTCCACCTGGCCTGCGCCGCGCGATCCGCGGGCAGGTGGGGCGTCATGAACGGCTCTGTCCTGGCCCTGGGCGCCGTGGCGGCCCTGAGCGGGACCAGCCGCGGCTCCGCGGTCCAGCACGACGAGGCCGTGGCCCGCTACCTCGACCAACCCCTGCCCGAGGCTGGTCCCGAGGCCCGGCCCGTGCCCGCCACGGCGGGGCTCTACGGCTCCCAGCCCAGCCACAGCGCCGGAGACCTTCCGGGTATCTGAGGGATCGCCGACAAGCGTCCGACCCTCTACCGAGGCCCGACCTCCCAATCCGCAAGTCGCCCTGAGAATCCTCGCAATCTGACGGTGGTCCGTGGCTCCCCGAGAGCGGGCCCTGATGAGTGGCTCTCGCTGGAGAGATGGCACCGCGTGCAAAAAGACGCAAGATGCCACTTGACACTGAGTGACATTTTCAGGTATGAGGTTCCTGGAGGCCCGGACGATGACGCTCCGCGAACGCAAGAAAGCCCAGACCCGGGAGGCCCTCGCCGAGGCGGCCCTGCGGCTCTTCGCGGACAAGGGCTTCGACCATGTGACGGTGGACGAGATCGCCGAGGCGGCGCAGGTGTCCCGACGTACGTACTTCAGGTACTTCCCCACCAAGGAGGCCGTGGTCTTTCCGGATCGGGAGCGGCGGCTTCGGCGGTTCCAGGAGACGCTCGCGGCCCGGCCGGCGGACGAGCCTCCCGTGGAGGCGGTGCGGCGGGCCCTGATGGCACTGGCGCGGGACTACGAGGAGAACCGGACGCGGGTGATCCTCCAGCAGCGCATCGTGGAGGGGTCGGCCGTGGTGCTGGCCTACGACGCGGAGCTGGATCGCCAGTGGGAGCGGACCATCGCCGTGGCCCTGGGGGATCGCGGGCGGGTGCGGGCGGCGCGGAGAAGGGCTCGGCTCCAGGCCGGGGCGCTCATGGGCGCCATCCGGGCCATCCTGAACGAGTGGTACGCGCGGGCGGGCAGGGAGGACCTCGAGGCCCTCGGCCAAGAGGCCTTCGACCTGCTGAAGCACGGCATGGCGACAACAACTGACAGCCCCTAGATCGTGAGGACACCATGAAGATACCGCAGCAGGGAAGCACCAGGGACGAGGTCTTCGACCAGCTCGAGAAGTTCACCGGGCACGACTACGACTGGCGCACGGGCAAGTGCTACGCCTACACCTTCGACGCCGGCGACGAGGCGGAGAAGGTGGCCAAGGACGCATTCATGCGTTTCATGTCCAAAAACGCCCTGGACCCGACGTTCTTCCCCAGCGTGCTGGAGCTGGAGAACCGAGTGGTGGCCATGTGCGCCGCGCACCTGGGCGGGGACGCCGGCACGGCCGGTACGTTCACCAGCGGGGGGACCGAGAGCATCATCTTGGCGGTGAAGACCGCGCGGGACTACTTCCGCGCCAAGCGACCGGACATCACCACGCCCGAGATGATCCTGCCGGTCACGGCCCACGCCGCCTTCCACAAGGCCGCCCACTACCTGGACGTGAAGGTGGTGCTCGCCGACGTGAACCCCGACACCTTCCGCGTGGAGGCCGAGACCGTGCGGCGTCTCATCACGCCGAGCACCATCCTGCTGGTGGGCTCGGCCTCCTGCTACGCCTATGGCACGGTGGATCCGATCCCAGACCTGGGTCGGCTCGCCCTGGACCATGGCCTGCTCCTGCACGTGGACGGGTGCATCGGCGGGTTCCTGCTGCCCTTCTTCAAGGAGGCGGGCGCCGACATCCCGGACTTCGACCTCTCGGTGCCGGGCGTGACCTCCATCTCCATGGACCTGCACAAGTACGCCTACGCGCCCAAGGGTTCCTCGGTCGTGTTGCACAAGAACGCGGACCTGCGGCGGCACCAGATCTTCGCCTGCGCGACCTGGACGGGCTACACCATCGTCAACACCAGCGTCCAGTCCACCAAGGGGGCGGGCCCCATGGCCGGATCCTGGGCCGTGCTCAACTTCATCGGCCGGGACGGCTACGAGGAGATCGCCCGGAACCTGTGGGACGCGACCGCGCGAATCAAGGAGGGCCTCGAGGCGATCCCCCAGCTCAGGCTCCTGGGCGACTCGGACATGCCGCTCATCGCCTTCACGTCCGACACGCTCAATGTCTTCCACATCATCGACGCCATGAACGCCAAGGGGTGGCACATCCAGGCCCAGCTCAAGTACGAGCGCCACTCCGAGTGCATCCACCTGTCGGTGAACCCGAGCAACGTGGAGCACACCGACGCCATGCTTCGGGATCTGCGCGCGGTGTGCGATCAGGTGACGGCCAAGCGCGGCAGCAACCTCGCCAAGGCCGTTTCCACCATGTTCGGCGGGCTGAATCCGGATCGGCTGAACGACACCATCTTCAAGAAGATGATCGGCATGGCAGGGATGGAGGGCGTGGGCGTGCCCGAGAAGATGGCCGACATCAACGACATCATGAACGTTCTGCCCCCCAACCTCTCCGAGCGGCTGCTCGTCGAGTTCATCAACCGCCTCTTCGATCAGCCCAAGGGCGCCGACGACCTGCCCGCGCCGGCCCGGGCCTACCGGCCGCCCCGGGGCCCGGGCGCGGACGTGGGCTCGGGCAACGGGCACGCACGGGACCAGGCGCCCGCCGGCGTGGCCGGAGCCGCAATGGCCTTCGCCCGCAACCTCCGCGACCGCCTCGTGGACCTGGGGCTCCCCCTGCCGCGGTGAGCCGAGGGCGTCATGCGTAGACACCTCAGGCCCGTCACCTCCCGACCTGTCCGCATTGGATACGGGCGAATCTGCCAGGAGACGAACGCGTTCTCACCCGTGGCCACCACGGTGGATGACTTCCGGCGGCTGCACCACCGGGCCGCTGGGGACCTGGCGAGGGCCTGCGGGCGCCTGGGTCAGGAGGTGCCGGGCATGATCCGCAACGCCGAGCTCTCGGGGTTCTGCCGGGCGGCGCGTCGCCACGGTCGGGGCGTGGTGGAGCCGGTGCCCCTGGTGAGCTCCTGGGCCATGCCCTCCGGGCCGCTGGACGCCGCCACCTGTGTCGCCCTGCGGGACGAGCTGGTCCGTCACCTCCGCCATGTGGGCGCGGTGGACGGCGTGTTCCTCACGCTGCACGGCGCCATGCGCGGTCGAGGCGACTGGGCCGAGCCCGAGGAGCGGATCCTCGCCGCGGTGCGCGCGGAGGTGGGGGACCACGTGCCCATCGCCATCACCTTGGATCTTCACGCCCAGCTCACCCCCGGCAAGGTGGATCCCGTGGACGTCGTCGCCGGGTACCGCACCAACCCTCACCGGGATCTGGCGCGCACGGGCGCCCGGGCGGGGGACCTGCTCATCGGCGCGGCCCGGGGGCAGATCCGTCCGGTGTCCGCCTGGCGCTCCCTGCCCCTGGTGCTGGGCGGTGGGCTCACCATTGACTTCCTGCGGCCCATGCGACCGATCTTTTCGCGCATGAAGGCCATGGAGCGGGATCCGCGGGTCCTCTGCGTCAGCCTCTTCATGGCCCACGTGTGGAACGACTCCCCGGATCTCGGCTGGGCGGTGCACGTGGTCACCGATGACGATCCCCTGGTCGCCCGTCGGTTGGCTGACGAGCTGGCCGACCGCGCCTGGGAGGTGCGTGTGCACGAGCCGCCGCGGTTCCTGGATCCCGCCGAGGCCATCGCGTCGGTGCGCGAGGCGCGCCTGGCCCGGGCGACGGGCGTCGTCTGCGTGGTGGACACGTCCGATGTGGTGGGCGCCGGCGCCGCCGGGGAGAACACCAACCTCCTGGCGGCGCTCCTGGAAGCGGGGCAGGGGCTCACCTGGTACGTGCCGATGCGCGACGCCACCGCGGTGGACACCCTCTGGTCGCACCGGCCCGGAGACGAGGTGGACCTCGCCGTCGGTGGTCGGCTGGATCCGGAGCGCAACCCGGTCGTCGAGATCCGTGGCCGCCTCCGCCGGCTCGTTCGGACCCGCTACTTCGGCCGCGCCGCCGTGGTGGACCTGGGCCACGTGCACCTCGTCCTCACCGAACTCGCCCCCTTCAACGTGAAGCCCGCCTTCTTCAAGGACCTGGGCCTGGACCCCTGGCGCGCCGACGCCGTGGTGGTCAAGACGCTCTTTCACTACCGCGTCTACTACGCCGCGGTGGCCAGGAAGCACATCCCCGTCCGCACCCGCGGCTCGACGGACCTGTACCTGTTCGAGTCCAACGACTTCCGGGAGCCGGTGCACCCCCTGGTTCCGGTGGAGGACTGGCGCCCCGCCGACCGTCGGCGTCGCCGCGGGTAGTGTTCTAGTTTGGGTTTGAGACTTGGCGGGGGGCGGGATGAAGCGTTGGATGCCTTACGGTACCGGTGTGACGCCAGGTATGTGTGACACACAAATTTTACAATCGCAAGGTGGAGACATGACGGTATTGTGTCTCACACCGACAGTGATGCCGTCTTTTCTGTCCGCTCGTGGAAAAACCAAATTAAAGAGCCTGTCCTCCCCGTTCTCAAGATAGCGGCGAATGGCATATGCACACAAATCAGCTATTTGAACCATATCAGTGAGACCACTGTCTACAAAAAGTGGAGTGCCAATAATATGGTTCACCTTGGTCCACAGTGTCCCGACCTTGTGAAATTGTTTCATTAGTTTTGTGTGCTTCGCTTCAACGTTTTGATTGTTGTCATGGATTAATAAGCCACGTTTAGTATCTGGTTCTCCAGATCCAATGAGCATAAGATATCGCTCAAACCTGGAGACAATCTGCTCAAATGCCTGTTCATCAACGGTTCTCTGTGTTTTTCGTTCATCGAAGTGTACTTTATCAATGCACTCGGCAAACAGTCGAGCGAACCCCCAGTTACCAACGCACTTCGCAATATCCTCCAGAAAATCATTCCTTTGCGTTCTCGATAAGTGAGTGTATTCTTTTGATTTTTTGTAGTTTTTCTTGGTTTGATGATACTGCTTGCGCTTATTGGAGCGCTGCAATCTGAGCAGTTCCGTCTTTCTTGATCGCTCAACTGCGATTTGCCTGCTTTGATAATCAAGTGATTCAAATTGGGAAATTTTGCTTTGCTCTGGATAAGCTCTCGCAATCCAGCCTGTGTGTATCTCGGCTTCATCCAGTGCGTATTTTCGTTTAATTTTACCGATTTCTCTATCGCAATCCCCCCAGTGCCAAATGGGGATTGAAATTCCAGCTAGAATGAAGTGGGAGGTGTTGCCTGGGATGCTTGACGTACCAGACTCATCAACATAGCACAGATACATGTTTTACCCCAGACCAACGCGTTGATTTTATTATGAAAACAAAAAAGCGACTGGTATCGGGGCCCTAAGGCCCCGAGTCGAGACGCTAGGCGACTCAATCCAGACGCTCCTGAAGCATGGGTGCTATGATTAGTTTTGTCAAGCTCTGTTGACTAAAAAGCGACACGTGTGCGATTTTTGCAACTATACCAAATCACTCCGCTTTATGCTGCTCTTCGCACCGCTGGCCTCTCACCCGTCAGCAGCGCCGTCCGTGACGGACTAGCCATCCCGAGACAGCGCCGCGCTTTCAGATAACCAGACCTCGCCGAGCCTTTTCCGTACTCACGGCAGGTGGCCCCTACTGTGTTCCACGGAGGGGCCGGATTCGTCCTCGGCGAGGTCGCGATATCAAAGGAACACTGGAGAAGATGCGCAAGGAGAACCGGGTGAAGTAGCCGGCCGACCACAGCCCCCTCCAGTTTACCGCACGATCCCTGCCAACTGAAATTCAAACTAGGACACTACCTCGCCGCGGGGCGAATTGACCGGTTCGGCGGGCCGGTGGTAGGGTCCCCTGGTTGACGCTCTCGGGAGCGAGTGGGCCATGAGTATTCGCGACAAGTGGCAGATCAAGACGATACAGCGCGAGCCGCCGGCGGATCTCATACCGTCGGGCGCTCGGTCACGACGGATCGCCTTTCTCACGATCATCCGGGGGGGCAAGCGGGATCTGGGGCGCAACGTGGTCGTGAACCGGCCCATCATCATCGGGCGGGCCGAAGACGCGGACCTGCCCCTGCAAGACCTCGTGGCCTCCTGGCGCCATGCCCGGGTGGCGCCCCGGGGGAACCACCGCTTCGTGCTGGAGGACCTGGGCTCCACCAACGGCACCCACGTGGACGGAGGGCTCATCTCGGACCCGTGGACCCTGCGCGAGGGCGAGAAGATCTTCGTGGGGGACACGGTGGTGCGGTTCTCCATGGCCGACGAGATGGACCTGGGGTTCCAGGATCTGGTCTCCCAGCTGGTGTCCACGGACCCGCTCACCGGGCTGGAGTCCAAGCGAATGTTCGACGACGCCTTGGACTATGCTCTGGAGGCCGCCCGGGCCCACGGGCTGACCCTCTCGATCCTGATGATGGACATGGACGGCGTGAAGATCGTCAACGACACCCATGGCCACCTCTTCGGCGCCCACTGCATCGGCGAGACCGGCCGGCTCATCGCGCGGATCCTCGGCCCCCGGGGCGAGGCGTGTCGCTTTGGCGGCGACGAGTTCACCGCCTTTTTGCCGGGCCTCGTCAAGCGCGACGCCATCGGGGTGGGCGAGGAGATCCGCCGGGCCCTCGAGTCGGCCGGGCTGGCCAAGGACGGCATCGCCCTGCGCCCCACCATCAGCATCGGCGTGGCGTCCTTCCCCGAGGACGGGCAGAAGCTGCTCGAGCTCGTGGCCGCGGCGGATCGCGCCCTGTACCGCGCCAAGGCCGCCGGCAGAAACTGCGTCTCCATCTGATCTTCGCCACCACGATTCTGGTTTGTTTCATGGTTTCGAATGATTGACAGGTGCGTACACCTTCGGAGACGCAGGGCTCCTTGACAGCCCTTCGCCTTTTGTAATACAGCAGAGTCAGAGCTAGTGCCTGGGTGGGACGTGTGCTTTGCCGCCGCGTCCCTGGGAAGCCGGTGAGAGTCCGGCGCGGCCCCCGCCACTGTAACCGGGTACCGAGGCAGCAAACATGCCACTGGCGAGAGCGGATCGGATGCGGTCTGCTCGCTGGGAAGGCGCTGCCGAGGGTCCGATCCGGAGCCAGTAGACCGACCCAGGCCACCGGTCCTGTCCTTCGGGGTGAAGGAGCCGAGGCCCGTCCTACCCACGGTCGAGTCGATCCCTACACCCCTGCAGGCGGACCCCTTGGAGAAGAATGTCCGCACGCGCGCCTATCTGGTCGGGTCCCGAGGTGATTGCCCTGGTGGTGATCGCCTACGCCGCCCTGGTGGGGGCCCCGGCGGCGCGGGCGGACCCCCTCGACCTGCGCCCCATCCAGGTCAAGGACAAGCGCATCGAGCCGGGGTCACCCCAGGCCGAAGACACCGCCTTCTCCACCACGGTCAACGCGACCCGGGCCGCCACCGAGGGCGGCGGCGTGGCCGAGCACCTGGCGCGGTCCGTGGGGGTCCAGGTGCGCCGCAGCGGGAGCCACGGCGACTTCGCGTCGGTCCTCATCCGCGGCTCCTCGGCCAACCAGGTGGGGATCTTCCTGGACGGCATCCCGCTGGCGATGGGCAGAGGGGGCCTCTTCGACCTGTCCCTGGTGCCGCTCCTCTCCATCGCGCGCGTCGACGTCTTCCGCGGCTACCTGCCCGCCGAGTTCGGGTCCGAGGGTATTGGCGGCGCCATCAACCTCGTGCCCGGCGGGGCCCCCAAGCGCCCGCGCACGCGGCTGATGGCGGGGGTGGGCTCCTTCGACCTGGTCCAGGTGGGCGCGGCCCGCAGCGCCCGCCACGGCCCCTTCCGCTACGCGGTGAACCTGGGCTTTTCGCGGGCCACGGGCGACTTCCGGTTCTTCAGTGACAACGACACGCCCTATCAGCTTGGCGACGACGGCTGGCTGAGGCGGCAGAACAACCAGAGCCTGATCTTTTCGAGCCTGGGCTGGGCCCGGTGGCGGGTCAGTCGGGACCTGGTGATATCGTTCCTGGAGAGCTTTTCGTACAAGGACAAGGGGTTGCCGGGGACCGGCGCCTCCCAGGCGTCGGGCACGCGGCTTCGGAGCCTGCACCAGGTCTTCGACGTGAAGGTGGACCAACGTCGGTTCCTCGTGCCGTCCCTGTCGGCCATGTTGCGCGTGAACTTCCAGGTCTCCCAGGACCGCTTCTCCGACCCGCAGGGCGAGCTGCCCCTGGGCGCGCAGGACCAGGCCGACACCAACTTGACCGTGGGCGCCATCGGCCGGCTCTCCTGGGCGCCCCACGATCCGCAGCTCTTCAGCCTCATCCCCGAGTGGCGCTACGAGCGGTACGCGGGTCGCGATCCGGGGCGGGACCTGCCGTCGGCCCTGCGGTACCGCCTGGGCCTGGCGCTGCGCGACCGCGTCGTTCTGTGGGACGACCGCGTGACCCTGACCCCGGTGGTGCGGCTGGACCTGCTGTACAGCGACGTCACCGGCTCCCGGGACGGCCTCGAGGTTCTCCGCAACGCCTTTCACTGGTTCGCCAGCCCGCGCCTGGGCGCCCGGGTCCGCATCGTCCGGGGGCTGGAGGTCCGCGGCAACGTCGGGCGGTACTTCCGGCCCCCGAGCCTCCTGGAGCTGTTCGGCAACCGCGGCACCGCCATCGGCAACCCCGATCTGGAGCCCGAGAAGGGCACCTCCGGGGACTTCGGCGCGGTGGTGAAGGTCACACGCAAGCGCAAGGTCCTCGAGCGGCTGCTTTTCGAGGCGGTCTTCTTCGCCCGGGACTCGGTGGACCTGATCCAGTGGGTGCAGAACTCCCAGCGCACCGCCGTGGCCATGAACATCTCCCGGGCGGTGGCCCTGGGTGGGGAGGTCTCCGCGGGCGTGTGGCTGAGGCTCCACGCCCAGGTCCGGGCGCGGCTCACCGCCAACTACACGGTGCTGCACACCGAGAACCGCTCCGGCAAACCCCTGCTGGACGGCAACCGCCTCCCGGGGCGGCCCCTCCACGAGGTCAACGGCCGCGTGGATCTGGTGTGGCGCAAGGGGCGCTGGGGCGTGGGCGTCCACTGGTCCGTGACGCACCTCTCCGACTCCTTCCTGGACGAGGCGAACGCCTTTTTGCCCGTGCCTCGCCGCACCCTGCACGAGGTGGGGCTGGTGGTGCGGCCCTGGCTACGCGACCTCTCGGTGTCTGTGACCTTCAAGAACGTGGCGGACCTGCGCGTGGAGCACACCCCGGCCCCGGCCTTCACCGGCCTGGAGCGGATCCCCCGCGCGCTCATGGACTACGGCGGGTTCCCCCTGCCGGGCTGGGAGTTCTTCGTGAACGCGGTGTGGACCTTTGACGACCCCGAGCGAGGCAAACGGAGCAAGACCCATGCGAGACCTTGAGAGCAGCGCTGCACCGGCAGCTCAGGTGGCCGCCGCCCTGGCCCTGATGGTGCTGGTGACCGCGGGGGCCTGTGGAGACGCAGCGGCCGGGGATCCGGACGCGGGCCCGGACGCCGTGGTGATCTGCGGCCCCGTGGCCCCCGAGACCAGGCCCCACGGCCGGCTCGTGGTGGCCACGGAGCAGTACGGCTCCGGCGGCGGCATCACGGTCATCGACCTGGACACCCTCGAGCCGTCCATCAACGTGGCGCTCGCCCACGACGACGTGACCGTGCGCTGGTTCGACGATCGCATCTGGGTGCTCAACCGCTTCGGCGCCGACAACATCATGATCCTCGACGGCCGCACCTACGGGCTCATCAAGCAGTTCTCCGTCCGCCCGGGGACGAACCTGGCCTGCAACCCGCACGACCTTTTGTTTCTGGACCGGTGCCGGGTGTACCTGAGCTGCCTCGAGCAGTCGCGCGTCTACGTGGTGGATCCCACGGCGTCTCTGGGTGAGGAGCTCGTGGGGTCCATCGATCTGTCCTCCCTGTCGGACGCCGACGGGCTGCCCGAGATCTCGCACATGGCCCTGGTGGATGGGCTGGTGTACGTGGCGGTGGAGCGGCTGGAACGGTCCGCCGGGTGGATCCCGGCGCCGCCATCTTACGTGGCCGTGGTGGATCCCGCCACCGACACGCTGGTGGACACCATCGACCTGGCCGAGCCCAACCCCGTGGGTCCCCTGGTGCCCATCCCCGGCACGAGCGACCTGGTCGTGGCCGCGGGGGGAGACTGGTCCGGGGGCGCGGCGGGGCTCCTGCGCATCGACACAATGGCAGGGACCTCGGCGCTGGCCCTGTCCGCGGCGGACCTGGGTGGCCTCGTGGCGTCGTTTGCCCTGGGGGGCGACGGGTGCGGCCACGCCGTGCTCATGACCCCGATGACCTTCGACACGAGCGTGGTGCGCTTCTGCCTGGACGGCACCGTGGAGGCCTGCATCCCCGTCGGCGATCGGCTGATCACCGCCGTGGCCCTGGTTGACGACGGCCGACTGCTGGTCACCGACGCCACCGACGCTTCGCCCGGGGTGCGCATCTTCGACCCGGCCAGCTGCGTGGAGCTCACCACAGAGCCCATCCCCACGGGCTTCACCCCGGGCTTCACCGATCCCATGGTCCTGATCCCGCCGCTCGAATGAGGGGCTCGCGCGCGGCGGTCCTGTGAGTAGCTCTGGCTAGTCGGCCGCCAGCCACCGGCCGTAGACGCCGTCGATGTCCGGGCCGTTGGAGATGGGCTCTGCGGGATAGGGCTCGCCCGTGTAGGCTCGCCCGTGTCCGGGTTGAGCTCCTCGTGCAGCAGCACGGGCTGCACCCCCGCGAACCCCGGCATCGCCGGAGATCGCCGACACTGATCTCAACCCCCGCATCGATTTCGCTGAGCTGGACGCTTCGTCTCTGATCCTCCGAGGCGGAGCTCTCCCGACCTACAACCTGCGGCTGCTGGCGGCTTGGGCTTCTTCATTCCGCCCATCGCCACTGCAGTACGTGGATGACAGTTCGGCCGAAGTGCCGACCACTCGGGCCGAATTGTCGCTCGAATAGGCGCTTGCACGACATTACGCTTTGAGTGCCCGGGCACTCCGGACGCAGTGTCGCCTGTGGGGTCCATTTCGCGACGTTGCGCCTGAAGTGCCGAGCACTTGAGCCGAATTGTCGCTCGAATAGGCGCTTGCGCGACGTTACGCTCTGAGTGCCCGGGCACTCCGGGCGCAGTGTCGCCTGTGGGGTCTATTTCGCGACGTTGCGCCTGAAGTGCCGACCACTCGGGCCGAATTGTCGCTTTTGGAGGCCGGTATCGCGGGGACCGGACTACCGAGCACTCAGGCGCCGTTGGCCGGCCCAACCATGGGACGAGATCGCCAGCATCTGGGCGTGCCTCATCTTGTTCTTTTTGCAGAAAGAAGAGACCAGCACGCCCATGCTTCGGCGGTCTCGTCCTGCGCACGCGCTCACCACCAACGCTCAATACCAGAGCTTGTCCGTTCCGCAGAAGCGCACCAAGAGAGCCACAAAAAGACACGATATGCGATGGCATCTATTTCGGGGGATGCTCAGGTTGACCAACCGCGCACGGAAATTTGTGACCATTCGTCCCAACGGGGGTTCATTAAAAAGAGGATTGTGGAAAAAGCTCGCGCAGCTGACGTGGTGTCCGAACGGGCTCGCATGGTATGAAAGACCCATTGTGCCGCTCGTGCGTCGCGAGTACAGACGGTAGGCGATGTGGTGACCCACAAGGAGCTTTGTCCATGACGCGGATGCTGCGTACCCCTGGCGCCCTGTTTCTGGCCCTGCTCGGCACGACGGCGTGTCACCAGGGGCCGCCCAAAGCCCGTGTTCGGGCCCCGGCGGCCGCTGGCCGTGCCGCTCCGGCCCACAGAGCTGCAGCACGGCCGAAGCCTCGTGCTGTGCGGCGGGGCAAACACGCCTGTGTGACGCTGACCCCCCTGAAGAAGCGCTGGTTTCTCGGGGAGAACATCCAGGCCCACTATCGGGTGAAAAACTGCGGCACGCTGCCCTTCAAGGTGGATTTTGGCGGCGACTACCGGGGCGCGAGCCGTCACTTGCGGTTCAAGGTCATCGCCCATGACGCCCGGGGACGGAAACTGGCCGACCCGGATCCATCGGGGTTCTGCATGGGCGGCATGTCTTCCACCAGGGTCCTGAACCCCGGTGACTCCTTTTTTCAAACCCTACCGCTGGTGCCCTACGCGCGTTTCGAGCGCGCCGGCACCTACCGGGTACGCCTGTTCCACGACCTGGGCTGGAAGCTCCCCCTCCGCCGGGCAAAGGGGCGCGTCGTGCTTCCGCCGTCCACTGACTCCCGCTGGACGCAGACCACCCTGGAGTTGGTCCAGCCGAACCCGGCGCAGGCCCGGAGGGTGGTGGCGCGCATGGCGAAGCTGCCGACGGATCCCAACGCCACGTGGGGCAAGAAGTCCGGGACCTATTCTGACTTTGGCTGCCTGCGCTACCCGGTGTACCTGCCCATTTTGGAGCAGCGGGTCAGGAAGGGACTCGGGGTGTCCCAGGCTCTCCGTGGCATTGCCAATATCCCGACGCCGGCCGCTACGGCCGCGCTGATCCGGCTGCTGCGCCACCCGGGTGGGCGCATCTCCCAGCGGGTCGTCGGAGCCCTGTCCATGCGCCTGCCGGATCCCATGCTGCAGGGCAAGCTGGGGCCGAGGAATCCGTTCTTCAACACCCTCAAGCCCCAGCGCCTGTATCTGATCAAACACGGCTGGCGGCCCCGGTTCGCCGACGCAGTGCGCGCTGCAGCCCGTCGGCTGCTCGCCGCGAAGTCCACCGCGCCGGTGCGTTCAGGGGCGTTTCTCGTGCAGGCTGTGGGCACCGCCAAGGAGCGGGCTGCGCTCGTGGGTGCGTTGGATTGGGCCATCGCGCAGACCGTGCACCTGCCCCTCAATCGCCGCTTGTATCCCCGTCCCCGCGGCGCCTGTCAGGAGCTGCTCCGGGCCGCGGTGATGCTTGTGCGCCACGGCAGTGTCAAGCCGCCCAGGGCACCGAGGACCCCGGGACAGATTGCGCTGTACCTGACGGCTTGGGGCCCCGCCAAGGCCGCCAAACGGCCCCGCCGCTTCAACCGGTTCGTGGGCCAGTGGATGAGCCACCGCATCCCGTACATTCGAGAGCTGGTCCTGACCCGCACATCGGGGACCCTTCCGACTTCTGTGCTGCGTCGACTGCAGCGGCAGCTGACCTCGTCCAGCGTGGACCTGCGGGTGGCTACCTGCAACGCGGTGGCGCGCAGCAAGCAGCCCCGCTTTCGCCGGGCCCTGCTGGCGCTCATGGCGACGGCGCGGGAGCGATGGCTCATCTACGCGGCGGCCAGCGCCGCTCGGGCCATCGGCGTGTGGCCGGACCGGGTCGCGCGGACGTGGGCGCTCCGCCTGGATGATCCCAAGCTGACGATGTTGATGTTTCGTCAGCTGTCGTCGCTGTTCCACAGTAACAGCGGCTCGAACATGTCAGGCAAGATCACGTTGGCTGAAGCCCGACGGCTCAAGAAGCGGTGGCTCCGATTCATCCGGACGCACCGATCAGCCATCCGGAAGGGGCACCGGTTCCGCTTCGGCGATCCGCGCCTGTCGCCCCAGTTGGTGCCGCGTGGGTTCTATTTCACACGCCGCTCCAAGCCACGCTGGCCCGCCGCACCGTCGAGCGCCAGGCCGCGGCAACCGTGACCGGGGAGACGATTGCTCCGCCGAGTCGGGCACGAACAATCTGGAGGGTTCGGCGCAGGCAAGTTATACCCACGGGCTTCACCCCGGGCTTCACCGACCCCATGGTCCTGATCCCGCCGCTCGAATGAGGGGCTCGCGCGCGTCAGTCCTGTGAGTAGCTCTGGCTAGTCGGCCGCCAGCCACCGGCCGTAGACGCCGTCGATGTCCGGGCCGTTGGAGATGGGCTCCTTCGGGTAGGGCTCGCCCGTGTCCGGGTTGACCTCGGAGTGGGCAGAGACGAGCTTCAGGTAGACGAACCCCTCGCGCTGGATGGCCGCGGCCTCGCCCCCGTCGTCAGGAAGGTCGTCTAGGTCGAACCCGTCACCCCCGGCCTGGTCGGCGTCGAAGGGGTCCACCGGGTTGGTCTCGGCGTGCAGCAGCACCGGGCTCACCCCCGCGAACCCCGGCCAGCGGGTGGGATCCCAGGAGAAGGCCGTCTCGTCCTCGGCGGTGTAGTCGTGGGGGAAGGGCACCCAGGTGACGCCGTCTCGCGACACGTACACCACCAGGTGGTCCATGAACCGCTCGGGCCCGGCGCCCCAGAAGAAGCCGTTTTCGAAGACCACGAAGTCCACCCCCGGGCCGTTGAGCACCCGCCGCCCGGACCAGCGGAGCACCAAGTAGTTGTCCACGCCGGCGTCGAAGCCGAGGGAGAAGACGTCCAGGCTCCCGCAGGTCTGGCCGCAGCCCCGCACGCCGTTTACGGCGTTCTGCGCGTCGCCGAACCCCACCCCCGTGTCCCCGGGCGCGTCCACGACCTCGTCGGCCGGGGCCACGTCCCGGCTCTGGCAGGCGACCTGGCATCGCTCGGGGTCCGCCGCCTTGTCCAGACAGAGGTCGGGGCAGGGGTCGCCGTCGCCGCCCTGGCAGGCCGCCAGGGCGGTGCATAACAGCACAAGGGTCGGGTTTCTCATTGTGGGCCTCCGGCATTGTCTGCGGCGCTCGCGTTCGCGCCGGCCGTTGGCCTCCGGTACTGTCAGGTAGGTCGCCTGGGTGCAGCGCCGCGGTGTCCCGCGACGGTGGCGCCGGCTCCTCCACCCCGGAGGACGGTTCCCGTGCCGAGCCGGTCTACTGGCTTCCGGATATAACCCGCGACAGCACCTTCCCAGTGGGCTCCGACGGGCGACTCCGTCGGTTCACCAGTGGCCTGAAGCTGTCGCGGTCCCCGGTCACAGTGGCGGGGGCCGCGCCGGTCTCTCACCGGCTTCCCTGGTGCGGCTTTTTTTCACCGCACCGCCCGGTCACATCAGGGGGTACTATAGCACATTGACGCCGCCGTTGGCGTCGTGCAAAGAGACATTGGGACTGCGCGGGCTGCAGCGTAGGACAATGAGACATTCCATCATGGCTGACTCGCTACATCTCTGGCTCATCCGACACGGCCAGACGGAGGCCAACGCCCGGCACGAGTTCTCGGGTTGGATCGATGTGGCGCTGACCGACCAGGGCCGGGACGAGGCGCGGGCCCTGGGCCCCCGGCTTGCCCCGGAGCCCTTTGACGGCGTCTGGTCGTCGGACCTGCAGCGCGCTGTGCACACGGCCCGGCTGGCCCACAGCGAGCCGCGCCAGGATCGGCGCCTCCGCGAGATGAACTTCGGTCTCCTGGAGGGGCGCACCTGGGACAATGCGGACGAGGCGCTGCGGCGTGGCCTGCAGGACTTCCAGCGGTTCGACGCGCCCCAGGGAGAGACCGCCGTGGAGTTTCACGCGCGCCTGGACGAGTTTTTCGGCGAGCTGACCCGCGGACGGCACCTGATCTTCACGCACGGCGGGGTCATCCGAGCCCTCACCGGCCCCCTGGGCCACGACCGGTTCATGCAGACCGGCGAGATCGCCGTGGTGGACTGGACCGCCCGGAAGGTGCTGCAGATCCTCGAGAAGCCCTAGGCGCGCTTTTCGCGGGGCTGCTTCGCCTCAGACCACTCCCCGTCGGATGAGCAGCCACAGGAAGAAGGGGCCGCCCAGCAGCGCCGTCACCACGCCCACGGGGATGTCCGAGGGTGGCACCACGGTGCGCGCCAGGCGGTCGCACAGGACCAGGAAGATCCCGCCCGCCAGGAGGCTGGCCGGGGTCAGCGTCCGGTGGTCCGCGCCGATGATCAGCCGGGCGATGTGCGGCATCATCATGCCCACGAAGCCGATGGGGCCGCACACGGCCACCACGCCGGCCACCGTGAAGGAGGTGGCGAAAAAGAGGATGAGCTTGGCCCGGCCCACGGCCACGCCGCGGCTGGCGGCGATGTCGTCGCCCACCAGAAGCAGGTTCAGCTCGTGTCGGTAGTACAGCAGCACCGCCGCCCCGGAGACGACGAAGGGCAGCACGTTGAACACGTCGGCGTAGCCGAAGATCTGCATGCCGCCCATGAGCCAGTGCATGATGCGGATCGAGTGGCCCACGCGGCTGATGTACTGGACGAAGAGCAGCAGGCTCGAGCAGCAGAAGCTGACCGCGACGCCCGCCAGGAGCATCCCGGCGGGGGAGAGCTTCCGGCGGCCCGTGCTCAGGGAGTAGACCAGGAGGATGGCGGCGAAGGCGCCGAGGAAGGCGGCCACGGAGATGCCCGGGATGCCCGGTAGGCTGAGGTGCAGGCCCGAGCGCACGTAGAGGGCAGCGCCCAGGGAGGCGCCGCTCGCCACGCCAAGGGTGAAGGGGGTGGCCAGGGGATTGCGGAAGATGGCCTGGAAGGCCATGCCGGACACCGACAGCCCCGCCCCGGCCAGGAAGGCGACCAGGACCTGAGGCACCCGCATCTGCCAGAAGACCATGGACTCGTTGGCGGTGGCGTCACCGTAGAGCACCGAGAAGGGCACGTCGAACCCGCCGAAAAACGGCGCGGTGACCAGCACCGCAATCGCCAGGAGCGACAGGCCCGACAGGACCTTCACCGGGTGGTGTGCCAGGCTCATGGTGGAGGCTCCCCGGGGACCAGGATCGACGGCGCGCCGTCCCCCCGCTCGATGACCTCGAAGCCCACGCCGAAGATCTCCGCCGGCACCGCCGGGTCCAGCAGCCCGGCCACCGGGCCGCGGAAGACCCGGCGGCCGCCGCGCAGGGCGAGGGCCCCGGTGGCCACGGACAGGGCTTCGTTCAGGTCGTGGGTAACCAGCACCGTCGTGGTGCCCGTCTCGGCGCGGATGGCGGCCAGGATCTCGTGGATCCGGACGCTGTGGCGGTAGTCCAGAAAGGCCGTGGGCTCGTCGAGCAGCAGGATCCGGGCCTCCTGGGCGAGGGCGGCGGCGATGAGCACCTCCTGGCGCTCGCCGCCGCTGAGGATCTCCATGGGGCCGTCGGCGAGGGCCTCGATGTCGGCCAGGGCCAGGGCCCGGTCCACCGCTTTTTTGTCGCCGGCCGTGGACCCGCCGAAGGCGTCGCGGTGGGGGTAGCGGGACATGGCCACGAAGTCGCGCACGGTGAAGGGGAAGTGGCGGCCCTCGAGCTGGGGCACGTAGGCGAGCCGCCGGGCGACCTGGCGCTGCCGGAGGTCCCGCAGGTCGCGGCCCATGATGCGGATCTGCCCCGTCCAGCGGTGGTGGACGCGCAGCAGGCACCGCAGCAGGGTGGTCTTGCCGGCGCCGTTGGGGCCGAGGACCGCGAGGCTCTCGCCGTCGCACACCTCGAAGGAGAGGTCGTCCACCAGCCGGGTCTCCCCGACCTGGAGCGAGAGGGAGCGCACCTCGATGAGCGGGTCGGTCATGGGTTCTTCCCCGTGCGCAGCGGGTGAAGCAGCCTCGACAGGTGCTCCACCAGGTCCACGAACCGGGGTCCGGGCACCTCGCCAAAGGCGCCCGGGAGGATGTGCACCGCGCCCTGTCGAACGGCGCGGAGGCTGGGCAGCCTGCGCCAGGTCTCGAGGAGCTGCGCGTGGGTGATGCCCTCGCGCTCGAGCTGGGGCGCCAGCTCGACGATGAGGTCAGGGTCCAGGGCCGCGATGCCTTCGGCGGAGACCTTGGGGTAGGCCGGCACGTCCCGGGGGAAGGCGTTGCTCCCGCCCGCGCGCCGCAGCACGTCGTCGTACAGCCCCTTGCGACCCGCCACGTACACCTCGCGGAGGGGGCCGGTGACGGCGGCCCGGCCGAAGACGACGAGCACCCGGGGGCGCCGCCGTCCGCGCGTCCGCGCCGCTACCCTGGCAAGCGTCTGCCGGGCCTTGCTGGCCAGGGTAGCGCCCCGGTTCTGGGCGCCGCAGGCCCGGCCGAGCGACTCCAGGGAGGCGACGATGCCCGAGAGGGACTCGTGGTCCACCGCGACCAGGGGCAGGCGCATTCGCCGCAGATAGGCGCGCACTCGCTTGTGCTCCGGGCCCCGCAGGGCGACCACCAGATCCGGCTTCAACCCGGCGATGCGCTCGAAGCTGGGATCGATGTAGCCACCCACCCTTGGCACGCGCTTGGCAGCGGCCGGGTAGTTGCAATAGCGGGTGGCCCCCGCCACGCGGTCGCCGCAGCCCAGGGTGAACAGGGTCTCGGTGATGGAGGGCGCCAGGGACACTATGCGCCGGGCGTCGGTCACCCTGGCGCCTGCCTGGTCGGCCGCCGGCCCGCCGCAGTCGGCCACCCAGCGTCCGCCCAGCGCGCTGCCCACGAAGGACGACGCCACCACGGTGGCCAGCAGGATCGGAGCCGCCCGGCGCCGGCGTCGTCGCGAGCGGGCGTCCCGGGAGGGCTCGTCGGTGCGTTCGGTGCGATTCAAAGCGTCTGCGCCCCCCGGCGGGACCTCAATCCAGGCACACGTTGTCGGGTCCAGGGATCGATCCGGCAGTACTGTAGGTATCCCAACAGGGGCGCCCTTGGCAACCATTCTGAGCGCTCGGGTCGGGAAGGGCGCCGCTCACGGCTTGGAGTAGCGGTCGCGTAGGATGCGGTGGAGGATCTTGCCCGTGGCGGTGCGGGGCATGTCGTCGGGGGCGATGAAGGTGACGGTCTTGGGGCGCTTGTAGCCGGCCAGGTGTCCGGCGCAGTGCTCACGGATGTCTTCCTCGGTGGTGGCCTGGGCATCGGGGTTGTCGTGCAGGACGACGATCGCCCGGATGGCCTCGCCCCACTTGGGATCCGACAGGCCGATGACCGCCACGTCGAAGACCGCCGGGTGGGTGCAGATGACGTTCTCCACCTCGGAGGGGAAGACGTTCTCCCCGCCCGTGATGATCATGTTGTTTTTGCGGTCCACCAAAAAGAAGTAGCCGTCTTTGTCCTGGTAGGCCATGTCCCCGGCGGAAAACCACTCCCCCGCGTGGGCCTCTGCGGTCTTTTCCGGGTCCTTGTAGTAGCCGTCGAAGACCATGGGGCCGCGGCTGTAGAGCTCGCCAATTTCGCCCTGGGGAACGGGCCGCCTGTGCTCGTCGAGGATCTTCACCAAGTCCGTGCCGAGGCTCTCCTTGCCGATGGAGCCGGGCTTGGTGAGCTGCTCGCTGGGCATGAGCGTGGTGACGATGCCCGCCTCGGTGGAGCCGTACCCCTCGTAGAGGTGGGCGCCGGTGAACCACTCCATGATGGCCTTCTTCTGCTCGATGCGCGCCGGGGCGGACGAGCAGAGCAGCTTGTTCACCGAGGAGACGTCGTGCCTCGCGCGCTCGGCCGGGTCGAGGGCCAGCAGGAGCGCGTAGTGCGTGGGGATGAGCGAGATGAAGGTGATCTTCGCCCGCTCGATGATGGCGAGCTGCTCGGCGGGATCGAAGCGCCGGGCGGGGTGCACGTAGGTCGTGGCACCGATGTAGGTGAACGTGAACGTGAAGTAGGTGGTGTTCACGTGACACAGGGGCATGATGTTCAGGACGCGATCGGCGGGGCGGAAGTCGAAGTCGATGGCGTTGATCAGGTAGAAGGCCACGTAGGACTCGTGGGACCGGACCACTCCCTTGGGCTTGCCCGTGGTGCCCGAGGTGTACAGGAGGATCCAGGTGTCTGCCGGGCGCACGTCCGCCGCGGGCTCGGCCTCGTCCCCGGCCGCGAGGAGCGCCTCGTAGGAGCGGTAGCCCTCGGTGGGCTCGCCCACCACCACGAAGCGGTCCGCCTGGATTTGGGTCAGGTCTTCCCGGATGGTGTCGATCATCGGGCAGAACTCGTCGTGCACCACCAAGGCACTGGCGTCGGCGTGGTTCACGATGTAGCTCACCTCGGGTGCCACCAGGCGGAAGTTGATGGGGTTGACCACCAGGCCCACCTTGGCCGCGGCCAGGTAGATCTCGACGAACTCGATGCTGTTCTCCAGAAAGCACGAGATCCGGTCACCCTTGGCCAGCCCCATCCCGGTGAGCGCGTTGGCCAGCCGGTTCACCCGGGCGTTGGTTTCGGGGAAGGTGTACTGCCGCTCGGCGTCCATGAGACAGAGGGTCTCGGGGTACTTCCGAGCGTTGAGCTTGAGCATCTCTCCGAGGTTGAGCCAGTGTGCCATGGGGTGCCTCCAGAGCCGGGTGATCTCGTCAGGAGCGGCGTGCCAGCTTGATCCGGGCGTCCACCACGACCGGTGGGGTGCCCTTCGGGAAGAGCATCACCGGGTTGAGGTCCAGCTCCTCGATCTGGGGGTGGTCGGCGACCAGACGCGACACCCGGAGCAGCAGGTCTACCAGGGCGGCGCGGTCCACGCCGGGCTGGCGGCGGTACCCCGCCAGCAGCGGCGCCGACGTGATGCCGTCGATGAGCTCGGTGGCCTCGGGCTCGGACAGGGGCGCGAGCTTGAAGGCCACGTCCTTGAACAGCTCCACGTGGATGCCGCCCAGGCCGAACATGATCATGGAGCCCAGGCCCGGGGCCGCGGCGCCGCCCACGATCACCTCCAGCCCCCGGGCGTGGTACCGCTGGACCAGGAAGGTCAGGTCGTGGTCGTCGGCGAGGCGGCCGGCCAGCCGCGCGTGCGCCGTCTCCAGGGCGGTCTCGTCGGCGAGGTTGAGCACCACCGCGCCAGCCTCGGTCTTGTGGATCAGCGTGGGCGCCTCGGCCTTGAGCACCACCGGGTAGCCCACCTGCGCCGCCGCGGCCCGGACCTCGTCCCAGGTGGATCCGCGGCCCTCCAGGGCGGCCGGGATGCCGCAGGTCGTAAGCAGCGCCGACACCTCGGCCGGACCCATGAACCCGTCGGGGCCGGTCCGGGCCTCCGCCAGGATCGCGCGGGCCGCGTCCGAGTCGACGTGCAGGTCCGGAGTCACCGCCGAGGTCGACGCCGAGGGACGGTCCCGCATCCGCCGGAACCGGTCCATGTGGTGCAACACCCTGGCCGCCGAGGCGGGGAAGTAGTACACAGGCACGCCCGCGCCGCGCACCCGCTCCACGGTCTGGGCCCACTCGGGCTTGCCGCCGGGGTTGGTCATGGCCACGGCGATGAGCGTCTTGTCCGTGCGGCCGGCCTGTTCCACGATGGCGTCGGCGATGGACAGGGTGTCGACGAAGAACGGCGTCATGAAGCAGATCACCGCCGCGTCCAGGCCCGGATCGTCCACCAGCGCCTGGAGCGAGGCGGAGAACTCCGGTCCCGAGGCCGTGGCCATCATGTCGATGGGGTTGGCGATCGACGCGATGGCCTGGAGCTCCTCTCGCAGCCGCGCCTTGGAGGCCTCCGCCAGGTCGGGCACACGGAGCCCGGCGCCGATGGCTTCGTCGGTGACGATGATGGCCGGGGACCCGGCGTTGGTCACCATGCCGATGCGGTCGCCCCTCGGGATGGGCTGGGTGGCGAAGGCCTCGGCCGCCTCGCAGAGCTCGCCCAGGCTGCCGAACCGCAGGATCCCGCACTTGTCGAAGATCACGTCGGTGACCGTGTCGGCGGCCATGAGGCCGCCCGTGTGGGAAGACACCGCCCGGGCGCCCTCCGGCGTGGTGCCGCTCTTGAGGGCCAGGATGGGCTTCTTCGCCGCCACGGGGCGCACCCGCGCCAGGAAGTCCTTCGGGTCGGCGAAGCTCTCGACGTGCAGCACGATGGCGTGGCAGTCGTCGTCGTCGCCGTAGTACTCGAGGATCTCGGGGATGGAGATGTCGCAGGCGTTGCCGTTGCTTGCGTACATGCGCTGCCCCACCCGGTGCATGCCGAAGTAGTTGTTGATGACCTCGGCCACGCCGCCGCCCTGGCACACCATGGAGATGTGCCCGGGGTTCATCTCGGCGAAGGTGAAGTTGGAGTAGAGGCTCACCGAGGGGTCGGTGTTCATGACGCCCTGGCAGTTGGGCCCGAAGAGCCGCAGGCCGTGTTCCTTCGCCAGAGCCACCAGCTCCTGCTCAGCGGCGGCCCCCTCGGCCCCCATCTCCTTGAACCCCGACGTGTTCACGATGCAGATCTTGACGCCCTTCTTCGCGCAGTCCACCAGGACCTGGGGCACCAGGCTTCGCTTCACGATCACGTGCGCCAGGTCCACCTCACCTTCGACGTCGAGGATGGACGCAGCGGACTCCAGGTCCAGGATGGGCGTCGCCTTGGGGTTCACCGGCGTCACGCGCCCGGTGAACCCGTTGTCCAGCAGGTTGCTGACGATGCGATGCCCGATGGTGAGCGGGCGGTTGGAGGCGCCGATGACGGCGATGGACTTGGGAAAAAAGAGCGGATCCAGGTCGGCCATTGAATTACCTCGGGGAAGATGGGTTCGTTGCTCGCTCGTCGCTCACTTGGCGCTCACTTGCCGGTCCGGCGCAGGTCACTTGCCGGTCGCCTGTTGCCGCGCCACCAGGGCGGCGCCGAGGGCGCCGGTGTGCTGGGGATCCGGGGGGACCTGCACGTCGGCGTCGAGGATCTCGGCCAGGGTGCGGCGGAGGTATGGAACATGGGCCACGACGCCCCCGGTGAGCACCACCGTGCCCGTGATGACCTGGGACTCCAGGATCCGCTTGGCCACCGACTCGATGGCGGCCCGGGCCAGGTCCGCGACGTGCACGCCGTCCCGGATCCGCGCGAGGATCTCGGTCTTGGCGAAGACCGTGCAGTACGAGCCGATGGAGATGTCGGGATCCGTGGACTGTTCGGCCAGGCCGGAGAAGTCCTTCAGGGGGATCTTCAGCTGGTAGGCGATCTCCTCCAGGAAGGAGCCGGTGCCGGCGGCGCACTTGCGGTTCATGGTGAAGTTGACGCGTTTGCCCGCGTCATCCACGCAGATGACCTTGTTGTCCTGGCCGCCGATGTCCACCACCGTGATGGCACGCGGGAACCCATGGTAGGCCCCGCGCGCGTGACAGTCGATCTCGGTCCGGTGGGCCGTGGCGAAGGAGACGTTGGACCGGCCGTAGCCCGTCGAGACGCAGGCGGCGATAGGGTCGGCCTCCGCGCCGGCCTCGGCCAGCGCCTCGTCCCGGGCGCGGTCGGCCGCGGCGGCAAAGTCCGCTCCGGAGTGGGTGAGCCCCCGGCCCACCACGGTCGGGGCTTCGTCGATCACGATGGCCTTGGTGTAGCCGCTGCCGACGTCGATGCCCGCGTACAGTCCCATGGGCTCAGTCCACCTGGTCGAGCTGCTCCACGAAGGCCTCGATGGACGTCCGCGCCTGCTCCTCGGAGTAGCAGCGCAGGTCGTTGAGGTCGCCGTTGATGACCAGATTCGGGATCCCGAGCCGCGCCGACAGCCGCTGGGGCATGCCGTAGCGGTTGTTGGAGTTGGCGGGGCAGGTCTTGGCGTCGTGGTACACGATGCCGTCCACCGCGTAGTCCTCGCACATGGCGGCGATGTACTCCTCCTTGACTGCGTCGTCCCGCACGATGAACAGCTCGGTGTAGGCCCGCGCCATGGACCCGTAGGGGTCCCGGGGATCCAGCTGGTTGAAGATCCAGGAGTTGCAGTAGGTGGAGGCCACCACGCAGGTGCCCAGCTCCAGGAACTGCTGGCTCAGCGGCCGCAGCTTGCCCCACACGGGCATGCCCTCCCAGTAGAGGCGGTGGCGCTCCCCCTCCACGGCGGCGACGCCCTCGCTCACGCGCTGGTCCAGCTCGGCCAACAGCGCCTCGTAGTAGTCCACGGCGATCTGGGTGCCCCGCAGGACCACGGCCGGCCCCATGTGGATGGTCCCGTCGAAGAAGGTGAGGGCCGCAGGCCGGGCCGCCCCAGTGCGCAGCACCTTTTCCCAAAGCTCCGAGCATCGCCGGGACAGCCGCACCGACTCGGCGAGGCGGTCCGGATCCAGGGGCCCGGCGATGGCCTCCAGGTCCCTGGCGAGCCGCTCGATCTGGGCGGCGATGGACGCCACGTGGTCATCGGCCACCGGGCCGAGGTTGCGGTGGGTCTGGATGCCCAGGCAGGGCACGTCCCAGTGGCGGGCGTACCACATGAACCAGTCCTGGACGTCCCGGCACTGGTTGGTGTTGTAAACCAGCACGTCGGGCTTGGGCACCGCCTCGATGCCGTAGATCTTGGTGAGGGGCGTGTACCCCTTCAAGAACGCCCCTACGTCCGCCGTCAGGTACGAGCAGATGTCCGGCGAGTACCCCACGGCGTTGGCGTGCGGAATGTAGTCCGTGGCCTGGCGCGTGGCCCCCAGGATGGCGGAGTGGTTCTCCGGGTAGTACACCTCGAACCCGAAGCCCTGGAGCAGCTCCGCCGGCCCCACGCTCGTGCACCACGCCACCTTCCGCCCCGGATCCTTGGACGCCGCATCGATGCCGAGGAAGTGGTCCGCCATGACCTTCTTCATCTGTTTCGCCGCTTCGATGCGCTTGGGTTTGACCTCACTCATGGGGACCTCCGAAGATGCCACGTTTTCGCAATTAGATAGAACAGTTGCCGCCACGGTTGTCAAGTCGCTGACCGGACCTCGTCGTAGCTTGGTTTTCGTCGGGCTAGCGCTTGCGACAGAGAGGTGCCAGCGCCTTGAGGTCCACGATACGCGCTGCTTCGAGGAACCGGGCTTCTGGAATCGTGGTCAGTCCTTCCAGGGAGAGAATGCACCGATCCGACACCCAGAGGGCCAGGTAGCGGTACCGGGTCCAGACGGTTACGTTGGCCGGGATCCCGTCCACTCGAATCCTCTTGCGATGTCGCTTCTGCCCACGGGGTGCCGGCTGGCGTAGCGCGGCGTCCAGCATGATCTTGCCACTGCCTGCCACGCAGGTACAGCCGGTGATCTGGTCGCTGAGGCGGAAGGTGATTTTCCACTTGCCCTGCTGCATCTTGCCATTGACCCAGTCCGAGCAGAGCCCCGAGTGCTGACCTTCACTGGTGTTGAGCTGAATCCGTTTCCATCGCCTGGCCGCCGGGCGTACGGTTTTTGCCAGGGCCCGCGGCCCGAGCCGCGCCACGCCGGGATTCTGGCGCTTCCCACAGCCCGTGGCCTTGCTCCGGTTGATGGGGCAGATCTTTTCCGCGCTCAACGCAGCCATGGCCGGACGGGCGCCGGGCGTACGCTTGGGTGGTGTTCGAACGGCGGTCATGCGTGGGGCGGCGCCCATGTGAGCGGACGGGGCACCCATGGAGGCTGGCCCCATCCGCGCCGGTGGGGCCATGTTGTTCGGCTTTTTGCTTGGCTGGGTCACCCGCTCGCTGCACGACACGCAGCCAAGCAACAGGAGCATTGTGATCACAACGGGTCCACTGGAGGATGATTGTCTCATGATCTCCATTCTCCACGTTTTTCATGCCGGCACCAGCCTCCAGCAGGGTTTCGCACGTCCGAGCGCTCACCCGCCCTCGCTTCGAAGATGGGAAATCGTGAGGGGGTGTCGTATCATCGGTATCTGAATGGGAGGACCAGCTCATGAGACGTGTTCTGACGATTGTTGTTGCGGCTTCGCTGGGTTTGGGCGCGGGCTGCTCGGACGATGCCGCTGCGCCGGATCAGTGCGGGGCGGACACGTGCAACGAGGGCGTGGGGGGCGGCACCTGTGACGACTCCTCCGGGGTGGCGGTGTGCACCTGCAACGAGGGGTACACCGGCGCGGGGTGTGACGACTGCGCGACGGGGTACGTGGACACGGGTGGGGTGTGCCTGCCGCAGACCTGTGGGGCGGACACCTGCAACGAGTCCAACGGGGGTGGGACCTGTGATGACTCTACGGGCCAGGTGGTGTGTACCTGCGCGTCGGGGTATCTGGGGCCCAACTGTCTGCAGTGCGCTGCTGGGTATCATCCGGCGGGGGGCGGGGCCTGTGACCAGGACACCACGACGCCCTGCGCGCCCTTGCCGGGCGGGCCCACCGGGGCGGTCCAGGCGCCCACCCTGCGGCAGACCCTGCCGGCGAGCTGGGACGAGAACTGGTTCGCCGCGCCGGCCGTGGCGGACCTGGACGGGGACGGGGCCATGGAGATCATCGCCGCCCGGCACTCGGTGCTCTACGTGTGGGAGAACACGGGTGAGCTGCGGTGGCGCGCGGCCTGGTCGTTCAACGCCTCGGACCCAGAGGACCATGGCAGCAGCCGCATGTGGTCCTCGCCCGTGGTAGCGGACTTCGACAACGACGGTGACCTGGAGATCGCCGTGGGGTCGGACGCCGACAGCTCCAGCGGCGTGAACGTGGCCGTGTACGACCACCTGGGGGACCTGCTGCCGGGCTGGCCCCAGCACTTCGGCGGGTCGGACGAGGTGCGGTCCATCTGCGGCGGGGACCTCGACGGCGACGGCTACGTGGAGGTGGTGGTGAACAAGACCAGCGCCGGGCCCACCACGGCGGTGTACCAGCTCGACGGCACCCTGCGGGCGGGGTGGCCCCAGGTGAACCACGCGACGTGCGATCCACCCGAGCCCGCCGAGGCCTGCTGGGACTTCGGTGGGTACAACCAGAACATCGGCGTGGCGGACATGGACGGGGACGGGTACCTGGACGTGGTCTCGTCCTACGACGCCATCGGCTTCGGAATCTTCCACGGCGACGGCAGCCCTTTTCCGACCCACGAGACCTTCTCGGATCGCGTGATCACCGCGGTGGAGGCCTACCACGACCTGGCCCTGTCCCAGCAGGGCTGGGGCACCGGGGACCGGTCGGAGTTCACCTACAGCCCACCGGCCATGGCAGACCTCGATCGGGACGGTGACCTGGAGATCGTCCTGGTGGGAGACCACGAGCACTCCAGCTCCACCGACAACCAGGGCGTGACCTTCTGGGTGGTCAACCACGACATGACCCGCCCGGCCGGGTGGGAGTGGCCCAAGGACACGGGCATGCCCCTGTCCGGCGGCGACCTGGGCCAGAACATCGTGTCCACCCGCCCGTCGCCCTCCATCGGCAACATCAACCAGGACGCAACCCTGGAGATCCTCGCGCCGGCCTACGACGGCCGCCTCTACGCCTTTGGCGCCGACGGGACCGAGCTGTGGAGCTACGTTTACGGCACCACGGCGTCGCCCTACAACGGCGCCGGGGAGGCCCTCATCGCGGACCTCAACGGAGATGGCGTGCCCGAGATCCTCTTCACCACCTCCTCGTCGGGGGAGCCGCGGCTGCCGGAGATCCCGGCCCACCTGATCATCCTGAACTGTAACGGCGTCGAGCTGCACAAGATCGAGATCTTCGGCCGGGGCTCCATGGCCGCGCCCACCATCGCCGACGTGGACGGCGACGGCCAGCCGGAGCTGATCATCTCCCTCAAGGACACCCTGGGCGGCGGCGATGGCGGCGTGCAGATCTGGGACCTGCCCGGCGCCGCTGACAACTGCCTCCAGTGGCCCACGGGCCGCGGCAACAACCTGCGCCAGGGCTACTCGGACCTGTAGATCAGTTGGCTGTTCGCGGCCCCTAGGGCTTGAGCACCTGGCGGGCGATGACGAGGCGCTGGATCTCGGAGGTGCCCTCGTAGAGGCGGTAGACGCGGAGGTCGCGGTAGTACCGCTCGGCGATGTTGCCGCGCATGTAACCCATGCCGCCGAAGACCTGGACGGCGCGGTCCGCCACGCGGCAGGCCATCTCCGTGCAGTAGAGCTTGGCCATGGAGCACTCCCGGGTGACGCGCTCCCCCTGGTCCTTTCTCCAGGCCGCCATGCGCACCAGACCCCGGGCGGCCTCGAGCTCGGTGGCCGAGTCGGCGATCATCCACTGGATCGCCTGGTTGGCGGCGATGGGCTTGCCGAACTGCACCCGGGAGGTGGCGTGTTCGATCATGGCCTCCAGGAGGCGCCCGGCCGCGCCCACGGCGCTGGCGGCGATGGAGAGGCGGCCGTGGTCCAACACGCGCATGGCCAGGCCGAAGCCCTCGCCCTCGGCGCCCAGGCGGGCCTCGGCCGGGACCCGGCACTCCTCGAGGATCACCTCGGCCACGTGGGTGCCGTGGAGCCCCATCTTGGGCTCGATGCGGCCGATGGTGACACCCGGGGTGTCGCGCTCCACCCAGAAGGCCGTGAGCCCCTTGGACCGGCGGCTCCGATCCACGGTGGCCATGACGGTGAAGTAGTCGGCGCGGTCGGCGTTGGTGATCCAGATCTTGGAGCCGTTCAGGACGTAGCCGTCGCCGCCGTTCTCCCGGGTGGCGGTGGTGCGGACCGAGGCCGCGTCAGACCCCGCCTCGGGCTCGGTGAGGGCGAAGCAGCCGATCTTCTCGCCCGAGGCGAGGGCCGGGAGGTGGCGGCGCTTCTGCTCGGCGGACCCGGCGTACACCAGCCCCAGCGAGCCGATGCCGTTGTTGGTGGTGATGAGGATCCGGAAGCAGAGGTTGGCCCGGCTGAGCTCCTCCATGACCACGCAGAGGCCCAGCGACGAGAGGCCGAGCCCGCCGTGGTCCTCGGGGATGACCAGGCCAAAGAGGCCCAGGTCGCGCATGGACTGGACCACGGAGTCGGGGATCTGCCCGGACTCTTCCACCTCGTCGGCGATGGGATCCAGCTCGCGCGTGACGAACCGGCGGATGGTCTCGCCGAACATGCGCACGTCTTCGGGGAGGTTGAGATCCACTATTCGTCTCCGTAGTCGTAGAAGCCGCGGCCGGACTTGCGGCCGAGGCGGCCCTGGTCCACCAGGTCGCGCAGGAGGGCAGGGGGCTCGAACCGCGGGTCACCGGTCTGGGCGAAGATCCCGCTCCGCGCGGCGAGGACCACGTCCAGGCCCACCAGGTCGGCGGTCTCCAGGGGGCCCATGCGCCAGCCGAAGGCACCCTTGACGCCGCGGTCCACGTCTCGGGCCGTGGCGACGCCCTCCTGGACCAGCCGGATGGCCTCGTTGGAGGCGGTCATGGCGATGCGGTTCAGCGCGAAGCCGGGGAGGTCCTGTTGCACGAGGACCGGATCCCGGTCCAGGCTGCGCACCAGGTCCGCCGCCGCGTCGAAGGCCTCGGGCGTGGTGCGGTCGCCGCGGATCACCTCCACCACTCGCATGAGCGCCGGCGGGTTGAAGAAGTGCAGCCCCAGGAACCGCCCGGGCGCCTCGAGAGACTCGGCGAGAGCCGTCACGGCGATGCCCGACGTGTTGGTGGCGATCAGCGCGGTGGGTGGCACGGCCTGCTCCATGGCCCCCAGGATGCGGCGCTTGAGGGCCGGGTCCTCGGGCACCGCCTCGATGGCCAGGGCCGCGTCGGGCAGCGGCTCCGGGGATGCGTCACCGCTGCGCTGGGTCCTCACCCGGCGCAGCACGATGCCGGGTGTCTCGTTGATGCGCCCCTTTTTCGCCAGCTTCTCCAGGGACGGTCGCATCCGCTCCAGGGCGCGGTCCAGCACCGCCTGGTCCACGTCCACCAGCGTGACCTCCCGTCCGGCCTGGGCGCAGACCTGGGCGATGCCGCCTCCCATGGCGCCGGCGCCCACCACGAGCACGGGTCCAAGCATGTTGCTCCTCCTGCGTGTGTCTGGTCCCAGAGTATGCACGATCGGGCGCGAAGGGAACCAGACCGGATTCCGGATCCGCAGCCGGGCCAGTGCCTCGTGGGACAAGGCACCAGATCGGTCGAGTCAAGGCACGCAGACGTTGACCCACCGGGTGGAGCCCGCTGACCAGTGCTGCTCGACCTTGCAGTTGGGGTAGGCGGCGTCGGTGCAGTCGGCGTCGGTGCAGCAGCGGGCGCGGCACACGCCGTTGCAGTAGCGCGAGCGGCACTCGCCCGAGGCGGTGCAGACGTCCCCCTCCTGGCCCGCGCCCGGCGACGCGTACAGGACGCAGAGGTTGTAGTCGCCAATGTTGAATTTTATCTTGGCACAGTAGAAGTGCTCTCCCTGGTAGTCGGGGCAGTCGGCAGCGCTGCAGCAGTGGTCCACGCACTGGTCCCGCACGCAGTAGCTGCTGCCGAAATAGTCGTCACAGGTCGGGTAGGAGGGATCCGTGCAGTCGGTGTTGCTGGCGCACAGGGTGCTGCTGGTCATGGTGATGTAACAGAGGTCTGACAGGCAATCTCCTGGGGAGCCGGTGATGGCGCAACCCAGGGCGCCCATGGGGTCCAGCCCCAGGCCGGGGTTCCGACACACGGAGCGATCCGTGGCGGGCATGCAGGCCTGGCCCGGCAGGTGGTCGCAGTCGCTGTGGGTGCAGCAGGATTCCTGGCAGACGCTGGAGGAGCAGATGTCGCCCCGGCAGTCGCTGTTGTCGCCGCAGGAGTCGCCGTAGCGCCCGTCACCCTGGGTGGCGTCGAGCACCACGCAGACGTCCACCGTGTGCCCGCCGCCGGTGGAGTCGTCGTAGGGCCGGCAGCCCCAGCCCGCGGGGCAGTCGTGCTGGACGCAGCAGAAGTCCGTGCACAGGTTGCCCATGCCCGCCAGGCAGAAGCCGCTGTCGCAGCCGCTTACGCAGCTCTCGCCGATGTCGCCGTAGTCGTGCGCCGAGCAGGACCCGCTGGGTGGATCGCAGTCGTAGCCGATGGCGCAGTCGTAGTAGCTGGTGCACCCCGCCAGGCAGTACCCGCCCCCGTCGGTCATGGCGAGGCCATCGGTGTCGCACACCGTGGTGGGCGGGTTGCAGTCGCTGTCGGCGACGCAGTCCCGGGGCTCGCAGTGGTACAGGTGTCCGGCGGTGATCAGGTCGCAGCGATCCGCGGGATCGCAGTCGGCGTGGGCCTCACACCCCGGAACGCACTCCCAGTCCTCGCAGACCGTGGTGGGCGGGTCGCACCCCGTGTCGTCCACGCAGTCGGGCACGTAGCACAGCCCGGTGCCGGGCTCGCACTTGGGCAGCTCGTCGGGGCAGTCGGCGTCCACGGTGCAGGGCTCGATGCAGAGGCCAGGGGAGGGATCGCAGTTCGGATACAGCGGGCTCGGGCAGTCCGACGCCGTCTCGCAGGGCTCGGTGCACATGCCGAACTGGTCGAGGGCCTCGTCCCGCTGGCAGTTGGGCAGGGCCGGGTCGAGGCAGTCGGCGTGGTTCACGCAGGCTGCGAAGCAGATCCCGTTCTCGTCGCAGTTGGGCCACTCGGGTGGACAGTCGATCTCGCCGCCGCAGGGGCCGATGCAGCGCCCCGTGGACGGATCGCAGTTCGGGAGGTCCGGGTCGGTGCAGTCGCCGTTCGTCTGGCAGTCCGGCACGCACCAGCAGCCGCCGCAGTGGGTGCCCTCCGGGCAGTCCTCGTCCACGGCGCAGGGGCAGCTCCCCCCCGATGATCCGGAGCAGCCGTCGCAGCCAACGCCGCTGGTGGCCAGGACCATCGCCAATCCCAGAGCTCCGGTGATCGCTGTCCAACGCTGCACCATGACACGCCTCCTTCTATGATAGGTCCATGGATCAACTGTACGAGAGGGGGGAAAGGAAAGTCAATCGGCCCAGCCGGAGACCAGGTCGGCGGTCGGGCAGGCGCGGCTACAGCGCGAAGCTCAGGTCGATGGTGGAGGGGAAGCTCCACCAGCCGTGCTTGCGCTTGAGGGCGGTGTCCTTGAACTCGGCGTAGGTAGGGTTGAAGGGGTACACCCCCAGGGACAGGCGGCGCGTGAGCCGGAAGCGGATCCCGAGGTTGAAGCGCGTGTAGATGGTGGCGTGGCCAATGCCTACGTCTACACCCATGGGTAGCGCGACCCAGCGTTGGGCGTCGATGTCGAAGTGGAGGTTCAGCCGGAAGACGCCGATCCAGCTCGTGCGGTGCGGCCCCTCCTCGGAGGCGCCGCGGTGGATCATCAGGTGGGCGCCGGCCGCCAGCTCGAGCACGTCCAGGATCCGAATGCCCACCAGGGCCTGGGCGTTGCCGCCGTCTTGGAGCATGAGGTCGGCGCCGCCCTCCACCAGCCCGATGAAGCGGATGGTGGAGCGCCGGGCGGTCCGACGGGCGAAGATGGGGCTCGTGGACCCCTTGGCTGCATGTAGGGAGAGGCGGAGCGGCGGGTTGGGCATCCCCGGTGGGCGCTCGGGATCGGTGGTGCCTCGTGGCCCGGGGGGCCTCTGGGCAGCGGTGGCGTCGGGCGTCTCGGTGGCGTCGGGATCCAGCTCGATCTGGGGGAGGCCTTCGTTGGGCTCCGGCGCGTCCGCGCCAGGCGATCGGCCCGGGTGGTGAGCGTGACCGCGGGGTCGCCCCACCCGGGAACCGCGAGGTCCTCGGGGCCGCAATCCACCCACCACACGAGGCCCACGGGGTCCACGGGGTCGCAGCCCACCCACGCGAGGCCCACGGGGTCCACGGGGACGCACCTTGCCCAGGCGCGCCCCACCGCGGGGTCGCAGCCCGCCCAGGCGCGCCCCACCGCGGGGTCGCAGCCCGCCCACCCGGGATCCACCGCGGGGAAAGAGGTTCTTGAGGTTGGGGACCTTCCCGCCCCCCTTGCCGCTGACGACCGCGGCGATGACGGCCACCGTGATCGCCGCCACGGCCACCGTGATGAACACCGCGGCGTAGGTCTTCCCACCGCTGAGGTTCTTCACCTGGGCCGACACGATCCGGTCCCAGCGCCAGCCCTTGCGGGGCGGCGTGCAGCCCTTCTCGACGCAGAGGCCGACGCGGTTGACGCGCAGGTCGTGCCCCCTGTACCAGGCCGTCCAGTGTCGGTCGGTGAGCTGGAACCGGATGGTGCTGCGCGGACCGAACCGCACGCGCTCTCCCTTGTCCGTCCGGAGGATGACCTCCCTTTTGTGCTGACCGCGCTGGATCTTGTGGATCTGACCGGCCGGGATGTCCTGGGTCGTGAAGCACCCCGCGACCAGAACCGGCGCCAGGAAGACGAGCAGCTTGTTCATCGGATCTCCTCGTCCCGCGCTACCCGGCCACGAGAGGCGCATCGGGGCTCTTGTCTCCTGTGCAAGGCATGTGCCACCTGCCCACGACGGGTTTTCGGGCAGTTGGCGCGCCGGCAAGGCCTTTGGGAGTGAACTCTGGTTCACGCTATGAAGTCTGATTCACAGTGGGCCCGGGCGCTCGTTGACAAATCACCGACCCTCTGGTGTGATCGAGCCTGGGTTGTTCTGATACAGGTGATCGACTGGAGGACGAGTAGATGACCCGATTTGTGATGCGCAACGCGGCGCTGGTGGCAGTGGCGGGGATGTGGTTTCTCGGAACCGGTCTCGTGGCTTGCTCCAAGGAGGCCGGCGGGGGTGGGAACCTCAACGTCAACCAGAACCTCGGGCCCTGCCCTGAGGGAACGGTGCTCAACATCACCGCCTGCCTGCCGGTGTTCGACGACTGCCCCGCGCCCGACGAGATCCCGGTGCTGGGGGGCGGCTGCGTCGGCGTCGGTGTCCCCCGCTGCGCCGAGGGCCCCGGCTGCGCCGCGGACTTCGAGGACGATGGCACTGGCGGCTGCACGGCGATCCTACCCGACGCGGACTGCCCCGACGGAGAGATGGCGCTGATCGGCAGCACCACCTGTGTGACCATCCGGGACTGCGGCGCGGCGCCTTGGGGTGACATCGTGGGCGACGCTTCCACGATCTACGTGGACGCCGGGTACACCGGAGGTGGAAACGACGGGAGCCTGGGCGCGCCCTTCCAGACCCTGGGCGAGGCCGTTGCGGTGGCGGCGGCCGGTGACCACATCGCCGTGGCGGAGGGGACCTACACGGAGTCAGTCTCCGTGGACGTTCCCCTCACCATCGAGGGGCGGTGCCCGGACCTGGTCAGCCTCGTGGGCACCGAGCCGGGGGGCAACGGGGTGCCGCCGCTCACGCTCACGCCCAACGCCACGGGGACGGTCCTGCGCGGCGTCCGGATCTACGGCCCGGGGCCCGGGCTCGTGTTGAACGAGACCCAGGACGTGGCCCTCTTGGAGGTGGAGATCCTGGCGCCTGCCGGCTATGGCGTGACCATGCAGCGAGGCGCCTCCGTCAGCCTGACGCGCGTGAAGATTGTCAGCGCGGGCTCCTACGGCGTGACCCTCTTCGGTGGAGGGCTCGACGTCCACGAGACCGTGATCCGTGACACCCTGCCGGCGCCGAGCGGCTCCCTCGGCTTCGCCATCAGCGGTGTCTGTGACTACCAGGGCACCGGCGGCTGCGCCGACGTGACCGTCACCAGAAGCCTGATCACCGACAACCAGGAGATCGCCGTGGGTGTGGTGGGCGGCTCCCTCACCGTGGCGGACTCGGTCATCCGGAACACCCGCGCCAACGCCAACAGTGGCCTCGCCGGCGTGGGGATCCAGGCCCAGTGCGACACCTCCGTGCCCTCCTGCCCGGCGCTCACGGTGACGGGCTCGGTGGTGACCAACAACCGCAGCGCCGGGATCATGTCCATGGCGGAGACCACCCTCGTGGCGGACACGGTGATTTCCGAAACCCAGGCCCACGTTGGCGATGGCCAGCGCGGCAACGGCCTCGTGGTCCAGTGCGACCCCTCCACAGAGGTTTGCGGGGACGTCACCGTGAGCTGCAGCCTGGTGGACGGCAACCACACGACCGGCGTCGTCCTGAAGGGCGTGCCCGCGGTGATGAGCCACACCATCATCCGTTCCACCCACGCGCAGCCAAGCGATTCGCTGGGCGGGCAGGGGTTGCTCGTCTGGTGTGACGTGATCTCACGGGAGTGCGCGGACGCCTCCCTGGTGCACATGGCCGTGGTGGAGAACACCCTGGCAGGGATCTTCCAGTTCGGAGGCAACGTGGAGATGCTCGGGGGCTACGTGGCCCATACGGCCCCGGAGCCCGCCACCGAGGAGGAGGGTGTGGGGTACATCGGATACTGCGACAACGCCATTCCCTCCTGCCCGACGGCGGTCATCGACGGCGCGCTCTTCGAGGGGTTCTACGCCGAGGGGTTCGAGCTTTTCGGTGGCACCTATTCGCTGTCTCGCTCCGCGGTGTACGACGTTCTGGCCCAGGTCTCCGACGACGGGCTCGGCGTCGGTATCTACATCGACGGCGAGGACGACGACGCGAGCCTGGACGTGTCGTGGTGCGAGGTCCGCGACCCGGTCCTGGCGAGCGCTTTCTACGTCACCGCCACGGGCACCATCCTGCGCAGCCGCCTCGCCGGCGGGGACTACTCCCTGATCCTCGACACCTCGCCCGACGTGGTCCTGGAGCCCGGCAACGAGCTCGAGGGCACCACGCGGGACGAGCCCCTCATCCAATAGACGACGCCCCCATGACCCGACCCGACATGTCCAGCGTGGGGCTCACCGCGCACTACACCGCCTACGCCTGGCACCTGCTCGGCGTGTCGGAGGCGCACCGGTTCGCCACGGGGCGAGGCCGGCTGTTGCACCTCGCTACGAGCCCCCTGCGCAGGCTGGCGCCGGCGCTGGGATTCGCGGATCCCCTCGACGTCCTGCTCACCTCCCGCCACCTGCTGCTGGAGCATGTGATCCAACGGGAGGGCCACCGCACCTTCGTGGAGATCGCCTCCGGGCTCTCGCCCCGTGGGACGGCCTACTGCGCCGATCCGGAGGTGGTCTTCGTGGAGGTGGACCTGCCGGACATGAGCGCGATGAAGCGGCGGCTCGTGGGCGACGCCCGGGGGGTCGGGCAGCGGTTCGTGGCGGGCGACGCCACGGACCCGGCGCTCTACGGTGTGCTGGCCGACATCGTGCGGGACCGCGGGCCGGTCACGGTGGTGACCGAAGGGCTCAGCGCCTACCTGTCCCGGGCGGGCCTCGAGGGGCTCGTGCGGGACGTGGCTGCCTTCTTGCGCGGCTGTGGCGGTGGGCAGTTCGTGTTGGACGTCAACCCGGCAGACGCGTTGCTGCGGTTCGGACTCGTCGGCCGCCTGGTCGTCGGGGCGATCCAGACCGTGGCGCGGTTCCCCGTTACGATGCCGGTGCAGAGCGGCGCAGACGGCGTCCGCCTGCTGGAGGCGGCCGGGTTCACGGGCGTCAGCTTGCACGATCCCCGGAGCCACCTCGCCTGCGCCGGTCGTGACTTCTCGGACACCCGCGGCACGGTGCTGGTGCTCGAGGGCCGCATCGAGTAGCGTACACAGCCGCTTGCCTTCCCGCGGAGGGCTCTGGTAGGTTAGCCCGCGCAACCAAACCAGCGCCGCGTTCCCGCGGGAGCTGTCCTTCAGGAGGCTGTTGATGAGGAAGATCGACCTGTCCGGAAAGAACGCCATCGTGACCGGTGGCTCCATGGGAATCGGGAGCGACATCTGCAGGGTGCTGGGCTCATGTGGCGCCAACGTGGCGCTGAACTACCGCAAGCACGCCGACGAAGCCAAGACCATCGGCGACGACGTGGAGAAGGCCGGCGCCAAGTCCATGGTGGTCCAGGCGGACGTGGCCTCCTTCGCTGACGCGGGCAAGATGGTGGAGGCCGTGGTGGCGGAGTGGGGCAGCCTGGACATCCTCGTCTGCAATGCGGGCATCAACTGGGACGGGGTCATCTGGAAGATGAAGGAGGAGCAGTGGGATCAGGTGATCGACATCAACCTCAAGGGGTACTTCAACTACATCCGCCATGCGGCGCCCATCATGCGGGAGAAGAAGTACGGTAAGATCGTCAACATCACGTCCATCAACGGCAAGCGCGGCAAGTTCGGACAGTCCAACTACGCCGCCTCCAAGGCGGGGATCATCGGGCTCACCAAGACCGTGGCGCGGGATCTGGGCAAGTACGGTATCAACGTCAATGCCGTGGCCCCGGGTCTCATCGAGACGGAGATGATGAAGCAGGCCCCGGAGAAGGTGAAGGACCTGGCGCTGTCGGAGATCCTGGTGGGTCGGCTGGGGCAGCCCGAGGAGGTGGCCAACGTGGTGGCCTTCCTGGCGTCTGACCTGTCGCGGCACGTCACCGGCCAGGTCATCAACGTAGATGGTGGGCAGTTTCTGGGCTAGCGCCCGTGACCAGAGCAGTAGCTCATAGGAGACGACGACAATGACCGAGCTGAAAGACATCGTGGCCATCAGCGCCGTGCGTACCCCCATGGGGCGCTTCGGCGGCACCCTCAAGGACATCGCCGCCTATCACCTGGGCGCTGTGGCCATCAAGGAGGCCGCCAGACGGGCCGGCATCACCGGCGACCAGGTGGACGACGTCATCTATGGCAACTGCCGCCAGGCGGGCAACGGTCCCAACCCGGCGCGGTCCGCGGCGCTCTTCGGGGGGGTGCCCGTGGACGTGCCCGTCCAGACCATCAACATGGCCTGCCCTTCGGGCATGCGCACCATGATGCTCGCGGCCCAGGCCCTGCGGCTGGGCGAAGCGAAGATCGTGATGACGGGTGGCATGGACTCCATGTCCACGATCCCGTACCTGCTCAAGAACGCACGGTGGAACGGTTTCAAGATGGGGGACAAGACCCTCATGGACGGCTGGTCCGACTCCATCGATCCTGTGGCCGGGTACGGCATGGGGATGACCGCCGAAAACGTGGCCGAAAAGTATGATCTTTCGCGGGCGGCCATGGACGAGTACGCGGCCCAGAGTCAGGCCAAGGCAGCGGCGGCCCAGGAGAACGGCTGGTTCGACGAGGAGCTCACCCCCATCGAGATCGCCGCCACGCGCAAGACCGAGGCGTACCTGTTCGACAAGGACGAGTCGATCCGGGGGGGCACCACCGTGGAGACGCTGGCCAAGCTGCGGCCGGCGTTCAAGCCCGACGGGGGCAAGGTCACCGCCGGCAACGCCTGCGGCATGACCGACGGTGCCTGTGCCCTGGTGCTGACCACCCGGGAACACGCCGGCGCGCTCGGCGCCACGCCGCTGTTCTCCATCCTCGGCTACTCCAACGCGGCCGTGGACGGCAAGTTCATGGGCGAGGGGCCCGGCGTGGCCATCCCGGCAGCCCTCGAAGCGGCAGGGATGAAGATGGACGACATGGACCTCATCGAGGTGAACGAAGCCTTTGCCGCCCAGGTGCTCTGTAACGTGAAGATGCTCGGCTTGGACACCAAGAAGCTTAACGTCCACGGCGGCGCAATCGCCCTGGGCCACCCCACGGGCATCAGCGGAGCCCGCATCATCGTCACCCTCCTCGGCGCCCTCAAGCGCACCGGCGGCACCCTCGGCATAGCCTCCATCTGCGGCGGCGGCGGCGTCTCCACCGCCATGGTAATCAAACGCGAAGGATAACGAGGACGTAGTTCGAAAACTCGCTCTGCGGCCCCAGGACCTCGAGCAACGGCCCCAGGACCTCGCTCTACGGCCTCAGGACCTCGAGCTACGGCCCCGGAACCTCGCAGTGGGCGGGGACTGTGTAGATCTGGTGGGGGGTGGTGTCGGGCATGCCTTGGAAGCCGACCAGGACGCCGGTGGGGGTGGTGCGGATGCGGGGGTGGCGGGCGAAGCGGATTCGGGTGAGGTCCAGGGGGGGCTCTACCAGGTTGCCGGCCAGGTCGAGGACCAGGAGCATGAGCTGGGTGTCGTCGCCATAGGTGTCTGCTTCGAGGGGGTGCACGATGACGGCCAGGACGCGATCGCCCTTGCGTGTCATGGCCCAACCACCGTCCCGGTAGGCGACCACGTCGGCGGCGCGAAAGGGCTCGCCCAGGGGTTGACCGCGCTCGTCGAGGTGCTGCAGGGTCACATGGTGATCCTGGGTGGGCGCGTCCGGCGCCTCCGAGGCGAGCCAGCCGGCCAGGACGCCGTCACCCGTGTGCACCAGCCGCATGCGTCGCGCGTCCGTGTGCGCGGTGGTGATCACCGTGGGCTCGGTGAGGGGCGCGCCCCAGGCGTCGATGCGCTGGGTCACGATGGGCATGGGCTCGAGGTTGTCGTGGATGCCCGCCACCAGCAGGTCGCCGTTGTGCAGGGCCAGGGAGGCCCACCAATAGCCACCCATGCTGATGGCCTCGATGGGCTCGCTGTGGTGGGTCACGCCGCCCATGGCGTCCAGCAACACCATGCGGCGCTCATACAACGAAGTGCGCGTGAAGAGGCTGAAGCCCGACGCAGTGGAGCGCAAGGCACTGCACAGCTCCGGGTCCACGTACTGTAGCGAGCCCAGGGTGACGCCGTCGGCGTCGGTGCGCGTGAAGCGGCAGCCCGTGTTCGTCTCCCAGAGGATGGCTCCGCGGTGGTCCGGCCCGGTGGCCAGGCTCACCCCGGAATAGGACGTCCACCCGCTCGGCGGCGGGAACACGGCGGTGCGCTCGCCGATGGGCGCTCCGTCCCAGGTCACGCGTTGCACGTACCGGGTGTTGTCGTGGGGCGGGTCGGGGTTGGTCGTCTTCCAGGCGACCAGCACGGCGTCTGCCGACACCTCCATGTCGTGCAGCCCCTTGTCGCTGGGCGGCTCGGTGATCTGAGATCGCTCGCCGCCCACCCAGCGACAGTTCGGCGGAAGCACCTCCACATCGGGTAGGGGCTGTGCGGCATCGGGCGGGTCGGTGATGGGGCCGCTCCCCGCGTCTGGGTCGGCGTCCATGCCTGGCCGCGCGCCGCAGCCGGCCAGCCAGGTGGTCAGGAGCACCACGGCCAACCGGACCTGCGGGCGCAGCACAATCCCATGAAAAGCTGTATTCGTCATCTGACACGCTAGTGGGGTGGAACAGAAATCTGACCCAAAATTTGCTTGCTATTTCGGCCCCTGTCTTCGTTTCTCGTCGGTTGAATACTCCCGGTATTCGCCCTCCTCGTGCCTCAACAGGAACCAAAATT
>Ga0272441_10001876_pt1 | contig 43936 bp, 41 predicted proteins | sample SSMProp6N_FD_193582 | JGI IMG/M metagenome (GOLD analysis project Ga0272441, IMG submission 193582) | Marine sediment archaeal communities from Little Sippewissett salt marsh, Falmouth, MA, United States - SSM-Prop-6N | ecosystem: Environmental > Aquatic > Marine > Wetlands > Sediment ...
CATCAAAGCACGCGTTAAACACCCTCAGACAAATGGTAAAATCGAAAAATGGTATGATACATACGAGAAACACAGGATTAAGTTCGAGAATTTTGACAAATTCTTGGATTGGTACAATTCGGTGCGGCATCACGAGAGTCTAGATTCTAATCACTATCTATTGACACCAAATGAAGCATTCTGGATGAGATTGCCCGATGAGTGCAAATTGAATATGTTCATGAGACGTATGGAGGATGAATTAAATGATGAAAAACAATTTTAATACGTCAAGTGGAGTATATAAAGCCAAAACATTTGGGACTATACACCTAAATATATTCGTTGAAACGACTTTAAGCGTTTCATATCACAAAATATCAATTGGTTGAAATGACAATGTCGGTTGGTTACATTTCCAGGGAATGATTATCTCCAAAGGCCAACCATTGAGCATATTCTAATCGGTCTTGAACGGCATTTTTGCGCGTAATTAACTCGCATATATTATATAAATCAACTGGGCGCAAGATAACTTGTGTGCATCTACTTCCACGAACAGGATCTGCAATCTCGATTCTTGCCTCTTTAGAATCGTGTGCAGTAGTGGGATAAAGGATGGTTGAAGTTCCATCATACCCTTGGCTCAATGCATAGATGGCCAGCTGATATAGCATATCTCTGGGTAATGGTTTTTCCCATAAGTCTCGGTATTTTGCGTCCAGAATCGAGACAACCTTCGACCCCTGTTGAATCACGTAATCAGGTCGTGGGTCCGGAGCGCGCCGATTTTTGGGGTTGTGTCCGGAAACGTAAGATATCATGCCTCGAAGCCTATATTCGTCCAGCACCGAATACCCCGGCAGGTTTTCATGGAAAAATCTAGATAGAAGCGCTTGAAAGAAGCGGTTCATGTCGAAGAGGAACCCCGGAAGATTCAATTTTCGTCTCCCGCCCTCCAAGGATACTCCTTGGAACTGGAGGAGAATTTCTATGATAGATATTGAAGGCCTGTAGGATGCAGTCTGCCTCGTCATCTCGCGGCTTAATCGTTTCATCGTTTCCTGATTCAATCTGGTGGGTGATATCCCATTCTGGATGGAACTTGCAAGGCGGCGAAGCTTCGACTTAAGGAGGACATCATCGGTGAGCCTTGCTCCAAGGCGAAGCCCTTCGAGCAGGACTTGGTTGACTAAGCAATCTTCGAGCCTTGGGTAGTGGGTGCATGGAATAACCACGCGAGCGATTCCCCCTTCACTTGCAATGCTCTTTATGTTGATCCTGCCCCTGGGACTTGCCATCATCTCGTCAAGGCGGACATATCTTCGGTGAAGCCCTCGCAAGATCAGCTCATTTGTTTCTGTCGCCAGCTGGCTGATGAGAATGTCCTGGAAAGTCCTCGACTCGGATGGATAATCGGTTGGGGTGAAAAGATGGAAGTTTCGAAGTCTGTAGGCATACCTAAGAAGCTGGAGCAAGGGTGAGTCCTCAATTTTCGGGCGGATGGTGATCTGAAGGTCGCCAAGCTCAACCCTTCCGACGTAGGAGGTGGACGTGATAGAGAGGCCTTTTCTAAGCTCTGATATCACCAGCATTCCCTCTTTCGATAAGTTTCTGGCAATCTCCTGGACGGCAGGATCTCCGTTGAGACAAATTCCCTCTAGAGCATTGTTTGACTCTGAATCGCAACGTTCCCACTCAGATAATGTGACGGATATTTTATTTCCGTTCATTATCCTCACCGGAACCGTCACAAAAATCCGTATCATTTTCTTCAGGAATTGTTGATTTCTGCATTAACTCTTGGCCGAAATCAGATCCATCTTTTGCCATCTCCAACATGACTCTGACGAACTCTTCTTCTCTCGAATCTTCGAAGATATCGTGTCTGATCATTTGTCTTTGGACGTCGACCAGTTCTTCGCCTAGGAGGTTCTCCAAGGCCGAATAGTCCTCATAACAGTACTCCTCAAGGAGAGGGATAATCTCGTCCTGAACCACCCTAAAAAAGCTCGATAAGCTCGATATCGGCGCTCCCTTTTCCATTAGGTAAGAATGACCTACCTGAAGGTTTCGAGCATCACGCCCTATGTTTTCGCATATGCGGCGGTTAAGGGCCTGAAGCCATTGGCCCAAATGGATTTCTTCCACAACGGAATCTTCCAGTACCGATACATCTGGCATAACTTCGATGAAGCCAAATCGGCGCCTGAGGGCTGCGTCCAGCAAAGCAATGGATCGGTCGGCAGTGTTCATCGTCCCAATGATGTAGACGTTATTTGGGACCTGCATCAAATCTCCAGAGACCGGAAGAATTATCGGCTTTCCTCGCTTGTTCTTTTCTAGGACTGTCATCAGTTCGCCGAAGATTCTGGGGATATCGCCTCGGTTGATTTCGTCTATTATCAAGTAGAAATTGCCTTCGGGATTAGAAATAGCGTCTTTGCACAGCTTCTTGAAGATGCCATCCCGGAGAACGAAGCTCATTTTGCCGTTTATCTCTTCTGGCTTGTACCCTTCGAGGAAGTCTTCGTATCCGTAAGCAGGGTGAAAGCAGCAGATTCTAACGGCACCAGAATTGTCTTCACCGCCAAGTAGGGATATCCTCTGCTCTTCGGAAAGCTGATCGAAAGAGCGGCCATAGAGATCATGGGTGGCCATCTCAAGAGCCGCCTTTTCGGCCCAGTAGGTCTTTCCAGTACCAGGTGGGCCGTAGAGTATCACCTGGCCCTTTCTCTCTAGAACAGATTTAATTTCCAGAACCATCTCGGACAAAGGAGCGGACTTAGTTTCGTCTTCAGTTTCTTCGTTTGCCTGTAGCTCACGGGCTTTGGCGAAAGCTTCCTCGGCTTCGGAGCTTCTGCCTAGTGCCTCCAACGATTTGCCCTTTCCATTCCATGAATCCAAATATTCTGAGTCTATCTCGATGGATTTGTCATAATATTCTAATGACTCTTCGTACAATTCTAAATCAAACAGGGATTCTCCTTTATTACTCCAGTAGCGTGGTTCTTTTGGGTCCAAGTCAATTGCTTTATCGTAACAAACGATTGCTTCTTCCTTTCTATCTAGATAATAAAGTGCGACACCTTTGTCATTCCACGCAGAGCCATCTTCTGGGATTACATTAATGTATTTGTCATAACAAGCAAAAGCCTCTTCATATTTTTTTAGCTCCAGAAGAGCTTCGCCTTTAGCAGACCAAGCGTATGAATCTGGGTTCAAATCAATTGCCTTATCAAAACAACTAATTGATTCATCATATCTGTTAAGCGAAAACAAGTCGTACCCTTTACCGTTCCATGCATATTCATAATTTGGATCTATCTTGAGAACGTTGTCAAAACAATTTATGGACTCGTCGTATCTACCAAGATAAAACAAGCTCCAACCTTTGCCATTCCAAAAGTCAGCATATTTGGAATCTATCTCGACGGCCCTGTTAAAGCAATTCAAACCTTCTTCGTATTTATTAAGCTGGAGTAATGCCCATCCTTTCAGATACCAGGCGTAGTCGTATTTCGGCCTCGCCTGGATGGCCTTGTCATAACATTTGATTGCCTCGTTATGTTTGCCTTGATTATTCAGCAAATCACCTTTGTTGCACCATGCGACTCCGTAATTTGACCGGACATCAATGGCTTTTTCATAACATCGTAGGGCTTCATCGAAATTTTCCAATCCCTCAAATGCTATGGCCTTATAGTTCCAGAACCGTGGCGTTTTTGGCTTTATCTCGATGGCCTTATCATAGCATGGTATGGCTTCATCAAACCTGCCAATTTCGTATAGAGCCCATCCTTTGGCGCCCCAGGCATCGGCGTACTCTGAGTCTATCTCCAAAGCTTTCTCATAGCACTCTATGGCTTTCTCATACTCTTTTTTCCTCTCAAACGAATACCCTTGTCTCAACCAGGCCTTTGTATCCTTTTGCCGATCTTCATCATTATTTGATTTCTGGTTATTATTCATCTGCCTCGCCACCTAACCCTCAGATACGTCAAGGGAAATCAGCCCGACCGCTTGAAGGAGTTCATTTTGACCAGCGGGTTTGAAAAGCTCATGACAGATATTCTGATCATTTGCATTCACGATCTCTGATCCGAGAATTTTCTCCAGAGTGTTGTAATCTTCATAGCAGTATTCCTCTAAAAGTGGGATGATGTCCTCATGAAGGGCTCTTGCAAACTCAGAAAAGTCCGTTATGGGTGTGCCGTCATCTTTGAGAAGGTAGGAGTGACCTATCTGAAGATTTCGAGCATCCATGCCGACGTTTCCACAAATTCTTTGATTTAGGGCTTCAAGCCACCTTCCAAGGCAGATGCCCTTTACAGTTGTCTCTCCCAAAACCGACATGTCAGGCATTAGTTCTATGAAACCGAAGCGCCGCCTGAGGGCCGCATCCAGCAAAGCAATGGATCGGTCGGCAGTGTTCATCGTCCCAATGATGTAGACATTACTTGGCACATTGAACTGCTCACAGCTGGTGGGAAGGACTATAAACTTCCCGCGTTTGTCCTTTTCGAGGATCGTCATCAGCTCGCCAAATATTCGAGGAATGTCACCTCGGTTGATCTCGTCTATTATCAGGTAGAAGCTAGTATCTGGCTTGTCCTGGGCATCGTTACATAATTTCTTAAGTACACCGTCTCGAAGAGAGAATATCATCTGGTCATCGGCCTGTTCCGGCCTGTACCCCTCGATGAAGTCTTCGTAGCCATAGGCCGGATGAAAACAGCACGTTCTCACTGTGCCAAAGCTCTTGCCATCGCCGATTATGGACAACTTCTGACCATCGGACAGCTGGTAAAATCCCATATTAAAGTTGGATTGGGCCGCAAGCTCAGAGGCTGCTTTTTCAGCCCAGTAAGTCTTTCCCGTGCCAGGAGGTCCATAAAGTATCACCTGCCCTTTGCGCTCTAAGATCGATTGGATTCGGTCAATCGGGCTGTGAGCGCTGGGTGAAACACCAGTATTTGATTTAGATCCGTCTGATGATTTTTTATTGATTTCATAACATGACCAAACGAAACTCTGGATATCCACCATATCTTTTGGCCCGAAATCCTTTAATTCGTCTTTTAGCTGCTGATAAGCACCTCTGATACGAGTATAATTTTCAGCCGTTGGGATTGATGTGTACTTAAATTCGCTACCTAAAAACTGGAGAAACCAACGAACAGCCATCGGTTTGACAAATATTTCTGTATCTGGATGGCAGATGAAGAGATAATAGGTCGGAAAAGTCCATCTGTTCGGCAGGTCTCTCAATGTGACATATTCTGTGTACTGCTCTAGTCTTTCTTGAGAGGGACCTGGACCATAAAGGAGATCGAATACTACATCACAAAAGCTCGGCTTGTCAAGTTCAGGTTGACGGATGATGTTCAAGTCACCTGTCGCAGGCATTATGTCCCATAGTAAATTGTTATCTTTTCCAATCGTTTTTAGTCGATCTAAAAATTCGTCGAACTGGCCTTCATCTATAAGCCTTCGAAGTTCTTGCTCGCTTAACAGTTCACGTGCTTTAGAAACCGTAGCTTGTTTATATTCGATCTCTTCTTTAACAAAGCCGGAATCCGAAAAACCATTCCAGTTGGGAAATTCCCTACGGATTAAAGCGACAAGTTTTCCTATCTTCTGCTCATCCACCAACATGTTAGTCTAGATCTAAATCCGCAATACACGAAAAATCTTTTGTTTGATCACGTCGGCCAATTTGGAACGACTGAGGCAGTTCGCCACACGCACTCTGAAAAATACTCACATGCAAATGGGGTATCACAATACCCCAATTATGGAAGAATAACTTCTTAGCGATCTTTACCCTAATCGCTTTCCGCGTCCTCTAGAGCCTCAGACACCAGATCCACCAGATCGATGACCCTTTGAGAAGCACCCGCCTCGGTCAAGTTTTTGATGCACAGTGGACAGGTGGTGACGATGCAATCGGCATTTTGTGGAACGTCTTTCAACCTATTCTCTGCCAGCTTCAAGGACAAATCCTTATATCCGGCACGAACGCCGCCGCCCCCGCCACAACACCTAGAATCTTCTTTGATCCTGTTCATCTCTTGCAGATGGCAAATTGCCTCTATTACTTGCCGGGGAGGATCGTAAATTTGGTTGTGCCGTCCCATATGACAGGGATCGTGATAGGTGGCAACCAACTTTAAAGGCTTCAAGTTCAGCTCGGATATGTGCTCTGCCAAAAATTCTGATACCGTCAGCACCTTAAACTGCGGCGGGTAGTCGTTTTTCAAGGTGGTGTAGCATCCGGCGCAACCGGTGATAACCGTATGTGCCCCCAACTCTCGGATCTGCTCCAAATTATGTTCCACCGATTTTTGGGCCTGAAAACCGGTGCGAAGCAGAGGCGATCCACAGCATTGTTCGTCAGACAGCAGCGTTGCCCCAAACTTTTTTAGTAACTTGAAGGTCTTTGCCGCCACTTGAGGATAACGATAGGAGTTGAGGCAGCCCACAAAATAAACGTAATCGGCTTTGTCCTTCAGTTGGCTGCTGTCAGAGAGCCATCCCAACCGATTGGACGATTCGTTAAAGACGTTGCCGCTGCAAACAACCTTGTGATTCAGCTGAGCCTGGGCTTTTGTCATCACATTTCGAGATATCAGCTCTCTTCTGGCGCTTTCGACGAGCAAATATGGTTTCACTTCGGCAGGACAGTTTTCCGCGCAGATTCCGCAGGTGGTGCAGGAATTGAGGCTTTTCAAGACGTCTCCATCTGCCTTGTATCCATCCATCAGGCGATTTATGACCATGATGCGGCCCCTGGTGTTGCAGGACTCCCACCCCAACTCTTCAAATACGGGACAAACGGAACGGCAAGTTCCGCAGCGAACGCACTTTTGAAGGGACCTCAAATCTATATTTGTGCTTTTTGACGACATCACCCGACGACCTCTGATGTTACAAATCGATGTTACAAATCCAGTTTGCCAGGGTTGAGAATTGCCTTGGGATCAAGAGCCTTCTTAATGGTTCGCATGACTTCCAGTGCTTCACCCCACTGGTCCCTCATGTATTTTGATCTTGCAGCGCCGATCCCGTGTTCTGAACTCACAGTTCCTTCTAAATCCAGGGCAGATTTGTGAATTTCATCTGCGGCCAGTTTTAGCTTATGCCATTGATCCTCATCCATCACGTCTATGAAAAGAGCCACGTGCAAATTGCCGTCACCAATATGGCCGTACTTCATCGCAGGAAGATCGTACTTCTCAGAGATCTCCTGCACCCTTCTGATCAAAGCTGGAATTTGTTTTATGGGAACTCCAACGTCCTCACCAAGGTATATTCGGCTTTTGGAGGGATCCAGACGAGATACTGCTGCACCTACCAGGCGACGTGCAGCCCAGACTTTTTCCATATCCTTCTGGCTTGATATGATATCCACGCTTAATGCCAGTGATGAACAGATCTCCAGTATTCTCTTTCCCGAATGCTCCGTTGAAACGTCTGTTCCATCCACCTCGAAGAGGATAACGTCTCCGTCGGGAAGTGGCAAGTTCGGATCGCAGCGCTTTAGAACCTGTATGGTAGTCTTGTCCAAAATTTCGCAGGCAGAAGGAATTATGCCGCCAGAAAACGTATTTATGACTGCTCGTCCTGCAACTTCCGCATCTTTGAAAGCTGCCACTACCATCTTTCTAGCTTGGGGCAGGGGCATCACTTTCAGACCGGCCTGGGTGATTATTCCTAAAGTGCCCTCAGATCCTATCATCAGCCTGGTGAGGTCATATCCAGAGGCTGACTTCAGCATCTTAGAACCTGTGTGAATAATTCGGCCATCTGCCATTACCACTTCCAGATTTAAAACGTAATTGCGTGTGGTACCGTATTTGACACAACGCATGCCGCTTCCGTTATTGGCGATCAGTCCACCTATCGTACACATGGCAGAGCTGCCGGGGTTGGGCGGAAAAAAGAAACTGTAAGGTTCTAAGGCTTGGTTTAGACTGGCCAGAACAACCCCCGGCTCCACGATCACCTGAAGGTTTTGAATGTCAATTTCGATTATGTGATTCATGGAAGACAAATCAAAAACGATTCCCCCTTTCACGGGCACAGCTCCACCTGCCAGGCCGGTTCCCGCACCTCTGGCAGTGACTGGAACCTCAAGTTCGTTGGCCAGGAAGAGGATTCGAGATACTTCACGGGAGCTTTGGGGGCGAACTACATAATCAGGCATGCCTTCCACTTGAGATGCATCTTTAGAGTAACAGTACCGTTCCGTGGTAGATATAGATGCCCTGGACCCAACGATATCTCGCAAGTCTTCGATCAAATCCATAAAAAGCCCTCTAAATAACGGCTTTTCAGAATTAATCCTACGTTATATAGAATTATCCCAAAAGGTCGACCACCTCTTTCAAACTCTAAAAGGTTGACAATTGAAGTCGTTTCTCACTTAAGCTCGATGACGCTCTCGCAATGAATGTCACCACAACACATGCTTTTGGCAAACCGCTGGGTGCACATGGGATTAAGTTTTTCAACTACAGACTTACAATAGTCATGGCAGGTCGTTGACAGTTTTTCCAAATCTCTTTTTTCGTCTCTTGCTTTGTTGAATAGTGGACATTCGTTGACCTTTAGAACCACTCGATCTTCAGCCTGATCTAAAATTTCTAAGTCGAATCGAGAACCAAAGATGATCTTGGAAACGATCCCAAAGACCTCTTCAACATCTGAGATATTTTTGGCCGATTCGCAACCCATAACCTGCATATCAGACCTCCGGATAGTAAATCATCAGCAGTCAACTTATATGTGTTTGAGAATTTTTCGCAAAAAATATGAAGATTTAAGCAAGAAAAATGTGCAATAAATACAATAACAACGATGAAAAGATGCTAATTAAAATGTTATTCGTTCGTCCACCTTCAGCCCCAATATGTTTTTGGCACCGTTATACACGTCTTGAGCTATCAGTGCACCTCCTAGAGCAGCATCACAGCTCTTAAGCGGCAGGACAACTCGTCCCATCAGCTGAGAAACCCTAGATGCAATCGACTGCGCGGGATCGCCTGCCAGATACAAATTTGGCTGCACTGAACCCAAATCTCCATGAATAACCTGCATAGCATTAAGTTCCATGGCTGCAAAAAGGGCCAACGATTCCAAAGCATATTTTCGATCCTCATGAGAACATTCCTGCAGCGAATTAAGTCCCTTTTTGCGCAATATTCCACAAGTTGTAAACGCCTGATTGGCGGTGATCTCACCGGCATCCACTTTTCTTATGGCATCCACGTCCAAGGGGCCGTGAAGCAGTCCTGGTGCAAATATGGGCGCATCGATGGCTCCTACGATCTTGCCACTGATCACACTCAGAGTTACTACGTTGGAGCTGGCATCGGAAATTATGAAATCAAAATCGCCGTCCTTATAAACCTTATATATTAAGCCCACCTTCTCCGGACTGGCGCCATGTGAGAAGACCTTCATGCGAGGGTCTATATCGCTTCCTTTGTGGATGCCGGGAAGTAAAACAGCAGGCCATCCAGATTCCTTGATGGCGTCAAACACCTTAGTCCCCCCCCCCACATGAAGTCCGGCACCTTCTTGACTGATTACTCCTCGGTTGATCGCATCCTCGATCCTTACTATTTGGGTGAGACCATCGCCCATGGAGTAGGTGAGTGACAGCAAATCTACTTGATCTATTTCAAGAGACGCTTTCACTCGGTCCATTATCTCTTTTGTGGAAAGATTGCCTGCCTCTTCTCGGGGTATTACGCAGAATCTGCCTTCAGATGTGGCAAACCTGATGGCTCTGGTTCCATGGTCTACACCTATAAACATCAGATCACCTTTAGTATGTCTTTGGCCAGCCTGAGGCTGTCATCATCGTTTCTCATAATGGTGTTCAACTCAACACTAGGCCCGGAATAGTCACTGTCGATGTGAACCACCATGAGGTTCACACAATCCAGAAGGTCGGAGACTCCTTGATCACTTACTGGTGCACCCAAGGCCTGCATGAACTTTGCGGCAGGGCCGCTAAGGGGTTGACCACATACCAGGGGGCTTACGGCGATGACGCTCTTTTTGGCCAAAATGTCTCTAATGCCTTCTAGGGCAAGTATGGGTCCCACACTGGTAACGGGGTTACTAGGTCCTATGAGAATTACATCTTCCTTTAAAAGGGCATCAATGAATTGTGGGCTTGGTCTGGCCCTCTCGATATCACGAAAGCGTACTGCATCGACTTGAGGTCGTCCACCAAAACCAACCAAAAACTCCTGCAAGTGCATCACCCGATCACCCGTGGAGATCATGGTAGATACCTTATCGTCGGTCATGGGAACCACTGTTTGCTCGATTTTCAGAGATTGGCAGAGCTTTTCGGTGGCCTTACTCAATGTGGCACCATCTCTAATGAGGTTTGATCGAAAAATGTGAATGGCTCGATCTTTGTCGCCCAGGGCCAGTACTTCCTTGTGACCCAAAGACTCCAGAAATCCGGACGTTTGAAACGTGTCCCCTTTTATGCCCCACCATCTGGATCGATCCACAATCTCGGCTAGTGTATAGGTAACTGTGTCTAAATCGGGTGAAACCAGATTGCCAGACGCCCAAATGTCATCTGCTGTATTGGCCACCACGGTCAGTTCAGAGGGGTCCAAAAGCCTCTTCAGTCCTACCAAAAGCTTAGGGGTGCCTGTACCCCCGCTGAGCACCAACAATTTCCATCCCTTCGAGAAAATGGATCAATGTTCGACGTCTAGGATGGTCATTCCCGTATTCAGCTCTTCGCACTCTTCTTTCGTTAGAGGCGATGATATTGCATTATCGGAAACTATAGAGCTGTTTCCCAGGGGATCTTCTAAAATCATGAGTAAGGGTTGCTGGCCTTCCAGTACCAGTTCCATATAATCTAGGATCTCCTTCCCTCTTTGGACACGATCTTCAGAACCGGACTTCTGAGCAGATCGAGTGGCAAAGGCGACTATGTTGCTGATCTTCCGCAAAACGCTTTCCACGTTTGAAACATAAGCCTCTGATGTGGGCCCAGGTTCCATGTCGATACCCAGATCTGGCAACCTTATCGTACCGCTTGTTGATTTGATCACTCTGACATTTAGATCATCTACATTTTCTATTTTAAAGGTGTACCTGGTGGGCTCACCCTGGTTGAGCAAAATGGTATCGGACTGTTTGAAACCACAATGGTCACAAACACTTGCTATTAACATTGCCTCACCGAAATGGGGTATTTCCGTTGTTTCCCATTTGAACTCGGTAACAGTTCCACAAATTGGACAATTTGTGGTGGTGATGAAATTCAATCTTCGCCTCCCAAAACAATATTTCTATCGATTCTCATGCCTTTGGGCACCACTAAAATGAGCTCATCTGCCACTCCAGCAATGTCTCCACCGGTGTCTTCTGCTATAGATTTGAGCTCTTCTAGTGACCCTTCTAACGAGGATTTATTCTGTCTAATAGGAGATATGTCCACCAAAACTATGTTATTTTTCATTATCTCCTGCTTTATTTCGGATAAAACCTTTGAATTGTTCAGTTCTGCTAAACGGACTATGGCCTCGGGAGGTCTTATAGGCGCTTCTTCAAATTCTTCAAATTCTTCAAATCGTTCCAAATCTACATCGACGTAACCGTCTTCTCCAGATCTGCCCCGCAGCCAGTCTAAGATGCCCATATCTCACCCCTCAGCCGAACATCCATTTTTCAAAACGATTATTTTCCTTCGGTCTCGATCGTCAAGTTAATTTTTCATATGTATTAATTTAAAGCCGGCCAAGCCCATCAAGAACATAAAGGCCAGTATTGTGATTACAAAACCCTCCGAATGAAAACTTTCCGGCATGGTCGCTTGTACGACCATCATGGATGCGATCATCAGAAAGACCAGTCCAACGCTTATGCCGATCTCCATTGATTTTTTGCTCATGCCCGTCCCGCTTTGTGCTGATGTGAGATATTACTTACGATTCGTCTTGCAGCACCAATCCGTCAGGACCTGCCATCTTGTAAACCAAATCCTTCGTTCTTTCGCCATGCCAACCCCTATCGACGTAATTTGGGTAAACTGGAAGCCTTTCCTTTAGCACATAGCCGGGCAAATTATCTCGAAGTTCCTGTAACTGGGGCCAAGGTCGTTGGGGATTGATCCAATCCGAAGTCAGAGGACTGATCCCACCCAAATCGGTGGCACCAACCTTCACCAAAGGTGCTGGTTTGATTAGGTTTGGTGGAACTTGAACGGCAATTGAGGATGGAAGAATGCCTCTGGCCAGTTTTACGGTGTCGATCATATCTTGAAGGGAAGGCGGGCTACACAGTTCCATGAACGTTTCCGGTTTTGGATCAAAAGGCTGGATGATAACTTCTTGAAGGTGTCCGTAGAGGTTATGTAAATGAGCCAAAACCTTTAGAGATTCTATTCGATCTGCAGGTCTTTCCCCAATTCCCACCAAAATGCCGGTGGTGAAGGGAATTTTAAGTTCTCCTGCAGCGGCTATGGCGTCGATTCTAGTCTGAGGATCCTTGCCTGGAGAATGCTGGTGTGCCTCCACTTTAGCAGTGGTCTCAAGCATTAGGCCCATGCTGGCGTTGTAAGGGGCCAATAGTTCCATCTCTTTAACGTCTAAGATTCCTGCGTTGGTGTGGGGAAGAAGGCCTAGATCTAAGGCCTCCTCATAGAGTTCGATTAAATAATCGATCAGATGGCCTTTGAAAAGATTGTGGAAATTGGGGACCTCCCAAGGGCGTTCACCCAACGAGAACAGGGCCTCTGTGCAGCCCGCTCGAGAGCCCAGATCCAACAAGTGTGAGGCATCTTCTTTGCTGATTACGTTGCCTTTTTCGCTACGAAAGCAACAGTAGCCGCAACGATTTCTGCAAACGTTGGTGACTGGTATGAATACATTTCGCGAATAGGTCAACGCCTTCGCAGGCATTCAGCGCCTCAGCTCCACCAACTTTAATTTGAGACCAAGCTCGCATTCGTCTGGAGAGTCCCCCACCACATCTACGATGGTACATCGATCGCCATTTTTGAGGCCAATTGGATGACACAAATCGAACATGTTACAACGATCGTCCTCACAAGAGGGTAGCTCTAAGACTGTTCTGGAACCTGCGAAGGCCTTCCTGGAATCGATGGCTGCTATGATGGGGCTCTCAGTTACTTCTACGGCCCGAACTCCTTCCTCGTGAATGGGGCATTCGTGCATTAAATCGCCCCTTAGTCCCAGAACACGATATCTTCTTCCAGGTTCCAGGTTGGCACAGGAGTTCTTTAGTTTGCAATTTTCGCACTCCTGTGTAGCACCGTTGAAGATGAATTCCATGCCCATTGTTGCCAATTTGGTTCCTATTAACGTGATTTGTGTGGTTGCCTCGGACATTATTAAACCTCATATTTATATCAATTTTGTAGTTTTAGCTGCTTTGATGGCTGCCTCTTTGGTTAGACCATTGCCCAATATGGTGTAGCGTTGGGGACGAATTAGGTGGGACTTAATAAGAGCTTCAATCACGACGTCGTTATCGAGTCCAACTTCAGCAGCGGTGATTGGTGCACCCACTTGGCGCAATGCCTCTCTAATCATCTTCCAATCTCCACCGTGAAGATACATCATGACTATTGTGCCCAAGCCGCAGAGTTCACCGTGAAGAGCTCGGCCGGGGGCAATATGATTTAAGGCGTGGGCGAATTTGTGTTCAGATCCACTAGCAGGTCTAGAAGAGCCCGCTATGCTCATGGCCACCCCACTGGATATTAGGGCTTTGACCACCACCCTGGCAGATTCATCCAGCCCAGCCTTTATTGTAGAAGCGCTTTCCACGATCATTCTGGCAGTCATCTCAGACAGAGCTGCAGCATATTCACCGTATTCCTCGTTTCTGAGTCTATGGGCGAGCTGCCAGTCCCGTATAGCAGTGTAGTTGGAGATGATATCGCCGCATCCTGCGGCCAATAACCGGTCAGGGGCTTTGGATATTATGCTAGTATCGGCGAGAATTGCTAATGGTGATTGGGCAGGTACAGAGGTGTTCTCGCCGTCTATGGTGAGGGAAGCTTGGGCCGAGCATATGCCGTCATGAGAGGCAGCTGTAGGAAGGCTGAGAAAGGGAACGTTTGCTCTGACCGAAGCCAGCTTGGCCACGTCTATAGATCTACCGCCGCCCACCCCTACGATAAAACCGACATTGTTTTCTGCGGCCATAGTTTCTGCTTGGTCCACCTCTTCCAGTTTGGAGAACCTAGCGACTTGGATGGACGTATCAAATCCGCCCTCTTCCATCAGATCGGATACTTCTTTTCCCACAGTCTTTCCTGTAGTAGATCCGGTAACTATTAGGGCCTTGGAACCCAGTTTGAGGTCTCTACAAACATCTACCACCTCAAAAATGGCGCCGTTACCCACCACTACAATTCGCGGGAGCTCCATCCACTTAGATCTGTCCAACAGTTTCACCATTCCACAATAAAGAGGTCTCTTTACAAATATAAACGCTCCCAAGCCGCATAGAATCTACTCGTTCCTCAGAGATCGCAGTTCTTGGAGTATTTGCTCTCGGTACTTGTTCACTTCGGAGCTGGTCCTCTTTCGGGGCCGAGGAACGTCGACTTTGATTACTTCTTTGATCATGCCCGGCCTGGCGGACATGATTACCACTCGGTCCCCCAAGTAGATGGCCTCATCCATGCTATGTGTGACAAAGACCACAGTCTTCTTTTCGTCTTGCCAGATTCGAAGCAATTCGGCTTGCATGACGTTTCTGGTCTGGGCGTCCAAAGCGCCAAAGGGTTCGTCCATTAGCAAAGCACGAGGGTCGTTTACAAGAGCTCTTACGATGGCCACCCTCTGTTTCATGCCACCGGAAAGTTCGTGTGGATAACTGGATTCAAAAGCGTCAAGTCCCACCATCTTGAGGTAATTACGGGCCTTTTGGTAACGTTCTTTATCGGGTACGCCCTTCAGTTCTAGGCCGAAGGCCGCGTTATCAAGTACAGTCCTCCAGGGGAAGAGGGAATACTCCTGAAAGACCATGCCTCGCTGAGGGCCAGGACCTTTTATGGGCGTGCCATCCAAAAGGATTTCGCCATCAGAAGGACGTTCCAACCCCGCCATGATTCGTAGCAGGGTGGTCTTGCCGCAGCCAGAGGGGCCTACCAGACACACAAACTCGTTGTCTTTAATGGATAAGTTGATGTTGCGTAAGGCTTCGAAGGTCTTACCTTCTGCCTCGAAAAATTTTGATACACCCTTGATCTCCAGCAAAGCCATGGGGTGCAGTTGTGGAGGGAAGGGGTTATTAGGTTTTCTGTTGAAAAAAAGTTCATGGTCATCAGCGACCCAAGTCCTGTAAAATTTTGATGGTTTTTAACGGTTTTTTCCAGGAATGCATAACTAGATTTTAATGATTCTAACCTTCGTTAACAACCGTTTTAACATTTATTTAGTAGACGTGAGTATAAAATTAAGAATAAGGGCGACGACCTGGTCACCCTTTAAATTTGCATACACTAATATCTCTACAACCCATAAGGCGTTGGATACACGAACACGCCACGTTCTTTCAAATCGAAGTCTATGCCCTGGAATTCATCTATGTATTCTTGATGAATGGCTTGGGGATCGATATCCTGGAGCAGTTGGGGATAAAACCACGTTGCCAGGTAAGCGATTCCGATTGCATTGCAAGACCTATCACATATGTGAGAGGAAATCAAATATATCCGATCGTTTTTGACTGCATCTATGTTTTCAAATCCAGGACGAGACATGATCTCTTCTCTTACGGCCTTCATCTCTGACGAATCATCCTCACCATAGCCACAGGAGACTTTGCTGCCAGAGACCACCTTTAAAATGATATCTGGGTTCTGCTCGATTATCCACTCGGGATCGAGTTCGACGGTGGTCCCGTCCCCAAATGTCTCAACATCTTGGGCTATGTTTATCCCCCCAGCGATTTCACACATGGGATGAGTTCCCGAAAGTACATTGCGAGCACGGTAATCCTTGTAGCACTCGATATAGACTCGCGGTTTATCGTCCTCCGAAATTTCGTTCAATGCTTCCGTTACGGAGTCGTTGAAGCCATGATAAAATTCGATTAATTCTTCTGCTTCATCTTCTTTTTCTAGGAGAAAGCCCAGAGTTCTCAACTGTTCGTCTCTGGTTGACACTTTACACGCCGAAAAGCGAGCCACCGGTATTTCGAGGGCCTCTACCTTATCATCCAATTCTTCTTCTTTTACGCTGTTGTAGGCGAAGACCAGATCAGGTTTGATCTCCATTATGGCCTCACAGTCCGGATGAAACGAACTTCCAACGGTGGGCAGATCCGCAAACTCGGGAAAAAAAATGACGTCTTTTGCGGTATAAGAATCTACAGCTTTAATCTGATCTGCAGCACCGATGCCTCTAATCACCTCAGCACAGTCCGCACTGAGAACGATTATCTTCTTTGCTGGTTGGTAAAGGGTGACCGATCTTTCGACATCGTCGGTGATGGTCCGGGGATAATTCTCATTTATGTACTTTATCTCTTCCAATTCCTCAGAGGTTATTTTACCCTCCTGAAAGTTCTTCTGAGCCGTTTCCACTTCTTTGTCAGTTACAATTTTGTCGCCATCGATGTCGCCTGGAACTGCTAAGACGTCAGCACAGGCAGTATGGCAGATCAGGCACAAAATTAACATTCCCATTAAGGGATACAAACTAATTTTCAAATTTTACCCTCCGACTAACATAACGTTTAAAATTATAATTGCCGCCAGCGTTAAAGCTGACAGCAAACCCTTTTGAATCGTTGGCCATAGGATTTATCAGGGTTCCGGTAGCGCAAATACTCCTTTACCACCTAGATCTAGATCTAATCCCTGGAACTCCAAATATTTTTGATAAATCTCTCTGGGTTCAAGGTTTTCAAAGAGGTCGGGATACAACCATTTTGCCATCAACGGCAAGCATAAGAACTGTTTTGCAGGTCCTTGGGTTGTCTCTCGGGTGTAGATGTAAACCTCACCATTTACCACCGCAGATACGTCCTTTAGCTCAGGTCGATTCAGCACTTCTTTTCTTATCTCTTCCAATACAGTGGTGTTTGTCCTCTCTTGATCCCAGCCAGCGCCAGCAGGCCACTGGTACCGGAAGATCTTATCGGGGTTTCTTTCAATTACCCCTTCAGGGTCGACTTCCTTGTAGTACTCAACGTCTTCAAAGACGTTTTTGCCGCCCGCTACCACCAAAACATCGTTATGCCCATGTCCCTGGCCCGATGTCCAATAGTTGGGTTTTCCGCCCGTGTCTACTTCCAGGTATACGGTCAGCTTTTCTTCGTCCGAAAGGGTGCTCAACGTTTCGTTTATCATACCCACAACACTTTCGTAGAAGTCGACGAATTCGTTGGCGTTATCCACATTTCCCGTAATGTAGCCCAGCTTTTCAATTTCGTCTGTGTAAGTTGAAAGCTTGCTGAAATCGAAGCGAACGACCTTGATGCCAGTGCCGTCCAATTGTTCTTCCAGCTCGGCAGGTTTTGGATATTTAGTATACGTAATCACATAAGTGGGACTTAGCCTTACCAGTTCTTCCAGGTCCAAGGACCAGGGGCTTCCAACGTTGGGGTAGTCACCGTATTCTGGGAAAAGCAACTGGTTCTCGATAACATATTTGCTGACCCCAATTACTTTATCGCCAGCACCAACCGCGCGTAAAGCTTCTAGGGCATCGGTGCTCAAAACCACCCAGGTTCCATTGGGATCGTCAACCGTTATCACATTACCAATTGCATCTGTAATCTCTCCGGGATAAGCATCAGGCATTGCGCTTACACCTCCAATAAAAAACAGGCACAGCGCCAGAAACGCCGATATGAAACTTTTATTCAGATGTCACACCTCCCATTTTCGAATATTTTATCGAATTTTTGTCTAAATAGATATGATTTTTGGTCAAATTTTATGATTAAATCTTCTTTATATGAAAATAATTCAACTTTAAGTAAGTGCTATAAATCATTAAGTGGCAATAGATAAAACTAACTAATAAAATAAAATTTGGATGGTGTTATGGTCGTTAAGGCCACCATCACAGGATGATCACACAATTGAAGGGTAGATGAAGACGTTTTCGTCGGGGAAATTCAACCCAATCATTTGGAGGTATTCCTCGTAAACCTCTTCGGGGTTCAAGTCCACCTGGGGATGAAAGATCTTGGCCCAATAAGTCAAGCCAACAGGGCTGTCCATTCCAAAGTGCATGTCCCTGTATATCACGTAAATTTGGTCATCTTTCACGGCATTTATATTATCTGCACCAGGTCGACTTGCTATTTCGAGAGCCATGGACTCAATTTCTGAGACGTTGCCCAAACCAAGCTGGTCTGAACTAGAAGGCAACTTGATTATTACATCGGGATTTATCTCCAATACGGTTTCCCATTCAATCTTTGGGTAACTGGTGTCACTTACAATCGCGTTTTGGCCACCTGCAAGGTATATCATCTCATTTAATGCAGATCCCTGACCATAGGTGCTCAACGATCCTAATCCCTTTGCAGAACTACTTTCTATGTAGACTTTTGGTGGATTTTGCCCTTCTACAGCGCTCACCACAGCGTCAACTTTGCTTTGGAACCAATCGTTGTAGATCTCTGCCCCATCCTCTTGGCCCAATATAATGCCCAAAGTATTCATCTCATCTGTTAACGTTTCTGAGTTGTAGAGATCAAGTCCCACCACAATTACGTTTCCAAAGGGCGAAAGACCCTCTCCAACTTCAGACACTTTGCTGGTGTAACTAATCACTAAAACGTTGGAATGCTCCTTTGCGATTTCACCTATTTTTTCGTAGTCAAACTCTTTCCAAGTTCCAACCACCTCTCGATCCACCAAATCGGGAAAATAATAACCCTTTTTCTGCACGGTATCGACTATTCCCACGATCTTATCAGAATCATCCAATATGCTTACCGCTTCGGCAGCATCGGAATTCAATACGATTATGGTCTCTATGGGATCTTCAATGCTCAATTCTTTGCCTGCAGAATCTGTAACAATTACCGGATATTCAGAGGCTGTTGCCACACTTCCAATGAAGAACAGGCAAAGAGCCAATGCCATAGACATTACGAATAATTTTTTATTCAAAGAGAACACCTCTTTATTAATCATGTAGTACAACTTATATGTTAATTAATAAGAATTTCGATTGAAATAACAAAATAGTATGACTTAAAGATCATTTTTCGCTCATAAAACGGAGATGGTGCCTCTCAAACTCAGGCCAAAGATCTTGAAAATCCTAAGAACCATCGGCATTTATCGGCTTTATCGGAACAACATACGGCCAATCCAAATCGTTCATCACCGTCGACTCGACTCCGAAGATGGTCCTTATGTTATCCTCCGTTAACAGAGTTTTGGGTTTGCCCATGGCATGGATCTTTCCGTCTTTCAGCATTATTAAGGAATCCGAATATTTGGACGCCAGGTTGAGATCGTGAATGGCCATCACGGCAGATATCATGGTTTTTTTGATCAGAGATCGTATAAGATCCATGACTTCTAACTGGTGTTTTAAATCTAGATTGGAGGTGGGCTCGTCCAATAGAAGAACTTCTGGTTCCTGACAGAGTGCTCGAGCGATGAGAATTTTCTGTTTCTGACCACCGCTGAGTTCGTTGAAGTCCTTCAAGGCAAATTGATCGACATGAAGAAGCTTCATAACTTCAACAACTCGGTCTATGTCCTCATCACGCACTCGCCAACCCATGTAAGGCTTTCTGCCCATGAGGACAGTATCGAATACGTTTGCAGATAATATACCACCAGAAGACGATTGTGGCACATAACCGACGTACTTGGCCAAATCTCGTCGGCTCATGAACTGGATATCTCGCCCTCTAAGCGAAATTTTGCCCTTGGGCTTTAAGATGCGATCGATGCACTTTATAAGAGTGGTCTTTCCACATCCATTAGGCCCCACCAGGCTCAATATCTCCGAATCATTGACCTCGAAGTCCAAGCCGTTTAAGACCTTTTTTCCATCATAGCTGAAGGTCAAACCCTTTACGGCGATCTTTACCACAATCGTTCCCCCAATTTTGGACCACGTAGATAATCTATGAAGAATTTAGATATGTTTGTAAATGCAGGTATTTTTATAACTTGTGCTACCTAGTATAAAATAAGTCTTACTTGATTATGAAGTATAGTCGAGAACCAATTAGATGATACTAATTGGTTTTCGACTATAGTTAGCACCGTAATCATGATGTCGATTATCTAAGAAAAGAACTTTAATAGAGACCAGCTATTTTACATTGATGTCTTTCCGATCCTTCCTCCAACAACTTCGAAACGAAGACCTCTTGATGGAATTCGAACGTCCTGTATCGCCCATATTAGAAGCCGCGGCCATATCATATTACCCCGATTATCGCTCACGCCCCATATTCTTCTCCGATTTAAACGGCTGCCAATGTGGCATGAACATCCTAGGAACTCGCCAGCTACTGGCCAAGGCCTTGGGAACAAACGTCGAAAATATGGCAAAACATTTGAGCCAGATCGATATAAATCAAGGCCAGATAAAAGGGGTAAGCTCTTCCTCCTTCATGGAGGCGATATCAGAGCCCGACCTGTCTCGCCTGCCTATCATCACCCACTTCAAAGGAGACGGCGGACCCTACATCACCTCAGGAATCGTCGTCTCAAAGCTTGGGGAAGAGATGAACGCCGCAGTTCATCGTATGATGGTATTGGGAAAAGACCGATTGGCAGCCCGGCTTGTTCCTGGCAGGCACACCCACCAACTATACAATAAGGCCCTGGAAAAGGGTGAACCGTTGCAAGTGGGGATTGTAATAGGGGTTGACCCAATTGTATTGATCGCCGCCAGCACCAGGACACCTCCCCAAATGGAGTTTCAGTACGCAAGTTCCTTGAGAGGGGCGCCGGTGGAACTGGTGACGCTGGAAAACGGCGTTTCCGTGCCTCACGCAGAGATCGTTTTAGAAGGATATATGGATGCTGAACGGGCACCAGAAGGACCCTTCGTCGACATAACTGGCACCAGAGACTTCGAGCGAAATGAACCGGTCATCCACTTAACCAAGATGATGACTCGAGAAAATCCCATCTATCATGGACTTCTGCCCTCCGGTGGCGAGCATAAGATGTTGATGGGAGTGCCCTACGAGCCTCTGATCTACAAAGCAGTAGCCAAGGTGGCCAAGGTAAAAGACGTAGTTCTCACCGAAGGGGGATGCTGTTATCTTCACGCCATTGTGCAGATCGAGAAGGAGAACGAAGATGATGCAAAAAAGGTCATCGATGCCACCTTGAAAGCTCATCGAAGCCTGAAACACGTTATGGTTGTGGACTTTGACGTGAACATTCATGATCCTCAAGATCTGGAGTACGTTTTGGCAACCAGGGTTCGAGGCGATGAAGATCTCGTCATGTACAAAAACGTTCGAGGAAGCACTCTAGATCCCAGAAGCATAGATGGACTTACTACCAAGATGGGAATCGATGCCACCATGACCTTAGGCGAAGAGGAGAAATTCTTGAGAATCGTGCCTGACCTATGGAAATCGAAATGAATTCGATCTTTGTTTTTTATAAGGTGATTTGAAGGCACGCTATCTAATAAGCTGAGGCGACGTTACTCCGGTCATTATGGCCATTATGCTGACCTTTCCCTCAAATTCCTTTTTCACCCGGGCCCCCCATATTAAATTTGTTTGATGATCCATCTTTTGAGTGAGCATCTTTGATATGGAAGTGGCCTTATTCAACGTAAGGTCTGAACCTCCGGTTATATGGAGCAAACAACCAGCGGCCTTTCGGTAATCTGCTTCCAGGAGAGGCGTCATAAAAGCCGAGCTGACTATCGTTTCAGCATCATCCAAAACGCTTCCTTCACCAATCAAGACGGAGGATAAACCACCGTTCTTCATAACGACATTCATATCGGCATAATCCAAGTTGATCAACGAAGGCTCAGTTATGATCCCAGTAATTCCTTTGACCATCTCAGCCAATACTTGATCCATTACTAGGTATACCTGCATACGATTTAGTTGAGGTGCTATCTCCATTATGCGATCGTTCTCTAAAACAATCAGACTGTTGGCCACCTCACCCAGCGCCCCCGCAGTCTCGATGGCCAAGGCCCTTTTGAGGATATCCTCTCTAAATGGCAGGGACACCATGCAGACCACCAATGTCCCTTCTTCTTTGGCCTTTTGGGCAATAATTGGTGCAGCTTTAGATCCTACATCGCCACCCAAGCCTGCAATGACGAAAATCAAATCAGTTCCAGATATGGCCATTTCCAAAGCTCTTTGAGGGTCGAAATCAGCGTTTTCTGCCGAATTGGGGGATGTATTTTCGCATCGTTGAGCGTAACTTGACCCTAACACAATCCTCTCATCAGCTTTAATCTTAGACAGATGTTGTTCATCATCGTCTAAGGCCACCGTATGAACCCTTACCAACCCCATCTCCTTCAGACGGTTGACCGCGTTACAACCTGCACCACCACATCCGACGATCAATATTTTAGGGGCTTCGAACTCCCCTATTTCATAGCAGTACTCATCTTCGGTGCATCTGAAAGCCCGGTTTGGTTCGAGTTCCATTTTCGCGTCTCCCTCTTTCAAAACAAAGAATTTTTGGGTTGTTTGTCCGCGTGTTTAATCGTACTTTCGGCTGCAAATACCCACTGATTCATATTATGCGAGGATATATAAAAGTTTTCAAAAAGATAATCTTTATCAGCATTAGCGCCATGGCCAATTACATGGCACTAGATGAAATTACCATCACAAAGGCCATAGTCGAGACTTACATTGAGGCCTTTCTGGATTACACAGACGTAGACGTGGCTTTGGTGGGCGCTGGCCCCGCTAATCTGGTGGCCGCCAAAAAGCTGGCTGAAGCTGATGCTAAGACCGTAGTTTTCGAGCAAGATTTATTCGTGGGTGGCGGCATTTGGGGTGGCGGCATGATGTTTCCACGGATAGTGGTTCAAAAAGAAGGGGGCAGAATTCTCGACGAATTTGGCATATATTACAAAGAATATCAAGAGGGGTACTACGTGGCTAATTCCATCGAGACCGTGTCTAAGCTTACAGCAGGTGTCATTGACGCTGGAGCGGAGATAATCAATATGGTCACAGTTGAGGATGTCATGATCCGAGAAGACGAAAGAGTGGCCGGTTTGGTGATTAACTGGGAGACGGTGGGAAGGACCAAGATTCACGTAGATCCGTTATCCGTAAGGGCCAAAGTGGTCATTGACGGCACAGGTCATGAGGCAAACATATGCAAGGGCATTCAAAGGAAAATTCCAGGCGCTTGTGTTGGCATCTCTGGCGTGGTGGGGGAAAAACCCATGTGGGCTGAAGTTGGAGAAAAGTCAGTAGTAGCGGTCACCCAAGAAGTATACCCAGGATTAATTGCTGCAGGCATGGCGGCGGCTGCGGTGGCAGGAAGTCCCAGGATGGGGCCTGTATTTGGGGGCATGCTTTTATCGGGGGAGAAGGCTGCCAAACTGGCTTTGGATATGTTAGGCAAGTAATTTGAAGATATTGTATGCAAATTAATATGCACGTCGCTGAAATACGAGGCGCAGCAGATTTAGCTCGATTCATATTGGGCCGCTATTCTGGTAAAGTGGTAGAAGTAGGTGCAGGGGGGGCTACCGAGGTGGCAGCCCGCCTAAATAAGCACCTGGAAATTTTGGCCACAGATAAGATTAACCTAGATAACGGCCGCATAAAAGTGATCGCCGACGATATATTTTCACCTCAAAAAGAGATATATGAGGGCGCATGCCTGCTTTATTCCATCAGGCCACCATTGGAAATGCAGCTGGCCATGGGGCGGCTTGCTTCCGATTTGGCATCAGAGGTAATAGTGAGGCCCTTGGGTGATGAGGTGGCCCAACTATCAGGGTTCAACAGAACCCTGATCAACTTTGGCCAAGCCCGATTCTACCTATTTACACGGCGTACGTTATAAACAGACTTTTTATATAAAATATTTTTAACTTATAGTGTTTAACGATGGCACTATTCCATAACCTAGTGATTTTATCATTTTCGCGTACCCAAGATGTGAACAAATTTAGAGATTTGGATATTATAAGTATAATTTTATTTTCTTATATTACATCATTTTGGTAGAATACTAAAATTTTTGATATATAGTTAAATCAATCGATTGTATAGTGTTTAACGATACTTTTAGGACAAATCTCGAACTCGCAAGAATTAGAGATTTGGCCTATTCGTATCGTCAAGCACTATTCTGGCGATTTCGACTATAACCGAAACTTATATGCTTCTTCAAAACAGAATTGTGATCAAATACTAAACTTAATGGAGATGAAAAATATGCCAGAATTTGCAAATCCGTTTTCCAGCTTGGCCAACGATCGTAAACTCACTCATGGAGAATTGACCAGGGCCATTAGATATATGGTTGCTGCCGAGTATGAAGCAGTGCAACTTTATATGCAGCTTGCAGAATCTACGGATAACGAGTTAGCAAAGGAAGTGCTAATTGACATTGCTGATGAGGAGCGGGTACATGCGGGGGAGTTCCTGAGACTTCTAAAAGAGCTGGCACCAGAAGAGGAAACGTTCTACCAGGAAGGATACGAAGAAGTCGAAGATATCATAAAAAAACTGAAGGTTTGAACAAATATATCAAGGAATAATTAAAATTGTGATTCGCATTATTTGTAAGTTATCTACCTTGAGAGAGCGAATCCAAATTTTCTTGCGCCCTTTGGGTATATTTGTGTCCAAATCCCAAAAATTCTTGGAATATTAGTAAAGCCCGTTGGTAGTGGTCTCGGGCATTATCAACGTCCCCCATCTCCTGGAGGACTTCGCCCAGGTTGTTTATGCGGATGGCGGTCTTGAAGTGGTTGGGGCCATAAGATGCCTCATCTATTACCAGAGCTCGTTGGAAGGCTTCCATGGCCTCGTCCAAATCGCCCAATGCACGAAGTACAGTTCCAAGGTTATTGGCCCTGACGGCTATCTTTATGTGGTCGGGCTCTTTGGCAGACTCCTCGATTTTCAGAGATCTCTTGAAATTCTCTCTAGCCCCTATAAGGTCGCCCATTGCCCGAAGGACGCCTCCCAAGTTGTTGAGGTCGGTGGCAACTTCCTGATGATTTGGTCCAAATATTTTTTCGTCAATGGCCAAAAGTCGTTCTAACGCCACTTTGGCCCCTGTGAAATAGCCTCGCCTATGGAGGTAAAGCCCAACCTGGTTCAATAAAGTAGAGGTCTCCATTGGTTCAATTTCCATATTTTGAGCATGTTCTGAGAGAACAAAAGCATGTGGCAACATGCGTGCACATTTTGACCAAGTGGAGATGTTTTCTAAGTAGGCCGAGAAGGCACCTGAAAGGGCCATCAAGGTCGATTCGACCCAAGTTGCCCGGCTTTCTTTGTTTAAATGTATAAATGTTGCAGCCTGGATCAACGGATGAACGGATAGAGATTCCTCACCAATCTTGATCAGACCTCGTTGATTCAGAACTTTTACTGCATCGTCTAAAGATTGAAACTGCAACGTTGAAGCCTCAACTAAAATATCTATGGGCAAATCATCGGGTGATAAAAATGCACTGAGGTTGAGGAGATCTGCACCCTCCTGTGAAAGGGCCTGAACTTGTTGGTAAGATATGTCCCAGATGGTAGCTATCGAATCGGGGCAATGAGATGAAATTTGATTAAGGCCCTTATGCAAATTTTTTTGATAAATTTTCAGGTATTCAGAAATGGTGATTCCAGTCGAGCTTATGTATGCCCCAGCCATTTCCAAGGCCATCGGTAAGTCGCCCAAGACTTCTGCTAGAGCGTCCGAAGACGTTTCGTCTTCTATACCGGTTCGTTTTTGCAGGAACTGGATTGATTCCGATCGTTTTAGAGGTTCGACTGCTATGGTTGTGGCCACATTTTCCAAAATCGCGTCGCTGGATGTTATGATCACCTTTCCAGTTTCGCTTCGTGGGAGGAACTCCTCTAGACTTTGCAGAGATGTAGCACCATCGAAGATCAATAGCCACCGAGAATTTTGCACAAACCACCTTTGCACGTTCTCAATGGCCTCGATCAAAGATCCTTCCTCGTCATAAGACATGTTTTGTAACTTAGACATTTCCGCATAGTCGATGGCCAAAGTGGTCTGATCATTGGCCCGGACCCAAAATATGAAGTCATAATCAGCGACGTGAAGGCGTGCGTATTCTTCGGCGATCTGACTTTTACCGTTGCCATCTGGACCAACTAAGGCTACCGGTTTATTCGCCTTCAGAGCAGTGTTGACGTCATTCAAAACTTCGGCTCGACCAGTAAAGTGTGGATTGCGATCGTATGTCTTGAAGAAATCTCTCATCATATTAGATTAAAAGGTCATGTCTCTTAACTTTTTGGACGTAACGGTCAAAGTCATACTTCAAGAAAAATGCAATGTATCTAAAATTGCAAATATGACCCAAAAAGTCTTCAAAAGATTTATCTAGCGAAGGGTTGATGCCTAATTGTGCCACTTATAAGCCTAGTTATTCCCACTCGTAACGAAGAAGAAACCATTGCAGAATGCATAACCCGGGCCAATTCTGCTTTCCAGGATATGGGAGTTGAGGGCGAAATCGTAGTTTCAGACAACTCCTCGGATCGTACTCCAGATATTGCCAGATCTATGGGTGCAAAGGTAGTCACACCCCGCGAATTGGGATACGGAAACGCCTATCTAGAGGGGTTCAAGCATGCTCGTGGAAAGTACATAGTAATTTTAGACGGCGATCTAACCTACGACCCTCTGGAAATTCCCAAGTTCATAGAACCGCTAAAAAGTGGTATGGCAGATTTCGTCATGGGAACTCGTTTGAAAGGTGATATTAAGAAGGGCGCCATGCCTGCTTTGCACAGGTACATCGGTAACCCTTTTCTCACCCGGATGCTCAATGCTTTGTTCGGAGCGGGAATCTCGGATTCGCACTGTGGAATGAGGGCCATCACCAAAGAAGCTCTTGTGAGTTTGAACCTGCACACTGTGGGCATGGAATTCGCATCTGAGATGGTAATAGAAGCTTCGAGAAAAGGCCTAAAAATAACTGAAATTCCCATATCTTATTATTCGCGTCGAGGTGCATCTAAGCTCAGTTCCTTTTCTGACGGTTGGAGACACTTGCGGTTTATGATGCTTTACAAGCCAACACCGTTTCTCCTTCTTCCGGGGTTAATTGTACTGCTCATGGGTCTGGCCATAGCTCTCGTGGTGCTGAATGAGGGACGTTCTCAAGAGCTGAGGACGCATTCGTTGATATTAGGCAGCTTGCTTTTGATAATGGGATACCAATTATTTCTGTCAGGTATTCACATGAGCGCATTCGGCGTAGCTTACGGCCTTTCAAAGGCAGGAGGAGTATCCCAAAAGCTCATGAGCTATCATTCGTTGGGTTGGGAGCTAATAGCAGGTTCGACGTTGCTCATAGTTGGTGTGATCGTCGGAATGAGCGTTATTTTCGAGTGGAAGGCGACCGGGTATGGGGCACTTCAGGAAGTGCATGGTGCAATGATGGCTTTGCTGCTGTCGACCTTAGGGATACAAACCATATTTTCGGCAATATTCATAAGTTTGTTATTATTACATAAAGAGGAGTGACGATCGGTGAACCTTGACGAAGGATTTCGTGAACGATGAAAATAGCCTATATCCACGACGTCATCTATCCTTACGTGAAAGGTGGTGCTGAAAAGAGAGTATGGGAAGTCGCCAAGCGCTTGGTGGATCGTGGTCATGAAGTCCACATATTTGGAATGAAATACTGGAGAGGGGACGACGTCATCTTGAAAGATGGCGTTTACCTTCATGGAGTTTGCGACCCTAAGGAGCTCTACGTCGACGGGAGGCGGTCGATAAAAACATCGATCTATTTTTCATTTAAGCTCTTGTGCTCGTTTAATGGAGACTTCGACGTCATCGATTCTCAGGAGTTTCCCTATTTTCCATGTTTCTCTGCAAAGATCCGCTCATATCTCAAAGGAACACCGTTGGTGATTACCTGGCACGAGGTATGGGACGATTATTGGAACGATTATCTGGGTCGTTGGGGATTATTTGGACGATGGATAGAGACGTTGACCACCAAAATTCCAGATAAAATAATATCTGTTTCAGAGAGGGTGAATTCCGATCTATTGTCCATCGGCGTTAGCAAAAGTAAGATTTTGGTCGTACCTAACGGCGTAGATTTCCATCAAATCCAAAAAATTGAAAGTACGGGGGTAATGGAACATAACGAAAGTTACGACGTTTTGTACGTTGGAAGGCTGATAAAACATAAAAATGTGGACCTGTTATTGAAGGCCATAAGCATGATTAAGAGCGATGGCCTTCCCATTAAATGTGGAATTATCGGTGATGGTCCTGAGAAAGATGAATTGGTAAAATTGACGAAAGACCTTAATTTGGATAATCATGTGGATTTTTTGGGGTTCGTTGAAAGGGACGAAGACGTAATAGCCAAAATGAAATCCTCCAAGATCTTCGTCCTTCCTTCCGAGAGGGAGGGATTTGGAATGGTCTTGATAGAGGCCAACGCCTGTGGACTCCCAGTTATAACCGTAGACGCCCCCAAAAATGCTGGAGCCAATCTGGTGAATGAAGGTGAAAACGGCATAGTTTGTACTCTTTCAGCCGAGTGCATGGCAGTAAGTATATCAAATCTTCTAAAAGACGATTCATACAAAAAATTAACAGAATCTTCAATTAAATACGCCAAAAAATACGATTGGAGCGCCATCGTGACCCAAATGGAAAGGGCATATGGCGAAGTATCAAAATAAAGTTTAGATGGGCTTTCCCATATCCTAATTCTCTGAGCGTGACTTTTCACTTATTTCCTAAATGGCGGCCATGGGGCCAAGGTTTTTATCACCTCATCGCTTACTGGCCAACATGGAGGGGCGATTGGAGGGAAAGGCGATTGAAAAGCTTGGTGTAACTCCCACGCGAAGGATGAACAGCAGAGGGGGGCTTGCCCCGCATTTATCCCTTCAGTTCGGTTCTCATCTATTTTCAATCGATACCAGCAGGTCTCCTAAAAAATGCCTGCAACCAGATTCTTATCTCATAACTCATGCTCACAGCGATCATTATGGCAAATCAGCCATGCTTTCCCCTTGTGGCATAGCTTCAGAAGAGACTGCACGTGCTCTGGAGATCAGGTACCAGAGGAAATACATGGGCAGAACGTTCTCCGTTGGCGAGAGCATATTTGTTGGAGACCAAAAGGTGGAAACCTATCCCACTGGACATACCATAGGTTCTAATGCATTTTATTGGGAAAACGAAGTTGGCACCAGAATTTTGGTGACAGGAGACGTCAAGAATTACGATTTTCTGCCCAAATGCGATCTCCTCATCACCGAAGCCAATTATGGAGATCCTTGTGATCCGGATTGCAGGTTCGATGACGACATAGTGGGGTTTGGCGATGCTGTCGATTCAGGGGCCACCTTTGGCGCCTACGCCTTTGGCAAGGCACAGAGAGCGGTGGCCTTGATAAGGGCAATGGGCTACGAAGATGAAATTTGCATGGACGAACAAAGCTTGGCCCTAACCGAAGAGCTTATGCCCTCTTTTGGCCCTCTTTCCGCCGTTGACAATGGTCTTGATGCCAATGGGACTGAGATTAAAGTGGTGACCCCCCGCAATTTGTACCAGGTAAAGTCGAAGAGGAAATACGTGTTATCGGGCAGGAGAGATCTGCCATTTCCGCAGATCATGCTCAGCGATCACCTGGATTTTAGGGGTTTGATCAAAATGGTGGAACGGGTCTCACCTGAAGCAACTTTAGTTTACCATCCCGAGGGATCTCGAGCCAACAAGTTGGCATCTCACTTGCGAGAAAAGGGCATGATCTCAATCTCGGTCAGCGAGATCGAGAATACTTTCTAAATCTATAGTGTTTAACGATACGAATAGGTCAAAGATAAGTAATCAACAGAGGAAGCATTAAAACTCCCATGGTATGGATCTTTCTGATTCCGATCAGGGACGGTATAATCCCAATTAGGGTGGCCAAAAAGAAGAGAAAAAGCCCGAAAAATCCAGCGAATATGAAGGTCATTCCCGCCAGAAATACCAATACGCTCAGACAGAGTTTTTTGTAGTTCAGTCTCCTTACCACTTTGGCGGCCAACCGCCCCATCCATAAGGTAGTCAAATAAGAAGCTAACGCCGTTCCCAGAACGATTATTACCATCAGAATCATCAGCTTTTGGTCTATTTCTACCAGCTCTTTTATGGCAATGGCAGCTCCGCTTCTGGGCCTGCCCACCACTTGAAGAGCCACTAGTGCAAAAAGGGCGTTGGCAGTGTTGACTCCAGAGATGGATATTAGAAATTCTCGGTCAGATCCTATTGATCCAAATCTGGTGACCACTGTGGCCACAGCAGGCGTAACTCCAGGAACCCATGCCACCACCGAACCGGATAGGCCACCTAAAAAAGCGGATTTGGCAATTGACCGAAAGGGAAGATCGAAGTTGGTTTCCCTTTGGGCGGGAACTTTGGCGTTTGTGGCCAAACTTAAGATGAGCAATGAGGCCCCAAAAAGGCCGCTTAACAGTGGAAGTAGGACCTGTGGTTCTAGGTTCAAAAAGGACTTGGCCAGTTCTTCATGTTGGAATGCAAAACACCCTAGAAATCCACTAACCAAGAATATTATTAGGGAGATGGCCTTATATTTCAAATGAACCAGCGAACCTTGCCCTTCTACGTAAGGGCCTCTTTCAGTGATTATCATCAAGGACACTATGGAAAATAGGATAAGTCCCATATGTTCCATGAACTGATCGTAGAAATTGCCGAATAAATAGGACAAGGGACATATCAGTATCATTGCCACCAACACAGAGGCGGCACTGCCCAAAGCAGAGAGCCTTATAGCTTCGATTCCTCTTCCATCAAGCATCATGTTGTGGCCCGGTAGCACTGCCAAAGCAGTATCTGCGTCAGGGGCACCGATGAAAACGGATGGAATGATGTCCACAAAGGTATGGGTGATGCTGGCAGCCAGAATGGTTGATGCCAGATGATACGGTTCCACTCCTTGAGACAATAGAATTGGAGATATTGCAAGAAGCAATGAAGCGAAGTTATTGGTGTGGAGGCCTGGCGTTAATCCACTGCATATTCCCAGAACAAATCCCGTCAAAATGAATAAGAGTAGCATGTAATCCAACATAATTCTCCGAAAGCTGCGAATTAATGCCACCTCTTTTAGCCAATAATTATAGATTGCGGTATTTTAAATACATTTGATATAAATTCACAATATTAAGTTAACAATATGTTTTACAATCTTCACCATAATCATCTTTATATCTAAAAATTTAACGATCTTAAGGTTGAATTAGTAGTCAAAATCAAATGCGTCCTAAGACAAAAGGACGTTTGACCGTTTTCAAATCGAAATTATTTGATAAATAATTTTTAAAATTTATAAATTAAAAGGATTAAAAAATGATTGTTAATTTTCGAACAATCGAAAATTCAATATCTAGAGTTTAACGTATACCTTTCGCATTATAGTGTTTAACGATACCTTTCGGATTTATCTCTAACTCGCAAGAGTTAAAGATTTGACCCACTCGTATCGTTGAGCACTATTCTGGAGAGAACCAATTAGATTCATTTAATTGGATCTCTATGATATATTCTAATTTTAATTAAATTGATAACAGATATATCACTAGAGCATGGCTAATTTTTGCACCAGATGGCAGCCGTTAGTACCAACAAAAAGGTACCAGCCAGTTCTATCATTGGTTCATAGCTCCAATTATGGACATCACTGCAAATCGCAACGAGCAAGAAGGTTAAGCTGCATGCGAAGAGCAGATATCGTAGCTGGCGCACTTTAGCGTATCTAATGAACAATCACCATCCACGGCTAGATACGTTTCAATATATGATCTTATGGGCCCTCGACAAGATGTTTAATCATGGAGCAATGTTCCACCATGCAAGTTACAACATAAGCCTCCTCCAGATTTGAGCCTATGGCAAATACCCCATGGCCTCGTGCTATACAGGCCCTGTGATTTCGCAGAGATTGGGATACGTTTTTGGCCAGCTCTTCTGAACCCATATATCCTTCGACGATGGGAATTTTGTGCAGAAAATTGAGCCCTTCGCTGTCGATGGGCTCAATATGATCATCATTTAAAAGGGACAAGGCCACAGCATATGGCGAGTGGGAATGAATTACTGCTTTGGCCGAGGTTTGGGCATATATCGCCCGGTGAACCACCGCCTCACAACTGGCCAATTTGTCTTTAGGACCGGGTTTTTGGGTATAAAGCTCTATCACATGTTTTTCGCGGATCTCATCCAGCATCGATCCCGTAGACGTTATCAGAAGTTTGTCACCATGTCGTGTGCTTATATTTCCGAAATGTGCGTGTGTTAGTCCAGCCGTTATTAATTTTTGGCCGAACTTGGATAATTCTTCCCATTTAGATATCATATCGTCCTCCGTTTGCCTCAGAATCCGCCAGATCTAAAGCTCGGCTCAAATTGAGTGCACCCCAACCATAGTTGTTATCAGGTCCTGGCATTCCCAAATCGTCTGCGGATTTGAGAAGGTAATCCTTCACTTCGCCAGGCTCTAAATTGGGATGTTTTCCCAATAGCACAGCAACAGCACCTGCTACTTGAGATGTTGCGGTTGAAGTCCCATTCCAGGTAATATATTCATCAGATGATCCCGCTTTGGCCGAGATTACTTTTACCCCTACCGCCACCAGATCTGGTTTAATCTCTCCGTTTAGACCGGGCCCCCGAGATGACATTTGGAGTACGGTTCCACTGGAGTCTATTGCCCCCACGGTTATCACCTTTTCAGCAGTTCCTGGATTTGCAATGGACTTGGAAAGCGGTCCTGAGTTGCCTGCTGCGACACATACCACGACGCCATTTTCTACCATCTTGTTGCACAACTCTTCCAGACGTGAAGTCCCATTGATGGGATACTTTGTTCCCAAGCTAAGGGAAATTACGTCGATTTTCAACAAGTCTTTTTCTTCCAGACACCAGTTCAATGCTTGAATAATGTCAGGTATGTAACAAAAACCATGTTGATTCATTACCTTTACTATTACCAATTCGCTTCCTGGGGCCACTCCACCAAACTTTCCAGTACCTGCTATTAGGCCAGCACAATGAGTTCCGTGACCGTGATCGTCGTAAGGTTGTTGGCGTCCGTTGACAAAGTCTTTGAAGGCAAATATTTTAGGATCATTCGTTGTCGGATCATCATCCATATCGTTTAGAGACGTATGGTTCGTATCGGCTCCGGTATCCAAAATAGCCACGACCACCCCTTCACCGGTGGCGTTAAGGGTCGACATTCGGGGATCTTCGTGAAGACTATAATTTTCTTTTTGAGTAGGAGCAGATCCAATTCGCTCCAACAACCAGTGAGGAATCGGATCGTTTTCACGAAGAGTGTTGACATCGGATATGGAAAACACACAACTAGTAGCAATGCAAAATATCAGCAAATAAAGGAAAAATAGGCGGGCGGCATGAAATATCTCACCACCCGTCTTAATACCGGTTGCGAAGCAAGTCGTCTTCAACTAATAGCTACCTAGTTTTTGGTATTTTGTATCAGGCTCATTGACTTCGCCGGAGTCGGTTATCTTCACCGTCAGAACGTTCTCGAAATAGGACACACTTCCACCTGCTGACGCTCCCAAGGTGACTGTATAAAGTCCTGCAGGAGCGCTTGCTGCATTCCAAGTTCCAACGTATTGGTTGCCGCTGAAGGATGCCATTTCCATGTGGGCCATTACCTCGTTTTCTTGATTTCTTACAAGCGCTTCTGCAACGATGGTTGGCCCGGAAGATGCACCTAATCGAAGGCCACTGGATGATGTGATTTCCGCTGTGGTGCTAGACGGTGTTCTTCCCGTCATTATAGTACTAGAAGATGTGATTTCCGCTGTAGCACTGGCGGCGTTCCCACTGGTACTATCTGATGAACTCAACTTGATGAAGCCCGATTCATCAGCGTCGAGATTTACGTGTGTGGGGAAACAAGCCGCACAGCCTTTTACCTCCACGATAACGTCTTTTTCAGGGTCATTTTCAAAGACCGTTTCTTCGGTTTTTTGGAGTTCTGTTTTATAATCCTCCGCTATTGATTCCGCCACATATTCAGCGTCCATGGAACTTTCGCCTTCGACAACATCAAATGTGGCGTAAATCTTTATTGATCCCGGTCCGGAGGGATTTGGGTCCGCGTAAATATCTGTCAGTAAAACGTTATATTGATGATCTGCCCAGTCGTTCCAGGAATAGATGCTAGATTCGCGGCCAATGAGCTGTAATGCATACCAAACCGTGGAGGCCCTTGCCCCGGCATTAGAATAAACGGTCACTGGGATATCTTCGTCCAATCTAGCGAATAAATCGACCAAGTCTTCGGCGTCTTCAAACTGGCCGTTTCTCAGTACAACGTCCAGTGGGTTGATGCGAATGGCGTTTCCGATCTTGTCGCTGCCATACTCTTGGAGACTTCTGGCGTCTACCAGTTGGACGTTACCGCTGATCACTTGATCGTAACTAGCCAGTAATTCTGGTCGAGGTGAAGGCGTATAGGTGGTGTTTGGCAAGGAGTTAGGAGTTGATTCCACGGGCAAATCGAGAGCCACCCAAGCGTCTATGCCACCGTTCAAAACCTTGACGTTATCGTGACCTGCATAACGCATGGCCCAGAAGACGAAAGGTGATACTGATATGCCGTCGCAAGTGTCGCATATCCCGTATAGGACTACTGAATCTTCAGAAGATATGCCGGCATCGCCCAAGATCTCACCAATCTCGGAGGGGTGCCGGGGTTCGTTATTATCGTCTAGCAACTCTTCCCAGTAGAGGGGTATGGCACCCTTGATGTGCAAATCGTCATATTCTGTTCCCACGTCCACTATCAGGTCTGATGCTTTGACGTCTTTCGCAGGCATCAGGTACTCACCATGAACGTAATCGTCAAGAGCCATATCGTTTGAATCGCTCGCCTGCATTGCGGCCCTGGCTTGTTGAGGCGTTAAGGCACTGGAAACAGGAGGCACGTAATCTTCTTCAGAGGGATTGTGGCCCAGGAAGTTGTATAGATCTAACGTGTACCCTTCACCTTTACAAGTAGAACAACCCGCCCATTTTTTTTGGTGTTCTTCGCTTACCTCTAGATCATTAAACGAATCGTAATCGTAAGCGCATACACTCGATACCAGGGCGGAGATGAGCATCAACGTACCGATAGTGCTAAAAACGCCCCCTTGCTTTAATTTGCGCCCTAATTTGGGCATATGATTCAATTTTAAACTATTTTTTCTAACCCCGTTCATGAATTCGTCCCCCTATCTATTAAAGTATGGAGTTGATGTTTCGGCCAGACCTGACCAACAAATCTAATTCGCCTATACTTTCTTCTATCTCATTTCCTTTGACGTCTTTCGCAGTCAGTACGATATCGTACCTGCCAGGATCCAAGATGGCGGTCCGCAAAACGCCCTCGTAAATGTTATCTTCCACTTTGTCCATGGGAATATATTTGGGTCGTTCGGCCAAATTCAAAATGCTGTGTGCACGAGCACAAACCTGTGTCACACCATACTTAGAATCAAAAGTGGCTTGAACCTTTACCTGCCCGCCCACTTGAGCGCGGAGCGGCAGTATTCTTCCTTCGGTCAACTTGAGGGGCATTATTGACGTCCCCATTATGGGGTACCGATCCCAAATATTGTAGCCTATCCGGTAAGGCAAATCGCCAAAACCATCACTTCCAGATACGTTCTGTCCCGTTCCGTTCATTAGATCCTGACCTTGATAATCGCCCCAGAAGTTGCCTCCTTGGGGGTAAGCAGAGTGCCACTGGTTGGCACCAAGATCATCTGCAGGTATTACGTTGTCGAAGATGCGGTTATTGTAGATTAAATTTCCATCGTTGGAAATAAAAAATCCTTTTTTACTACCAGAAACGTTGTTTTCAACGACGGTGTTACCACCTGCCCCCTCTTGAATCTGAACTCCAAAAATTTCATTATTTGATATCTCGTTTCCCTGAACTAGGTTTCTCCCGGATCCTGCCTGAAGGAATATGCCCACCACGTCGTTATCTGAAATCGTGTTGTTTAAAACCTGGTTGTTGGTACAATCATGGATCATCTTCAGGCCCGAATTACGATTTTGGACGAGTTGATTCGACTGAATTACGTTGTCAGAACAATCGGTGAATATGTAGACGCCGTAATCATTTCTCTCCATGACGTTGTTTTGAATTACATTTCTGCAACAGGAAGGAAACATGCAAAGTCCATATTCTCCGTTATCGCTGGCTATGTTGCCCTCGATTAAGTTGTCGTTTGAGTTTGATAGATAAATTCCGTACCAGCCCTCGGCGCCCAGACCATTGAAGTTGGCCACGTTGTCTTTGATGACGTTATCATCTGAAAACAACAGTGTAATCCCTGGCTGAACGCAATGGATTACGGTGTTGTTGGATATAGTGCAGCCTTGCGCATAATTCAGTTTTATTCCGTATAGACCGTCACGAACTGTGAACCCAGATATGTTTACCTCATCCGCATACACGTCAATACAAGCTTTTCGTTCGCTCGCGCTAATAACAGAACCATCTCCGACGAGAGTCAGGCCCTTGTCGATAACTATTTTCTCATAGTTTCCCGGAGCTACGCGAAGGGTATCCCCTGGATCTGCCGCGTCTATGGCCGCCTGAATGTCAGAGTCCACCTGGTAGATGGTTGCAGATGAACCTAAGACCTGCAGAAATACAAAGATTACAATTGCGCCGGACAAAGGACGCGGAGTTGTTGATATTCTCAAGCTAACCCACCAAACCAAAAAGCGATCACCAGTTAATAAACCTAACGTAGCGTTTTGAGGATATGTACGCCGATTTTGAGCAGGAATTATGAAGAGTTATTTGTATAGGTCTCTTATAGGATCCATATAGGTCAAAGATGAACGCAAGTTTTTTTATTTATATTGATGTGGTAGGTTATTGGAGGAATTCAAGTTGAAATCTCTACATATATTGCTTTGTATGTTATTGAGCGCCACGCTATTAATGGGCGCGACGTCTGCCGGGACTTTCGGGCCCAGATTAATAGGCGATGCTTATGTGGATGCGGAAAATGAAGACGATAACTTTGGTGACGAAGATACACTTTGGGTGGCCTCTGAAGATGGCGCGCCCCTTAAAATAACCGTCTTATCTTACGGTCAAATAGGCGGCAAAACCGTTGACGATATTGAATCTGCCACGTTGGAGATATACGTAACTGAGGTGGAGGAAGCAGGAGAGGTCGAAGTGCACTTCTACGATGACGGTTTTTTCGAGACCACACTATATTGGTCTGACGAAATCGAGTATGACGAAGAGATCGACGATGTAATCAGCATAGAAAAAGAGGGATGGTACACCTTTGACGTCACAGAGCTTATGAAAAAGGCGGTTGAGGAATGTCAGACCTGTCCGTTCTCCATAGTTTTAGTGACCGAGGATGAAGACACATCTATTGGCTTTGCATCCAGAGAGAACTCCGACGATAATGCAGCAGTACTGAAGTATGCCACCTTCGAGTGATTACAAATAGTAGCCACCTTCGGTAGAAACTATAGTCGAGAACCAATTAGATGATACGAATTGGTTCTCGCCAGAATAGTGTGGGCGGGAGTTAAAACCCGCCCAACCTAAATTAAGTTTTTATACTTATCTCACAGGATCGCATCTAATGCCTACCTACTTTGGTCGCAGAATCTGCTTGGCTTTGCTTCTGATAATTTCCATTCTAGTTGTGCCTTTGGCGATGGCAGATGATCAGGCGATGTTCATCACGTCTCCTGGATGTGTCAAGTGCGCTGCTGCGGAGAAGGTGTTAGAAGACGTATTGGCAGAATATCCTGATGTGAGTCTGATAATCTACGAAGTATACTCTGACGAGGGCCGCAACGTGATCAAGGAACACCGCTTGAAAGGCGGTGTGCCCGCCATGGTGGTCTCAAATACAAATATTGTATACAAAGATTATCAGGGCGATGAGACGCTTCTGGCGGAGATGATCCGAGAAGCTTTAACCTCAAGTTCGAGCACTTATGACGGTCCGGCAATCGCAGGAGACACAACCGACTCTGAAGATTTAGAAACCACCAATCTATCTTTGATGACCTCTTTTGTTGCAGGACTTGTGGCAGGTTTCAATCCCTGTCTATTGGGAATTTTGGCATTTTTGGCCACTGCGGTGATATCCAGCACAGGTCAACGCAGAGACCTTTTCTACATGGTGATCAGTTTCTCCTTCGGCATCTTTGCCATGTATTACCTTTTCGGGGTAGGCATGCTTCGTACCCTTAATGCGGGTGCTATGACCTCCAAGTTCACGTTGGTTGTGACAATCATCCTTTTGGTGCTGGGACTATTACATGTGGAAGATGCCAGACGGCTCAAATCAGGATCGTCGTCTCTTTTCAGGGCAAGATGGTCCCAGAAGTACATCGATAAAACCATTTCAAAGGGCAGATTAAGCTCCTACTTCCTTTTGGGGGCACTCTTTTCTTTGGTTAAGATCCCCTGTGTTGGTGCAGTCTACGTCGTCATATTGGGTTTGATCGCCGAGCAGGGTTATTCCGCCGGTGCAGCTTATCTTCTATTTTATAATCTTGGTGTAATATTGCCTGTAATTCTCCTGGGCAGTGTTATCGCTTTAGGCATGAGCCCCGAAAAAGTAGACCGATTCAGGAAAAATCATCGCGCAGGAATAAGATTGGCCACTGGTCTTACTCTTTTAGCATTGGCCCCTCTAATTTATTGGCAAATGATCTGAGGGCTTAACTTGGTTGCTGGTGCAAAAAGGATTAATACCCAAGGAGTTCTTTCCAACAATGAGGTGTAACACTTGTTTTTAGTAGGAGAGGCGCTAATTGGTGAGGAGCCAGAACTCGCTCACATCGACCTGATCATTGGGGAAAAAGAGGGGCCTGTGGGCACAGCCTTCGCCAATGGTCTGACACAGTTATCTGCAGGTCATACCCCATTGTTGTCTGTGATCAGACCCAACCTGTTGGCAAAGCCAGCCACCCTAATCGTGCCCAAAGTCACCATAAAAAATATGGAACAAGTTGGACAAATATTCGGGCCAGCGCAGACTGCAGTGGCCAAAGCAGTAGCTGATTCTGTTTTGGAAGGCGTAATTCCCAGAGAAGAGGTCGAAAACCTGGCGATAATAGTTAGTGTTTTCATTCATCCTGATGCATCAGACTACGATGCCATTTACAGATACAATTATGGTGCCACCAAATTGGCCATTAAGAGAGCCATGGAGAGCTTCCCTGACATAGATACTGTGCTATACGAAAAAGATCGATCCACGCATCCAATCATGGGATATAGAGTAATCAGGTTGTGGGATCCACCTTATCTGCAGGTGGCCTTGGACCTAGTAAGCATCTCAATGGTCAGAAATGTGCTATCTCAAATTCCTGATAGTGACCACATCCTGATAGAAGTCGGTACACCACTGGTGAAAAAGTACGGTGTTCAGGTGGTAAAAGAAATTCGGAAATCTCGACCTGGATCCTTCGTGGTCTTAGATTTGAAGACTTTAGATACTGGGAACTTGGAAGTACGATTAGCAGCCGATGCCACAGCTGATGCAGTCGTTATTTCTGGACTGGCACCTACCAAGACGCTTGACTTGGGAATCAAAGAGGCTAAAAAGACGGGAATCTACTCCATTGTAGACATGCTCAACGTAAGCCAGCCCACAGAGGTTCTGAATAGCTTATCTCAGTTGCCCGACGTGGTGGAAATTCACCGAGCCATTGATTTGGAGCATGAGAAGTACAACTGGGCTTCAGTAACTGAAGTTAAAGCGTTGGCCGAGTCCTCTGGTCAAAAACTGTTGGTGGCAGTGGCCGGAGGAATTAGAGCAGATACAGTAGCTGAAGCTATAAAGGCCGGTGCAGACATCATAGTTACTGGTAGGGCCATCACCATGTCAAAGGACATCAGAGACTCTACAGAGCAATTCCTGACCAGTCTAAAGCAGACGGAGATAGATCAATATCGAGTAATGACCGATTTCTGAAATGCGCTTTTTGATCCTCCTGCTAATCCTGTTATTGGTCGGATCTGTTCAAGGTCTGACCAAAGTGCAGGTGAGCGAGGTCGACCGCCCTCAAGGAGTGGTCATCTTATTGGTAGAGGGGATGGGCTCAAGCTACGTCTACCCCGAGTATTATGCCCAACCTCAGGACGGTCGAGTTTTGGGACGGGCTTTGCTCTATAACCTGACAGCAGGAGGCGCCAGGATCTTGGACATTAGGGTCCCAGTTCCAAACACGAAATCGAGCATAAGCGTTCTCATGACCGGATGTTCATGGGCAGATTCAGACTTAATTTCCGCATCTAATGTTACATTGCTCGATGCGGCCAAAAACGAAGATTTTATTTGTATCGGAATTCTTCAGCATGCCCATCCGACCGTCTTTTTCCCCGACATTCTCTCAAAGTTGGACGGGGTTCTCTTAATGGGAAATGGCGAAGCTAATGACAAACCAATCGTAGGTGCACGAGAAGATCTCCCCCCTGAAATCGCGTTTCAACTACAAGGATGGAAAAATGAGTTTTCCTCTTATAATCATGGTCAAGGTGTGGAAAATCGAGTAAATTGCAACGCTTGGACACTGGATGTTGCATCTGACTTAGTTCGTAATATCGATTCAGCTCCGTTCTTCATTCTAATAGATTTGAGCACTGTAAATCGTTCTGGCCAAGATTATGGGCCTGATGGTTATCTTATGACCCTTGCAGGACTTGACGCCCCTTTAGGCAAATTAATTAGTGCATGCCAAAGTGAGGACGTCCTCCTTTTGGTAACTGCTGATCGAGGAATGTCTTTCAACTCTGTGTCCGAAAACGGAATCTCAACCAGTTTTGAATGTCATTCTGAAATGGATTCTCTTCGTATCCCTGCAGTGTTCTTCGGTCCTAATGTCGATAATTTTACGTTGAGCGGGATTTGGTCTCAGAGCAATTTAGCCCCCTCAATTTTGGACCTCATGATTTTTTCCCAAAGTCTCCCTTGGGCAGAGGGAAAGTCCATGCCCATTAAAGAGCGCTATGACTTAAAAATCGAGATGGAAAAAGAGGGCCCTGTAGAGATCTACAAATTAGGGGATCTGATGGCCAGATCTGATGACGACCAAAGTTACCTCTTTTCTGGCCTTGAACGAGGAAACTATAACGTAAAGGTTGGCAGCCAGATGACTCAAGTATCTATAAATGGCGATCAAATATTAAACTTGACTTCAAGTTCGAGGCCTTTAATCCGCATCGTTTGGCCAGATATTCCCGAATTAAATATGCCTGAGCTGAACGCACGTATGATTGTTGGGGTGATTTTGATTTTTATGGTTAACTTTTTGGGTATAATGACCATAATCAGGATCGTAAGGAAAGGGTAATACAAACAAGAGGGAAATACCGGTCATATATATCTGGGCAAGTCCATGATGTGCCGTTCATTTGACCAGAACAAATGATCACTATGGAGAATTATAGTCGAAAGGTATCGTTAAGCACTATACTATGGCATGCGCCCCCACAGTTTTGATTTTATGACGAAAAGCTTATAAATCAATGAAACTTTAGTTAAATCAATAACTATACACAACAATTGATTATACATTTGGTAAGATATTTGTTATATATAATGTTATTGAGTGCCATTAAGTAACTAAATAACTCACCTTAGCAAGAGGGCATCGTTTCGGGATGTAAGAGCCGAGGTTGTGGAGGATTGAAGCTATTATGGAAGAACAGAGTTCATTTTCAGACGAGGTGCTTTGATGGAGATGCACCCCATGATAAAGACGGAACACCTTACCAAATCGTACGGCGAAAAGAAAGCTGTCGACGATCTGAATTTAGAGGTGGATCAAGGAGAAATATATGGTTTTTTAGGACCTAATGGTGCTGGCAAGACCACTACCATTCGCATTCTTTCCACTCTGACCAAACCAACCTCAGGAAAGATCTTTGTCAATGGCCATGACGTAATCAAAGAGTCGGATAGGGTTAAGGAAGAGTTTGGAATAGTTCAGCAACATATAAGCCTCAACAAAGAGCTTACGGTTAAGGAAAATCTGGAATTGCACGCTCGACTCCACCATATAAACAAAAAAGAAAGGAATGAGCGCATAAATGAATTGCTGGACTACGTGGGTTTAACTGAATTTGGCGACTATCTGATTGAGAGAATATCTGGGGGAATGACCCGAAGGGTGATGATTGCGCGCTCTCTTCTGCACAACCCAAAACTTCTCTTTTTAGACGAGCCAACGGTCGGCCTCGATGCTCAAAGTAGACGGAGAATATGGGATTTGGTTAGAGGAATGAATTCAGACGGCGCAGCAGTCTTTCTAACTACTCATTACATCGAAGAGGCAGAGGCTCTATGTGATAGAGTGGGCATAATTCACCAAGGTCGAATGATATCTGAAGGCAGCCCCTTAGAGCTGCGCCGAAGTTTGGGTATGATCACCGTAGAGGAAAGATTGATGGACAACAACACCAAGTATCGCTACTTCCCCGACCGGGCATCAGCAGCCGATTATATACAAAACATTCCTTCCAATGCAGAAAATGTGACCATGAGAGAATCGAATCTTGAGGACGTTTTTGTGGAGCTTACAGGACAGAGGGTGAGCGAATGAACTTCATGGATGCCTATGCCATTATGTGGGCAGATATGATGGTTTTGAAGCGGCGATGGGCCAGGTATTTACTCACCACATTGGTGAGTCCGATGCTATATCTGGTGGCCTTTGGATGGGGGTTGGGCAGGGGAATTAATTTGGACGGCACAAGCTACTTCGCCTTCGTAGTGCCAGGTATAATTGCCCTGACCGCCATGAACAGCAGCTTCAACGGCGCTGGAACGAGGTTGAACGTAGATCGATTGTACTTCAAGAGCTTTGACGAATGCCTCATGGCACCTATAGCGTCTTCGTCTCTGTTATTGGGCAAAGCCATGATAGGTGCTTTTAGGGGATTGGTGAGCTCTTCGGCTTTCATAACGTTGGCCTTTCTAATTTCCCCCAGCTTTCACATCGGGCCATTGTTTCTGATAACTTTATTGTTTACCTGCTTGCTCTTCGCCTTCTTGGGAGTCCTAGCTGCCTTGTTGGCCAAATCTCACGAAGACATGGGAACTTTTGGCAGTCTCATTCTTTTGCCCATGACCTTCCTTGGCGGAACCTTCTTCTCCTTGAATCAAGTACCAGAGGCCTTAAAATACGTCTTATACGTTCTTCCCCTAACGCACTCCAGCACCTGTCTGCGAGCTGCCGCCTTAGGGCAGCCTTTTCCTTGGTATTCTCTGGCGGCAATAGTGGGATTTTGGCTAGTCTTTACCGTGGGATGTCAGCAGGTTCTTAAAAGGGCAAGCATCTAGATGGGAGGGATATCCAATTACTTCAAAGTGAATATCCCGCAGCATAGCTGCAGGGTATTCAACAAAATCAAATTTCATGCGGCCACCCCACCCTAAAGAACTTAGAAGAAAATACCGGTATATCTTGCACAATACTACGAGTGGGTGGGATACAAACACACACGGTTACAATTAGCTTAATCTAAGGAGGGTGTGATGGGGATTTAGCACGTTTTTACTGGTAAGTTACATACTAGCCTGCTTTGTGGATTAACCCATCCATTTTGTAGTCTTCAGTATTTTATCCCATCATGAATTGGACAAATTATGACGAGAAGCTGATTCGTCGTGGCGAGATTTTGCTTGATCTGTCTTTTTTAGCTAG
>Ga0272441_10001877_pt1 | contig 43909 bp, 31 predicted proteins | sample SSMProp6N_FD_193582 | JGI IMG/M metagenome (GOLD analysis project Ga0272441, IMG submission 193582) | Marine sediment archaeal communities from Little Sippewissett salt marsh, Falmouth, MA, United States - SSM-Prop-6N | ecosystem: Environmental > Aquatic > Marine > Wetlands > Sediment ...
CGGATGGCGCGCTCGGCCGCGCGGCTCTCGGACAGGTCGACGTGCATGACCAGCACCGCCGGCCGGCCCCCGTACTCGATGCGGCTGGCGAATATCTCGACCGGCAGGCCGCTGCCGTCGGCGCGCCGCAGGGAGGTCTCGTACCGGGGCGGAGCGGCGCCCCCGGCGACGCGCTTCTCGCGAAAGCTGATGAGGCGCTCCACCTCGCTCTCGACTATGAAATCGTCGGAGTCGCGGCCGGTGAGCTCCCCGGCCCCCCCCACCCCCACGAACCGCGCGGCGGTGGCGTTGGCGAAGACCACCTTCGCGTCCTGTATGATCATGACCGACTGCGGCAGGCCCTCGATGAGGGCACGGTGGGTCTCCTCGCTCTCGCGGAGCGCCTTCTCGGCCAGCCTCCGCTCGGTGACGTCGTGATCGATGCCGATGACGAGCTTCCTGCCGCCGACCTCGAGGCTGGCCGCCCGGTACTCGATGTAGTTCTCCGCGCCGTCGGGCCGGCACCACGACATCGACCCGCGGTACGGCCTGCCATCGAGGAGGCGGCGCTGTATCTCGGCCTCCTCCTCGGGGGTGTTGTTGGAGACGGCGAGGTCCGGCGTGAAGCCCGTCTCCAGCAGATCCTCCCGGGAGTAGCCTGACATCTCGGCATAGCTGCGGTTGCAGTCGATCATCTTCTGCCTGCCGTCGGGGAGCTGCTCGAATATGGCGATGCCCTCGACCGCCGTCTCGAAGACGAGCCGGTGCTGCTCCTCGCTCTTGAGGAGCGCCTCCTCGGCGCTCTTGCGCTCGGCGAGCTCGGCCTCCAGGCGCTCCTTCGCCTTCGCGAGCTCCGCCGTCCTGCGTGCGACGAGCTCCTCGAGCTTCTTCTCCTCCTCGACGCGGCGTGTTATGTCCCTGATGACCGCGCAGACGGTCTTGCGCCCGCCCGACTCCACCGTGCCGCCGGAGATCTCCACGGGGAAGGTCGAGCCGTCCTTCCTCCTGTGGCGGCGCATGAGTATCTTCGTCTTCCGCCCGCCCATCGTGCGGCCGATCGCCTCTGCGGTCTTCTCGGGCTCCGCGGAGATGTCCAGTATCTTCATCCCGATGAACTCGTCCCTGGGGTAGCCGTACATCCGCAGGGCGGCGTCGTTCGCCTCGATGATGCGCTCGGTGTCGTGGATGAGGATCGCGTCCTGCGAGATCGCGAATATCTCGCGGTAGGTGTGCTCGCCCTCGCCTGCAGGGCTCCGGGGGGGCGGCTCGGCGTCGGTCATGGTCTCCCCCCCCACCCTCACCCTCGCCCCCGCTTCCGCTTCCGCAGCCGGCGGGGCTAGAACGCCAGCGGCTCGCCCGCGGAGCGCTCTTGCGCGGCGCGCCTCGACGGCCCGTTCGGGTCGGCCGCGCAGAGGATCCTCCCCTCGCCGAGGAGCGATTCGAGCTCGCCGAAGAGCCGCTCGTTGGCCGAGATGGAGTGCTCCGCCGCAGATTTTATCAGCACGCGCTCGCCCGAGGGCGTTTCGACCTCGAAGTAGGCCCGGGTCTGCCCCGGATTGGCGCGGAATATCGTGACGATGTCGTCGAGCAGCTCGGTGGTGGCATCGCCTGACTCGAGCCTGAGCACGACCCGGGAGGTGAGCTGCTCGCGCGCCTCCTCGATCGGGATGATCTCGGTGACCTTGATGCTCGCCTCGTCGCCGGTCTGGTCGACGCGGCCGCGGACGAAGACGACGCGGTCGGAAGCTATCTGGCCGCGCAGATCCTCGTAGACGCGGGGGAAGACGACGGCCTCCACCGTCGAGTCCAGGTCCTCGAACTGCAGCACGGCCATGAAGTCGCCCCTGCGGGTGCGCTTCTTCTGGACCGAGGCGACGAGCCCACCTATCAGGACCTCCGTGTCGGCGGGTGTGTTGGCGAGGCGCGCGGTGCTGGTCGTCGAGTACTGCTTGACGAAGCGGGAGTGCCGCGCCAGCGGGTGGCTCGACATGTAGAAGCCGAGCGCCTCCTTCTCCTTCTCGAGCAGGACGTGCTCGGGCCACTCGGGCATCTCGGGCAGCTCGGAGGACGGGGCCCCGGCCTCCGAGCCGGAGTCCATCATCTCGAAGATGGAGGCCTGCCCCCGCGCGCGGTCGCGCTGGACCGACTGGCCGACGGCGATTGCCTCCTCCATCACCTCGCACCACTGCGAGCGGCGCTTGCCGAGGCAGTCGAAGGCGCCGCACTTGATCAGGTTCTCGATGACGGTCTTGTTGACGGCGTGAAGGTCGACGCGCTCGCAGAATTCGAAGATGTCGCGGAAGGGCGCTCCAGCGTCTCGGGCGGCGACGATCGCCTCGACGGACTTCACGCCAACGCCCTTCACCGCGGCGAGGCCGTAGCGCACGCCCCCGCCCCCTCCCGCCTTTCCCTCCGCGGCCCCGTCGGGCTTCTGGATGAGGAAGTCCACCCCCGAGCGGTTGACGTCGGGGGGCAGGATCGTCAACCCCATCCGCTCGGCCTCCTTGCGGTATTCGTCGACCTTGTCGGTGTTGCCCATCTCGCACGTGAGGAGCGCCGCCGTGAACTCCTCCGGAAAGTTGGCCTTGAGGTAGGCCGTCCGGTAGGCGACGAGCGCGTAAGCCGCCGAGTGCGACTTGTTGAAGCCGTAGCCGCTGAAGGTTACGATCTCGTCCCAGAGCTGGGCGGCCTGGGGCTCGGTGAGCCCCGATGCCGCCACGCCGTCGACGAACTTGGGGCGGTATTCCTCCATGAGCTGGCGGATCTTCTTGCCCATCGCCTTGCGGAGCGAGTCGGCCTCGGAGAGGCTGAAGCCGGCGAGTTCGTGCGCGATGTGGATAACCTGCTCCTGGTAGCAGATGACCCCGTAGGTGTTCTTCAGGAACGGCTCGAGCTTCGGGTGCAGGTAGCTGATGGGCTCCGAGCCGTTCTTGCGCCGGCAGAAGACCGGTATCTGGTCGATGGGCCCGGGGCGGTACATCGCGTTGAGCGCTGTCAGGTCCTCGATCTGGTCGGGCCGCGCCTGGCGGAGCATCTCGCGCATGCCCGACGACTCGAACTGGAAGATCGCCTTCGAGTCGCCCCGCGCGAGCATCCGGTAGACCTTCGGGTCGTCGAGGGGGACGTCCTCGATGCGGAAGTTCGAGTCGCGGCGCTCGCGGATGAGCCTCACCGCCTTCTCAATGATCGTGAGGGTCTGGAGGCCCAGGAAGTCGACCTTCAGCAGGCCGATAGCGTCGACCATCTTCATCGGGTACTGGGTCGTGATCTCGTCCGATCCGCTCGCGCGGTAGAGCGGGCAGTACTCGGTGAGCGGCCTGTCCGAGACGACGACGCCGGCAGCGTGCGTGCCCGGCTGGCGGACGAGGCCTTCGATGCGCCGGGCGATGTCGATGATCTCGCGGGCTGTCTCGTCCGACTCGTAGCGGCGGCGGAGCTCCGGCTCCGACTGGATCGCCTCGTCGAGCGTTATGCCGGGCTTCATGGGCACCAGCTTGGCGATGCCGTCGACCTCGACGTAGGGGACGTTCATGACGCGCCCGACGTCTCGGATCGACCCCTTCGCCGCCATCGTCGAGAAGGTGATGATCTGCGCGACGTTGCTCTGGCCGTACTTCTGCGTGACGTAGTCGATGATCTCGCCCCGGCGCTCCTGGCAGAAGTCGAGGTCGATGTCCGGCATCTCGTTGCGCCCCTCGTTGATGAAGCGCTCGAAGATGAGGTCGTACCTGATCGGGTCGAGGTCGGTGATGCCCAGGCAGTAGCAGACGAGGCTGCCCGTGGCCGAGCCGCGACCCGGGCCGACGGGGATGCCCATCTCGCGGGCCTGCCGGACGATGTCGCCGACGATGAGCATGTATCCCGGGAAGTCCATGCGGCCGATGACGTCGAGTTCGTGCGAGAGGCGCTCGCTCAGCCCGGGCGTCGCGTCGCCGTAGCGCTCGGCGAGGCCCGCCTCGCAGAGCTTGCGGAGGTGGCTCTCGAGCGTCTCGCCCTCGGGCACGCTGAACCTGGGCAGGTGGTAGGTGCCGGTCTGGATGCTGAGGTGCGAGCGCTCCGCGATCTCGGTCGTCGAGCGGATCGCCTGCGGCAGCTCGCGGAACGCGGCAGCCATCTCGTCACCGGTCTTGAAGTAGTACTCGTCGGAATCGAAGCGCATGCGGTTCGGGTCGTCGATGGTCTTGCCGGTGCCAATGCAGAGGAGGAAGTCGTGGGCGCGGGCGTCCTCGCGGGTGAGGTAGTGCACGTCGTTCGTCGCGACGAGCGGCAGTCCGGTCTGCGAGCCCAGCTCGACCAGCCCGGCGTTGACGAGCTTCTGGGCGCTCTGCGGGTTGGCCTGGAGCTCGAGGTAGAAGTTCCCGTCGCCGAAGATGTCCGAGTAGGCCCCGGCGGTCTCGCGGGCGGCGTCGGGGTCCTCGGCGAGGATGTGGCGGGCTATCTCGCCTGAGAGGCAGCCCGAGAGCGCCACCAGCCCCTCCGAGTGCTCGGCCAGCAGTTCCTTGTCGATGCGCGGCTTGTAGTAGTAGCCCTCCAGGAAGGCCGCCGTCGACAGCCTCATGAGGTTCTTGTAGCCGGCCGAGTTCATCGCGAGCAGCGTGAGGTGGTAGCTCGCCTCGGCGATCCCGTGGGCCCGCCGCTCGCGCCGGCCGCCGGGGGCCACGTAGGCCTCGTAGCCGACGACCGGCTTGATGCCGGCGTCGGACGCCTTCAGGTAGAACTCGACCGCGCCGAACATGTTGCCGTGGTCGGTGAGGGCCACTGACTTCATGCCGCACTCCTTGGCGCGGCCGATGAGGGCGGGCACGGTGGTCGAGCCGTCGAGCGTCGAGTAGTGGCTGTGGACGTGGAGGTGGACGAAGTCGGACATGCGCTCTCTCCTCGGCGGACGTCCCCCTCGCCCCGGCGGGCCGACCTAGAACTCGGGCCTGTAGTTCGGCGACTCCTGGGTGATGTTGATGTCGTGCGGGTGGCTCTCGACGAGCCCGGCCTGGGTGATCCGCACGAAGTTGGCCCGCGTGCGCAACGCCTCGACGTCGGCGGCGCCGCAGTAGCCCATCCCCGCGCGCAGCCCCCCCACCATCTGGTAGATGAACTCGGCCACCGGGCCCTTGTAGGGAACGCGGCCCTCGATGCCCTCGGGCACGAGCTTTTCGGAGGCCGCCCCCTCCTGGGCGTAGCGGTCGGAGGAGCCCTCTACCATCGCGCCGAGCGAGCCCATCCCCCGGTACTCCTTGAACGATCTGCCACGGTAGATGACGAGTTCCCCCGGGCTCTCGTCGGTGCCGGCGAGCAGCGAGCCGAGCATCACCGAGCAGGCGCCGGCGGCGATGGCCTTGGTGATCTCGCCGGAGAACTTGATGCCGCCGTCGGCGATCACCGGCACGTCGCCGGCCGCGGCCGCCGAGTTGGCGATGGCGCTTATCTGCGGCACGCCCACTCCGGCTATGACGCGCGTGGTGCAGATGGAGCCTGGGCCGATGCCGACCTTGACGGCGTCGGCCCCCGCGCCGACGAGGTCGCGAGCGCCCTCCTCGGTGGCGACGTTCCCGGCGACCACGTCGACGGGGTGGATCTTCTTGAGGCGCTTCACCGCGTCTATCACGCGCTCGGAGTGGCCGTGGGCGGTGTCGACGATGAGGACGTCGGCCCCCGCCTCGACGAGTGCCCCGGCGCGGTCGTCGTCGGCGACGCCGACGGCCGCCGCCACCATGAACCGGCCGCGGGAATCCTTGGTCGCCTGGGGATAGCGCTCGGCGTTGAGGATGTCTCGCGTGGTGATAAGCCCCTTCAGGTGGAAGCCCTCGTCGACCAGCAGCAGCTTCTCGACCTTGCGCTCCGAGAAGATGGCCTTCGCCTCGTCCTGCGAGGTGCCCTCGGGGGCGGTGACGAGCTTATCCCTGCCCGTCATGAGCTCGCCGACGGTGGCCGAGGAGCCGGTGCGGAAGCGGATGTCTCGGCCCGTCAGTATCCCCACGAGCGTGTCACCCTCGACGACGGGGATGCTCGTGATGTTGTGCTTCGCCATCAGGGCCCTGACCTTGCCGAGGGTGGCCGTCGGCGGCAGCGTGACGGGGTCGGCGACGACGATCGAGGCCGACCGCTTCACGGCGCGGACCTCGGCGGCCTGCGCGTCGGCCGGCATGTTCTTGTGGACGACCCCGATGCCTCCCTCCTGGGCGAGGGCGATGGCCATCTTCGCCTCGGTGACCGTGTCCATGGCGGCCGAGACCACGGGGATACGGATGCGGACGTTCCGTGTGAAGCGGGTCGTGGTGTTAACGTCGCGCGGCAGGATGGAGCTCTTGGCGGGGAGCAGGAGGACGTCGTCGAAGGTTAAACCTTCCCCCGACAGCCTGTCTTTCATGGGCGCCTCCGAAGGGATTGGATGCCCCCGGACTACGGGAGCTTTTGATAACCCTACCACATGGCGAGCGGCAAGTCAAGGCAACGCCGCCCGGGGTTGAAAAAAAGCCCGGGGAGGTCGATGCCTCCCCGGGTCGCCTCGCGGCGGGCCTTCGACTTTTCAGGGCGTGCGCTCCCTTTACCTCGGGCGCGCCGCGAAGCCCACTGGTTTACTCCCCCTCGCCGCCGGCGCCGTTCCCGTTGCCGCCACGGCGGCTACCGAGACGCCTGCCTCCGCCGATGCCGTCGCCTATGCCGTTGTTGCCGCCCTGCGCGCCAGGACGGTTGCCCTGGTTGCCGCAGGTGCATCCCCCGCCGCCCTGGCGGCTGTGGTGCATGCGCCTCATGCGCAGCATCCGGATGATCCTCATGACCTCCTGGACATTGCCGGCCTCGATGGCCTCGCGGAGCCGCTCGCGTACGTTCTCGAGGCGCTCACGGACCTCCTCACGCCTGTCCTCGATGCGGTCGCGGACGTCCTCGCGCCGGTCGCCGACGTCCTCGCGGCGGTCGCGGCGGTCCTCGCGCCTGTCCCGGATGTCCTCAATGCGGTCCCGGACGTCCTCGCGCCTGTCGCGCAGGCCCCCGTCGTGGTTGGCGTCCCAGCGGTCCTCGCGCCTGTCGCGGATGTCCTCGCGCCGGTCGCGGACGTCCTCGCGCCTGTCGAAGCGGTCCTCGAGCCTGTCGCGGAACTGCTCGCGCCTGTCGCGGATGTCCTCCATCCGATCGCGGACGCCGCCTCCCTCACCGAAGCGCTCCTGGAGCCGCTCGCGCATCGCCTCGCGCCTCTCGCCGGTCCCCTGGCCGTTGCCCAACGGGCGCCTGCCTCGGTCCCGGCCTCTCCCCTGTCCCCCTTGAGCCCAGGCGGCCGATATTCCGATCAGCAGGACCAGGGCTCCCAGAATCGCTGTCTTCGCCGTTCTCATCGCCTTCTCCTCCATCGAGCGGGGTCTCTTGCCTTTCACCGGGATGCTGGAGCAAGGGGCGTGCCAAAGGGGTGAATTGCTCAGAACCCTCGTTCTGCGGGCATCTAGCGGCCGAAGCCCTCCGGCGGGGCTGCCTCCTGTGTGGAGAATCACCACACATTGGAGGGATTGCGCGGCAGGGGGTCACTCCGGGCGGGGCACATACCCTTTCAGCACTTCGGAGACGTGCTTGCGCGTCGACGGGTAGCCGTGGTTGCGGAGGATGTCGGCGCCGACCGCGCCCCGGGGCGAGTTCCGGCGCCACTTGCGCACTGTTGGGGCGCCGGCGTGATAGTCCGCCACCGCCAGGTGGGGGTCGCCGTTGAAGGCGACGAGCATCCGCGACAGGTGGTAGCAGCCGAGCATCACGTTGTCGTCGGGATCCTCCAGGGAATGGCCTTTCAGGCCGAGCTCCTCCGCGCGCGCGGCGGCCGTCCTCGGCAGAAGCTGCATGAGCCCCACCGCGCCGTCGCGGCTCCTGGCTCTCGGGTCGCCCCCGGACTCGACGAAGATGACGCGCAGGACGAGGATCTCGTCCAGGCCGAAGGTCCTTGAGTGCCTGCGGACGATCTCGCCCAGTACCTCATCGGGCAGCGCGCGGGGGAGAGGCGGGTGGCGGTGCTGATGTGGCGAGCGGAGCGCCATCGCGATCGCCGCGAGCGTCACCGCGAAAAGCAGGCCCGACAGGAAGGTCCAACGCCCCCCCGGCCATCCCCGCGCCCGCCGCTCGCCCGGGGCCTCGACGAATGGTTCGCCGTCCATGGGCCGTGCTCAGGCGCCGGCCGCCTTGCGGAGTTCATCGGCCCTGTCCGTCTTCTCCCAGGTGAAGTCCGGGTTCTCGCGGCCGAAGTGGCCGTGACGGGCCGTCTCCCGGTATATCGGCCTGAGCAGGTCGAGGTACTCGATGATCTCGCGGGGCTTGAGCGGGAAGACCTCGCGGATGGCCTTCTCGATCTTCTCGTCGTCCTCGGATTCGTCGCCCTTGGTGTCCACGAGGATGCTGATGGGTTCGGCGACGCCGATGGCGTAGGCTATCTGCACCTCGCAGTGTGTCGCGAGGCCCGCCGCCACCACGTTCTTGGCGATGTGCCGCGCCATGTAAGTGGCCGAGCGATCGACCTTCGACGGGTCTTTGCCGCTGAAGGCGCCGCCGCCGTGCGATCCGTGGCCGCCGTAGGTGTCGACGATGATCTTGCGGCCGGTGAGCCCGCAGTCGGCGTAGGGGCCGCCGCGGGCGAAGCGCCCCGTTGGGTTGATATGGTAGATGGTGTCACCGTCCAGGAGCTCGGAGGGCGAGACGGGCTTGACGACTTTCTCTATGAGGGTATCGCGGATCTCGTCGTGCTCGACTTCCTCCTTGTGCTGCGCGCTGAGGACCACGGTGTGGATGCGCGCGGGCTTGCCGTCGATGTACTCGATGGTGAACTGGCCCTTGCCGTCGGGCCGGAGCCAGTCGACCTCGCCCGTCTCGCGCGCCTCGGCGAGTCGCTCCATCATCCGGTGGGCCAGCTGTATCGGCATGGGCATGAGAGCGGGGGTTTCGTTGCAGGCGTAACCGAACATTATCCCCTGGTCGCCGGCGCCCTGCTCGTGATCCCCGGCCTCGTTGACGCCCATGGCGATGTCAGGCGACTGCTCGTCGATGGTTGTGATGACCGCGCAGTTCTCCCAGTCGAAGCCGATCGTCGGGTCGGTATAGCCGATCGACTTGATCGTCTGGCGCACGACCTTGGGGATGTCGACGTAGCAGTCGGTGGTGATCTCGCCGGCGACCAGCGCCAGGCCCGTCGTCACCAGCGTCTCGCAGGCGACGTGGGCGTTCTTGTCCTGCGCTATGATGGCGTCGAGAATGCCGTCGGATATCTGGTCGGCGACCTTGTCCGGGTGCCCCATGGCTACCGATTCGCTGGTGAATAGAGCCCTATCGGTCATTATCCCTCTCCTTCTTTCGGCGAATCGGCCCAGGCGACGCCGTGGCCCATGTCGAAAGGCGCATGGCGCCTGCCGACCTCTGCGCCCCGGCGTGCCTCAGCCGGGCCGACTCGCACTCGATCCCGCGATCTTCTCGAGGGCCCCGGTGAGCACCTCGAAGTTCCTCCTGGTCGCGCCCTTGCGCTCCTCGATGCACCGGCGGGCGGCCTCGCCCATTTCCGATGCGGCGTTCGCGTCCGACAGGAGCGCGCCGACGGCGCCGGCGAGCTCGTCCGCACTCGCCACCTGCCTCGCCGCCCCCGCCGCCCCCCCTGCCAGGAGCGCGTCCACCGCGTCCTGGAAGTTCCACATGTGCGGCCCGAAGACGCAGGGCTTGCCCAGGCCCGCCGGCTCCATGACGTTCTGGCCGCCGTGCTCTATCAGGCTGCCGCCGACGAAGACCACGTCCGCCGCGGCGTAGAGCCTGCCGAGCTCCCCCATCGTGTCGACGAGGACGACCGCGCCCTCAGGCCGCTCGGCCCCGGCGCCCAGCTCCGTCTTCCTCACGAGCTCCAGGCCCCGCCCAGTCACCGCCGCGGCCACTCGGTCGTACTGCTCGGGGTGCCTGGGCACGAGCACCAGCGCCAGCGGCCCGGAGTCCTCCTTGAGTGCGGCGTAGGCGCCCAGGAGCGCCTCGTCCTCGCCCGGGTGCGTGCTCCCGGCCAGGATCACCCGCTCGCCGTCGGCGATGCCGAGCTCTGCCCTGGCCTCCGCCGCGGCCCCGTCGTCGAGGCCGGTCCTGACGGCGTCGTACTTAACGCTTCCGGTTACGGCGATCCGGTCAGCCGCGACCCCGAGGGCGCCCAGGCGCCGGGCGTACTCTTCGGTCTGGACGGCGAAGCGGGCAACCCTCGCGAACGTCGGTGCGAAGAAGGCCCTGAACCGCCGGAAGCCCCGGAAGCTTCGCTCCGTGATGCGGCCGTTCAGGACCGTCACCGGGACGCCCCTGCGGTGGGCCTCGCGGATCAGGTTCGGCCAGAGCTCGAGCTCCAACAGCACCAGCACGGAAGGCCGGATTCTATCAAAGGCCCTCCGCACTGTCCAGGAGAAGTCAAAGGGGCAGTATACGACCCGATCTTCGCCGAAGCTCTTGCGGGCAACCGCCTGGCCGGTCTCGGTGGCGGTGGAGACGACGACGTCCCAGTCGGGGCGCTCGCCGTCGATCATCTCGACGAGCGTCCGCGCGGAGAGGGCCTCGCCGACGGAGACGGCGTGTATCCAGACTCGCCGGGCGGGGGGTTCCGTGGCCGGCCTCTCGGGCACCTTCCCCCAGCGCTGCCAGAAGGAAGCCCGGTACTTGCCCCTGACGAGGATCCTGTAGATGAAGACGGGCGAGAGGACGAGCGCCGCCAGCATGTAGAGCATGTCGAAGAGCAAGGCTCCGCCGCCTCCGTGCCGAGGAGGGCCTGATACTACACGATCAGCGGAGGCTGTCAACGTCGTAGTAGAGGGGATCCCAGGCGGAACGGTCCCTGAAGATGCCCGGCCGGAAGGCCATCGCCCAGAGGAGCTTCAGGAGCTTCCACGTCGAGACCATGCCGACCTTCCGCATGCAGACGTCGACGGTGCCGCGCAGGTTGCGGAAGCGCTGGCCGCGGCTGCGGGCGAGGTCGCGCATGCGGAAAGCCATCTCGAGGTCCTCGACGGCCCAGTACTCCTCGTTGAAGCCGCCGAGCTCCCGGAAGTCGGCGGTGCGCATGTAGAACATGATCGCGCCGATGTTTCTGATCCACATGTATGTCTTGATGACGACGAGGAAGATGACGGCGCCCACGGTCCAGTACTCGGGCCTGGCGTTCGCCCCGCCGCCGAATATCTTCTCGTCCTGCAGGTTGTCGTGAATCTCGCAGAAGACGTCCTCGGGGACGAGCGAGCGGTCGGCGTCGAGGGTGCAGATCACCTCGCCCCGGGCGTGCTTGGCGCCGGCGTTGCGGACGGAGGCCATCTGGTGGCGCTCGGTGTAGCTGACGACGCGGCAGCCCCACGCCTCGGCGATCTCGGCCGTGTGGTCGGTCGAACCGTTGTCGACGACGATGATCTCGACGGTGCCGCCGCGCTCGGCCTCGAAGTGCTTCGCGGCGGCGGTGACGGACTCCAGCGTGGGCGTGATGTACTTCTCCTCGTTCCAGGCCGGCATGACGAGGGTGATGGTGGGGGTGGGCTCTGGAGCCTGCGCCTGCTTGCCTGATGTCACGCATCCCTCCGCCTCACCGATTGGCAAGCGATAGTAGTATCACCATCAGCAGGAACACGACCAGCGCAGCGATTCCCAGTACCGAGTAGAGCGGTCTGTACTGGCCGGGGTTCTCGGCGCGCTGGAAAATGTCAGCGGCCTTGTCGCCGAGCTTGCCCTTCAGGGAGCAGACTGCCAGAATGCCGCAACCGATGGTTCCCACCATTCCGAGGAGCAGCAGCCCGAGGGCGAAGATCAGCTCCCCCCGGTCCTCGGACCACCATGCGACGTAGTAGATGCCGGCCAGCACGATGAGGCTGTAGACCAGGAACGTGATGGTGCCCGCGACGAAGTACCCGGTCCTGCCGAAGGGGAGCCTGCGATCCGGCTGGCCGTCAGTTGGCATGCAGGTCGCTGACCTAACCTTGCTCGCCTTTGCCCCCGCCCCCTCCGCTGCTGGAGCGGTCCTTCCTCATGCAGCAGTGCTTGTACTTCTTCCCCGAGCCGCAGGGGCAGGGCTCGTTGGGCTTGACGCGGCGCTCGGTGCGGACGATCGTCTCGGTGGGGCGCCATTCGGCGCCACCGTGCTCCGACGCCTCGGTCATCTCCTCGCGCTCGCCGAAGCCGCCGAGCTCGCCCCGCCCGAGGTCCGAGATGTCCCACCGGTCCGAGAGCTCCTCCTCGATGGGGGCCGCGATCGGGCGGGCGCGGAGCACGAGGTCCGTCACCTCCTCGCGGTAGGCGGCCATCATGTCGCTGAAGAGCTCGTAGCCCTCCTGCTTGTAGGCGATTCGGGGGTTCTTCTGCGCATAGGACCGCATCCAGATGCCTTCCTTCAGTTGGTCCATGTCGCGCAGGTGGTCCTTCCACTTCTTGTCGATCACGTCGAGGACGACGAAGCGCTCGATCTGCCGCATCGCCTCCGCGCCGATTTCCTCCTCCTTGGCGGCGAAGGCGGCGCGCACCTTGCCGAGGACCTCGGCTTCTATCCGATCGCAGTGGAGGTCGCCCTCCCGGACGGCGGCGGTCACCTCGGGGAGGATGGCGGCCGCGTCGACCTGGACGTCGAACTTTCGCTTCGCCCACGAGACGAGGGAGCGCGTCTTGTCGTAGTCGTTGCTGGCCGCCTCCGCCGATGAGAGCTGCAAGCGCACCGCGTTCTCGACCGCGCCCTCGAGGAACGCTGCCACGTCCGACTCCTCCAGGCGCAGCTTGCCCTCGGCCAGGGGCGCGAGGACCAGCGCCGCGAGGCGCGCCTCGACGTCGTCGGGGTCGTGCAGCAGGAACTCGGCTGTCTCCATCCGCTCAAGGGCCCCGGCGCTCACTCCCAGCAGCTCGTGCGCCTTCGCCTGGAGGTGGAAGGAACTCTCGACCCACTCCGCGAGCGAACCCATTCGCGCGGCGGCCGTGGCAGCGCTGTCGGCGTCGAAGACCTCGTGCTCGACCTTCCCCCGGCAGGCGTCCTCGATGATGGCGGCGACCGACTCCCTCGGGAGCTTGCCGAGCTTGCCGCCGACGGAGGCGGCGGCCGTGGTGAGGATGCGGCCGGCCACCTCGGCGGGGTCCTCCGTTTCGAGATGGCCGCCCGTGAGCTCCTCGACGCGCTCGCCCGTCAGCGCCGTGAGCCCGTCCGCGTCGAGCCTGGCGCCGAAGCGCTGGCGGATGCCCGCGGCGATGGCGCGCGCGATGACGGCGTCCGAGGCCCCCTCGGCGGCGGGGTCGGAGAAGACGGTCTCGACCACGTCGGCGACGTTGAAGTCCATGCGGTTGAGAGCGTCGGCGTACTTGGCCGGGATCTCGTCTTCGACGCGGGCGTCCTCGATGCGCTCGCGTATGCGGGCCTCGAGCACCTCGCGCGGCAGGCTGGCCAGGTTGATGCCGAGGACCTCCGCGGGCTTCATCGCCGCGCCCAGGTTCGACCGCACCCAGGTGCAGAGTTCCTCGACGCGCCTGAGGGGCGTGCGGGGCGGCTCCGGCGGCGGCCATAGGGCCCGGAGCACGTTCCCGGAGACGGTCTCCTCTATCATCTGCTGGATCTCTTCGGCGAGGGCCTCGCCCTCGAGGGCCCGCTGGCGCTTCGCGTAGATGAGGGTGCGCTGCTCGTTCATTACCTCGTCGTACTCGAGCAGGCGGCGGCGGATGCCGAAGTTGTGCTCCTCGACGCGGAGCTGCGCCTTGCGGAGCTGCCGCGACACCATGCGGCTCTCGAGGGGCACGCCCTCGCTCAGGCCCCACCTGCGCAGGAAGTTCGCCACCCAGGCCTTGGCGAAGATGCGCATGAGGTCGTCCTCGAGCGAGAGGAAGAACCGGCTGGAGCCGGGGTCCCCCTGGCGGCCCGAGCGTCCGCGGAGCTGGTTGTCGATGCGGCGCGCCTCGTGGCGCTCGGTGCCGATGATGTGCAGGCCGCCCAGCCCCGCGACCGACTCGCAGAGCTCGAGCGGCGCCATGCCGAGCTTCGCCCATCTCTTCTCGAGCGCCGCGCGCAGCTTCGCGGGGTCCTCGGGGGCTTTGGCCGCCTCATCGGGCGAGAGGAAGATGCTGGCCCAGTGGCGGTCGAGCTTCCTCTGCATTGCCTCGGGGTCGCCCGTGCTCTTGAGCGTCTTAGGCGCGAGCCCGGTCGATTTCCAGAACTCGACGAGTTCCGAGTGGCTGAAGCTCCCCAGCTTGATGTCGGTGCCTCGGCCGGCCATGTTCGTGGCGACCGTCACCTTGCCGATCTCGCCCGCGTGGGCCACGATCTGCGCCTCGCGCTCGTGGTGCTTTGCGTTGAGGACCTCGTGGTCGACACCGCGCCTTGCGAGCAGCTTACCCAGCCGCTCCGATTTCTCGATGGATATCGTGCCGACCAGGACGGGCCGGCCGGCCTGGTGGGCGGTGACGATCTCCTCGACGATGGCGTCGAACTTCTCCCTCTCGGAGCCGTATATGACGTCGGAGTAGCCCCGGCGCCTGAGCGGCCGGTTCGGCGGGATCGCGACGCAGTCCAGCTTGTAGATCTTCATGAACTCTTTCGCCTCGGTCATGGCCGTTCCGGTCATGCCGGAGATCTTGTCGTAGAGGCGGAAGAAGTTCTGGAACGTGATGGTGGCGAGAGTCTGCGTCTCCTCGCGGATCTGCAGCCCCTCGGCGGCCTCGACCGCCTGGTGGAGGCCGTCCGACCAGCGCCTCCCCGGCTGCAGCCGCCCCGTGAACTCGTCGACGATGAGGACCTCCCCGTCCTTGACGACGTAGTTGACGTCGAGGACGTAGAGGTTGTTCGCCTTCAGGGCGTTGTCGATGAAGTGCGGCCAATCCATGTTGGCGCCGGTGTAGATCTCGTCGGCCGACTTCATCCCCAGGAGCTCGGCCGCCGCGTTCATCCCCTCCTCGGAGAGCGTGACGTTGTGGTCCTTCTCGTCGGTCTTGAAGTATATGCCGTCCTTGCCGCCCCCCTGCCGCGTGCGGAGCGACTTGGCGACCTGGTCGGCCTCGTAGTACTTCTGCGCCGTCTCCTCGGCGCCGCCCGAGATGATGAGCGGCGTCCTCGCCTCGTCCACGAGCGCCGAGTCGACCTCGTCTATGACCGCGAAGTGCCGGACCTTCTGCACCTGCATGGCGGGGTCGATCTTCATGTTGTCACGCAGGTAATCGAAGCCGAACTCGTTGTTCGTGCCGTAGGTGATGTCGCAGGCGTACTCGGCGTGGCGCTCGGACGAGTCCATATCGGACTGGATGCAGCCGACCGTGAGGCCCAGGGCCTCGTAGACCGGGCGCATCCAGTTGGCGTCGCGCCGGGCGAGGTAATCGTTGACGGTGATGACGTGGACGTGCGACGCGTTCCTGGCGTCGGAGTCGGAGCCGTTCATCCCCCTGGCGAGGGCGTTGAGATAGGTCGGGCAGGTCGCCACGAGCGTCTTGCCCTCGCCGGTGACCATCTCGGCGATCCTGCCCTGGTGGAGCATGATGCCGCCGAGTATCTGGACGTCGTAGTGGCGCTCGCCGAGGTGGCGGCGGGCCGACTCGCGCACGAGGGCGAAGGCCTCGGGCAGGATGTCGTCGAGGGTCTGGCCGTCGGAGAGCCGCTTCCGGAACTCCTCCGTCTTCTCGCGCATCTCGGCGTCGGAGAGCCTCATCGTGCGCGTTTCGAGGGCATTGGTTTGCACGATCGCCGGCTCGACGCGACGGAGCTCCTTTTCGTTCTTCGAGCCGAATATCTTGGCGAGCCCTGCGCCGAGGATCTCTGCGACGGCATCGAGGGACATTACTTCGTCCCCCAGTTCTCGTCGGCGCCGGACTGCCCGTTCACGCGCCCCATCTTGATCGTGAACTTCACAGGCAGCGCGAGCTCGACGCGCTTGGTCTCGCCGGGCTTCAGGTCGATGCCGCCGAGGGGCGGCTCGAAGTTCCACGTCCACTTGGCGAAGTCCTTGGTGTCGATCATGAAGCGCCTCAGGATCTTCGGGTCGTCCTCGCGGCGCCACGTGCCGTAGAGCTTGACGTAGTGCCAGAGCTCCACCCGCCAGACGACGAAGGGCTCCTTCTTCTTGCCGTGGTAGCTCGTCTTCTCGGTGCGGAGGAGCTCCACCAGCGCAGTCGCGTACTTGCCGTTGCCGCCAATCTCCAGCACGCGCTTGTGGTTCGACCATGTCTTCATGCGCAGCACGAGCTCGGTGATCTTCTCGCGGTCCTTGTCGCGGAGTTCCTTCTCGTACTCCTCTGCCGGGCGGAGGTCCGCGCCCTCGAGCTTGCCGTCCTCGAGCTCCACGAAGATGTCGTAAGTGCGCGCCGGGAGCGGCCCGATGGCGAACTCGCCCGTCGCCTTGTCGATCTTCCCCGCGAACTCGTTCATCTTCACCGTCTTGGCGGTGATCCTCTGGGTGACCTTGCGGTCGAGGGCGAGAACTCGCCTGACTTTCGCCACGCGCGCGGGCGGGGTGAGCTTCCCCCTGATGAAGCAGTCCCCCTCGGCGGAGTCGGCACGAAGGGACGCCGCCGCGAGGGCGGCTCCGAGTGAGCTCGCGAGAATCATGCCCCGGCGTCTCATGGACACCCCAACCCGCACACGGGCGCGCCGGTCACGGCCCGGGCCCCGTTGTGATGATTCTACCTCACGGGGGGAGCTTTGGCAAGGCTGGGCCGTAAGGGAGCGGCCGCCAAAAAGGAAGGGGGCCGAACGGCGGCCCCCTTGAGAGAACACATCATGTCAACCGGCGCTACCAGTTCTTCTTCTTGGCGAAGGTCTCCTTGAGCGACTTCGGGAAGCTCCAACGCGGCTTCTTCGAGGCCGGGCGGGCCTTGATGGTCATCGGCTCGCCTGTGAAGGGGTTGACGCCCTTGCCGGCCTTGCGGGCCTTGACGTCCTTGCGGACGAGGGCCCCGACGACCGGGAAGCGCACCCGCTGCCCGCCGGCGGCGGTGATGGCCGCGGCCTCGAAGACCTTGTTCACCGCGTCGCGAACGGCGGCCTTCGGAAGCTTGGCCGTGCCCTTCTTGGTCACCTCGATGCTGCCGACGATCTCCTCATAAAGAAGGTTGGTGAAGGTAGAGCCGGTCCACTTGTTCTTCTTAGCCATTACTGCCTCCCGCAATGATAGAAAAGAGCCGAATCGCGCCGCCCCGGCGCGCCTCCCAGAGAGCGAGGATTGTACCGCGAAACCGCGCGGTTTCAACGCACAAACGCCGGTTTTTCCGAGAAAACTGCCGGGGCCGGGACTGCGTCCCGTGGGGGGTTGAAAAGCGGTCCGACCGGGGGTACCCTTCTGATGGGAGGATGCCATGCAGCGAGGGCGTCTCGTCGTCGCGGCTGGCCTCTTGGCTGTCGCCCTCGTGGCCGCGTCGGGTGTATGCCTGTGGAGGCGTCGGAGGGCCGCCGGGCGGTCCGAGGCCATGCGGGAGGTGTGGGCGGCCGCCTCGGGAGACCCAGAGCGTCTGGCGCGGTACCTCAGGGCCGATGCAGCCGTCGTACACGCCGTCGACGACGAGGGCTGGACTCCCCTCCATTCGGCCGCGTGGGCTGACTGCCCGGAAGCCGTCGAGATGCTGATCGCCCACGGCGCATCCCCGAACGCGACGAACTCGGAGGGCCGGACACCGCTCCATCTGGCCCGGGGCCGAGCGGCTAGGGCCCTGATCGCGTCCGGTGCTCGGCTGGACGCCAGGGACAATCATGGAGAGACCCCGCTGCACTTCGCCTCGCTGGGGTCGGTGAGGACCCTCCTCGAGGCCGGCGCGCCCATCGGGAGCCGGAACCGCCATGGCTGGACCCCGCTTCACGCGGCGGCTTACGGCGGCTTCGCTGATGTTGCGGAGGTCCTCATCGCCTCGGGGGCCGATGTCGACGCCGTCAACGCCGAGGGCCAGACCCCCCTCAACAGGGCCGCGGAGCAGGGCTCGGCCGAGGTGGTCACGTTGCTTCTCGCTTCGCGAGCGGATGTCGACGCGGCGGACGCCAGGGGCATGACCGCTCTCCACTGGGCGGCGTCGAGGGGGTACGCTGACGTGGCGCGCGTATTGCTCGACGCCGGCGCGCGCGTCGAGCGCGGCGACTCGGAGGGCCGGACTCCCTTGCATCACGCCGCCGTCGAAGGCTGTGCCGAGGCGGCGAGGGCCCTACTGGACGCGGGAGCCGAGGTCAACGCCCGTGATTCGACGGTCAGGACGCCTCTCCACTGGGCACGTGCGGGTGGGCACAGCGAGGTGGCGCGAATGCTCGTCGAGCGCGGCGCGAGATAGGGGCCGGTCTACATCTTCGCCACCATCCTCGTGATGCAGTCGGCGTTGTTCTCGGCCTGGTCCGCGATGCCGGCCAGGCGCTCGATGATGCGAAGCAGCATCACAACGGAGATGGGCTGCAGGCGGTCCTCAAGGGTGAAGAGGCGCTTCAGAAGGCCGTGCTGCATCTCGTCGGTCTCGTGCTCGACCGCGTGCACCTGCGAGAGGAGCTTCTCCACCTCGGCCTTGCGGCTGCGGCCGACCGGGTCCGATTCCATCCTGACGAGCTCCCCCGTCACCTGCGACAGGAGGCCCGCGCACTCGCAGACCCTTCTGCCGAGGGCCCGGTAGTCGTCGGCGAGCTCCTCGGGCATCTCCGTCTGCCTCACCTCCAGGAACTTCCCAGCCTCCTCGCTGAGGTCCGCGAGGGTGTCGATGTGCTTGACCAGGTAGAGGACGTCGCCGCGCTCCGCCGACGAGAAGAGGCTGTTCGACAAGGCGTTGCGGATCTCCTCTTTGATGGAGTCGGCCTCGCTCTCGAGCTCGCGAAGGCGCGCGCTGGCCTTCGCCACCCTCCCCCAGTCGCCGTCGGCGTGGGCGTCGACAAGCTCGCGGACGGCCTTGGTGCACTCGAGCACCTTCAGCACCTGCTCGTGAAGCGGCCCGAAGGCCGAGCGGCCGAAGAGTCCGCCGATGGTCCTCATCCGTTGCTCCTTTCAGCTTTGTCGTCGCCCGGGCCGTCGGGCGTATTTGTCTCGGCCGCCTCGTGCGGCCTGGGGGGATCGGCACGGCCGAGCACCTCGCAGCTCGCTAGAAGGCGCGACACCTCGAGAACGTGGCCGTGGATCTGCCTGATGGCGTTCGCCGCGTCAGTGAAGACCGCATCGGTCTTGGCGGCCTCGCCGACGCCCTTGGCGACGCGATCGAAGTGAGAAGCCTGGATGCGGCGATGGAGATCGCGGATTTCGCGGTCGCGCGCGTCGGCCTCGGCGAGGGCATCGGGCCACGCTCGGCCGAGCGCGTCGGCCACCGCGGCCGCGCCCTCGTCGGTCTTCGCGTGGAGCTCGCGCAGCTCGTGCGTGCCGGCCATCGAGAAGGACGCCTCGTCCCCGGCCAGCTTCTCCGCGAGCGTCACCAGGTCCTTCGAGACCAGATCCCCCACGTACTCGAGCTCCTTCGCCACGGCGACCATACGGGAGAGCTCCCTGACCTCGGCCACCTCGATCTCACCCGATGCGACCTCCGAGGCGTAGCGGACCACCTCGGCGTTCAGGTGGTCTAGCTTCTCGTCGGCGGCTGCGATCTCGTCCACGGCGGAGCCGCCCTCGAGAAGCGCGTCGAGCGCCCGCCCGACCATCCTCCGCGCCTCGTCGGCCATGTGGGCGAGCTCGCGGGCGATCCTCCGGAGCTCGACGTAGGTTGCCGAGCCGGGCCTCCCCTCCAGGTAGAGCGTGCCCGCCCCGGGGGCATCGCCGCGCGCGCGGACGATCCCGGCCACGAGCCTCGCGAGGGGGCCGGTGAAGGGCAGGAAGATGAGGGCGTTCGCCACGTTGAAGAGCGTGTGGGCGTTGGCGGCGGCCCGGACCGCCCCGCCTCCGGTGGCCTCGGTCACGCTCGCGACGACGCTCGCGAATGGCCCCACGAACGGCAGGAAGATGGCGACGCTCATCACCTTGATGAGGAGGTGCGCCACGGCCACCCTAACGCCCTCGCGCGTCGCCCCGATGGCCCCGAGACCGGCGGTGGCGCAGGTGCCGATCTTGGCCCCGAGTATGAGCGGGATGGCTCCGTGAATGTCGAGTATCCCCTGAGACGAGAGCGTCAGCACGAAGGCCATCGTCGCCGTCGAGGACTGTATGACCGCGGTCACCGCGGTCGCGACGAGCACTCCCACGATCGGCCTCTCGCCGAAGCTCGCGAGCAGGTCCGTCACGCCCTGGTGGTGCTTCAGCGGCTCGACCCCGCCCTTCATCACGTGCATGCCGAAGAAGACGAGGCCGAAGCCGACGAAGAGCCTTCCCAGGTAGACCCACCGCTTCCGCCGGCCGACGAGCATCAGGACGACGCCGACAGCCAAGGCCAGCAGCGCGTAGTCGGCGAGCTCGAAAGCGATGAGCTGGATGGTCAGGGTGGTGCCGATGCCGCTTCCGAGGATAATGCCGACGGACTGGTGGAGCGTGAGGAACCCTGAGTTGGCGAGGCCCACGAGCATCACCGTCATGGCCGACGAGCTCTGCAGCAGCACCGTCAGGATGACGCCGACGGCGAGGGCGGCCAGCCGGTTGCGGGTGACGAGCCCCAGTATGACGCGCATCTTGCCGCCGGCCGAACGCTTCAGGCCGTCGGAGGCGAGGGACATGCCGTATATGAAGAGGGCGAGGCCGCCGATCAGCTCACACGCATTGCCGAACCTGAAGCTGTGCATGAGCTGCTCCGGGGCCTTGGTCTGGTCACCTTCGTCGGGCGGGGGATCCGCCCGCCCCGCTTTCGAGGACGCAATCCTACGGCATCTGGGAGTGGATGATGTACTTGAAGACCCTGTCCTGGTGCTCCTTGGTCATCTCCTTGAACTTGAGCCCTATGGCGCACTTGCGGCTCTCGGGGTCCACGGCCTCTATCCAGGCGATTCGCGTGAGCGCCTTGACGGGCTCGCCGGCGTCCGGCAGGTGCACGTTGACCCCCAGGAAGACGCGTTCCATGAGCATCGCCGGGATCCAGTCGAGGTCGGGGATCTCGCCGACGAGCAGTATGCCGCCGGCGGAAACGTTCTGGGTGACGCCCTCGTAGACCTCGTCATGATCGAAGCCGCCGTCGTGGCTCAGGTATTTGTAGTGCACCTTGAGGTCGCTCTTGACTCGGACGAACTCGCGTCTCTCAGGCTCGTAGTAGCGCAACTCGACCTCCCGGCCCTCGGCCGCCCTCCGGCAGGGCTCACTCGACCTCAGGATTCTAACCCGCAAAGGCCCGCCAGTCAAGTTTTTCGCGCTCCTGAGCGCGAGGCGGCGGGTGACGGGGGCGCTCGAACGCCTGCCTCGGGGCGGCAGGCGGCCCAAAAGGCGCTTGACACCGGCCGGCGGCTCCAATAGTCTCGTCGGCCCCCAGCAGCAAGTCCAGATCTACGGAGGGATATCGATGCGCCTCATCATCTTCGAGGATGACACCTACTCGAACCTGTATCCCGTTACGTATCTGAGGGCCTCCTTCGACCTGCGCTGCGGGATGTACTCGGCGGCCGAGCGGCTCGTGTCCCGGCTGGGGGCGGACGAGACGGCGTACTTCGTGAGGCCGCTGCTGGCGGCGGCATACGGGGAGCGCATGCCGGATGCGAAGGTCAACGACGTGTCGATGCTCGAGGGCGAGCTGGTCCTCGCTAACGGCCGGCTGATCGACCCGAAGGCGGCCGACGAGATCAGGTCCGGCTCCGGCAAGGCGTGGACGAAGTCGGGCGATCTCATTGCCGCTCACCTCACGGCCGAGCAGGCCGCGAAGTGCGACGCCTCCTCCATCGAGAAGTTCGTCGAGACGGCGGCCGCCGTCTGCGAGGCGGCCGACTGCCCGTGGCGGACGGCCGACTACCCGTGGGACCTCATCAACAGCAACGCGGAGCTCATCACAGAAGACTTCGAGGCTGCGGGCCGCTCCGGCGTCGACGGCTCGATACATGAGCTCTCCTGCGTACTCGGCCCCGAGGAGGCCTGCTACATCGCCCCGGGAGCCGAGGTGGAGCCGATGGTCTGCATCGACACCCGCGGCGGGCCGGTCTACATCGACGAGGGGGCGTCGGTCAACCCGCAGACGCGCCTGGAGGGGCCTTGCTACATCGGCAGGGAGACGATGATCGTCGGCGCGAAGATCCGCGAGGGGTGCTCCATAGGCCCCGTCTGCCGCGTCGGCGGCGAGGTGGAGGAGTCCATCATCCACGGGTACTCGAACAAGTACCACGACGGCTTCCTCGGCCACGCCTACGTCTGCGAGTGGGTGAACCTCGGCGCGCTGACCACGAACTCCGACATCAAGAACGACTACAGCGCGGTGAAGGTCCACGTGAACGGGGCCCTCACCGACACCGGCACGACGAAGGTCGGCTGCTACATCGGCGACCACACGAAGACCTCCATCGGCGTCGTGATGAACACGGGCTCGCACATCGGCGTGATGACGCTGCTCATGACCTCGGGCTCGGTGCTGCCCAAGTTCATCCCGAGCTTCGCGTGGTTCCTCGACGGCGCGGTCACGAAGGGTTTTGGGCTCAACGCCCTGCTCGATACCGCCCGTCTGGCCATGGGCCGGCGGAAGAAGGAGCTCACGGCCGTGGAGGAGGCCCTCATTCGCGAGGTGCACAAGATCACTGACAACGAGCGCAAGGCCGTCGTCAGGAAAGACAGGCGCAAGTTTCTCGGCAGGTAGGTCCGAAAGGGGATGTCATGGGAGACGATGTTGCTGACAGGGTCAAGAAGGTCACCGCGCAGGTGCTGGGGTGCAACGCGGACGACCTCGAGGAGAAGACCAGCTTCGTGAACCTCGGCGCCGAGTCGCTCGACTCGATCCGCCTGGTGGCGGGCTTCGAGCAGGAGTTCGACATCGACATGGACGAGGACGCGGCCCTCCAGGTGCAGACGATCGGGAAGGCCATCGAGTTCATCAAGCAGTACGTCTAGGGGCGAGCGATGGCTACGAAGAAGACCGGCAAGCTTTCCAAGGAAGGCCTGGTAAAGGACCTGAAGGCGCTCGGCCTTGAGTATGGCGACGTCGTCATGATGCACTCGAACCTGAGGGCCCTGGCCTCGGTGAAGGAGATACTCGCGGCGCCGGACGGCGGGATGCAGTGGCTCGTCGAGGCGCTCAGGGAGGTCCTCGGGATCGGCGAGGCGGACGGCGGCCTGCTCGCGGTGCCGACCCTCACCAAGTGCTTCGTCGGCTACGGTGGGGCGGCGGGCCTCGTCTGGCACCTGAAGAAGACGCCGTCGCGCGTCGGGCAGATCACCAACTACGTGCGGACCCAGCCCGACGCCGCGCGCTCGGACCACCCGACGCACCCGCTGGCGGCGATCGGCGCCAGGGCGGAGGAGTTCTGCTCGGGCCACTCGTGGCGTGACGGGGCGACGACCTTCGACAGGAACGGGCCCTGGGGGCACCTGGTCGACTGGGACGGTAAGGTCATGTGGCTCGGGACGACGATGCAGACGCAGACGATGGTCCACGCCCTCGAGGACTGGATGCGCCTGCCCTACATGGCGGTCGAGAAGGCGCAGGTCGAGGATGACGACGGCGAGGCGAAGGTGGTCGACATCCTGATGGCGCCCTCGGGGGCCAGGGACTTCTACGGGCATGACTCGAAGTGCGCCGTCAAGTGGGAGACCGAGGGGAAGTATGTCAAGGGCAAGGTCTGCGACGCCGACAGCCAGGTCATGGGCGCCCGCGACTTCGCGGAGTGGCTCTGGAACGCCATCAAGGCCGAGCCGGACCTGCTGCTGCACGACCCCGACGACGGGGACGAGTTCTCGAACAAGTGGCGCCAGCCCACCATCGATCACGTGAACGCTCTGGAGGGCTCGTGGCGGAGACCTGAGACCGAGGAGTGACGGCGCCTGAGGCGCTCCGCAGACGATCGATTTGAGGGCGGCGGAGGCGTTCGGCCGGTGCCCCCGTCGAGCCAGTTCACCTGGTTACGGAGGAGTTCCCATGAAGGGATTCGACTTCAGCGGAGAGAGACTCTCCGACGATCAGATCGCCAGGCTCGAGGAGATGACCCGCCGCATGCGCGGCGACATCCTGCAGATGACCTTCGCCGCGACCTGCGGCCACCCGGGCGGCTCGATGAGCTCGGCTGACGTCTATGCGGTGCTCTACGCGTGCGCGAAGCTCGATCCGAAGAACCCCTACGCGCCCGACCGCGACCGCGTCGTCCCCAGCCACGGCCATACCTCGCCCGGCGTCTACTCGGCGCTCGCCGCCATCGGTTACTTCGACCGCAGGGAAGTGGTAGCCCACTTCCGCCAGGCGGGCAGCCTGTTCGAGGGCCACGTCGAGAGGATCGTCCCGGGCTGCGAGTGGACCACGGGCAACCTCGGACAGGGCATGTCGGCGGCCGCCGGCTTCGCCGCGACCGCGAAGGTCACCGGGCAGGACTTCCGCGTCTGGTGCGTCATGGGCGACGGCGAGCAGCAGAAGGGGCAGATCGCCGAGGCCCGCCGCTTCGCTACCAAGTTCGGCCTGACCAACCTGACGGCCTTCGTCGACCTCAACTGCCTGCAGATCTCGGGCGAGACGAACAGGGTCATGCCCCAGGAGATAGAGTCGGGCTGGGCCTCGGACGGCTGGCTTGTCGAGGAGATCGACGGGCACGACTACCAGGAGATATACAGGGCCTGCAGGCTCGGGCTCACGGCCAACAAGCCCCTCGTGGTGGTCTGCCGCTCGGTCATGGGCAAAGGCTACTCGAAGATCGAGAACGACCATGGTTACCACGGCAAGGCCGTCACCCGCGAGATGCTGGGCGAAGCGCTCGCCGAGCTCGGCCTGCCCGATGACACCGACGAGGTGCTGGCGAAGCGAGCCGCCTTCAAGCCCGCCAAGCTCCCCGAGCCCCCCTTCGTCAAGCTGGACGGTGTCAAGACCGGCACCCCGCGCGACTATCCTGTTGGCGAGAAGGCCGACAACCGCGGCGCGTGGGGGGCGGCGCTCATGGACATCGCCGACGCCAACATGGAGGGCGGCTCCGGCGCTCCCGTCGCGGTCTTCGACTGCGATCTGGCGAGCTCCGTCCGCACCACGACCTTCGCCAAGAAGTACCCGGACAACTTCTTTCAGTGCGGCATCCAGGAGCACCACGCCGCGGCCTGCGCCGGCGCCATGTCGACCCAGGGGGTCCTCACCTTCTGGTCCGACTTCGGCGTCTTCGGCACCGACGAGGCCTACAACCAGAACCGGCTGAACGACATCAACGGCGCCCAGATCAAGATCGTCTGCACTCACTGCGGCCTCGACGTGGGCGAGGACGGCAAGACGCACCAGTGCGTCGACTACATCGGCGTTTTCAGTAACTTCTACGGTTTCAAGATCATAATGCCCGCAGATCCCAACCAGACCGACCGGGCCGTCCGCTACATCTCGGCCGCCGAGGGCCCCTTCTTCGTCGGGATGGGCCGTCGGAAGATCCCCCCCGTGGCGGGACCGGACGGCGAGCCCTACTTCGTCGGCGACTACGAGTTCGTCTACGGCAAGGCCGAGGAGGTCCGCTCCGGCGACGCGGCGACGGTGATCGCCACCGGCCAGTCGGTGATCGACGCGTGCGCCGCCGCCGACGGGCTTGCCGAGGAGGGCGTCAAGATATCCGTGCTCGGCCTCGCATGTGTCAGCGATCCGGACCGTGACGCCATCGTGAAGGCCGCGAAAGCCGGGCCGGTAGTGACCGTTGAAGACCACAACGTCCACACTGGCTTCGGCTCGATCGTGGCGGGCGTCATCGCGGAGTCCGGCGTCGCGGCGAAGTTCGCCAGGCTGGGCCCCACTGACTACGGTGGCAGCGGCACGCCGGACGATCTCTACGCCGATGCCGGCATCGACGCCGCGTCGATCTCCGCGAAGGTGAAGGAGATGCTCGGCTAGGCCCTGGCTCGGCGGCAGAGGCGGGGGGCACCGTGGAAGCGCTCTCACTCGACGGGAGTTGGCGGCTGCGCTCGACCAGACCCCGCGAGGGCGAGAGGCGCGGCTATCACGAGAAGGGCGCGGTCGGTTCCGGATGGATCCGGGCGCGCGTGCCGGGCGACGTCCACGACGACCTCCGCCGCGCCCGCAAGGCCCCCGATCCGCTCGTGGGCGAGAACGCCCGCAGGCTCGAGCGCCTCGAGGGGCTCGACTGGTGGTACGTGCGCGAGTTCCGCGTGCCGCCGCGCCTGGAGGGCCGGCCGGCCGAGCTCGTCCTCGACGGCGTCGACTGCGACTGCGACGTGTACCTCAACGGCCGGCTTGCGGCCGAGAGCATCGACGCGCATCTCCCCATACGCGCTAAGGCGACGAAGCGGCTGAAGCCCGGGAAGAACCTCATCGCCGTCCGGGTTGACGACGGCACGCGGCGCGGCAGGACCTGCGACCCGGACCGCTATCCGGGCTGGCGGGCCGACTACCGCATGTTCCTCCGCAAGCCCCAGTTCACCCTCAAGTGGGACTGGGCGCCGCGGCTCTCGACCTGCGGCATCTGGCGCCCGGCTCGGATCGAGTTTCACGGCGCTGCGACGGTGCGGGACCTATCGGCCCGAGTGCGCCTCGGAAAGGCCGGGGCGACCGTCGAGGTAACGGCTGAGCTCGAGTCGTTCGGCAAGGGCGGGAGCGGCGCGCTGGACCTGAAGCTTCGGCTCGGCAAGAGAACCGTCGGCTCGGCGATAAAGAAGCTGCGCTTCCGGCGCGGCAGGCGGACGGTGCGCCACCTCTTCCGTGTCAGGAATCCTAAGCTCTGGTGGCCGGCCGGCTACGGCGAGCAGCCGCTCTACGATCTCTCGGCCCGGCTGTCGGTCGGAGGGGGGGGCGGGGGGGGCGAGGAGTGCGACTCGGCCTCGCGCCGGATAGGTCTTCGCACGGTCGAGCTCCGCCGCGACCGGATCGCGGGCTCGGCCGGCGAGCGCACTCACGTCATACACGTGAACGGCGTCCCCATCTTCTGCCGCGGGGCCAACTGGGTGCCGCCCGACTCGCTGGTCGGGTGCATCACCGACGGGCGCTATCGCGAGCTCATCGACCTGGCCGCCGACTCCAACTTCAACATGCTGCGCATCTGGGGCGGCGGCATCTACGAGCCCGACGTCTTCTTCGACCTGTGCGACGAGCGCGGCATCATGGTCTTCATGGACTTCCCCCTCGCCTGCGCTCAGTACCCGGGCGACGACCCGGCCTTCCGGCGGCTCATCAGGCTCGAGGCCGAGCATCACGTCCGGCGCCTGCGCTCCCGCGCCTCTCTCGTCCTCTGGTCGGGCAACAACGAGATACAGCAGATGCTCGACGGCTTCCGCGTGCGCGGCGCGGAGGTGCCCGACCGGACGACGGTCATCTTCGACAAGGTCCTGCCGTCGGTGCTCAGGCGGCTCGATCCCACGAGGCCCTACCAGCCGGGGAGTCCGTATTACGGCGACTGGGCCAACTCCTCCTTCGAGGGCGACCGCCACAACTGGGACGTCTCGCTAGGCGACCCCGACAACCCCCGCTGCCTCGACTACAACACCTACGCATCGGACAGGGGCAAGTTCCAGAGCGAGTGGGGCATGCTCTCGTGCTCCAATGCCGAGACGATCCGCCGCTCGCTCCCGAAGGGCAAGGCCCGTCCGGGCTCGGGAGCCTGGGAGTTCCACGCGAATCTCTTCGACCACGGCGTCCCGGAGAGGCGCGTCCGCGAGTTCGTTCACCCCGAGCCCCGGAAGCTCTCGCTCGAGGACTACGTCCGCGCGACTCAGATGTTCCAGGCCGAGGGGCTGGCCTTCGGCATCGAGTGCTGGCGGAGAGGCAAGTTCGACTGCGCGGGCAGCCTCTACTGGATGTTCAATGACTGCTGGCCGGCGACGACTGGCTGGACGACCTTCGACTACTACCTGGCCAGGAAGGCGAGCTACTACGCGGTGAAGCGCGCCTACGCGCCGGTGATGATCAGCCTCGCTCAGCGCGACGGCCAGGTCGAGTGCTGGGCCGTCAACGACACGCTCGAGAAGGTCCGGGGCACGGTCGAGTCGGGCCTGATGCGGACCGACGGGCGGGAGCTCTCGAGCTTCGCGCTGGACGTGGAGCTCGACCCCAACTCGTCCGCGCGTGTCTTCTCGCTGCCGATACCCTCGTGGGTCCACCGCGACTCGGAGTTCTTCCACGCCCGCCTCGAAGGCAGGCGCGGCCGGCGGAAGGTCTCCTCCGACACGGTGATGCTGCTCGACTGGTTCCGCTACCTGCATCTCGAGGAGCCGCGCATCAGGACGCAGACGTGGCACACTTCGGGGGGCGGCGCGCGCATGTCTCTCACGGCCGAGAACTTCTGCCGCATGGTCGAGCTGGTCCTGCCTGCGGGCGTGACTTGCGACGACAACTTCTTCGACCTGTACCCGGGCAGGAAGGTGACCGTGAGGCTGGCGGGCCCCCGGGCGAAGATCTCGCGGGTGAAGGTCACGGCGATGAACCGGTTGAAGTGACCGGGGTGGGGCGGGAGAGGGATGAGGGAGGCTGGATGAAGCTGCGGGTCACCGGCGCGCAGATACCTGTCTCCAATGACGACGTCGACGCGAACCTGGAGACGCTGGCTCGCGCCGTAGACCGCGCCGCCGCCGACGGCGCGGACGTCCTGCTCACCCCCGAGGGGTCCCTAAGCGGCTACACCCACGAGTTCGACGCCGGCGCGGTTGCCGCGGGCCTGTCGGCCGTTACCGCGAAGGCCCGGGAGGCGGGCGTCGGCCTCGCGCTCGGGACGTGCTTCTACGAGGACGACGGCAGGTGCTACAACCAGGTCCGCCTCTACGACGGGGGCGGCAAGTTCCTCGGCTTCCACGCCAAGATACTCAGGTGCGGCTCGCTGGGAGAAGCGCCGGCGGGCGAGATCAACGACTACGCCGAGGCGCCGCTGCGCTGCTTCCGGCTGAACGGCATCACCGTCGGCGCCCTCATCTGCAACGACCTCTGGGCCAACCCCGCGTGCACCCCCATGCCCGACCCCCACCTCACGCAGCAGCTCAGCCGCATGGGCGCGCGGATCGTCCTCCACTCGGTGAACGGCGGCCGGGGCTCGGCGCACGCCCCCGTCAGCTGGCAGTACCACGAGGCCAACCTGATGATGAGGGCCCGGGCGAGCAAGCTCTGGATAGTCACCGTCGACAACGCCGCGCCCGTCGACGCCAAGTGCTCGGCGCCATGCGGCGTCCTCTCTCCCGAGGGGGAATGGGCCATCAGGACCGAGCCGGTGGGCGAGCAGTACTTCACCCACATCATAGAGATCGACCAGCGGACGAGCGCCCAGACGAATGAGCCCGGCGAGCCAAGGTGAAGTGCCCACCGAGGTCGAGCGCCCGAGTGCACCACGGGTGCGGCGGCCGTGCCTGCATGTATTCGGGGCCTGCGCCGCCGGAATCGTCCTGTGGCGGTTGGCTCCGCTCGGCGAGGCGGCCGGCGCCGGAGGCCTGATCGCCGCAGTCGGAGCCGCGGGGGTCCTCTGCGCCGTATTCTGGCGGCGCCGCGCCGCGACGGCCGCGAGCGTCGTCGTCCTGGTGGCGGCGGGTTACGTGTGGGCCTTCCATCGATGCACTCCTGCCGGGGACGACATCTGCCGCTTCCTGCCGGCGGCGCCCACGCCTCTTGAGGTCGAAGGGCGCGTCGTCTCGGCGGACCTCCCGCCGAGCGAGGCCGCGGCCCGCGACGCCGAGAGCCGCTGGCGCTTCGTGCTGGCCGTCGCGGTCGCCCGCGGCGACGGGCCCTCGCGGGAGGTCTCCGGCCGTGTCCGCGTGACGGTGCGGGGGGCGAGCGTGCCCGGGCTCGTCCCGGGGCAGCGCATCAGGCTGCTCGCGACGCTCAGCCGGCCGCGTGCGCCCAGCGTGCCCGGCGCCTTCGACTACTCCGCCTATCTCGCGCGTCAAGGCATCTTCTCGACGGCCGTGACGACTGCCGGCTCGGGGGTGGAGGTGCTCGACGCCGCGCCCTGGTACTCGATGCGCGCGACCGTTTACAGGACGAGGTGCGCGATCCTCGGCGTGCTCCGCCGGACGCTCGAGCCCGACAAGGCGGCGCTCATGGCGGCGCTGTTGATCGGCCAGAGGGAGGAGCTCCCGCGCTCGGAGCTCGAGCGGTACTACCAGTCCGGCGTGGGCCACATCTTCGCCGTGAGCGGCCTTCACGTGGCGCTGGTGGCGGGGGCGATGTGGCTGGTCCTGACCCACGCCGGGGTGAGGCGCAAGCATGCGGGAGTGGCGGTCGCCGCGGCGGTCGTCTTCTACGCCGCTCTCGCGGGCTGCCGCACGCCGGCCGTGCGGGCGGCGACGATGACGGTGGCCTTCGTGGGGGCGGTGCTCACCGACCGCGAGGGCGATCCGGTGAACGTGCTCTCACTGGCGGCAGTCGTGATACTCGCGTGGCGGCCGGGCGAGCTCTTCGGGGCGGGCTTCGCGCTCTCGTTCACCGCCGTCCTCTTCATCACGCTCCTCTACGGCAGGCTGGAGGGCTGGTGGCAGAGGAGCTTCGGGCTGCCCCCCGAGCTCATGCGCGCCGCAGGGACCGGTCCGGCCGAGCTCGTCCTCCGGTGGCTGAGGCGCTCGGTCTGGGTCTCGCTCTCGGCGTACCTGGGGCTCTGGCCGCTGGTGCTGTATCACTTCGGTTACATCGTGCTCTGGTCGGTGCCGGTTAACGCCTTCGTGGTGCCGTGGCTGTGGCTGGTGCTCCTGGTGGGGGTGGTGCTGGTGGGCGCGGGCGCCGTCGGCGGGGTGATCGCCGCACCGGTCGTGTGGCTGGCGGAGGCGGCGCTCGCGGCGCTCTCGGCGATGGTCGGAGTGGCGGGCGCGCTGCCGTGGAGCCCCGTCTACCTGCCGCCGCCGCACCCGGGCTGGCTGGGGCTCTACTACGCGCTCTGGGCGCTGACGCTGACGCGCGCGGAGTGGAGGCCGAGGCCGAAGGCGGTCCTCGCGGCGTGGATCGTCGCGGCCAACCTGTTCCTTGCCGTGAACCTGTTCGGCGCGGGGAGGGGTGCGAGCCGCGTCGACTTCATCGATGTCGGGCGCGGCGACTCGACGCTCGTGAGGCTTCCGGGCGGGGGCTCCGAGGGGGGCAGGGCGGGCGGGACGATTCTCGTCGACGCGGGCTGCGGGTGGGAATCCTCGCCCGTTCCCGACTTCCTCGCCGCGGAGGGCGTCTCGAGCATCGACGTGCTGGTGCTGACGCGCGACGACGAGGACTCGCTCTCGGGGGTGATGGAGATTCTCGAGCGCTTCGCCGTCGGCAAGGTGCTGCTGCCCACGAGCGCCGCTCCGACGCCCGAGCTCCGCGCCGTCGAGAGCGCCTGCCGGCGTCTCGGCATGCGCTGCGAGCGGCCCCACGTGGGCGACCGGCTGACCTTCGGCGGCGCGATCATCGAGATCCTGGGCCCCGCCCGCCCCGCTTCGGTCACGGCCGCGGCGCAGAGCTCCCGGCCGCCGACGACCTGGCGCCTCACGCTGCCCGAGGGGCTCCGGATCCTGTTCACCGGGCCGTCGAGGACCATGGACCTCCGTCCGGTGACGCGACTGGAGCCGGAGAAGCTCCGGGCCGAGGTGCTGCGCCTCTCGTGCGGCTACGCCCGCCCGTCGAGCGAGGGCGAGGCGGACGTGATGCGCGACCTCTCGGGCCGCTCGGGCGCGCGGATCGCGGTCCTGGGGCTCGCCGACTACGAGCGGACGAACCCCGGGCCGGCGAGGCTGCTTGAGATCCTCCTCGAGAGGCGCCTCAAGCTCCTCGCGACCGACGAGCACGGCACCGTGAGGCTGGAGATGGTCCCGGCGGGCTGGGCGACATTGCGGGGCCACTCGGGCGGCGAGTGGCGGAGGCTGGACGCGATCGCGCTCCCGGGCGGTTAGCCGTCCCCGGCTTCGGGATCGGCGCTCGCGGGGGTCAGCTTCTCCTTCCAGTTGACCTGGGCCGAGAAGACCGCGTCGGGCAGCTCGGAGTCGACCGCGGGCTCGCCGAACTCGTCCGCGAAGCTGTCTCCGTCGCGCGATTCCCACTCGACGCGCTTGGGCCAGATGCCCTTGGGCCGGAAGGTTATCCGTAGCACGGGGAGCTTCTCGGCGAGCGCCTGCTCTTTGGGTTTGAGCTCCAGCATCAGGTCGTCGCCGACGGCGAAGGTCTTCACGCCGAAGCGCTTCTCGAGCTCGGTGAGATCGAACTTCTCTCCGATGAGCAGCCGCAGGATGGTCCCGGCCACGTCGGAGCCCTTGGTCTCGTTGAGGTCGAAGGTCCTGGGTTTCTGGCCGGGCTGGCAGAAGGCGCCCGCAGAGGCCTTGAGCACCAGGGCGCTCCTCGACGGCTCGAGGATGTCGCGCCGGATCCAGTCCGGCTTCCTTACCCGGAGATAGCCCTTCGACACGGTCGGCTCGGCCAGCAGGAAGGAGGTCGACGTGTGCTTGAAGCGCGCCGCGATCGTCTTGACTTCGGCGCGGGCGGCGACGATCGTCTCGAGGAACTTCTCGGCGGCCTCTCTCTTCATGGGCGAGTGTTTTGGCTCCTCCGCCGCCGCGGCGGATAGGGCGAGGATCACCGCGGCCGCCGCCGCCGTCAGAGCCCGGGCGTTATTTCCCATAGAGCACCTCCGCGATGACGGGGCATTCCCCGTCGGCGAGCTCCCCGCAGCCGCACTCGGGCTCCTCGCACCCCCGCCACTGGGGGAAGAACCTGAGCAGTGCCGCGGGCAGCGCAATGATCGAAGTCAGCAGGCACATCGCCACGCCCAGGCTCGCGACGAAGCCCAGCGACGCGATGCCCCGCATGTTTGCCGCCATGAGGGCGCCGAAGCCGGCCATCGTCGTGAGCGTCGTGACCACGATCGCCCTCCCGGTCTCGACCACCACGTCATGCACCTGCGAGCCGTGGACGTACCTGTGCAGCACGTGGATGCCGTAGTCGATCCCCACGCCGATTATCATCGGCAGCACCACCACGTTGATGTAATTGAGCTTGTGCCCGATCAGCATCATGATCGACAGCGTGAACGCGACCCCCGCGGCCATCGGGGCCAGCGCCACCAGCGCCTTGACCGGGCTCCGGAAGAGGTATAGAAGCGACAGCAGCACCCCCGCGAGCACCGCGCCGGTGATCAGTGAGAAGTCGGAGAAGACCATGTCGCGGAGCTCGTATGCCGCCAGGACCGGCGCGGTCATGCAGAGCCGGGCGTCGGGAGAGGGTAGCTGGCAGCCGGTTCGCGACCGGAGCTTCTCGTACCACGCCCGAGGGTGCCGCTCGATGGTGGGGCGGAGGTAGGTGGCTACGCGCACCGCGGAGCCATCGGGCTCCCTGTGCAGGTGGTGCTCGATGAGATCGGCCGCCGCGGTCCCGGCGAAGTCGGCCGAGGTGATGAGCTCGGGCCCGCCGCCCTCGAGGCTGGCCCTCACCTTGGCGAGCCACTTGAAGAAGTCCTCGAGGAGCACCGTCGCCCCCCTCTCCGAGAGCCCCGCCCCGTTCTGCCTGTCGACCGCCGCTCGTCTGATATCCGCCTCGACGCGGTCGAAGTCGATCCTGCCGAGGCGCTCGACGGCCTCCCGCTGCGAGCTCGGCGCCGGCAGCTTCCCCAGCACCGACCGGTAGGCCGTCAGCATCCCCTTGGTGCCGGGGCCGCGCAGGCGCTCCACCGCCTCCCTCGTGCCTTCGAGGGCCTCCTCCTCGGTAGCGCCGGTGCTGACGAGGATGAGTTCGGAGGAGAGGTTCAGGTCGAACTTCTCCGCGACGAGCCTGGCCGTCGCGAGCGTCGGGTCGTCGGCCGTGCCGAGCTCGCGGAAGTCGTAGTTGAAGAAGTCCCGGCTAATGGTGCAGCTGAGGTATGCCGTCCCCGCCACCGTGAGCGCCACTGAGACGACGACTATCTTCAGCGGGTGAGAGTGAATGAGTCTCGAGACGCCGCCGAGCCCGTAGCCGATCAGGTGCTGGAACCGCTCGGCCTTCTCCCCCACCCGGGCCCTGAGGAGCAGCATCGCCGGGAGCACCGTCGTCATGGCGAGCATCGAGAGGACGATCCCCCACCCCGCGAGGAATCCGATCTCGGATAGGGCCTTGAAGTTGGTCACCATGATGCCGAAGAAGGCTATTGCCGTCGTGAGCCCTCCCAGGAAGACGCCGCCGCCGGTCCTCACTATCGAGATGGTGAGCGCGTCCTCCGGCGTGCGCCGCTTCCTGCGTTCCATAACGTAGCGGTTGTAGATGTGCACGGCGAAGTCGATGCCGAGGCCCAGGAGTATCGCCGCGAAGCAGCCCGATATCATGCTGATCCGCCCGAAGCGGACCCCCGCGACCGCCATCGTGACGAGGATCGCCCCGGCGAGCGGCAGTCCCGCGAACGGCGCCGCGCCCGGCCTGCGGAAGGATATCGCGAATATCAGGACGACGCCGGTGACGGAGAGCAGGAAGGTCAGCCGCAGGTCCCGCTTGAGGACTCGGTCGTTGTAGACGGCTCCGGCGTACCAGCCGGTGAGGTGACGCGTGTATTTCCCCTCCAAGCGCGCCGCCGAATCGGGGGCCCGGGAGGCGAAGGCCCTCCACGCCCTGCGCTCTGCCTCCTCGACCAGCTCGAGCATGGCCTCGGCCACGAAGAGGCGCCGGCTGCCCGAGGCGGGCTTCACGACGATCCCGTAGAGCGTGCGGTCCCGGGAGAGGAAGTACCCGTCCGATGTCCCGGAGCCGAACTCCTGCCCGTGCCTCGTCGCCCGCCCCACGAAGATGTCGGCCAGGCCGAGCGGGTCCGACTGCATCAGCTTCCTGAAGGCAGCCATGGACTGGGGTATCACGGCCCGGTTCGCTTTCATCTGCGCATGGATGGCCTCGGTCGAGAGCTTCTTCTCGAGGAGGTCGAGGTCCTCGGTTTCGAGGAAGAGGTACGCCCTCTCTCCGATGCGCTCGCGCACGAAGTCGATCGTCTCCTGCCCGACGCGGTACGTGGCGCTCTGCACGTGCTCGCTGGCCAGCAGCGCTGCGCCGAACTCCTCGACGAAGCCCCGGGCGTCGTCGGCGAGCTCCGGGGAGTCGAGCTCGATCGCGACGTAGAGCTTGTCGGCGGCTCCGAACCAGTCCAGCGTGTCGAGGTACAGGTTCCCCGCCGGAGCGGCGCGGCGGTTCCGGGGGATCAGGTGCGTGAAGTCCGACTCGATGTTCCTGACCGCGATCCACGCGGGGTAGATGGACGCGAGCACCAGGAGCACAGCGGCCGAGATCACCGCCACCGGGTGGCGGGTGCTCACGCGGGCAAGGGCTTCCAGGGCTCTGCGCCTCACGGTCGCACCCCCGAGGGAGACATCCTATTTCCTGGAGCCGGCGCCGACGCGGACGCGCTCGGCGCTCTCGGGCGGCCTCAGCTTGAGCGCTCCGGCCCCGAGCCTCGGCGCGGGCTTCACAACCTTCAGCGTGAGACCGACGGCGATGACGTGCGGCACGGTGACGCGCAGCCTCCCCGGGATGTCGGGCCCGTCCGGGGAGCCGCCATCGTCCGCCGGCGGGTAGTCCAGGTACTCGACCACCAGCACCTTCCTGCCCGACCCGTACCGCTCGAGCTTGACCGGCCTGAGCGTTGCCGCATCCAGCCACAGCCTTCTTCTCAGCGGGCCGGTTCCCTCGGGCAGGTCGTAGTATTCGATGAGCTTGTGCTTGCGGCCGCCGAGGCACCGGCACGTCTCGCCCCGCCGCGGAAGCATCCTGGGAAAGAGCAGGTCAACGTACCCCCCCCGCGCGAACTGGACGTACGGCTTGATACGCTCGGGCAGGTCGTCGAACCTGCCCTCCACGTACTTCGCCTGCGTGGTCAGGTAGGCGGCGAAGCCGTCGGGCGTCAGGACCGAGTCGACGACGTAGCCGGTTCCGGCGACGCCCAGGCGCGCGCGCAGGCCCGAGGCGCTCGCGGCGAGCTCGCACTGGAACTCGGCGGCCCCCTTCACGTTGGGGATCCGGCCCTTCGCCCGCGCCGCGGCCCGGACGACGACCGCCGGGGGCCCGTTGTCGGTCGGCGGGAGCGCATCGTAGGCGGCGATCTCCTTCATGCATCCCGGGAGCGCCGCCGCGGCCGCGAGTCCGATCAGCGCCGCGAAGGTCCTCGTCATCAGCATGGGCCTCCAAGGTGTGCCCCCATTCTAGCAGAGGGGCGGCCCCGTTTCAACCTGCTAGAGCGCCTCCGTCCTCCGCACACTGAGACGTCCAAGGGGCGCCATGATTCATTCTCCGGGCTGAAAAGGCGGTACAGGGGGATCGGCCGAGCACTACTGGCCGATCTGGATCACCTTGCCGGTCCCCTTGAGGACGTTCTTGCACTCGCAGGTGCGGGGGTTCTTGTGGAAGAGGATGATCCGGTCGTCGCCGGGCTCCTTCGGCTTCGAGTAGAAGAGCTTGGCGCCCGTGCCGACGCAGTGGAAATCGCCCGCCGCCTTGCGGGTGATGAAGCCGGCCGTGACCAGTTCCTCCAGCGCGTCCGGATAGCCGCCCTTCGCCTCGTGGAACTTCTCAAGCGCCTGGAAGATCCGGCCCATGGCCTCCGCGCAGCTCTTGGGGGCGGGAAGGTCCGGCGCGGCGGGGGCGGGGGTCGCGGGGCGGGTCTCGGGCCCCTCGGCCGTGGCTGGGGGCTGGGGCTCGGGCCGGGCCGCCTCGATCTTGCCGGCCGAGCGGATGAGGCGGGTGATCAGCTCGGCGTCGGCGCGGCCGGGGTGGATGCTCTTCAGCTGGCGAGAGTCGAGCCCCTTCCTGATCCAGGCGCTCCGCTTCGGATCCCCGGCACAGAGGCGGTCGGCGGCGCGCAGCCATGCGACCGCGCGCGGGTAGTCGCCTGTCCTGCGGGAGAGCTCGCCCACTAGGTAGATCGTCTGCAGCAGGGCCTGCCCCTCGTAGACGCCCGACCCGAGGGCCTTGATCATCTGGTCGATGGCGGCGTCCTGGTACGTCTCCTCTTTCTCGAGCAGCCTGCGCCGGGCGGTGGCGACCTCCTTCATCTCTTCGTAGGCGGGGCGCTTGCCCTGCTTGGGTTCGGCCAAGACGGTGATGGCCTTGTCGATGTAGGTGCGCGCGGGCGCCGAGTCACCCATCCGGTCGCAGACGCCGGCGAGCTTGAGGTACATGCAGTACTTCGTTTCGGGCGTGAGCTCCTCCCTGAGGTCGCCCGATGCGACGGCCCTCTGCCTCCGGTCGAGCTCGATGAGGATGACCCGGGCCACCTCCTCGGGGGGCATCGACGCGCCGCCGCTCCGGGCCAGGAAGCCGTCCAGCCCGCGGAGCGGCTTGGTCAGGTTTACCGACGTGAGCCCGAGCCCGCTGCAAATCGCCCGCCGGCAGGCGTGGCTCGCCTCCAGGTAGAGCTTGGCCATCGTCTGCGGCACCGACCGGCGGCTCTTCTCGATCTCCACTGCGTTGTCGTAGATCATTATCTCCGGGAGGTGGCGCATCTCGACGATCTCGGCCACCGTGTCGGGCGTGAGCTTGAGGCCCGGAATGCCTATCTTCCTCTTGACGATGAAGTCGAAGGTCCTCTGCGAGATTTTGGTGCGCACGATGCCCTTCACCTTCTTGTCGACCTTGCGGTTGAAGTCGACCCAGGGCGCAGCGTAGCCGCACCTGGCGCAGAGCCAGCAGGAGCAGAAGACCACTTCCGTCCCCGGAGCGTGTACGCAGAAGTCCCTGTCGTACTGGGCGCGCTTCCCCCAGCCGCCGGGCATGGGGCCCTTGAACTCGAGGCCGCAGACGGGGCACGTGGCCTCGGCGTAGTGGACCCTGACGAGCGTCTCGCCCGGCCCGAACCTCGGGATGCACTCGAACCCCTCGATCACGTGCATGTGATAGGGCTTGCCGCAGACCGGACAGATGGCCACCTTGCTCGGGTCGCCCTGCTTGGTGACGACGACCCGCTGGGGCCGCCTCTCGCTCTCGGCGGGGCGGTCTTCGCCGGCCGCCGACGTGATCGCAGCGCCGCATGCCGCCAGGACCAGGAAGAAGCGTTTCATCGGCGTGGCCTCCGGGGCCGGCCGGCCCCCGTGCTCTCCTTCGGTGGAATCATATCCCCTCGCGGCGTCGGGGTCAAGCCTCGCCCGCAGCATGTCCCCAAAGCGCCTTGCGCGGCCGTGCCGCGCTGCCTATCATGGTAGCGGCGGCGCCGGGCGTCCCCGTCTGACAGACGCTCCGCCGCCGGGCGCCTTCAAGCCGTGTGTGAGGGGGCGGGGGGAAGATTTGGCGATCTGGCACGTCGGCAGGACCTACCGGAGCCTGATGCGGGTCCGGGAGATAGTCCGCGTGCTCGCGGGCCACGGCTTCAGCGAGCTCGTCGACCGCATCCAGCTCACCAAGCACGTGCCGCTCCTCAGCCGCTTCAGGCCGGGGGCCCCCAAGGAGGCCGAGACACTCTCGCCCGCGGAGCGGGCGAGGCTCACGCTGCAGGAGCTCGGCCCCACGTTCATCAAGTTCGGCCAGGTCCTCGCAACGAGGCCCGACATCATCCCGGAGGATTTCGCGGAGGAGTTCCGCCGGCTGCAGGACGACGTCGAGCCCTTCGGGGCCGAGGAGGCCAGGGCCATCGTCGAGACGGAGCTCGGCAGCCCCCTCGAGGATCTCTTCGAGAGCTTCAGCGCCGAGGCTGCCGGGTCGGGTTCCATCGCGCAGATCCACTTCGCCACGCTCACCGGCGGCGCGGAGGTGGTCGTCAAGGTCCAGAGGCCGGGCATCGGCAAGAAGATCGCCTCCGACCTCGACATCCTCTACAACCTGGCGAAGCTGGCCGAGAGGCGCGTACCCGACCTGAAGGTCTACAGGCCGGTCATGCTCGTCGAGGAGTTCCGCCGGAACCTCGAGCGCGAGCTTGACTTCCGCGCCGAGGCGTCGGCGATCGGGCGGCTCCGGACGGAGCTGGCCAGCGACCGGAAGGTGCGCATCCCCGAGGTCCACTGGAACCGCTCCACGAGCAAGGTGCTGACCCTCGAGCGCATGCACGGCACGCCGCTCACCGACCTCGCGGGACTCGAGGCCGCCGGGCTCGACAAGGCGGCGATGGCCCGGACGATCGCCGGCAGCTTCATGAGGCAGTTCTTCGAGGTGGGCCTCTTCCACGCCGACCCGCACCCGGGGAACATATTCGCCTCCGAGGACGGCACGGTGGCGCTCCTCGACTTCGGCAGCGTCGGCACGCTCGGGCGCGAGCTCAAGGGGCAGCTCGCCGCCACGCTCGTCGCGCTAGACCAGGGCGACCTCGACCTCATCATCGACATCCACACCGAGACGGGGCTGTTCAGCGACACCAGGGACATCTCGCGGCTGCGCTCCGACTTGGCGGACCTCGTGGGCCGCTACTACGGGATGCCGGCCGGCCATATCGACATGGCCGCCGTCTTCAGCGACGTAGTCGCCACCGCGCGCAGGAACGAGATCGTCCTGCCGAGGGAGTTCGTGCTCCTGGGGCGCTCGCTCGTGCTCGTCGTGGGCCTCTGCCAGAGGCTCGACGCGAGCTTCAACGTGGCCGAGGTGATCCGCCCTCACCTCAAGCGGATATTCGTCTCGGACCTCAAGCCGGCCAAGCTCGTCAGCCGCTGGGGCCTTGGGCTTCACATGCTGGCGGGCTTCTTCAGGAGGCTGCCGCGCGAGGTGGGGCTCATCCTCAGGAGGGCCAACCGCGGCGAGTTGGAGATCAAGCTCCGCCACGAGAACCTGGAGGGGCTGGCCACCGAGATCGAGGTGGCGTCGAACCGGATCGCGTTCTCGGTGGTGACCGGCGCGATCGTGGTGGCGTCGTCGCTCCTGCTCCACGCCCAGGTGAAGCCCCACGTCTCGCTCCTGACGGACCTCGTCGGGCTGGAGGGGCTGGGCGACTGGAAGGACCTGAGCCTCTTCGGGCTCGGCGGCTTCCTCATCGCCTTCTTCTTCGGGCTGAAGCTGCTCTGGGACATCGCCCGGTCGGGCAAGCTCGGACGCTAGCGCCGGCGCGAGCGGCGCCTGATATCCTCCAGCACCGCGTCCGGCACGCCCAGCCGGCCGAAGACGGGGTCGTTGACGGCATCGTGCGAGTCGGAGCCGCCGGTGATCGCCAGCCCCAGCGACCTCGCCATCGTCGCGAAGCCGGCACGGTCCTCGATCGAGTGCGTCCGGTGCAGCGCCTCGATCCCGCCGAGCCCTCCGGCGGCCATCTTCCTTAGGGCCCTCTCGAAGGCTCTCCCCGAGAATGAATAGTGCGCGGGGTGAGCGAGGACCGCGACGCCGCCCGCGGACCTCACCGCCGCGATCGCCTCCGGCCACATCGGGTACGACCCCAGCTGCGCGTGCTTGCCCGCGATGACCTTCTGCAGGATGCTTCTCGCCGATGGCTCGTTCGACGCCGCGCCGGTCTTCACGAGGTACGGGTAGAGATAGCAGTAGCGCGGCTCGTCCCACGGCACGCCGGGATGGTCCTCCCTGAACGACTCGACCACGGCGGCCTCGCTGATCTCCTGACCTCGCTCCGTCAGCCCCTCGATGACCAGCCGGAAGTTCCGCGCCTCGACTTCGCGGGCGCTGGCCATGTAGGCGGCCAGTCGGCAGTCGCCGGGGTCGATGAAGAGGGCGAGCAGGTGCACCGCCTCGCCGGTGGGACGGTAGGTCACCGAGAGCTCGGCCGCCGGGACGATCTCGAGCTCGCCCTCACCACGTTCGGAGACCGACCGCGCGGCCCCGCGCGCCTCGTCGACGCCGGCGGCGGTGTCGTGGTCCGTGATGGCGATGGCCGAAATGCCGAGCTCCACCGCCCGCTCGACTATCAGCGGCGGCGGTACGAACGAATCGCTCGAGTGCCAGCTGTGGACGTGCAGGTCGACTGGCAACGCTTCATACTCCCCGGGCTTGGTCGGCGGGCCTTCGGGCCCCAGGTAATTCTACACCGTGGCCGCCCGGGTTCAAGGTGCGGACGGCTGGGCCGCCGCGGGCGCTCTCGGTTGACAACGCCCGCGACGCCGTTAGAGTGGCCCGACAGGCGAGGTCACACGAGGAGGTGCGCCGTGGGGACGATCACCAACCTGCAGGGCGGCAAGCTCAGGCTCGAGCGCGTCAAGGCCGAGACGGTCGTCCTGCACCGCACGCGCCCCGGGTGGAGCTACGTCCACCACGCCTCCGTGGCGCACTTCGCGGGGCGCTTCCACGCGATCTGGTCGAACGGGCGCACCCACGAGGACGACGTCTCGCAGCGCGTCATGCGCGCGAGCTCCTCCGACGGGCTCAGTTGGACTCGCCCGCGGCCGCTCGCCGGGCCCGTGCGGGGCCGGCGGCGCGAGCTCACCCTCACTGCGGGCGGCATGCACCCGGTGACGGGCGGCCGCTCCGGCACGAAGCTCGTCGCCTACCTCGGCGTCTGGGAGTGGTCGGAGTCGCAGAAGCTCCTCCCCGACCGCCGCGCGGCGGTGGGCGAGCACGTGGGGACTACGCTCTGGGCGACGTGGTCGAGGACGGGCCGGCGCTGGTCGCGCCCGGTCGACCTGGGCGTCAGGTGCGTGCCGAACCACGGGCCGCAGGCGACCTCGTCCGGCAGGCTCATCATCGCAGGGGCTCTCATGTTCCCGTGGACGGACGACGCGACCGGCCTCGGCGGCTGGCGGACGGCCGGGCTTTACCCCGACGATCTCGACTTCGAGTACTTCGACGACTCGCAGGGCTTCCCGCGCGCGGTCAGGGCCACTGAAGGGCGGCTGCCCTGGCTCTGCGAGGGGAGCCTGTTCGAGACCGGCGACGGCCGGCTGCACATGCTGCTCCGGTCGCAGACGGGCTTCCTCTGGGAGTCGGTCAGCCGCGACGACGGGCTCACGTGGTCGCAGCCGAGCGAGACGCGCTTCACCGACGAGTGCTCGAAGTTCCACTTCGGCCGGCTGCCGGACGGGCGCTGGTACTGCGTCTCGAACCCCGACCGCGACAGGCAGTATCACGACGGCCGCCGCTCGCCGCTGGTGCTGGCCGTCTCGGAGGACGGCGTCGATTTCTCGACCGGCTACATCGTGCGCGGCGGCGAGGAAGACTGGCCCCCGCAGCGCATCTCGGGCGTCTACAAGGGGCTGGGCTTCCAGTACCCGCACACGATGGTCCACGGCCGCTGGCTTTACGTGATCTACTCGGTGATGAAGGAGGACGTGGCCGTGAGCCGCGTCCGCCTGGCCGACATTTAGCGGCGGACTTCCCTGCAGTAACCCGTTGACAACGGACGAAGTATGGGTATGATGCGCTTACTCCTCTGCTGATTCTGCCACCACGACTGACACGCGATATCCGAAGGGGGTGCGAGATGCCCGAGGACGACCGTAGTGGCGCGGGGGATGCGCCCGCCGGTGGGGGCGGAGAAAAGGTCCGCTCCTTCAAGGACCTGGCCTCGAGGCGCAAGCGCGCGGCCCAGCGCGACCGGCCGATGGTGAGCAACACGAAGAAGTTCCTCGTCTGGGGCGCGGTGGTCCTGGCCGCGATGGCGCTGGTGGTGCTGCTCTGGATGATCTAAGTCCCGCCGCGCCGCGCGTGAGCGCTGATCAGCCGGTTGCCCCCGCAGCCTCGCGCGTGGTATAATGCAGTTGCCATGGCCGCACTCCGCAGACTCCTGCCGCGCTTTTCGCTCCGCACGCTCGTGATGTTTCTGCTGCTGGTGACAGCGGGGGTGGGGTTGTGGTGGTACTGGCAGCCCTGGTATCTCGAGCACCGCCTGGAGCAGTCCGTCACGGCGGCCCGCTTCTCGCACGATGGCTCGATGCTGGCTGCGGCCAGCCAGATGAAGACGATGGCGGTCTGGGAAGAGGAGTCGGGGGAGTGCCTGTATGCCCTGAAGCCGGGATACGTCCACGAGCAGTGTATCGCGTTTTCTCCCGACGACAAGCTGCTGGCGGCTGGAACGGCCGATGGGACGCTCTGGATATGGGACGGCGCCACGGGGACGTGCCTGCAACATCTCAGCGGTCACGGCGGACGGATCACTTCGCTTGCCTTCTCGCTCGACGGCCGCCGCCTGATGAGCTTCGGTGACGACGGCGGCAAGGCCTGGGACATCAGGACCGGCGGGCCCGCGGGGCCGGGCTCGGCGGCCGGGGTGACAGCATTGAGGGGGCCGCGAGCGAAGATCGCTGCCGACCTGGAGGGCGCGTGGAAGATATGTTGGAGGGAGAAGCTGTGCTCCAACTGCGTCAGCGTTCGGGCCGCGTCGCCTGACGGAAGGCGCGTGCTGCTGGGCAACGCCGGGTGCGACAACAGGTCCCTCATCATGCGCGTCCGCCCCGGATGGTCGCCGTCGCTCTTCCGCCGGGTCCTGGGGGCAACGGTCCTCTTTGCCATCCTCTTCATCTGGTCGGTCGTCCGCGACCGCCGCAGACTCGCCCGCACGGGCTGATTCCGGGCCTTCTATAACCCGACCCGCCAAACCACTGATTCGCGCCCGGATTCGCCGTCGAGCGGCCGAACCGGCGACTTTTCCTCATATTATGGAGGGAGGTGACTTCCCGGGGGGGCGTTATAAGCGAAACGCGGAAACCGGGGTTTCGCTTGCGGATTTGTGCTCGAAAGGGCCTGTGTGAATAAAAACGGTCTAGGGTGAGGGGGTATGATTTTTTTCGGGCCCCCGAGAACTAATCCCCTCCCCCCGGCTACGGGGGGAGGTCGGGAGGGGGGAGGTCGCGAGCGAGATGTTCGCTGCAGTGTCCCCCACCTCGATCCTCCCCCGTAGACGGGGGAGGAGGGATTGCGGAAGGAGGCGTATGAGATAGCGTGACACACTTCCCTCTCCCCTTGCCAAGGGGAGTCGTGACACCCCCGGGTGATACTTGCGAACGCAACGTCTCTCAGCGTGAACATCTCGATCTCGCCGCCGACGAGGACGCTCCGTCGCGTCTTCCCGGTGGCCGATGGCCGGACGTCAAACTGGAGGGTGATCCCCCTCACCATTCGCCTGACGAGCGCCTTCAGCTGCGGTATCGCCCGGTTCGCTTTCGATTTCAGGAACGCCTTTAGGAGCGCCAGCGCCTCCCCGGCCATAGCCTTAGCGTCCGGTCCCCTCTGGTCGATGGCGGCCAGATCGCGCTCAAGGCTCTTCTTCCTC
>Ga0272441_10001878_pt1 | contig 43908 bp, 40 predicted proteins | sample SSMProp6N_FD_193582 | JGI IMG/M metagenome (GOLD analysis project Ga0272441, IMG submission 193582) | Marine sediment archaeal communities from Little Sippewissett salt marsh, Falmouth, MA, United States - SSM-Prop-6N | ecosystem: Environmental > Aquatic > Marine > Wetlands > Sediment ...
ATAATCGTCGGGAAATAATCGGTGGTGGGCGATACTGGACTCGAACCAGTGACCTCTTGCGTGTGAAGCAAGCGCTCTAACCAGCTGAGCTAACCGCCCTCGTGGTCACGCATAGATTCTACGTAAAAAACCGTGAAAAAGCAAGCTGATACCAATAACCTAACGCAGAACGGCACCGAAGCATAGAATCTTGAGCAGCAGACTTAGTAACGCACCCGCACATCACCGACGCGGCGAGTTATTTTCTGCCCGTCGAGGTATTCCAGCAAAGACAGGGCATACTTCCGGCTGGTACGGAACATGTCCCGCACCTGGGCGACGGTTATCTCACCATACGCCGCCAGATGAGCCTCAATAGCAGCAACCATATCACGATAGGCATTAGCGGTAAAAACGACGTCGCTGCTGACCTTAACCACCTCACCACGGCTCACCAGCAGGTTCAGCAAACCCGGCTCCGGGATGAGGTCGCCCGGCGGTGAGTACGGATTCGATGCCAGCGATTTGATAAAAGCCGCCGCCGTCTGCTCTTGGGCAAGGCTCAGTCTGACCTCATGACCAGGCAGGCTGATTAAGCTCCCTTCCTGAGCGATAATTTCCTCCCCAACCAGGCGCTGCATCAACGACGGCAGTGCCTTCCGGCCGATACGGCTGGTCAGCTCGGCGCGGGGCATACCCAGACGCAGGGGGTACTTACGGTGATACTCGGTGAGGATAGTCGTTGCCTCACTGACGAGCTTCTGCCAGCCGGAGGCCGTCATCAAGACACGGCCCTCTCCCTCACCGGCAGCCATCAGACGCCCTTCTCCGATAAGGCCCATGACCACCGGCTCCACCTCATCGGCCGGGCGCTGGCTCTGCGTCATCAGTCTTTCCAGAGGTAGCGGCTCACCAGCTTCGACCAGGGTCAAAAGAACCTCATCCAAGGTGCCTCCGGCGCGGGTCTTGAGGCGTTCCACCTCCGCCGCTGGGAAGCGCCGATAGCGACCGGCGTGGGCCTCAATAATGCGGCCACCCCCCAGGGTCTCGTCGGGAGAGCGGATAATAAAGCGGTCGCCTGCCGCCAGGGCTACCGCCTGGTTCAGGGTCAGGTGGGCCCAGGCCGTCCCCCCGGGAGTGATTTCACCCTGCTCCAATAGCCGCACCTTAGCCAGAGCCTGGGCGGTTCCGGTGTGAAAATTAACCGTCGTCCCATTCTTCAGGGGACGCTTGAGGTAGCTAATCAGATGTAACTCAACGATTAATGTCTTGGTGGGCACCAGCCAGCCGGGAATGGTAAGCACCTCACCGCGTTCAATCTCCGCCTTGGCCAGGCCGACCAGATTGACCCCCGCCCGGCTGCCGGGGCCGACCGTATCCTGGCGGGTCTTGTGGCTTTGCAGCCCCCGGATACGCGCCCGCCGCCCCGAAGGAGATAGCTCTACTTCCTGCCCGACACTGAAGCTACCATCGAGCAGGGTTCCGGTGACCACCGTGCCCGAACCGGCGATTGTAAAGACACGATCCACCGGGAGGCGCGGACGCCCGATGTCACGCTTCTCCGGGATAGCGTCCAGCAGGTGGTCCATCGTCGCCGTTAACTCATCGAGGCCAGAGCCGGTAAGGGCCGAGACGGCCACTACGGGAGAATCCGCCAGGCCGGTAACGTCGAGCGCCCGGGCGACGTCAACCCTGACCAGTTCCAGCCACTCGCTGTCTACCAGGTCTACTTTGGTGACGACGGCGATACCGCTCCTGATACCGAGGATATCCAGTATTGCCAGGTGCTCCCGGGTCTGGGGCATAACGCCCTCGCTGGCATCGACCACCAGTATCGCCAGGTCGATGCCGCCGACTCCGGCTACCATGTTCTTAATCAGCCGCTCGTGGCCCGGCACATCGACGATGCTGACCTCACGGCCGCTGGGCAGGCTGAGCCAGGCGAACCCCAAATCAATGGTCATCCCCCGCTCCTTCTCCTCGCGGAGGCGGTCGGGGTCAATGCCGGTGAGGGCCCGCACCAGGGCCGATTTACCGTGATCAATATGTCCCGCCGTACCCAGTACGAACATAAGCTATCTTTCTCTCCGTCAGGCGCGGAAATCAGGGTAGGTCTGGGTGGCTGTGCCGAGTACCCCGATAATAACGTCATCATCCTCAGGCAGCACCGTCCGCGGGTCGAGGAGAAGCACCTCCTCATTGATCCGCCCGACAACCGGCACCTCGCGCCGCCGCAGCCAGCGGCTCAGGGCCAGGGCCAAGCCGGGTTTCTGGTCTTCGCCCCTCACCACCACCAGCCGGGTGGGCAAAGTCCCGCCGGGCAGACTGCCGCCGCCGACCATCGTCTCGCCGGGAATGATACTGGCCATCCAGCCCAGGGCTTCCGCCCAGCGCCCGGCGCGCCGTTCGATTTCATCCAATGGTGCGGCAATCATCCGCCACACTGGTATTTTAACCTCAGCCTCGCCGCGCAGGTAGTGGGTCAGGGTCATTGCGAGACCAGCCAGCGTAATTTTATCGACCCGTACCGCCCGCGCCAGCGGGTGCTTTCGTAATTTATCAACGTAGTTCTTCTGCCCGACGATGAGGCCCGCCTGGGGGCCGCCGAGCAGCTTGTCACCGGAGGCGCAGACCATGGCCGCCCCGGCGGCAACACTATCCTGGAAACGTGGCTCGGCATCGAGGCCGAACCGGGTAGTATCCAGGAGACAACCGCTGCCCAAATCGTCGATAACCGGCACTTCGTGAGCGCGTCCCAACTCAATCATCTCCGTAAGGCTCGTCTCCCGGGTGAAGCCCGTTACCCGGAAATTACTGGAATGAACCCGCAGAATGGCCGCCGTCCGCGGGGTGATGGCGGCAGCGTAATCGGCAAGATAGGTGCAGTTGGTCGTCCCCACCTCGACCAGCTTGGCCCCGCTCTGGCGCATGACGTCGGGGATACGAAAACCGCCGCCAATCTGGACGGCCTGGCCCCGGGAGACAATCACCTCTTTGCGCCGGGCGATGGCCGCCAGCGAGAGCAGCACCGCGCCGGCGTTATTGTTAACCACCATTGCCGCCTCAGCGCCGGTCAGCCAGCAGAGCAGCTTCTCGACGTGGGTATGGCGCGAGCCGCGCCGCCCGCTTTCCAGGTCGAACTCCAGGTTGCTGTAGCCCCGGGCTTGGTGCATCGCGGCTACGGTCTCATCACTGAGCGTCACCCGCCCCAGATTGGTGTGGATAATGACCCCGCTGGCATTGATAACTGGCCGCAGCCCCGGCCGCAACAGCGCGGTGACCTCGGCGGCTACCACCGCCGCAATCCGGGGGGCGGGGGGGCAGGTTTTGCCCCCGGCAATCGCCTGGCGCAGCCCTTCGAGGTAGCGGCGCACCGCCGCCACCAGCACCTCGCGGGGCATTTCTTCCCCCAGGCACTTCAGCGGCGCTTCGGTGAGCAGGGAATCGACACCGGGTAATTTACGGAACTCACTCGCCATAATACAAGGTCATTCTAATATATCTGTCGCCATTTGCCTAGTGCTTTGCCCGCGACTACCCTCCCCGGCTGTTGTCTCCCCAATATGGCGGTGTTACAATATTGAGGAGTCCCCACCGGATTCAGTAGATTCAGTAAGCGAAAGGAATGGGGCATGACCGAGATGGAAAACCCCCGTCTCACCGAAAGCGTCCGCGGCGCCGGTTGAGCATCCAAGATGGGTCCGGGAGACCTTGACAAAGCAATCTGCGGCCTGCCGCCGATGACCGACCCCCGGCTTATCCGGGGGCTGGAGAGTCCCGACGATGCCGGTGTCTACCGGATAAGCGACGAGGTGGCGCTTATCCAGACGGTTGACTTTTTCACGCCGATCGTCGATGACCCTTATACCTTCGGGCAGATTGCCGCCGCCAACGCCCTCAGTGACGTCTACGCCATGGGCGGCCAGCCGCTCACGGCGATGAACATCGTCTGCTTCCCGGTCAAGGAGATGGACATCGCTATCCTCCGGGAAATACTCAGGGGTGGAGTGGACAAGATACTGGAGGCGGGGGCAGTGCTGCTGGGCGGGCACAGCGTGGAGGACAGCGAGCTGAAATACGGCCTTGCCGTCACCGGCGCCGTACACCCTGACAAAATGATTACCAACGCCGGGGCCAAACCCGGCGACCGGCTGATACTGACCAAGCCGCTGGGCACCGGCATCATCAGCACCGCCGTCAAGGCGGAGATGGCGACCGAGGAACTGGCAGCAACTGTCGCCGGTTACATGGCAGCCCTGAACCGGGTTGCCGCCGGGCTGATGACCGGCTTCGAGGTTCATGCGGTCACCGATGTCACCGGTTTCGGACTACTCGGCCACAGTGCAGAGATGGCGCAAAACAGCGGGGTAAGCATTAATATTCATGCCGCTGCGGTGCCTGTTTTACCCGAAGCGCTGGAGTTCGCCCGCCAGGGTCTGTGTCCCGCCGGGCTCTTCCGCAACCGGGACTTCTTCGCCCCGGTGGTGACCACCCGCGACGGCGTACCCGATTACCTGGCCGACGTCCTTAACGACCCGCAGACCTCTGGGGGACTACTGATTTCGCTGGCGGGAGACCAGGCCGCGACGCTGCTGGAGCAGCTACAGCAAAACGGCATTAAAGAAGCCGCTATCATCGGGGAAGTGACGGCTAGCGGCGCAGGCAGGATCCAGGTTATTTAACTTCGGGCGGCCCTCCGGGCCGCAAATTTTTAACCCCCTCAGCCAGGCTTCCGGCCGCGGATGCTGACCCCGTAATCAGCCTCGCCACCCCGGTTATCGTAAACGCTGACCGAGACTACGATAGTCTCCCCGCAGTCGGTAGTCGCCAGCCACTCGATGACGTCACCCTCGCCGATAATCTCCCCCTTCTCCGCCGACCACTCATAGGTCAGGGGGTCTTCATCGGCGTCGCTGGCGATGCAGGTCACGGTAGTCGTCTCGCCGAAGAGCACGGACGTTTCCGCCGCCCTCAGGCTCTCGATAACCGGGGCGTGGTTAACACTGACCTCAAGCACGATACTATCGGCGGCAACGCCGCCGCGACCGTCGCTGGCGGTAACCTCGATATTGTAGGCCCCCAGCTCCACCGGTGCCTGCCAGGCAACCACCGGCCCCGTCCCCAGGATAGCCCCGTCCGGCGCCTGCCAGGTATAAACGAGATCATCACCATCGGCATCGCTGGCCGCACACTCAATCGCCACTGTTTCCCTGCGATTGACCTGGAGCCGCGACGCGGTCAGGCTCGTGATGACCGGGGCCTCGTTGGCAATAACATCTAAATTCAGTATCGCCGTCGCCGCGTTCTTGCCATCGCTAACGCTGAGTTCAACCGTGTAATCACCCAGCGCCGCGGGAGCCGTCCACTCGATGGCATCTCCCTCACCGGTGATATCACCACCCGCCGCGGTCCAAGTATAGGTGAGGTCATCACCGTCGGCATCGTAGGCCCAGACCCGGATGGAACTGCTCTCCCCGGCGACAAGATAACCCCGGCTAATCTCGATATCGACGATAGCAGGCACGCGGTTGGGCGTCATGCAGCCGGACAGGGCTACAATCATCAGGGTGACCGCCGCAATCGTAACCACGAACAGGCTCAAGATTAAGGGGTTCTTGAGCAGCCTGGCCGTTACTCTCTGGTTCATTACACTCCCGCTATCAACCGAAAAACTATGGGAAAAACTTAAGGTAACTCTATAATAAGCTGACCAAACTTGTCAAGAATGAATGCCCCTTGGCCAACGCATAATTTGACAAGCCGCGTTTTTCGGCATATATTAAGAACGGAATATTTATTACCATATTGATAATAAATCCAGGACTAAGACGGGTAAGCAATGCGGCTGTCAACCAAAGGACGTTATGCCATCCGGGCGATGCTCGATCTGGCTCTTCAGGAAGAAGCGCACCCGGTGATGATTAAGGATATTTGCCGCCGGCAGGATATCTCGAACCTCTATCTGGAGCAACTCCTCAACCGCCTCAAGACCGCCGGACTGGTTCGGAGCACCCGGGGCCCCCGTGGGGGGTTCAGTCTCAGCCGACAGCCCAACCTGATTAGAATCAGCGACATCCTACAGGCGATGGAGGGCTCGACGGCCCCCACCGACTGTGTTGATAACGCCGCCCTGTGCCCCCGCGCTGACTGCTGTGTCACCCGCAACGTCTGGCTAGCCATCAAAGAGGCGACCGACAGTATCCTGGAATCGATGACTCTTAACGATTTGATTAATCAGGAAAAAAGCAATAACATGGCTAAACAGACCGATGAAACAATGGTAGAGGGCAATGAAGAGCCGAGTACTAAGTAAAGCCCCGCTGTGGCTGCTGGCCGTCTGGCTAACCTCCTTCATGATTCCAATGCTGGACTACACGCGCCCGGCTCACGCTGCCTGAGGCGGCGGGGGTGGGTCGTCAGGTCCGACGACCGTAGATTTAACCGTGGATGTCACCCCGGAAGGTTGGGGGAATGTCGAAATCAACGGCGATATTCCCTGCAATTATCCGTCGGAAGCTTTCATCTTTGAAAGCGGGGAGGAGATCGTCATCGAAGCCGTTCCCCAGACCGGCTATCATTTCGCCGGCTGGGAAGGTGAGCCGACGATTAACGAGCGCGACAACCCGCTGGAAATCGAAATCGACAATAACATGGCCCTCACCGCTACCTTCGCCCCCGATTTCTACGAATACGCCTCCAATGACGGCAAGGTTACGATAGCCATCGCTGACGGCACTGACGTTGAGGACGGCAGCGGCGAACCGGTCTCCGAGATTGAATTCACCGCTGATGCCGCCCCACCACCACTCCCGGCCCAGACGGCACTGGCCGGTCAGGTCTATTACGTGGCACCCGACGGCACGACCTTCGACCCGGAGGCCCGTTTAATCTGGAGCTATAACCCCGAGACCCTTCCCGAGGGGACCAACGCCGAAGACCTGGTCATCACCTACTACGATGAGGGCGACAGCGAGTGGACGCTGCTCAAATGCGATGTCGATACTGAAAATAACCTGGTGACAGCGGAAATCGATCACCTCTCCACCTTCGCCATCCTGATTCCGCTGCCGCTGGTAGCTCCTCCCCCCGAGGCACTTTTCACCTCCAGCGCCCTTACTATCTCCCCAGCCACGGTCGGCAGCGGCGGCACGGTGAGCATCAGCGTCACCATCGCCAATAATGGTGGCATGGAGGGCAGCATCGTGGTGCCCCTCAAGATAAACGGCGAGGTCGAAAACACCAGCGACCTGACCCTGGCCGCGGCAACGAGCCAGACAGTAACCTTTACCACCAGCCGCGACGCTGAGGGGGATTATGAGGTTAACGTTAACGGCCTGACCGGGTCCTTCACCGTGGACAGCACGATGGTGACGAGCATTCAGCCGGAGAACTTTAGCAACGACGCCCCCGAGCCGGAGGAGCAGGATTCAGGCGGGGGCATCAACTGGCTAATCGCCACGCCAATCATCGTCGCCGTGTTCCTGGCCGTCTTCCTGCCAATCAAGCTAAAAAAGAAGCATTACGAATGGTAACCACCCGTAATGCTTCCCACTTAGTCCAATAAGCCTGACCAGCGGCCGCACTCGCTAGCTGTTGAGCACCGCCATTGCCTCTTCCCGATAGGCATCCATGAGATAAGGTATCCCGGTGACCTTGGCGCATTCCTCGGTGAGCGACATTAGCTCACCCCGGGTAATCGCCGGCACGCTGAAGCAGCGGGCCCCGGCCATCAACTGCTGCAGGCCAACCTTAATCTTCTCGCTGTAGCTGTAGATACCAATCGCCCCCAGCGGGATATTGTCGATTTCGCTGGCGCCGACGATTTCCTTGACGTCCTCGTAGTTGACGAAAATCTCCTCGACCGTACTTCCGAACTGACCGACGGTATTGGGCAGCTTGCCCTCCTTGAGCCACTGGGCAATGCTCTTGCCGACCATACCCGGAATCATCAGGGCCCGGCCCATGCAGACCGCCTTGGCAAACGGAGCACCGAGGGCCAGTACCTTGAAGACGCCGTCCTCGCTGGAGAAGCCGCCGGCAAAGGCAATATCGGGGATACGCTCGCCCTTATCGGAGAGCATCTTACAAAACTCGTAGGCCGCGGCGTGGAGATAGAGGGTCGGCATGCCCCACTCCTCCATCATCCGCCACGGGCTCATCCCGGTGCCGCCGGGCGCGCCGTCGATAGTCAGCAGGTCAATCTTGGCCTTCGAACTCCATTTAATCGCCATCGCCAGCTCGCGCAGGCCGTAGGCGCCGGTCTTGAGGGTAATCCGCTTGAAGCCGATGTCGCGCAGCCGCTTGACCTCGGCGTAGAAACCCTCCTCATCGATGAAACCGAGACGGCTGTGGCGCTCGAACTCCTTAATCGAGCCGTCCTTGAAGGCGGCCTGGACGACGGGGCTGGCGGGGTCGGGGGTCACGATGTAGCCGCGCTTCTGCAGCTCCAGCGCCCGCTCCAAAGAGTCTACTTTAATCTCACCACCGATGCACTTGGCCCCCTGGCCCCACTTCAGCTCGATGGTATCCAGCCCGTGCTTCTTATGGACGTACTCGGCTACCCCGAGCCGGGTGTCCTCGACATTCATCTGAACCAGGATTTCACCGTAGCCCTGATGGTAGCGCCGGTAGGTCTCAATCCGGTGGTCCATGTCCGGCGCCAGGGTTACCTTGCCGTTGGCATCGAGCTCCAGGCGGGGGTCAATACCGCAGACGTTCTCGCCGCAGACGATGGTCACTCCGCTGATGGCGGCGCCGATGGCATAATGGTCCCAGTTCTTGCGGGCAATCTCGGTGGAACCGAGAGCCCCGGTGAAGATAGGCACCTTCATCTTGACCTTAATATCCCAGCCGTACTCGGTCTCGGTGTTTACCGCCGGGAAGATGGCTGTATCCGGGTCGGCGACAACTCCCGCCGGCAGGCCCTTGGCCCCCAGGGCATACCCCTGGATATTGAGGTGGGAGTAGTCAAGCGGGTAATCCTTGTCGCCGCCCGCAGTGACATCGCCGAAGGGGCCGGGATAGATCAGCTCCCGTCCCCGGAATGTCGCCTTGAAGACCTCACAGTTCCCGGTGCAGGTGTCGATACAACGGGTACACAGACCGCTCATCGGCACCACGTTGCGGGAACGGTTGGCCGTTCGGGTAGCATCGTTTGAGTTTGGTCGTTGCAGATTCACTCCTTAGACTCCTTTGCTTTATTTTTTTCTGTCCTTCCCGACTATACTAGCGGGGGCGACCGTCGGGGTAGTCGCGCCCTACAGTTTAAGCTCACTGAATTTAACCAGCTGCCGGTAATCGACGACGGTGCTCATGGCATGGCTCTCCACCTTGATTCCAGACTCACCCAGCGCCGCCACCGGATTGAGCCCGCCGACGAGGACGATGCCGATGCGGTTCAGCTCTACCGGTATCTCGCAGACCGGCTCGCTGGTATTGCCCATCACCAGCACGCCGTTCATATCAGCCGCCTTGAGCCCGGCGACGACCGCTTCCGCCACCGGGCGGCAGACGGCCGGTATCTCCCGGAAATTGGCCAGAATCTTACCGTTGCCCATCCTGGCCGCCGGGCCGACTGCCGTCATCTCGCCTCGGATAAAGACCTCGGTCGGGTCCAGGGAGGAACCAGCATAGTGAATCAGCTCGACGAAACGCAGTGGGGTGTGGTCCCGGAGCTGGAGGATGCCGCCGAACCGGGAGTCGATGGGAATCCCCGCCTTAAGCAGACAGCCGTTAACGACCACGCTGCACACCGTGGCCACCGCCAGCTTACCCGGCGGTACAGTCAGCTCACCCAGCGTCTCGCCTGCGTCGGCCACCAGCACCCGGTCGCTGACGCACAGCCCGGCGTCAAAGATGGCCGCCATTACCGGGCGCGCCTTTTCGAAATCAGACCGGGCGAAGTAGGAAACGTTGACCGGGACCCGCCCCGTCTGCTTTTCGAGGTCGAATTCGGTACGGAAGGCAAGTAGCTCGATGCGGGAGATGGCAAAACCGACCTTATCCCGCACCAGGGCGCTCCGGAGCTCATCCCGCCCCGCCTCGGTAATCAGCCTCCCGTCACGACCGACCAGACGGGTAATGCCCCGCTCGTCCATCAGTTTGAGGTGATACCTAACCGCCCGTTCCCCGAGCTCAACCCCCAAGTCCTTGAGGCGACGGGCAATAATCCGCGCGCCCAGGGCTTCCGGGGATTCGTCGAGAACCCTCAGAATAGCGAATACCTTACGTTCTACGTCCTGTGCATTAAAGCTCATAGCTATTATGGGCCAAAGGAAACCGTTTTCCTACGTTTTCTGGCAAATAGTTACAGTATAACCTATAATATCAACGATATTCTCTACCGTCAATACGAAAATATCCCCCTATTTTCCTTCCTCACGTCGGAAAAATGATTCTCACAGGATTAAGGTATTGATTTCGCGGTCACAAGAGCATATACTACAGAACGCTCTTATTGCACAGGGGGAGGTGAGACCATGACTGAGGTTGAAGTTGGCAGGGTAAATGATTTCTTTGCCCGCCCGGTGGTTGCTGGGGTTGAGCTGAACGCCGGGATAAAGGTCGGCGACCGCATCCGTATCCGGGGGCATACCACCGACCTGGAATTCACCATCAAATCCATACAGATCGATAACCGCAGTGTGGAGACGGCCCAGGCCGGTGACAACATCGGCATTAAGGTCAGCGAGCGAGTCCGGCGCGGCGACACGGTCTATCTGGTCACCGATTAACACCCCGCCGTATCCGCCTTGCAGACAGCAGCGACTAACCTATCGCCCGTAGCAGGGTTGCCATCTCGATGGCGTGTTCGGCGGCGGCGAAACCACGGTTGCCCATCTTAGTGCCGGCCCGCTCGACCGCCTGCTCGACGGTATCGGTGGTGACGACGCCGTAGATTACCGGCAGACCGGTTTCCAGACCCACCTTGGCCACGCCCTTGCTTACCTCGGCGGCAACGTAGTCGAAGTGAGGGGTACCGCCGCGAATGACCGCCCCGAGGCAGATAACGGCATCATAGCGCCGGGACTGGGCCAGCTTCATCGCCACCAGCGGAATCTCGAAGGAGCCGGGAACCCAGGCAACATCAATATCCGCCTCGCTGACACCGTGACGCAGCAGGGCATCACGGGCCCCCGAGAGCAGCTTGCTGGTAATAAACTCGTTGAACCGCGCCACCACCATCCCAAATTTAAGGCCCTCGCCCAGCAGCTGGCCTTCGAACTGTTTACTCATCAGTTTCTCCTTTTTCGTAAAGACTTCGCAGGCTTTACTTGAGATTTCGTTTTACGAAAATTTCGTAAGGACTTCATAAGTCTTATAAAAACTCGACGACTATAGCGTAAGCAGACTAGTCCCCGCTGCCCGCCTCGCACTCGATACCGAGCATGTGCCCCAGCTTCGCCTGCTTCGTCGTCAGGTAATTCAGATTGTGCGGATTGGGCGGCGCGATGATGGGCACCGTTTCCACAACCTTGAGCCCGTAGCCCTCCAGCCCGACGACCTTCTTGGGATTATTGGTAATCAGTCTTATCTCGTGCAGGCCCAAATCGGCCAGAATCTGGGCACCGATACCGTAATCGCGCAGGTCGGGGGCAAAGCCCAGCGACAGATTGGCCTCTACCGTATCCAGGCCCTCATCCTGCAGGGCGTAGGCGCGAATCTTGTTGTGGAAGCCGATACCCCGGCCCTCCTGACGCATGTAGAGGAGAACCCCCCGCCCCTCTTCGCCAATCGCCTGCATTGCCAGCGACACCTGCTCGCCACAGTCGCAGCGCAGGCTGCCAAAGACATCACCGGTGAGGCACTCGCTGTGCACCCGCACCAGCACCGGTTCGGGAGTAGTAATATCACCCATCACCAGCGCCATCGGCTCCTTGGAGTCAATGCTACTATGATAGACAATCAGCTCGAAATTACCGTAGCGGGTGGGCAGCTTGGCCCGGGCCATCGGCTTTATTAATTTCTCGGTGCGGTGGCGGTAGGCAATCAAGTCCGCCACGCTGATAATCTTCAGGCCAAACTCCTGAGCGAATGACTCCAGCTGCGGCATACGCGCCATGGTGCCGTCCTCATTCATCACCTCGCACAGTACCGCCGCCGGTTTTAAGCCCGCCAGCCGTGCCAGGTCAACACTAGCCTCGGTCTGCCCCGCCCGTACCATAACACCGCCTTCCTTGGCTCGCAGCGGGAACATGTGACCCGGCATCAGCAAATCATCAGGCGTGGTTTCCGGGTCTACCAGCACCTGCACCGTCTTTGCCCGGTCCGCCGCCGAAATCCCGGTCGTTGTCCCGTACCTGGCTTCCACCGATACCGTAAAAGCGGTGGTGAAGCGGGAGGTATTATCTGCCACCATCAGGGGAATCTTGAGCGCGTCCAGACGTTCCCCGGTGAGGGGCACGCATATCAAACCGCGCCCGTGCCGGGCCATGAAATTGATGGCCTCGGCATCCACCTTCTCGGCCGCAATAACCAGGTCGCCTTCATTCTCCCGGTCGGCATCATCAACCACGATGACGAATTTACCCGCCTTAATATCGGCAATCGCCTCGGGAATTGTGGCTAACCCCATCCCATCGCCTCCTTATCTCCTGAAAACTGTTTTATTAGCATCTATATAGTATTATAACCTGTTACCAACATGAAAATCAGCTAATCCGCCCGGCTCACAGGAAACCGTGCTCACGCAGCGTCTCGACGCTCAAGCCCGAGGACTCGGGGCGCATCATCCGTTCCACGTACTTGGCGATAATATCCACCTCCAGATTAACCACCGCCCCCACCCGTCGCTCCCCAATGGTGGTGTGCTGCCGGGTATGCTCCACCACGGAAACCCGGAATGATTTATCGTCCCGGTCAACCACCGTCAGGCTGATACCGTCAATGGCGACAAACCCCTTGGTTACGATGTAGCGCATCACCTCCGGCGGGGCCTCGAAACCAACCAGCCGCGCCCCCGCCACCTCGGTTACCGAAACCACCCGGCCCACGTCGTCGATGTGGCCCTGCACCAGATGGCCCCCCAACTCACCCCCCAGCACCAGCGCCCGTTCCAGGTTCACCCTGTCACCCGCCCGGAGCTGTCCCAGGTTAGTCCGGCCCAGTGTTTCCGGCATTATGTCAACTTTGAATGACGCGTTATCGAACTCCGTAACCGTCAGGCAGACCCCATTAACAGCGACGCTGGCGCCTACTGCCAGGCCGCGCGCCGTCTGCGGCGCCCCGACCGTCAGCCGGCTACTCGCCGTGGCGATGATACTGCCGATTTCGGTAGTGATACCGGTAAACATCTTCAGTCCTGCTCCCCGAGGTAGCCGCTGACCATGACATCCGTTCCCAGCGTCTCGATGCTGACCCGTGCCAGGCGCAACGCCTCGCTGATTCGGGCTACCCCTTCCCCGGCTACCGCCGTCGGCGCCGCCGCGCCGCCGATGATAACCGGGGCGATGAAGGCAATCACCTTGTCCACCAGCCCGCCGTCAAAGAGCGCCCCGAGCAGGGTGCTGCCGCCTTCGACCAGCAGACTGGTAATATTGCGCCGGGCCAGTTCCTGAATCAGCACCGCTAAATCCACCCCGCCTTCCGGCGTGGGTATATTGATGAATTCCACCCCCAAACGGCTGAGGGCCGCCCGCTCTTCGGGCAGGGCTTCCCGGCCCAGAGCAATCAGCATCTCGCCGGGCTCGCCGAAAAACCGCGCCCCCAGGGGCAGCTGACCACGGCCACCAACGATAACCCGCAGCGGTTGTCGGTTAACCGGCTTATCGTCCGGTCCCCGCGCCGTGAGGCGCGGGTCATCGGCCCGCAGCGTGCCGTTGCCAACCATTATCGCATCGTTAATCCGGCGCAGGTGAGATGACCGCGCACGGGACGGCTCCCCGCTTATCCAGCGCGAATCCCACTGCCGGGTCGCAATCTTGCCGTCCAGGCTGGCGGCGAACTTGGCCGTTACCAGTGGTCGCCCCGCAGTCACAAACCGGAAATAGGCCTCATTAAGCACCTGGGCAGCGGCCTGATGCGCCCCCCGGTGTACCTGGATACCAGCCGCCTCAAGCTCGCGGCAGCCCCCTCCCGAGACCAGCGGGTTAGCGTCCGCCGTGGCCACATGGACCTCGGTAATCCCGGCCTCGATGATGGCCTGGGTACAGGGCGGCGTCCGCCCGTAGTGGCAGCACGGCTCCAGGGTGACGTAGAGCGTTCCGCCACGGGCCCGCTCCCCGGCCTGCCCAAGCGCCACAATCTCGGCATGGTCTCCCCCCGGCGGCCGGGTATAACCCTCACCCACCACCTCACCATCCTTGACGATGACCGCACCCACCGCCGGATTAGGGCTGACCTGCCCTAATGCCTGCTCCGCCAGCGCTAGCGCCCGCACCATATAATCCATGGTAATAAATTCTAGCACCTACTCTGAAAACAGGCAAACACCGTCCCTAAAGGACTGAATCCGGCGCTGGCAGCAGGGGAATCCGGACCGGAAGGGCATAAAGAACGGCAAAGCTGCCGCCGGGGCCACGAGGTGGTAGGTAACTAATTTCCGCCGGCGGCGTTTTACTAATTGGCAGAACCTGAATAGATAAGGTATAATTAAGCCTGATTCAAGAGAGGATATATAAATCGGTTTGAATATCAGCACCCAAGCACGGCAGATCATTGCCCTGGTCTTAATCGCCATTGGTGTTTTCTTCGTGTCACGGGCTACCGTGCAGAGCTTCTACGTCCTCGGCAGCAGCATGCTGCCCAGCCTCGAAGACGGGCAGCGCCTGATCGTTGATAAGGCCATCTATCACATCCGTGACCCCCGAATCGGGGACATCATCGTCTTTCATCCGCCGAACGGCAGCAGTAACGACTACATCAAGCGCATTGTTGCCACCCCGGGGGACACCATCGAGGTCAGGGACGGCACGGTATTTATCAACGGCACCACGCTCAACGAGCCCTACATCAACGAGCGCCCGTCATACACCTTCAAAGCGGAGGAAATCCCCGAAGGCGAATACTTCGTGCTGGGTGATAACCGCAACAACAGCAACGATTCCCATCGCTGGGGAACGGTTCCCGAGGAAGATATCATCGGTAAGGCATGGCTGTTCGTCTGGCCGCCGGGGGTAATCCCCAGCTACGACCCGCTGAAACAATAGAAGAAAGGACAGCCCCGCAAGCGGACTGATTAAACCCGACAGTTAAAATGAAAACAGGCTTTCGATTAGCAGCCCCGGTTGCTGTGGTTCTCTGGGCCAGCATCGCCCTCATCTCCCCGGCGGCGCCGGCCCTCGCCGATGACGGCGATTATATCTGCGCCGTCTATTTCACCGGTATCGGCTGTAACCACTGTGCCATGAGTTCGCCGCTGGTGATGGAGGAGCTACCGGGCGACTACCCCAACCTGATAGTCGTCGAGTACGAAATCTATGGCCGGGAAGAGAACACCATGGTCTTCGACGGCTACCTCTCACACTACGACATGGAGTATACCATTCCGGCGGTCATCTTTACCCCGGATACGAAACTCACCGGCCACACCACCATCATCGGCGAAATGCGAGAGGTAATTGAGGGCCTTGAAACCAACCCCTTTCCCCTGATTGACGGCAGCGACCGGGACTTCGCCGACCTGGACATAGCCAACCTGCCGGCCTACCCAGCTATCTGGCGTCAGGACCGGGTACTCATCAAGGAGGGGCCGGGGGGAGATAACGACTTATTAAAGAGCCTGCTCACCAGCGACAGCCCCGCCGAACTCCTGAGAGATGCCGATTATACCACCATCACGGAACCGGGAATCGAGATACCGGGTAAGGAAATCGATTTCGAGCATAGTGTCCGCATCGATAACTGGGTCTTCTACTGGAACGGTGAGGCAATCCCCCCGCCGATAACCGGGCCAACGGAACCGACCGAACCGGGCCAAACCGAACCAACTGAACCAAGTGGACCGACGGAACCGAGCGAACCCGTAGAACCGGCTCAGCCGACGGAACCTACCGAGCCCACCGAACCAATAGAACCGAGTGAGCCCGTCGAGCCGGAGCCCTCGAACATCACCACGGCCAAGGTTCTCTCGCTGGCGATTGCCGACGCCGTCAACCCCTGCGCCTTCGCCGTACTGCTGCTGATGCTGGTCAGCATCATGGCCTATAACCCCGGTAACCGCAAGAGCATCCTGCTGGCAGGGGCAGCCTTCATCGGCTCCATCTTCGTGATGTACTTTCTCTACGGACTGGTCTTCGTCAAATTCTTCCAGGCTATCCAGGGGTGGGCGGCGGTTCGTTTCTGGATATTCCGCGTCCTGGCAGTAGCAGCGATTGTCTTCGGTGCCCTTAATATCCGCGACTTCGCGCGCTACAAACCGGGCGGCATCGGCACTGAGATGCCCCTCTTTCTGCGGCCCCGGGTAAAGAAGATACTCAACGGGATAACCTCGGTCAAGGGGGCATTGGTGACCGGCGTCTTCGTGACGCTGTTCCTGCTGCCCTGCACCATCGGGCCGTATATCATCGCCGCCGGGCTGCTCTCGGTACAGGGTATCATGGAGACAATCCCCACCCTGCTGCTCTACAACCTGATCTTCATCGTGCCCCTGATTATCATCGTCATCAGCGTCTATCTGGGCACGCGACGAGTGCATGACTTCTACAAGTGGAAAGAGAAGAACATCAACAAGATGCACCTTGTCGCCGGCATCCTCATCCTCGGCCTGGGGATTTACATGCTGCTGGAAAGCCTGGGGGTGGCCGTCTTGTGGGGCATGGCCGCCTAGGTCCGGCCGAACTCGCGCTCCAACTGAGTGCGGCTCACGCAAATCATGGTGGGGCGGCCGTGGGGGCAGCAGTGCGGCAGGTTGGTCGTTTCCAACTGGCGGAGGATAGCCCGCATCTCCTCCTCACTTAGCGGGTGACGGGCCTTGATTGCTCCGTGACAGGCCAGTGAGGCGATCATTCGCTCCGTCCAGTCATCAGCCTGCCACCGTCGTCGAGCAGGGCCCGTATCATATCGGGCCAGTCCTCATTGGTCAGCCAGACCGGGATGGCCCGCACCAGGAAGTTCTTTTCTCCGAAGAGCTCGATGTCAAAGCCGAATTCATTAAGCAGTTCGGCATGCTCGTTAAGGGCCGCCGTCTGCAGGGGATTAAGCTCGATGGTAGCCGGTTCGAGCAGCATCTGCGACTCGACCTGACGCCGCTGGTACTGCTCGCGTATCTGGTCGAAGCGAATCCGTTCGTGGGCAGCGTGCTGGTCAATGATGTACATACCGTCGGGGCCCTCCGTCAGGATATAAGTGTTGAGGAGCTGGCCCACCACCCGCAGCCCCGGTAGCGCCGCCACCGGGGTGGCGGCGGTTTCAACGGCACAGGCGGCAGCCGCCTCGGGTTCCTTTCGGGCCGCTGGCATCCACAGCGGCGGCGGGGCGGCGACGTTTAAAGGCCCGGTAGCCGTTACCTTTTCCAGGTGGGGCACCGGCGCCAGTTCAACCAGGGTCTGCCTTACCGCCCGCTGCACGGTCTGCACCACCGCCTTCTCATCGCGGAATTTGACTTCGGTCTTGGCAGGGTGCACGTTGACATCCACCTCACCGGGGGGTACGGTCAGGCTAATCACTGCGACGGGGTGCCGGCCTACCATCTGGAGACCGTGATAGGCTTCCTCCACCGCCCAGGCCAGGTAACGATGGCTTATCCAGCGGCGGTTAACGAACAGGGAGATATAATCGCGGCTGGCCCGGCCCAGTTGCGGCGAGCCGATCATCCCCTCGACCCGCAGGAACGCGTTATAGCCTTCGGACATTTCAATGTCCAGCATTTGCCCCGCGACCTCCGGACCGTAGATCTGGGTCAGGGTATCGCTGAGGCTGCCGCTGCCCGGCGTGCGCAGGCTGACCCGCCCCTCGACCGACAGGGTGAAGCTGACCTCGGGATAGGCCAGGGCATAGCGGCTGATGACGGCCGCCAGACGGCCGTTCTCGGTCACGCTCGATTTCAGAAACTTGCGCCGGGCGGGGAGGTGACGGAAGAGGTTGCGCACGGTAAGCGTCGTCCCCGGGGTGCGCCCCCGGCAGCTCCGGCTGACAACCTTACCCCCCTCCAGGCGGAGGGCGGTCCCGGCGGCATCGGCCGCGGTGGCAGTGATAATCTCGACATCGGCGGCGGCGGCAATGCTGGCCAACGCCTCGCCGCGGAAACCGAGGCTATTAATTGATTCCAGGTCGTCGGCGCTGGTAATCTTACTGGTGGCGTGGCGGCCAAAGGCCAGTTCGACCTCATCGGACGGAATGCCCATCCCGTCATCGGCCACCCTTATCAGGCTAACGCCGCCCCCCTCAGTGGTAATCGTAATCCGGCTCGCCCTGGCATCCAGGGCATTTTCTACTAGTTCCTTAACCACTGAGGCCGGCCGGGAAATCACCTCGCCGGCAGCAATCAGGGATACCAGTTGCGGCGTTAATACTTTTATCGCCATCAGTAAACCCCCGGTAAGCTATTATAATACAATATGATAAATTACAAATCTACTCCACCCGCTCCAACCGGGCGAAGCTCAAGAGCAGCTTTTTGACTCCGGCGCCGCGGAAAGCAACCACCACCTCGGCATCATCGTCCACCGCCTGACAACTGACGACAACCCCGTCGCCGAAAGCGGCGTGACGGACGCGGCTGCCCGCCTTGACGTCGGGGGCCGGGTCGCCATTACCCGACGGGGTAGCATCCGGCGGGGCGGAGCGGTTCCAGGAATAGACCGCCGCCGCGCTTTCTTTACTGCGTGGCTTTTCCCCACCGGAAATCAGGTGGCGCGGAATATCGGCCAGAAAGCGTGACGGCTGGTTGACGTTGCTGCTCCCCATCAGGCTGCGCCGGAAGGTACGCACCAGATAGACCAATCGCTTGGCGCGGGTGATACCGACGTAACACAGGCGGCGTTCCTCTTCCATCTGGGCGGGGTCGTCGAAGGACTTGATATGGGGCAGGATACCCTCTTCCATCCCGACGATAAAGACCACCGGAAACTCCAGGCCCTTGGCCTGATGCAGGGTAATCAGGGTAACCCCGCTGGCCGTCTCATCCAGGCTGTCAACGTCGGCGACCAGGGTCACCCCCTCCAGAAAGGCCGCCAGCCCCTCGGGGGGAATCAGGTCATGGTACTGCTGGGCCACCGTCCGTAGCTCGAGAACGTTCTCCCAACGATCCTCGCCATCGGGCTGGCTGAGCAGGAAATCCCGGTAGGCAGTGCGTTCGACCACCAAGTCCAGAAGCTCGACCACCCCCATCTCCTGGCTAGCGGCAATCAGCTCCTGCATCAGCTCGGCAAAACCGACCAGCGCCCGGGCGATGTGAGGGTAAAACGGTGGGTCATCCGATTCCTGGAGCTTACTGATGCGCAGCAACACCTCGAACTGGGACAGGCTATACAGTTGCGAGAGGTCGAATAGCTTGGCCAGTGTTTGCTGGCCAATACCGCGGCCGGGCAGGTTGATGACCCGCAGCAAACTGACGCTGTCCTGCGGGTTCTGAATCAGCCGCAGGTAAGCAATGATATCTTTAACCTCGCGCCGTTCGTAGAAACGGGTCCCGGCGACCAGCTTATAGGGCGTTCCGTAGCGAACGAAAACCTCTTCCAGAATCCGGGACTGGGCATTGGTGCGGTAGAGCACGGCACATTCTCCCAGGTTCGCGGTGTCGTTCTCCACCAGCTGCTCGATCTCGCGGACGACGAACTGGGCCTCCTCCTGCTCGGTATAAGCTTCGACCAGCTTGACCAGTTCGCCGGCCTCGTTATCCGTCCACAGGCCCTTGTCCTTGCGCTGCTGGTTAGCGGCGATGAGATTGGCCGCCGTCTCCAGGATATTCTTGGTGGAGCGGTAGTTCTGCTCCAGCAGCACGACCTTGGCCTCGGGGAAGTCTTTTTCAAAATTGAGGATATTACGCAAATCGGCCGAGCGCCAGGAGTAAATCGACTGGTCGGGGTCGCCGACGACGCAGATGTTGCGGTGGCGAGCACCGAGCTGCCTCACCAGCTCGTACTGCACCAGATTAGTGTCCTGGAACTCGTCAACCAGGAGGTGCTGGAAGCGGGCCTGGTAGCGCCCCAGGATGGCAGGGTGCTCCCGGAAGAGGCGTACCGTCTTCATCAGGAGGTCGTCAAAGTCGAGGGCGCTCGACTCGCCGAGCAGCTGCTCGTAGCGCTCGTAGACCCGCCCGACAACCTCCTCGAAATAGCTGCGGCTGCGCCCCAGATAGTCCGCCGGGCCCACCGACTGGCTCTTGGCCGCCCCGATGGCCGAGCTTATCGCCCGCGGGGCGTACTGCTTGGCATCCAGCCCGATGTCCTTCAGGGCCTGCTTGATGAGGCCGATCTGATCGCTGTCATCATAGATAACGAAGCGCGGGCTGATGCCCATCACCGCCCCGTCGCGGCGCAGGATGCGGGCGCAGACGGAGTGGAAGGTGCCCAGCGTCAGGTCGCGCAGTGACGTTCCGGTCAGCCGGGCGAGGCGCGATTCCATCTCCCGGGCCGCCTTGTTGGTGAAGGTCACGGCGATAATGTGGTGCGGGCTCACCCCGCAGACCCGTATCAGATAGGCGATGCGGTGGGTGATGACCCGGGTCTTGCCACTACCGGGCCCCGCCAGAATGAGGACGGGGCCGTTAATCGTCTCCGCGGCTTGTTTCTGGGCGGGATTAAGATCAGCGAGAATATCCATCTAACTAATTATAACACCGGGCAGGTTCTTTAGGAAATCAGGGGCCGTCTTGTCAATAACCGATAAAACATGCTAGAATATATCTAAATAAAGACCTTTAAGCTGGTCCCGCGAGGCCGGCAAGGGAAATAGCAGTGGTTTCGTGCTATCTAACTTCTTGCCGGCCAAAGGTAAGAGGTTATTTTTATGCCGCGTAAAATCCTGATGACCGAGGCCGACATCCGGCGCACCCTGGCCCGCATCGCCCACGAAATCATCGAGCACAACAAGGCCAGCGACCAGCTATTATTAATTGGTGTCATGACGCGCGGCGTCCCGCTGGCCCACCGCCTGGCGGAAATGATCAAGGCCTTCGAGGGCATTAATCTCACGGTTGGCGAACTTGACATCAGCCGCTACCGCGATGACGTTCCCTTCAGCGATAAAACCACCGTCATCCATCAGGAAAACATCCCCGATAGTATTGACGGCAAGACCATCGTCCTGATCGACGACGTCCTCTACACCGGGCGCAGCGTGCGCGCGGCGATGGACGCCCTCATCGACCGGGGCCGCCCTCGCTCGATTCAACTGGCAGTGCTCATCGACCGCGGCCACCGCGAGATGCCCATCCGGGCCGATTACGCCGGGAAGAATATCCCTACCGCCCACCGGGAGAAGATACAGGTCCACCTCAAGGAGACCGATGGCCGGGATGAGGTTTCCATCACCGATACCACCCCACCCCAAGCCATCACCCGGGTACAGGCGACGAAACCATTACCGGGAGGCCGGCCATGAGCATCACCGCTAACAGCCTGGTAACCATCGACGACCTCACCGCCGGCGATTTCGAGGCTATCTTCGCGCTGGCCGACGAGATGCAGCAGGACATGGCCACCCAGTTCGGCAAGCTGGATGGTAAGGTGCTGGCCAGCCTCTTCTTCGAGCCGAGCACCCGCACCCGTCTCTCTTTCGAGACAGCTATGCACCGCCTGGGGGGACGGGTCATTAGCGCGGTGGACACCAAGGCGACCTCGCTGGCCAAGGGGGAGAGCATCGCCGACATGGCCCGGGTCATCGGCAGCTACGCCGACATCATCGTCATCCGCCATCCTTGGGAGGGGGCCGCCCGTGTCGTCGCCGACTATGCCGGAATCCCCGTCATCAACGCCGGTGACGGCGGTCATCAGCACCCCACCCAGACCCTGCTCGACCTCTACACCATCAAACGGGAAAGGAAGACCATTCGTGGTCTTAAGATTGCCCTCTGGGGCGACCTCAAATACGGGCGCACCGTGCACTCGCTTATCTTCGCCCTGGCGAAGATGGGGGCCAACATCCTCTTCTGCCCCCGGCCGGGGCTGGAAGTGCCGGAGCACATCATCGGGAAGTTGGTCGCGGAGTACGGCGGCGAGGTGGAACGGCCCGATCGTGAGGCCGTCCGTGAGAGCCGCCTGCCGCTGGATGCCGTCTACATCACCCCTGGCAGCCCCCACCAGCTGGCGATGATGCCCAACCTCAACATTCAGGTCGAGCTGCAAAGCGGGGTCGATGCGCTCTACGTGACCCGGGCGCAGAAGGAGCGCTTCACCGAGACCGAGACCGGAGAGGAAGGCTACTCGGTGGTGGATAAGGAGATGATGCGCGAGAAGGGTTTCAAGAAGACCCTCATCATGCACCCGCTGCCTCGGGTCGATGAACTCGCCTGCGAGCTGGATACCGACCCCCGCAGCATGTACTTCACCCAGGCGGCGCTGGGAGTCCCGGTGCGCATGGCCATCATCGCCCTGATGCTGGGCGCAGCCAAGCTACCGACGGCGCCCGAAGAAGAAGCCGCACCGCCATACCCCGAATACACCCACGATACCGGCCTGCACTGCCCCAACCCGCGCTGCGTCTCGGGGCAGGCCACCGAGACCAAATATCTGAAGCCACGGTTCCGCATCGTCAACTTCGACCCGCTGACGCTGCGCTGCCAGTACTGCGAGCACGGCTTCGAGCCGAAGTACGTCGCCAGCAGCGAGTGGCACGAGGGGCGGCGCGAGACCAAGCGCTACCACAGCGCCCGCAGCCACTGGAGCCGGGTCATCAAACCGGAGAACCTGCTTATCTTCGATTCCGAAGCTACTGCCGAGGCCCACGGCTTTAAGCCCGGCCACTACTGCGGAGGGCCGGACGAATCATGAGCCACGACATGGACTGTATCTACATCCGGGGCGGACGACTTATCGACCCGGCGCGGGGGCTAGATACCCCCAGCGACCTCCTCACCAGTGAGGGCAAGATAACCTCGTTGGGGGGGGCACCGCCCGCGGGTGCGGTCACTATCGAGGCCCGCGGGCTCATCGTCTGTCCCGGCTTCATTGACCTCCACACCCACCTCCGCGAGCCAGGATTCTCGGAGAAAGAAACTATTGCCAGCGGCAGCCGGGCGGCGGCGGCGGGCGGCTTCACCACCGTCTGCGCCATGCCTAACACCGAGCCGCCGCAGGACACGCCCGAAACCACAGCTTATGTAAAAGACAAAGCCACCAACGCCCCGGTGCGGGTGTTGCCCATCGGCTGTATTACAAAGGGGAGAAAGGGCCATGAACTGGCCGACCTGGCGGCGCTGGCTCGGGCGGGCTGTATTGGGTTCAGTGACGACGGCAGCGCCGTACCCGACCCCGACATCATGCGCCGGGCGCTGGAGTTCAGCCGCGAGGCGAATCTGCCTATCATTGAGCACTGCGAGGATGCCACCTTGAGCGGCCACGGCGTCATGAACGAGGGCCCGCTCGCCCATCGACTGGGGCTCAAGGGCATCCCCAACGCCGCCGAGGAATCTGTAATTGCTCGCGATATCGAATTGACTCAGGAGACCGGGGGCTGGCTGCACGTGGCCCACGTCTCCACCGCGGGCTCGGTGGCCCTCATCCGCGAGGCCAAAGCCCGGGGCATCCGGGTCACCGCCGAGGTCACCCCCCACCACCTCACCCTGACCGAGGCCGCCATCGGTGATGGCGATACCAGTGCCAAGATTAACCCGCCGCTACGCACCGAGGCCGACATCCAGGCCCTCATCGCAGGGTTACAGGAAGGTGTTATCGACATCATCGCCACCGACCACGCCCCCCACACCCCGGCGGACAAGGACCAGGATTTCACCCGAGCCCTCTTCGGCATCAGCGGGCTGGAAACGGCTTTGGGCAGTCTAATGGCACTCGTTCACTCTGATAAATTATCACTTACGGAGTTACTTACAAAACTTACGAAGGCGGCGGAGATGCTCGGCGGGCGTTACGGACAGATAGGGACGCTGGCACCAGGTGCGATAGCGGACATCGTTATCTTCGACCCGGAGCGGGAGTGGATCGTCGCGCCGGAGCAGTTTTATTCCAAGGGGCACAATACCCCGCTCAAGGGCACCCTCCTCAAGGGCCGGGTGCTGGCCACCATCAGCCGGGGACGGCTGGTCTACCGGGACAGCGCCCTCGTGATACGAGAAAGAGAACAGGTCAAGGGTTAGAGATGGATAAAAAGACGTTACTGGTACTGGAAGACGGCTCGGTTTACGAGGGCTATAGCTTCGGCGCCGAGACCGAGGGCTACGGCGAGGTGGTGTTCAACACCAGCATGACGGGCTATCAGGAGATGCTGACCGACCCGTCCTACGCCGGGCAGATTGTGGTGCCGACCTACCCCCTCATCGGGAACTACGGCATTAATAAAGGCGATTTCGAGTCCCGCAAGATTCAGGTGCGGGGCTTCGTGGTACGCGAGGAGTGCTACCAGCCGAACCACTACCTCAGCGAGGAGACCCTCGACGGTTTTCTCAAGGAGTACGGCATACCGGGTATCCACTCCATCGACACCCGCGCCCTGACCCGCAAGCTGCGCTCCGCCGGGGTGATGATGGGCATCATCACGCACGACACGACCCCGGAGGCGGCGCTGGCCAAGCTGAAGTCCCTGCCCAACTACGGCGCGACGGACTTTGTAAAAGCTGTGAGCACCGACAAAATTTATGATTGGGAAGCGCCAGCGGAGGCCAGACACAAGGTGGTAGTGCTGGACTGCGGGCTGAAGTATAACATCCTGCGCCTCCTGACCAGCCTCGGCTGCCAGGTAACGGCCGTCCCCTGCACCACCCCAGCCGCCGACATCCTGGCAATGAAGCCGGACGGCATCCTGCTATCACCCGGCCCCGGCGACCCGGAACTGCTGGACTACCTCACCGGCACCGTCCGGGAGCTTATCGGCCAGCAGCCGACAATGGGCATCTGCCTGGGCAGCCAGCTCATCGCCCGCGCCTTCGGGGGGAGGAATTTTAAGCTCAAGTTCGGGCACCGAGGCGGCAACCACCCGGTCAAGGACCTGGCCGACGGCAGCGTGCGCATCACCGCCCAAAACCACGGCTACGCGGTTGACCCCGACAGCCTCAAGGACGGGCTGGAGGTCAGCCACATCAACCTCAATGACAACACCGTGGAGGGCGTGCGCCACCGCGATTTACCAATCTTTGCCATCCAGTACCACTCCGAGGCCTCACCCGGCCCGCTGGACAGCGTCTACCTCTTCGAGAAATTCATCCGGATGATGGAGGAGAAGTAAGAGGGGGTGGGAGTAAATAATGGATGAAAGTGCAAACAAAGAGCTACTTAAGGAGTTGAATGACTTTCACAAATGGTTGAAAGCCTATAAAAGACGAATTATCTCAGGGAAGCAACAAACTGAAGCCCAGGAGAGATACACAGAAAGCTTAAGAGAGAAGCTTATTAAAAAGAGTGGAGCTTTTGCACAGACCATAGAGACTCTAACGAAAAAGCGATTTATCAAACTACCCATGATAGGCGAAGTAACGACTATATGGGCGGAAGGATTAAGCAATTTTCCAAGCCCATATCGTACAGATGCGCTAGACAAGTGTATAGATGCAACGAGAGAAGCCATCGGGAAGCTAGAAGCGAGGGGTAATACCGAGACATCAAGGATTAAATGGACTAAAAATGATGTCATCAAGAAGGTTCACGAAGCCTTAACTGAAAAGGATAATGTCCAGCGAACAGGAAACTTAGAATTAATCTTTGACTCCTTGCAACTTCACGAAAAAGTAGTGGAGTCAAGCAAATCTTGTTTCATCACTGGTAATTATCGTGAGGCCATTCTTAACGCTTTTATCAATTTAATAGACTATGTAAAAGAAATAACCGGGCTCGATATAGATGGCGACGATTTGATGAATCATGTTTTCTCATTCAACTATGATAAAGAGCGGAGAAGGGTGACTAAACATCCAATATTGTGTATTAGCGGAATGAAGAATAGGACTGACCGCGACGAGCAACAGGGTTTCATGTATTTGTGTAAGGGTGCTGCGATTGGTATAAGAAATCCCAAAGCTCATGCGCTCGTCCCTCAATCAAATCCGTTTCATACTCTTGAGTATCTTGCTTTTGCTAGTCTATTAATGAGAAGGGTTGAAAAAGCAGAATTATTAAACCCATAAAAATAGGGAGCGGAAAATCTTGAAACCGTCTAAAGTACTGATTATCGGGTCGGGGCCAATCATCATCGGGCAGGCGGCGGAGTTCGACTACGCCGGCACGCAGGCCTGCAAGGCGATGCGGGAGGAGGGCGTGACCTCGGTTCTCGTTAACTCCAATCCAGCCACCATCATGACCGATGAGGACATCGCTGACGTTATCTACATCGAGCCGCTGACGGTGGAGGCGGTCGCCCGTATCATCGAGAAGGAGCGCCCCGACGGGCTGCTGCCCACCCTGGGCGGCCAGACGGGCCTCAACCTGGCGGTGGATCTGGCCGATGCCGGTATCCTCGACAAGTATAACGTGCGGGCGCTGGGCACGCCGATTGATACCATCCGCAAGGCCGAAGACCGCAACCTCTTCAAGCAGATGCTGATTGACATCGGCGAGCCGGTGCCGGAGAGCGCCACCGCCAACACCATCGAGGAGGCGCGGGCGGTACTGGGTGAAATCGGGCTGCCGGTGGTCATCCGCCCGGCCTATACCCTGGGCGGCAGCGGTGGCGGCATGGCCTACACCCGCGGCGACTTCGAGCGCATCGTGCGGCAGGGGCTGGCGACCAGCCCCATCCACCAGGTGCTGGTGGAGCAGTCGGTGGTCGGCTGGAAGGAAATCGAGTACGAGGTCATGCGCGACGGCGCCAACAGCTGCATCACCGTCTGTAACATGGAGAACCTCGACCCGATGGGCATCCACACCGGCGACAGCATCGTGGTCGCCCCCAGCCAGACCCTGACCAACCGCGAGTACCAGATGCTGCGTACCGCCAGTCTGAAGATTATCCGCGCCCTAGGCATCGAGGGGGGCTGCAACGTCCAGCTGGCCCTCGACACCAAGAGCGAGCAGTATTACGTCATTGAGGTCAATCCCCGCGTCAGCCGCTCCTCGGCGCTGGCCAGTAAGGCCACCGGCTACCCCATCGCCCGGGTGGCGGCCAAGATTGCCATCGGCAAGCGGCTCGACGAGATACCCAACGCCGTCACCCAGAAGACGCTGGCCTGCTTCGAGCCGGCCCTCGACTACCTGGTGGTCAAGATACCCCGCTGGCCGTTCGACAAGTTCGCCACCGGCGACCGGGTACTGGGCACCCAGATGAAGGCCACCGGCGAGGTCATGGCCATCGACCGCAGCTTTGAAGCGGCCTTACAGAAGGCCATCCGCTCGCTGGAGTTCGGCAAGCGCACCCTGCTCTGGGAAGACCCCAACTGGGAAATCGGGGCCAACATCAGCTCCTACCCATTGGAAGCGACCGACCTGCGCCTCTGGGCCATCATGGCGGCGCTGCGCCGGGGCATCGGCGTCGAGGAAATCGCCCGCCGCACCAGCATTGACCTCTGGTTCCTCAACAAGCTGGAGAACATCGTCGGCATGGAGGAAAGGCTGCTCTCGGAGAAGCTGACTCCGGAGCTGTTGCGAAACGCCAAGCAGCTCGGCTTTTCCGACGAGCAGGTGGCCACCCTGGCCGACCGGCTGCCGGAGCAGGTGCGGGAGCTGCGCCACCAGTGGGACATCCGCCCCGTTTACAAGATGGTGGATACCTGCGCCGCCGAGTTCGACGCTGCCACTCCCTACTTCTACAGCACCTACGAGCAGGAGAACGAGGCCCCGCCCATCCGCGAGAACAAGGCCGCTGTCATCGGCAGCGGCCCCATCCGCATCGGGCAGGGCATCGAGTTCGACTATTGCAGCGTCCACTCCGCCTGGGCGCTTCAGGAATCGGGCTACCGGAGCATCATGATCAACTCCAACCCGGAAACCGTCTCCACCGATTTCGATACCAGCGACCGCCTCTACTTCGAGGCCCTCGATGAGGAGAGCGTGCGCGACATTCTGGAAAATGAGACCCCGACCGACGGCGAGGCCACGCCGTCCATCGTCCAGTTCGGCGGCCAGACGGCCATCAACCTCTCGACGCCGCTAGCGCGGGGCGGGATGCCGCTGCTCGGCTCCAGCGCCGAGGTCATTGACCTGGCCGAGGACCGCCGCCAGTTCGAGAATTTCTTAAGTGAGCTTGATATTCCGCAGCCGCCGGGGGCGGGGGTAACCAGCGTCGATGAGGCGCTCAATATCGCCCAGCTTATCGGCTACCCGGTGCTGGTGCGCCCCAGCTACGTGCTCGGGGGGCGGGCGATGGAAATCGTGCACAACGCCAGTGAGCTGCTGCGCTACATCAAGGCCGCCATCGACCTCGATACAGGCCACCCGGTGCTGATTGACAAGTACCTTCAAGGTAAGGAGGCCGAGGTGGACGCCGTTTGCGACGGCGAGCGGGTGCTCATCCCCGGCATCATGGAGCACATCGAGCGGGCCGGGGTGCACAGCGGCGACTCGATGGCCGTCTACCCCGGCGTCAACCTCTCCGAGCAGGAGGCCACTACCATCGTCGATTATACAATACGCATCGGCCTTGGCCTCAAGGTCAAGGGGCTGATGAATATTCAGTTCGTCATCATGCCGGACAAGGACAACGGCTCGCTGGTCTACGTCCTGGAGGTCAACCCCCGCTCCTCCCGCACCATCCCCTTCATCTCCAAGGTTACCGGCGTGCCGATGGTCAACGTGGCCACCAAGGTCATGCTTGGGCAGAGCCTCGCCGCGCAGGGCTACCAGACCGGGCTCTGGCCGAAACAGAAGCTGGTGGCGATCAAGGCCCCGGTCTTCTCGATGTCCAAGCTCATCGGGGTTGATACCCACCTCGGGCCGGAGATGAAATCCACCGGCGAGGTGATGGGCATTGATAATAACTTCGATGCCGCCCTAGTGAAGGCCATCGTGGCCGCCGGGCTAATACTGCCGCCGGCGGGGACAGTCCTCCTCAGCATCGCCGACCGCGACAAGCCCGAGGCGCTGCCCCTCATCCGCAAGCTGGTCACGAACGGCTACCAGCTCTACGCCACTGAGGGCACCGCCGCCATGATTGAGGCTACCGGCATCCCGGTGATGATGATCAGCAAAAAGCTGGAGGAAGGCCACCCCAATATCGTCGATATTATCCAGAACGGCACGGTGAACGGGGTGGTTAATACCATCACCGGTGGGCGTATCCCGCTCAGGGACGGCTTCGCCATCCGCCGCGCCGCCGCCGAAAAACAGATCCCCTGCTTCACCTCGCTGGATACGGCCCGGGCGGCCATCGACGCGGTGACCAAGGCGGGGCAAATCTACAACGTCCGCCCGCTGCCCGACTACCGGAGCGCGGCATGAACCAAACCATCGCCGCCGTACTCTCCAACCGGGAGGTGATGCCGGAAACCTGCCTCATGTGGCTGGAAGCACCGGAAATGGCCGCTGAAGCAAGGCCGGGACAGTTTGTCATGGTCGGGTGTGACCGCAACTTCTTGCTGCGCCGCCCTTTCAGTATCCACAACGTGGAGAGTGATCGAGTCGCAATTCTGTTCGCGGCGACGGGGGGAGGCACCCGCTGGTTATCACAACTCAACTCCGGCGACAGCCTAGACATCATGGGGCCGCTGGGTAACGGCTACACCATCAACCCGGAGTCCAAAAGGCGGCTGCTGCTGGTGGGAGGCGGCATCGGGATTGCCCCGCTGGTCTTTCTGGCAAGGCGCGCCGCCGCTCAGGGCCACCGGGTGACCCTGCTCATGGGGGCTTACTCGGAGGCCCAGCTCTACCCGGCCGCCAAGCTCGCCCCGGAGATAGAGTTCGTCACCACGACCGAGACCGGAGATGACGGCCGGATGGTGACCGAGTTAATTCCGGAATATGCCCCGGGGGCCGATCAGGTCTTTGCCTGCGGCCCGGCGGCGATGTACCGCGCAATGGCCACCCGGCGGGAGGCGCTGGGGCTGATGGGCAAATCCGTCCAGGTCTCGCTTGAGGTACGGATGGCCTGCGGCTACGGGGTATGCTACGGCTGCACCATCAAGACCCGCCAGGGCCTGAAGCAGGTCTGCCGCCACGGGCCGGTTTTCGAGATGGACGACATCCTGTGGGACAAATTCCCCTCCAATATTTAAGAACGCGGAGGTGCGACATGGTGGTCAGCGGTAAAATCAGCCTCAGCACCCAGGGCGAGTGCGACATCATCGACATCACCCCGCAGGTTAGCGACTTCGTCAGCAAGTCAGGGATTACGAGCGGTACGGTGACGGTGTTCGTCGCCGGTTCGACCGCCGGGGTGACCACCATCGAGTACGAGCCGGGGTTGGTGAGCGACCTCAAGGCCATGTGGCAGCGGCTGGTGCCCCGGGACATCGCCTACGGCCACGACCAGCGTTGGGGCGACGGCAACGGCTATTCACACGTCCGGGCAGCACTTTTAGGAGCTTCACTTGTGGTGCCGGTAACCGGCGGCAAGCTCGGCTTGGGTACCTGGCAGCAAATCGTGGTCATCGACTTCGACAACCGGCCGCGCTCGCGTCAGGTTGTTTTGCAAGTGATGGGAGAGTCTTAGGCTAACAGACCTCTAAGAACTCGAGGGCAGAATTAACTCGAATTCCCTACCACCCGATGACAATAAGTGATCTCGAAGTCCTTATGAAATCCGGGCCTGGAGGAGGGTGAAGAACTCGGTGCGGGTCTCCGGCTTGGTGCGGAAGATACCACGCAGGGCCGAGGTCACGATGGCGCTCCCCGGCTTCTTGATACCGCGCATAATCATGCACAGGTGCTCCGCCTGCACCACCACCGCCACCCCGTCCGGGTTGATGCCCTCGACGATGGCGTCGGCAATCTGGGTGGTCATCCGCTCCTGAATCTGGGGGCGCTTGGCGACAATTTCCACCACCCGGGCCAGCTTGCTGGCACCGACCACCCGGCCCGCGCTGTTGGGAACGTAGCCGACGTGAGCCACTCCGTAGAACGGCAGCAGGTGATGCTCGCACATCGAGTAGAAGGGAATGTCCTTGAGCATGACCATCTCGCGGTGGCCTTCCTCAAAGCTGACCGAAAGCTCTTTCTTGGGGTCCTGACCGAGGCCCATGAATAGCTCGGCGTACATCTCAGCCACCCGGTTGGGAGTACCCAACAGGCCCTCGCGCTGCGGGTCTTCCCCGATGGCCTCGATAAGCGAGGTAATCGCCTCTCTGATACGCTGGTTATCAATCAAAACGCTGTCTCCTTAGCTCCAACCGAGCCCTTTTTCAACCGCAGCAATATCTGCCGGAAGTTTCAGGAAATCCCCGGCATCCAGCATCGCCGTGTCCGGGTCCTTGAGGCCGCTGCCGGTGATGACACAGACGACCCGTTTCCCCGATAAATCCATGCCGCCGCGGACGCGCTTGAGCAGCCCAGCGAAGGATGCCGCCGAGGCCGGCTCACCGAAGATACCGCCCTGAGATGCCAGCATCCGGTAGGCCTCCAGAATCTCGTCATCGGTGACCATGTCGATAATGCCACCCGACTCATCCCGCGCGGTAACCGCCTTCTGCCAGCTGGCGGGGTTACCGATGCGGATGGCGGTAGCGATGGTCTGTGGGTCCTTGACCGGCGCCCCCCGCACGATGGGGGCCGCGCCCGCCGCCTGGAAGCCCATCATCTGCGGCTTCATCTTTGCTTTACCCAACTCGTAATACTCCTTGAAACCCTTCCAGTAGGCGGTGATGTTGCCGGCGTTACCCACCGGGATGAAAAGGTAATCGGGGGCCTCACCCAGGGCATCGACGACCTCGAAAGCAGCCGTCTTTTGCCCCTCGATACGGTTGGGGTTAATCGAGTTGACCAGGGTGACCGGGTGCTTCTCGGTGAGGGCGCAGACAATCTCTAATGCCTGGTCGAAGTTACCATCCACGGATACGATGCGGGCACCGTAAACGATGGCCTGGGCCAGCTTACCCAGGGTTATCTTGCCCTGGGGAACGACGATGATTGATTCCAGGCCTAGGCTGGCGGCATAGGCTGAGGCCGAAGCGCTGGTGTTACCGGTGGAAGCACACATCACCGCCTTACACTCTTCCTCGACGGCCTTGGCTACAGCGACCACCATGCCCCGGTCCTTGAACGAGCCGGTAGGCTGGCAGCCCTCAAGTTTAAAGTAAAGCTCGCCGCAGCCGGTCTCCCGCTCCAGCCGGGCGCTCCGGACGAGCGGCGTATCGCCCTCGCCGATGGTGCAGAGCGGTGTCTTGGGCGTTACCGGCAGGTATTCCCGATAGCGGCGGAGAACTCCTTGTTTTATCATGTTGTAATCACCTTCCGTAATCTGCTAGTCTTCGGCCTCGACGCGGACGAAGTTACTGATCTCACGCACCACCGGCAGGTGCTGCAACTGGTCGAGTGCCGCCTGCACCGCCCGCTCCACGGCATCGTGGGTAACAATCACAATCTCGGCCGTCTGGACAACGGGGTCGGTCAGCTTCTGAATGGCCGAGGAGATACTGATTTCGTGGCTACCGAACACCTTGGCAATCTGCGCCAGGGCGCCGGGCTGATCCTCAATGCTGAGACGCAGGTAGTAACGGGTGACCACCTCGCTCATCGGCTTGACGACCTTACCCCCCTCCAGCCGCCAGCCTGATTGAGCCTGGTTGCCGTGAGTGACCTCGATGGCAGCGCCAACGATATCGGCGACGACGGCGCTGCTGGTCGCCAGCGGGCCCGCTCCCTGGCCGAAGAAAAGCACCTTATCCACCAGGTCGCCCTCGACCAGCACTGCATTATAGACCCCGTCCACCTTGGCCAGGAGAGCATCGGCGGGGATAAAAACGGGGTGCACCCGGGCCTCAATCTGTCCCTGGTTCTCCTTGGCAATCGCCAGCAGCTTGATGGCAAAGCCCAACTCCTGGGCATACTGGAAATCGCGGTTGGAGAGACGGGAGATACCCTCCCGGTAGATATCATCGGGACCGACCCGGGCGTGGAAGGCCAGCGAAGATAGAATCGCCAGCTTGTAGGTGGCATCTATCCCCTCGATGTCATTCTCCGGGTTGGCTTCGGCGTAGCCCAGCTCTTGGGCCTTCTTGAGAGCGGCCGCAAAATCAACGCCTTCGGCCGCCATTCGGGTCAGGATGTAGTTGGTAGTACCGTTGATGATGGCGTAGACCCCGGTTATCTTATTGGCCACCAAGTCATACTGGAAACGCGAAATCAGGGGGATACCGCCACCGACACTGGCCTCGTAGCGCAGGGTGACGTTATGCTCCCGCGCCACTGCCATCAGCTCAGCGCCGCGCTTGGCAATAAGCTCCTTATTAGAGGTGACCGCCTGCTTACCGGCGGCCAGGGCCCGTTTTACGTAGTCGAAGGCCGGGGTCTCACCCCCCATCGCCTCCGCCACCACGTCAATCCCCGGCGCGGCGAAGAACTCCTCGTCATCGGTGGTAAAAAGCTCGCGGCCCAGCTCGCCAACCAGCGGACGCTCCAGGTCCGGCGGGATGACCTTAATCTTGCGCAACTCGACCGGGCAGCCGACCTCGGTCGCAAGGGTGTCCGCCCGCTCTTTCAGCACTCGCGCCACCTGCCCCCCGATGATGCCGCACCCGATTAGTCCGATACCGATACTTTTCTTATCCACGGCCCAAAACTCCAGTTATATTCTCAGCCCCTCACCGCCCGTTCGATGGCCCAGTTTATCCGGGCCTCATCGAGAATGCTTGTAATCTCGTTATTCGGATTTTCCCAGAGGGTATCAATCCAATCACTGAAGGCCAAGGTATTCAGAAAGGCCCGGTCGTCCTCGGAAATCTCGCGGGCATCTTCGGTGGCCACTACCTCAACCAGCCAATAGGCCCCCTCCGTAACCAAGGTATCATCCTCGATTACTTCGCTCAAGACGCCAACCTGTGCCGCCACCACGAACTCCTGAAGCGGGCCGTAAACGCTCTCCAGGTCAATCAGCCCCATATCGCCACCTTCATCGGCGGCATCATACTGGGAATATTCATCAGCCAGCTCCCCGAAGTCCTCTCCAGCCAGGATACGCTCTCGCACCTCCTGTGCCTCAGCCTCGCTGCCCAGCAGCATCACCTGGGGGTGGTAGAGCTTACCGCTGCCATCCTCGTCCACCTCCGTTACCTTGACCAGCCAGTAGCCAATGTTCTTGGTACGTTCTTCATCATAAAGAGGGTCGCTCAAGGTGCCGGGCTCGGCGGAGAAGGCATAATCGTCAACAATGTCATAACCCAACTGGTCGGTCAGGATACCCTGCGGGTGCCAGCCAAAATCACTGATGCCGAGCAGAGAGTCCTCTTCGGCGAGGGTCGCGAAATCCTCACCCGCGACCAACTGATCCCTGACCTCCAGGGCCTTGGCCTCACTTTCTAAAAGCATGGCGTTAATCTGCCGCTGGGGGGCGGTAGCCGGGGTCTGCTTATCGAAGTGCTCGTCCATCAGGCGTCCGATGAGCAGCTCGTTACGCATCAACTCCGTATACTCGTCAGGGAGGGGCGGGTCGCTTTCCTTGAGCGCCGCCTTCACATCCTCGTTGCTGACCACAATCCCCAAACCCACCGCTGCCTGCCGCACCAGCGCAGATTCCTCAATAAACTGCTCGACCTGGGGCGCCAGCGACTCGAGGTAAATCGTCGCCTGCTCCGCCCCGTAGATATCAGCGTAGTATCCCCCCTGGATGGTCAACTCGTTGAGGTAGTAACCCATGCTGAAATCGGTGCCGTTAACGGTGAGGACCGTTTCCTGCCGGGGCAGATATTCATTGCGGTACCAGCCGCCGCCGAGGACGCCGCCGACGGCAGAGATAACGCTAATCCCCACGATGAGGAATATCCGCTGCCGCCGCTTATGCTGCTGCTGCCGGCTGAGCTGGTGCCGGGTCAATTCATACTTATGCTTGACCTGATGCGCCTTCTTTTTAGATTTACCCAATCCGAGAACCTCCCCCAGAACTAGATTACCCCGCCGCCACCACCACCGAACGAGACTTCTCCAATTATAGCTAAAAATCAGCCGTGAACCAAGTACGTATTAACGAGGCACGGCCCCGAGGCTACTGGCGATGGCTATTCATCAACGTGGCGGTGCAGCGAGATATCAAGGTCCTCAATCTCGCCCACTCCCTTGAGGGAAGCGGCCATCGCCAGCAGGACGTTGGTCACGAACTCACGGGGAAAGACGCTGAGGGCCAGCGGTTTACCGTTAACGTAAACGGAAAGACGCTCGGCCTGCGGCTTGAGGAAACCCTGCTCGATGAAATCAGCGAGGGGGACGGCGTCATCGAGGGGAAACTGCCGGACGCCCTCGCCCAGCGGCTCGTCGGTAGCCACGGCGATAATCTTGCTCACCCCTTCGAGACGAGGCCCCGAGACACGGCGGTGCACCTCAATCTTGGGGGCGTCGCCCTGCTTGAAGCCCTCGGTCAAGATGAGGTCATATTCCTCACCCAGAAGCCGCGTTAGCTCGTCGAGCTTAAAGTCAGCCTCCAGCCGCTGGATCAGCGCCAGCTGAGTACTGGAAACCGCCGCCGTGGCCCCGCTGCCCGCTTCGAGGTGTCGCCAGGTATCCTTATCCGGCTTATCGAAGCTGATATCCTCCGCGGTGTGCTTGGCAGTCGCTACCCGGTAGCCGCGCGACACTAGCGCCGCCACCAGCTTGACCAGAAAGGTCGTTTTACCCGAGTTCGACGGGCCGACAATCGAAATCACAGGCGGCATTATCTTTCTCCTTTCGCGCGGGGGCTAACCACGGTAAGAGCGTTTCCAAGGCTCTTTCTGCATGCTGAGGCAATCTCGGGCGGCCGCCTTCAGGGTATTGGCCGCCAGCAGGGCACAGTGCTCATTAGCCTCCGGTAGCCCGCCGAGGGCATCGAGAATGGTCTGCTGGCCGATGGACATCGCCGCGGCCAGGGTCTGTCCTATTGCCAGCTCGGTGAGGATACTGCCGCAAGCGACAGTTGCCCCGCAGCCATCGGTCTCGAAGGCAGCAGCGGTAATTATCCTATCCCGAACCCGCAGCCAGACGGCCATGGTATCACCGCAAGGGCCGGTGATCCGGGCCTGGCCGTCGGCCACGGCAATCTCGCCCCAGTTACGGGGCTGCATAATATGGTCCACCGCCGTCGGGCTGTAGATTGCGCTCAACTCACGGCGGACGGCATCTTCATTATTTACTGTCGCCATCCGGCTACGCCTCCCCGTCACCCGCCGCCGATGCGCCCGGCAGCACCTCTTTAAGACGGCGACTCAGCTCGTGGAAAGCGGGGGCGTCATAACGCTCGACATGGCCCTCATCGCACAGCTTGGCCAAGTCGGGGTCGATGGCCAGCCGTCCCAGAAGAGGGGCGTGGGCGGTGCGGGCAGTCTCGTCGGCCCGGCTGTGCCCGAAGAGCTCGATGTTCTTGTGCAGCTCGGCCACATAGAGATAGCTCATGTTCTCGACCACCCCCAGAATCGGTTTATCCATCTTACGGGCCATCGCCAGCGCCTTTTTAACGATCATGTTGGTCAGGTCCTGAGGGGTGGAGACGACGATGATGCCGGTTATCGGAATGGTCTGCATCACGGTAAGTGCGGCATCCGATGTTCCCGGCGGCAGGTCGATGACGAGGTAATCAAGGTTGCCCCAGACGACGTCCTCCCAGAACTGGGTGATGGCCCGGGAGATAAGCGGCCCGCGCCAGATAACGGCCTCTTCCTCACCGAGCAGCAGGTTAAAACTCATCACCTCGATGCCCGATTTGGAGAGGACCGGCAGAATTCCGCTGTTACTGCCCGCGGGACGCTCGCTGACGCCGAACATCTTGGGGATGCTGGGGCCGGTGATATCGGCATCAAGGATACCGACCTCAAAGCCTTCGCGCCGCAGCGCAATCGCGGTCAGTCCCGCCACCAGTGACTTACCGACCCCACCCTTGCCACTCATTATCGCCACCACATTACCAATCCGGTTAAGCTCGGCCGGCTTGGCAGCCACGAAATCGACCGTTACCTGACTGTCACCCCCAGCCTCCCCAACCGCCCGCACAACCTTATCTTTCAACCACTGCTGCACGCTATCGGTCAGGGCTGTCTCGGCCAGGCTCACCCGAACCTCGCTCCCTGAAACATTAACCCCACGCACCATATTCAGCGCCCCCAGGCCCCGCTTGATGCCCGGCACCAGGATATCGTTCAGTTGGTCTCTTACCTGCGCTTCCGTTAACACTGCTCGTCTCCTCATAGTCTTATTACTACTACCCTCTCCAAATATAACAGCAAGAGGAAAATATTGGCAACTGCATTTTCCTGCCCAACGCTAAAAATGTTAAAATTCTAACAGCGATGATTGAAACCAGATAAGGAAACGGCATGAGTATCGGCGATAATGTGCAAACACTCCTCCGCGAGTTGCCCGCAGATGTCCGGCTGGTTGCCGTCGGCAAAACCAGAACCCCGGCTGCGCTGGCCGAGGCTATCGCCGCCGGAGTCGAAATCATCGGGGAGAACTATGTCCAGGAGGCTGAGGCCGCCCGTGAGGTAATCGGCGACCGTGCCCGCTGGCACTTCATCGGCCACCTTCAGAAGAATAAGGTCAAGCGAGCCGTCAGCCTCTTCGACATGATTGAGACCGTCGATTCCATGGAGCTGGCCCGCGAGATAGACAAGCGCTGCGCCCAGGCAGACAAGGTCATGCCGATACTCATCGAGATAAACAGCGGCCGCGAACTGCAGAAGGCGGGTATCCCCCCCGAAGCCACCCCCAGCCTCATCTGCGAGATAAGCACCCTGAAGAATATCCGCATCGAAGGTCTGATGACCGTCGGCCCGGCCCTCTCCGAACCAGAGGCGCTGCGGCCTTACTTCGCCGGGATGAAGCGCCTCTACGAGGAAATCCGGGGAATGAATCTACCCGGCGTCACCATGAAATACCTCTCGATGGGCATAACCGACAGCTATCGGATTGCCATTGAGGAAGGGGCCAACATCGTCCGCATCGGCACCCGCATCTTCGGGCCGCGCCCCTAGAAATTTACCTTGTCCATCCCCTTGAGACCCAGCCGCTGCCGTGCCTCAGCCGGGGTGGCGGTTTCAATGCTCAACTCGCCGGCGATGCGGGTAATCTTGGCCACCTGCTCGGCGCTACTCTTGGCAAGCAAGCCCTTCGCCAGGTAGAGGCTGTCCTCCATCCCGACCCGGGCATTGCCCCCCATCACCAACCCCATGGTACACATCGGCATCTGGAAACGCCCAGCGGCGCATACCGACCAGTCGAAATCGCCGATGGCCTCTTTGGCGGTGTTATAGAGGAAGAGCAGATTATCCGGGGAAGGCATGATTGCCCCCAGGATACCGAGTACGAACTGGAGATAAACCGGCTTCTTAATAAAACCCTGGTCAATCATGTAGGCCAGGTTATAAATCATGCCGGTATCGTAGATTTCGATCTCCGGCTTGGTATCACTGGTGGCGAAGGTCGTCAGGTACTGCTCCAGCGAGGCAAAGGTATTGGGGAATATCAGGTTCTTGGTTCCCTCCAGGTACTTGGACTCCCAGTCGTACTTGAAGTTGTCCACCGCCTGCAGGCCACGCGAGATATTAAAGTTAATCGAACCGAAGTTGCACGAGGCCAGCTCCGGTTTCAGTTCGGGGATAGCCTGCAAGCGTTCCGCGACCGTCATGGTGGGCGCCGCCCCGGTGCTGATACAGATGACAGCATCGCAGCGACTCTTGATATTGCTGACAATCCAGCGCATTATCTCAATATCGGAGCTCGGTTGACCATTCTCCGGGTTCCGGCCGTGGATATGAACCACCGCCGCCCCAGCCTCGCAGGCCCCCACCGCGTCATCGGCAATCTGCTGCGGGTTAGCGGGCAGGTATGAACTCATACTCGGGGTATGGATGCTACCGGTTACTGCTGCCGTGATAATTGCCTTGGCCATCGGTCTTAACTCCCTTCTCCTTTTTCCCTTCTCTATTCATCGGCCGAACCGGACTACCACCCCGGTTCGGCAGTTATATTTTCGTATGTAGTCGCGCCACCGGCAAAAAATCCGCCTTCGTCCCTTCAATGTAAGGTCTGCTACTCAGGGACGGGCCCCATCGTCGGGCAGTGATTTCAGGGCGGTGAGGACTTGGCCGAAATCATCGAATGGGCTGTGGGCAAGGCGAAGCTCCCGGCACTGGTCGAGCAGCGAGCCGGTGGCAAAGATGTGGGCCGCCTCGCGGGCGGGGGACAAATCGGAGGGGCCGTTACCCGCGTAAAGCACCCGGTAACCCCGACGGCGAAACGACGCCAGGTAAGCATCCTTGAACTTGTCCCGGATTAATTTACCATCGGGGCAGAAGTAGCTCGACTCGATACCGTTCTTCCCGAACTGCGCCCGGGCGGCGAAGACGTCAATGCCGCTAGCCCCGACCGTCTCCAGAATAATCTTGATGTAGAAATCGAGACCGTTACTGACGATGGTGAAATCAATATCATGCTCGCGGCAGTAAGCCAGCAGCTCCTGGAAGCCGGGACGCACCTCCGCATTCTCCCGGACGAAACGGCGCAACGTCGCCTCATCCGTCTTGACATCGGCGAAAGCCCGCGCGTTGAAATCGGCAATCGTTATCTCGCCGACCTTGTACTGATCCAGTATCCGACGCCAGCCCGGCTTGCCGAAGGTATCCAGTATCAGGAAGCTCATATCATCCGGGGTAATCGTCCCGTCGAAATCACTTTGAATCATGGTTTTCAATGCCGCTCGCTCCTTTACCGTTCAAATCCTATCACGTAACTTACATGCCGCCGGCATCGTCTTCCGGGACAACACGCTGCAAATCGTCGGGGTTGGCCAGGTGGTCGATATAGAGGATACCGTCAAGGTGGTCAATCTCGTGCTCCAGGGCTTGCGCCATCAGGTCCTCGCCCTTAATCCTAATCTCCTTCCCCGACCGGTCACGCCCTTTGGCGGTAACCGAAATTGCCCGCTTGATGCGGGCGGCATAGCCGGGGATGCTGAGACAGCCTTCCACCACCTCACGCTCCCCGCTACGCTTGACTATCTCTGGATTGACGAGAACAATCGGCTCCTCATCCGGCATCTGGATAACAACCAGCCGCAGCGATACCCCCACCTGCGGTGCTGCTAGGCCGACCCCACCAGACTGTTGCATCGTCTCCAGCATGTCGTCAATGAGCTGCTGGAGTGAGCTATCGAATGCGGGCACCCGCCTGGCTTTCTGGCGCAAAACCGCGTCGCCGGGGAGACAACAGATTCGTCTAACTGCCATATCTAACGAACGCCTTAACGGTTAAATAATCATGCGGCGGCTTCTTGCCACCCTCATATTATGTTAACAGATTGGGCCGCTGGCTGTCCATCAAACCGGGGGGATTTGCCCCACCCCCCGAGTTGTGTTAATATTCAAGCGCATCGGGGTGTAGCGCAGCCAGGTAGCGCACCTGAATGGGGTTCAGGTGGTCGGAGGTTCGAATCCTCTCACCCCGATTTCCTCTTTTTCCATCTTCCTTAATCCGCCCATATTTTGGATCTAAGGAGGCTGTACAATGAACTAGGTATCCAAGGTATTACTCATCCCCATACTACTCACCGGCATGTTGCTTATCGGATGCAACCCCTCATCCACCTCTTCTTCCCACGAAGGCATGATGAATTACAACGGCGAGTGGATAACCATCCATGAATACGAGCAGATAAAGAGTGGGGATACAGCATCCGGCAGCACTACTGCAGCCAACCCTACAACTAATCTACGTCTACATCTACACCAACACCTGCCCTCGGATACAGCAGGAACAATCCTGCCCCCGTCGGGACAACGCTATCCACCGAGTTTGAACTTATCGCCGATACTTATGTTGCAGAGATAACCCTCGCGGAGACAGTCAGAGGAGAAGAAGCTTGGGACATAATTTCCGATGCAAATAGGTTTAATGACCCGCCGGAATCGGGTTATGAGTATGTTCTCATAAAAATACGCTTTCACTATATTTCTTGTGATCCACCAGAGGACACTGAATTTGATTGGTATTATTTTGAAGCTGTATCTTCTGAGGGACAAACATTCGATGAACCTTTTGCGGTCTCGCCAGACCCTCAATTAACTCCCGTATATCCTGGTGCTACGACCGAAGGTTGGGAAGTACTACTCGTCAAAGTCAATGACCCGGCACCATTACTAACCTTTGGCACAGACGGGGACGGCGATACCAGCCGGGTCTGGTTCCAATTGTATTAATAATATAGAGAAGAAGAGCAAGGCTCTAAACAAGTTTTTACCCCATTTTGATGGGGTTCAGGTGGTCGGGGGTTCAAATCCTCTCACCCCCATTTTCCTTTTGCGCTATTTATCACCGTACCACCACTATCACGAGGATAAAGGCCAGCCTGAAGCAATGGTGAATTCTTAATATTTTCTGGAGGGGGTTAGACCTCCCCTCAGAATGGTTTTCAAAAAGAATCCTTCGTGTTTGAGGCTTGTTAATAATTGAATTAATGGACACATTTGAATATATTTATTGGTAGCTAATCAATAGGAGGATTAAATCATGTCAAATAAAGTCTTCGTTATGCTATCTAGTGAGAATAGGGAAGTAGCCCTAGAAGTAGGCCTTGTATATCCGTTAAACGCAGTTAAGAAGCACTGGATGGAAGAGGTTAAAGTCATTATATTTGGGCCTTCCGAGAAGATTGTTGCTCACGATATAGAAGTTCAAGAGCGCGTGAAAGAATTACAGGCTGAAGGCATAGAAATCATGGCTTGCAAGTGGTGCTCTGATAGAATGGGGATAAGCCAAATATTAGAAGACATCGGTATTAAGGTGGTATATGTTGGTTCTATTATATCTGAATTACTTAAAAAAGGCTGGAGTTCTCTAACGTTTTGATTGCGGACCATATTTATCAATACCATCTGGGCATCGATATAATCTAACCCTGTAAAACCGAATTGGCTTTCAGTAGTATTCGTGGCAGAGGGATTATACCACCTCTACACCGAATCTTTTTCAGAAGGTATTTGGGGTATCACCAAAATATCAGTTTGAATTCAAGCCTCATCATAATATACACTGGTAGCGGCCTAACCCTCCCTGGTTACTTTCTGTTATTGAGGATTTACTAAATCAATGTCTCGTAACCTTATATTCTGCGTACTAATCATTGGAATAGCAATGTGGGTTTCTGTATTTTGTGTATCTCCGATAGAACCCCTCATAGCTGAACAGCTATCACTCTCTCACACACAGACCAGCCTTCTAATAAGCATGCCAATACTACTGCTCGTAATAACAGCCATTCCAGCCGGTCTTGTTGCAGACCGCGTAGGTATTAGAAAAACCATGGGAATAGGTTTGGTAGTAATGGCAGCAGGTTCTGTATTGAGAAGTACGGCAACTGATTTCACTAGTCTACTTGCCTATACCATAATATTTGGGTTTGGATTAGGTTGGACCTTCCCTAATCTTCCAAAACTAGTAAGTAACTTTCCGCAGAGAGATAAGGCCAATATAGCTATGGGTGTTACAGTAGCAGGTTTTCCAACAGGTACTGGTTTGGCACTAGCTGCTACCGTACCACTGGCTTTACACCTGGATGGAAACTACCAAGACGTGTTTTTAGTATGGAGCATCCCTGCAATTGTGGCTGCTTCCTCCTGGTGGTTTTTAGTGAAAGAAACTCCATTGCATCCCAAAGTCAATGGACTGCCTGTTGGATTGTCTGCTAGCTTACGTCGTGCATTCACTAATAATCACCTATGGTTACTGTCATCAATAATGTTTATACATCAATTCGCATCTGCGAGTTGGTTTGGCTGGGCACCAGTATTGATGATGTTGAAAGGCGCCTCTCCAGACTCAGCAGGCCTTATTTCCTCAGTCACTCTTTGGGTGATGATCCCCACACTTCTTTTAGCACCAAGGCTTTCACATAAGATAGGTCTACGAAAGCCTTTTCTTTGGGTACCATCAATAATACTTACAATCGCTTTTTTGACATTTAGATTCGTTCCAACAAATTTAAGCTGGCTAACAATGATACTGATTGGCATAGCAAATGCCACAAGATTTACAACTCTCATGTCGTTACCCATAGAACTTGTACATGGGACAGAGGTAGGCATGGCAAGCGGTATGCTGGCTTCAATTGGATTCACGGGTGGCGTGATTGGCCCATTAATTGGTGGGCGCGTGCTGGATATTACCGGAAGTTTAGATTTATCACTTATAATTCTTACGATAATCTCAGTTGCTGCTGCTATCATAGCCTCGAGGATTCCAGAAACTGGGCCTAGGGCTATACTACGAAAAATCTCCTGAGCCTCAAATTATTTTTAGTACAATTTGCGCCGGAGGGGTTACACCACCCTATATCCAATAATTATTCTGGGAAAAACCTTCGTAGTCGGTGTCTTGACAACACAAAATGGGGAAACTAAACTTAACCTGCTTTAAGCGGGCCTGTGTAATCATAACGGTTAATACTATGTTTAAGAAGATGGTCTTGCTAATAATAGTAATGGCACTCCTTGCAACACCTACGGGTTGTAGAAACAAGGCGGATGGTACTGATATTAATGAGTTAATAAGCGAACATCCTGCTTTTAACTTTGGTGAGTTGAACACCTATGATTTGGATGATGATGGTTATGTAGATAATCTGGTTTATAGCTTTGAAACAGAAGAGATCACCGAACACCTACTATTAGATAGAACAGTAGAATACACGGAAAACGACGATGTATTTACCGGCGAATTAACATGACCTGCCCCCCAAAAACTGATCCAGTCTTAATGTTAGACTAGGGGTCAAGAAAGGGGGGCTTTTCTATGGGAAAAAGCTCATACACCTCAGAGCAGATCATCAACAAATTGAGGGAAGTAGAGA
>Ga0272441_10001879_pt1 | contig 43904 bp, 31 predicted proteins | sample SSMProp6N_FD_193582 | JGI IMG/M metagenome (GOLD analysis project Ga0272441, IMG submission 193582) | Marine sediment archaeal communities from Little Sippewissett salt marsh, Falmouth, MA, United States - SSM-Prop-6N | ecosystem: Environmental > Aquatic > Marine > Wetlands > Sediment ...
ATCTGATTTTCTTTTCAATTTTCGGCCTTGTTCGAAAATCTTCACAGCAACTTCTATGCCGAACAGTATTGGGACAATGTCAGTAAACCCATTATTATGCAAGAAATGAATTGTACGTAATTCACCGAGTAGGCTTCCAATCCTTTCAGGGCTCAAGTCCTTTCGGTTGAAATCCAATTTCTTCAGCAAATCATCAGGCGACAACGACACGATCTCCGCGTCAGATTTGAATTGAGAGTCGAGAACCTCGAAAGTCTTCTCTGGATGGTTAATCATGGCCGCGTGAAATTGGCTTCCCGTAGACGGCTTCTCTAATAGATGGTCGAGGTATGTGAATAATTGAGCCGGAATATTCGGAAATCGTGATCTATATGAATCTGGAATGGATGTGGTACACATCATTTTTCTCCCAAGTATAACAATTACTATGTAGAAAAAAAGGTTGCATAGGGGCTAATAGTCTTGCAAATGTAGAAACATAACAACAAGCTTATATACCTCCCAATATATTGTTTGATATTATATCATCATTGGAAAAAAAGAAAAGTCGAAGATGTTTTACGGAATGCGTAATTACTATATATGCCGTGCCATCAGATTAAATTAGAACCAAGTGAATATATCTATCCAAGATCATAAAAAGCCTAAGTAACAGGCAAATCAACGATAACTATAGAGACTGTCGAAAAAGTCCAAATACTGCAATTTTGTTAGGGTTATATATAAATATATCAAGTAGTTAGGAATCACAAATTTTAATTTATAGGGTTTTTCGACAGTCTCATAAGATATCCTTATTCCAAGTTATTCTTTTGTTTCCCCAATGGGGCCCTCTTGGAGCCAATGAACGAGTGAAGAAAAAATACGGGAAAAGCGATTTCTGTTTGACTCGGGTCATCCATGACCCTCGCCCTACGGGCTGCCTGAAGTCAGTCAAATTCTACTGTCTTGCAGAATTTTGAGCGCAGCGAGTTTAATCGCGGCCGCATTTTTTCAATCGAGAGAATGTACCCAGAGGGTGGTTCCGTGGGGCGCATTTCTTTTGTTCGTTTGATTCGCTACATCCATGTACCTCAACCTTCAGGGCGTACTGTACGCGCGTCCAATTCCGCTGTCCTGCGGATTTGGCATTGTGCACTCAAAGAAAGTACATAAATGATGCAAAGAAAATGGCCTGTTAATATTGAAGAAAAACCTGGAACTTCACGTGTGCGATATGCTTTTGCATATTGCACACGTTCTTAATCCGGCCAACAAAAGAGGCTTACGAATACAGAGATGCTATGGTTTCCTAGTAAAGCGTTCCCCATACATTCTTTGAGGGATCCTGGGCACACGTTGCGCAGTAGTATTCGACTTTGATATTCTTTGGGTCAAATGAACAGATCTGTTCTATTCCGCAGTGGTTGCATACTGGTTTCCCACATCCGGCACAGATTTTTTTTGTAGTTATACCGCATAAACATTCGGCTAGTTTTTCTGCAGCTTGCATATGATCCTCCTTGAAGTTTATCTCTTAGTTGTTTAATTGATATATGCAACATCTATGCTAACCGATATAAATTGGTGGAGAAATTATAACAAATTGAAATTAAATATTTTAAAATTAAAGGCCTGTATATTGTATTACAATAAGACCATAAGCCATTGTGGTTTTTTCGCCATAATCTATGGCGAGAATGCCATAGCACAGGCAAGCAACAGCTAAGTTATTACTGATAAAATAGGCTATTTATTACACTGCATGAATACCCGCTTCATTCCGCTGCGTACATCGATTCGATCAGGTCCGAATACTGCTTGTAGATCGACTTGCGCTTGACCTTCATGGTGGGGGTCACCTCGCCGTCTTCGGTGTAGAGCTTTTTGTCGAGCAGTTTAAACTTCCTGATGTTTTCCACCCGGGCGAGCTGCTTGTTCACCTTTATAATTTCATCCTGTATCAGTTTGTTTATCTCTTCTGTTTTGGTGAGGCTGGCAAAGGTGGTGTACTGAACCTTGTGGTCCTGAGCCCATTTGACCACGTTTTCTTCATCGATCACAATGATTGCCCCCAGGTATTTGCGCTTGTCCCCCACCACCACGGCGTCGTTGATATAGGGTGAGAATTTCAACATGTTCTCGATATATTGCGGGGCGACATTCTTGCCGCCGGCTGTAATGATAAGATCTTTTTTGCGGTCGGTGATTTTGAGGTAGCCTTCGTCGTCCACTTCACCGACATCTCCGGTATACAGCCAGCCGTCTATGACAGTCTGCCTGGTGTGTTCTTCTTCCTTGAAATAGCCCCTGAAAATGCCTTTGTGTTTGACAAGGATCTCACCATCATCGGCAATCCTGACTTCGGTCTCCGGCAGGGCCTTGCCGACCGTGCCCAGTTTGAAGTTAAATTCGTCCGAGATATGCGTGATGCCGGTGCTTTCGGTCAGGCCGTAACCCTCGCGGATCGGTATCCCGATGCTCTGGAAATACTTTAAGATCTCATGGGAAATCGGGGCCGCTCCGGAAAATCCCAGGCGCACGCGGTCAAAGCCGAGGCGCTCTTTCAATTTGCGGAATACCGCAAAATACGCCAGCCGGTAGGCTATCGCCAGCAGCACAGGCACGTCCTTCTTGTCCAGCTTGTACCCATTGTACTTGCTGCCTATTTTGACCGCAAGATTGTAGACTGTCCGCTTGAGCCAGGTGGCATCGGCCATCTTTAAAACAATGGCTGAATAATATTTCTCCCATATCCTGGGCACGGCGTGAAAGAGGGTCGGCGATACATCCATCAGATCATTCATGACCGTGTCGGTGTTCTCGGTGAAATTCACAATATGGCCTACCGAAAGATGCATCATCAGGTCAAAGATCTGTTCGTATACATGATTGAGCGGCAAAAACGATATTGTCTCGTCATCCGGTGTTGACTTGGTCACCTTCAGGGTCTGTTTGGCAATCCACAGGTAGTTTTCATTGGCAATCATAGCGCCTTTGGGTGGACCCGTGGTGCCGGATGTATAGATGATCGAGGCGATATCCTCCGCCCTGCCCTGATCAACAAGGGCATCAAACAAAAGCGGCTTTTCTTCGGCTGTCTTACGGCCAAGCTCAAGCAGTTCATCAAAACTCATCATCATCTGATCTTTGTAATGCCGCAAGCCTTCCATATCCCAGACCACGATCTTCTTTAATTTGGGAGTCTTTTCCCTGAAAACCAGGGCCTTGTCCAGCTGTTCTTCATCCTCGCAGAAAAAGATGGCCGATTCCGAATGACCAACTACATATTCACACTCTTCGACCGGATTGGTGGTATAGACTCCCACGAAAATAGCGCCGGCAGATATGGTGCCCAGAGCCGAAAACAGCCACTCGGGCTTATTTTCACCGATAATCGCAACATGATCTCCGTTTCTGACACCCAGTGAATAGAGACCCAGAGCGACCCTCTTTACCTGCTCCAGATATTCCTGCCAGGTGATATCATGCCACAGCCCGTATTCCTTGTGCCGCATGGCAATCCGATCAGCCTGCCGGGTCGCAAGGTCTCGCAGGGCCTTGGGCAGTGTGTCGACATTCATCATCAATCTCCTGCTGGTATATTGAATCTTACCGGAATCTTACTTTTCTGCGGTAGCGCTTATAACCCTTGACCGAAGTCTCGGTCGAAATGCCCAGGTAAAATTCCTTGACATCTTCGTCTTCACTCAACACTTCGGGCTTGTCGGCCCGCAGAATCCTGCCGTTTTCCATCAGAAACGCGAAGTCCGAATATTTCAGGGCCATATTAACGTTCTGCTCGACCAGAAGAATAGTGACACCCTCTTTGTTGATGTTGCGGATAATAGTGAATATCTCTTTCGTGAGTATGGGGGAAAGGCCAAGAGAAGGCTCATCGAGCATAAGCAGCCGGGGCCGGCTCATCAATGCCCGCCCTATGGCCAGCATCTGCTGCTCGCCGCCGCTTAAGTGACCGGCCTGCTGTTTACTTCTCTCCTCCAGGATGGGAAACTGATGAAACACTGCCTCAATATCATTCCTGATGTTCTTCTTGTCCTTTCTGGTATAGGCTCCCATCAAGATGTTTTCCATCACTGTAAGTTCGGGAAACACCTCCCGGCCTTCGGGAACATAGCTGATCCCCATACGCACGATTTTTTCGGTATCTTTGCGGTCGATCCGCTCACCCATAAACTCAATGGTCCCTTTTTCGGGCTGGTCATCGTCAAGCAGGCGCATGATGGTCTTAAGGGTGGTTGTCTTGCCGGCGCCGTTCGACCCGAGCAATGCCACGATCTGACCTTCCTTGATTTGAAACGAGATCCCGTGGATGGCCCGGATCAGGTCGTACCATGTCTCGATGTTCCTGACCGATAGCATTACTCTTCCTCCCCCAGATATGCCGCGATGACCTCAGGATGTTTCTGGACCTCCTGCGGGGTTCCCTCGGTAATCATCACGCCCTGATTGATCGCCAGAATCCTGTCGGAAATCCCCATCACCATGTTCATGTCGTGCTCGATCAATAAAATGGTTACATCATAGTCTTCCTGAATATCCTTGATCCAGATTCGCAAATCATCCTTTTCCTCGGTGTTCATACCGGCGGAAGGCTCGTCCAGCAGCAGTACAACCGGTTCGAGGGCTAAAGCCCGGCCCAGTTCCACGAGTTTGCGTTTGCCGTAGGGTAAGTTCGCAACAAACAGGTCGCGCACGGACTGCAGTTCAAGGAAATCGATGATTTTCTCGACAATCTCGCGGTTTCGCACCTCTTCTCTAGCGGTAGGCGAATGTCTGCCCCACATGAATGCCCCGCCCAGCACACCGGTTTTCATATGAATATGCCTGCCCAGCATCAGGTTATCCATTACCGTGGCCTTGGCAAAGAGTTCGATATTCTGAAAGGTGCGGGCAATTCCTTTGCGGGCAATTTTGTCCGGCGAGTTTCCGAGCAGGCTTTCACCTTCCAGTGCCACCCTTCCGCTGTCTGCCTTATATATCCCGCTGATCAGATTGAAAATCGTTGTCTTGCCGGAACCATTGGGCCCGATAATCGAAAATATCGCGTTTTTCTCCACCTCGAAACTGACCGAATCCACGGCCTTCAAACCACCAAAACTGATGCTCAAATTCTCAACTTCGAAGTGAGCCATAGCATACTCCTTTTGCTGAACGGCAGTCCACATGCTGAAAAGGGCTCTTAATTAATACCGGGGCCGGGGGGTATAAGCCCCCGGCCCTGAAAACTATTTCCAGGTGGCCAGATCGTTGGTCTGCCAGTCCTGCAACAATTCGTAGGTTGCTCCGGGACCGCATTTCATTATCTGAACCGAGTCGGTACCCTGATGCTGGTCTTCACTCCAGTTTATCTCAGGACCGATTCCCTGCCATTTTTTGATCGAATTAAGCTCTTTCAGGCAGGCTTCGGTGCTCAGATCCGGGCCAAGGCGTTTCAAAGCCTCGACCAGAGGCTCGGCAAAGAGGATTCCGGCATAGTAGAAGACTCCCCAGCGTTCTTCCGGGGCCAGTCTTTTAGCTGCTTCTCGATATTTGGCAAGCAAAGGATTGTCGGAATCAGGTGTATAAGTGAAAGCTCCGGTGATGACCCCTTCCCAGAGTCCTCCGGATATTTTGAACATTAGGGGATAATCCGAAAGCGTATCGGATGAAATCCACTGTGGTTTGTAATCGATCGAGGCACAGGTCTTGAGCGCAATAACAGCAATTGTCGGGTTAACCCACATGATGACAACATCCGCCCCGGAATTCTTCAATCTGAGCATCTGGGATGCAAGATCCTTCTCGCCCGGCTCGACCGAGACCTCTTCCACCAGCTTCATCCCATAGGAATCCATGCGTTTCTTGCATCCTTCCAGGCCGTTCTTGCCATAGGAATCGTTCTGATATAAAAACCCGATTTTCTTTGTTCCGAGCTTTTCTACGGCATACTTGGTCAGAATGCTGGCCTCGTCATCATAAAGCGGGTAAACGGCAAACAGGTATTTCTGGACAGGGAAAACATATTCGCGCACAGCCGTGGAAGGGCCGACCCAGATAACTTTGTTCTTGGCCAGATAATCCTTGACCGCCATACCGCTTGCACTGGATACACCCCCGACAAAGGCGAACACGCCTTTGCGTTCGACCATTTCCTTGACCGCGGAAACGCACAAAGCGGGGTTGTACTGATCGTCGCGGATAAAGTACTTGATTTGCCGGCCGTGAATTCCGCCTTCTTCATTAATGATATCGAACAACAGACCACTACCCCTGGCAACCGATCCCCAGGGAGCTGCCGGACCGGTCTGCGGACCCCACTGGGCAATCCGAATCTCCTTGCCATCGAAGCCGGGTCTGCCGGCATAGCTCAGTGCCGGAATCATGACAATACACACAACCAACAGGCCAAACAATAACACACTTTTTTGTCTCATATCGACCTCCTTAGGTTACATTGTGATACCTTTGATCTTGCCTGATTGAAGTAATTCGTCGTTGACATAAAACATCTTCTACCACTGATTTTTGATACCTGTTCTTTCCAAGTTGCCAGACCATTTGCTGCCCAATCCCGGAGCATTCCATATGTCGTATTCGAACCGCACTTCATAACCTGAACCGAGTCGGCATCCTGATACAAGAACGTAACACCAGCCCTTTTATTAAAAGCAACCGATCTCATACGTTCAGCAACACATCCGTTACTCACCATTGTTTGATCCAACATGGCCGCAGGCCGTATTCTTGCCATGAGATTGTTCATCCCTTGAGCCACATCCCCCCTTCTTTTATAAACGTAAAACATTGATTACAATGAGCTTTCTGGTTGGTATCAGTATAGTACAATATCACTTCGACTTCGGCCTGCACAAATTTATCTATCCCGGGATATGTTTGACTGTCATGGTTGGCCCGCAGATTATAGATACCGACAACCGTATATTCCAGAACCTTGACCGGGGAATTTTCGACATCTGCCAGAAAATCTTGATAGCTGTGTGACTGCCGGTAGACCGATGATGGTGCCAGGCAGTTATACAGATTTTCAAAATCTCTGTTCATCTCGCAGGCAAAGTAACGCTGCACTGCCTGTTCGATTGAGCCCCGCTCAAGATACAGCGAGACCCGGCTACGGGCAGGGCTCAACGAAAGCACACCGATAAGGACAAGACTCAAAACCAAAATCGCTGCCCATACTTTTTTCGGAACCTTTTTCATATTTTTATGTCGGCAACGCTAAACCTTTTTGATGTAATGTTTGCCGAACAGCCCGCTGGGCCGCACGGTCAGAATAAAGATAATCACCACAAATGCCACGATCGGTTTCCATTCCGGCCAGGCAAACCCGAAAAAATTCTCGATCAGGCCGAGGATCAACCCTCCCATGACAACCCCGGGTATACTGGATAGACCACCTAAAACAGCTGCAGCAAAGGCCCGCATGAAAGGCTCCATCATAAAATTCGGATCGAGTACCGAGCGGGCCGCAAAAAACATTGCAGCCATGGCGCCGATCAGAGAACTGATGGCCCAGGTCATCGAAAATACACGCTCCACCTTGATTCCCATGATTTTGGCCGCATTCTGATTCTGCTGGGTTGCACGCATAGCAATCCCCAGCCGGGTATATCTGAAAAATAGAAACAGGAGTATCATGATAACCGGCGCCAGGATAAACACCCCCAGCGACCACTGGTTGATGGTAATGCCCTTGATCGGCTCATAGGTTACCTGCACCGAGAGGGGAAACACAAAGGCCTTTTGCTCCGCGCCCCACTTCCAACCGGCCAGACCCATCAGCAGCATTTCAGCCCCCAGGGTAATGATCAACAACCCGAGCTCGGTCGGATCTTTAGCCGGCCGCAGGAAGAGAGTCTCGATCAATGCCCCCAGGGTAATCGAAAATATCACGGTCAGGATAAATGCCAGCCAGAAGGGGTAATGATAGAACGTGAGAATATGGTAAGTGACAAAGGTTGCCACCATGCCCATTTCACCCTGGGCAAAATTGATCACATCGGATGTCTTGTAGATGATCGCTACAGCAATGCCGAATAAGCCGTAACAGGCCCCGATTGCCAGACCTTCAGTTATCAGTTGTTCAATCATATCAGCTCCATCGGATTTGCATTACCTGCATAACCGCGCTAAAAAGGCCATGTCTTCCAGTACTTCTTGATCCTGATCCAGATACCGTACATACCCAGAGGTTCGAAAATGACAATTGCTATCATGATCAACCCCAGGGCAACACTGTTGAAGTTCTCCAGACCGATTGTGGTGAGCCACTTCTTTGAGATTAACATCAGAAAATCGCCCAGATACGGAACTTCGCCTACATTTTTTAACAGATCGTACTGGAGATAGGTGATCAGGGTTGCACCCATTATCGCGCCCAGGATAGATCCCAGCCCGCCAACCACCACCATGACCAGAAAAATTATCGAAAGAATCAGGTTGAAGGTGAACGGATCGAAATAATTTAGAATGAATCCGAAAAGACCGCCGGCCACACCGGCGTAGAATGCGCTTACGGCAAAAGCCAGGGTTTTATAGATCGTGAGGTTGACACCCATCACCTCGGCTGCAATGTCATCATCACGAATAGCGACAAAGGCCCGTCCGACACGGGTTTTGGTGAGGTTCCTGGCCCCTATCACCATCAACACCGTTATACTCATAATCAAAAAATATATGCTGACATCGGACTCCAGGACCCAGCTGATATTCAACTGGGGAATACCAAGGTCCAATTGCGGGGAATGCATGCCCATCCTGCCTCCGAATACATCCCACCTGCCGATGATGTGCATAATCGCCAGGCCGAAACCCAGCGTTGCAATCGCCAGGTAGGGCCCTTCCAGCCTGAGGGCCGGCAGCCCGATTACAAACCCGAAAAAGGCCGCGATCAAACCGGCAAGCGGCAGTGCCACGAAAAACGGAACTCCCAACTTCGACATCAGGATGGCTGTGCCATATGCGCCGATGGCAAAAAAACCGGCATGACCCAGAGAAATCTGCCCGGTATAGCCGACCAGGATATTCAGGCCGACTGCCAGGATTATATGCACCAGGATAATGTTGATCATGTAGAAATAGTAGTAGGGTAAATACATGGGCAGCGTAAAAAGAAAGATCAGAAAGGCTACCGCCCAGAACAGTATGGTCCCACTGCTGAAAAGCTCTATGTCTTCATAATAATCACGCTTCATGTCCATGGGCAGACCTCATACTTTTAAAATCAAGCAGGAGGCGGTTTCATTTCATAACAGCAGGCAACAAAAGATTAAACGCAACAAAAACAATTGCTTCTAATGACCTACCTCCCTGATGAATCAAATCACATGCAAAACAATAAATTGTAATATAATGTATATCTTATACATTTCAATCCAAGGGCATGTCAAGCGGTTCTGCATTCAGGATAAAAAACCATTTCACTTTTTTTTTAGCAACGACAACCACCGTGTTGAAGCATACAGAAACTGTATTTCCAAAATCCGGTTTCTTCCAAAAAGGACTTATCCGCTCTGGTTTTGTTTTGAGAAAAGGCTTGACACTCCATTAAGACTTTCTCACAATAAATGATACTCTTGTATGCCACGTTAGATGAACTTAAGTGAGGAGAAAAGAATGCCCGGGATAAAATCATGGTGGAAGCATGGAGTTATCTATCAGATCTATCCGCGCAGTTTTTACGATTCCAACAATGACGGCACCGGTGACATCCCCGGTATCATCCAGAAGCTGGATTACTTAAGCGACCTGGGGATAACCGGCATCTGGCTTTCGCCGGTCAACACATCTCCCATGTATGATTTCGGCTACGATATCAGCAATTACCGCGATATCGAGCCTGTATTCGGTTCAATGACCGATTTCAAACTACTCCTGAAAGAAGCTCATAAACGGAATATCCGTATCATCATGGACCTGGTGATCAATCACACCTCGCATAAGCACCCCTGGTTCATCGAAGCGAGATCATCCAGAGACAACCACAGACGCGACTGGTACATCTGGCACGACGGCAAAAACGGTAAATACCCCAACAACTGGATGGCATCCTTTGGTGGGCACGCCTGGCAGTGGGATAAAACTACCAGGCAATACTATCTGCATACATTTCTAAAAGAACAGCCCGATGTCAACTGGCGCAATCCGCAACTCAAAAATGCCATCTTCGACATGATCCGCTTCTGGCTGGACAATGGGGTCGACGGATTCCGGCTTGATGTCTGCAACTGGTATGTTAAAGATGCCCTGTTTCGCAGCAATCCGTATATGATCGGACCCTACCCCCGGCCATACGATATGCAGAAACATATCTATGATCGCAACCAGAGCGAAACCCTTGATATCATCCGGGAGTTCCGGATGGTTTTAGACAGTTATGATGAACGCATGTCTGTGGGCGAGGTCTATTGCGAGCAGCCGGGAGACCCGGAATTTGCCGTCACCTACTACGGCGACGGCCATGACGGACTGCACGAGGTATTTGACTTTTCCATCCTGCACGGCAAATGGAATGCCCGCAAAATATGCGAAAGCATTCAAAGATGGAACTTGCTTGTGCCGGTTTCAGGCTGGCCCTGTCACGTGCTGAATAATCATGATAATCCGCGCAGCATCAGCCGCTGGGGTAAAAAAAATGATGCCACAGAAAAAGCAAAAGTTGCAGCAGCCATGCTGCTTACCCTGCGTGGAACCCCCTACCTGTATTATGGTGAAGAAATCGGCATGAAAGACGGCAAAATCCCGCGCAAAGCCATGATGGATCCCCTGGGAATAAAATACTGGCCCTTTCATCCGGGCCGCGACCCTCAGCGCACACCCATGCAGTGGTCTGCCCAGGCCAATTCCGGCTTTAGCAATACAAAGCCATGGCTACCCATAAACGATGATTACCCTGAGGTAAATGTCGAAGCTGAACTGGCTGACAAAGAATCTCTTCTTCACTGGTATAAGAGCCTGATTGCGCTGAGAAATGAAAATGCCGTGCTGCAACTGGGAGACTGGTTTCCGATTATAAGGGGTGAAAATAAAATTTTGGCCTATGAACGATCGTATGACGGGCAAAAGGTTTTTGTGGTATTGAACTTTGGTACTACAACCCGCAAGGTGGAACTTGGCGGAAGCCGCATCTGGAAAGTGCTCCAATCAACGCATAAATCACATAATCAGGAATTTAAAGGCCTCGACTTCTGGCTCGGCCCCTTTGAAGCCACGATTCTAAAAAATATCGGGCCTCCTATGATAACATGATTCAAGCATAAGAAAGCACCTCTGTTCAAGCCGAGCCGCCGGGATAGACAACATTCCGGGGATGTTTCTGAGCCATTCTTTTAAGTACCGGCTCAAACCATTTCAGTTTGGAACACGACATAGCCCCACTCGGACACCATCTGAAACATTCACCACAATGAATACAAGGGGCGGCTCCAGCCTTGGCAACCGGTCCAGTATCTGACATGCTCAGACGCTGAACCGGACAATTGGCGATACATGTGCCGCAGCCGGTGCAAAGATCGCGGTCAAGTTCGGGGTCCGGGAAAAATAGGCGCTGAATCAATTTCTCGTTTTTAGTGAAAGCCGCTTTAAGCTGTTCCGGTATTTTGCGTGGCTTTATTTCCTTCATAATATCGGTAAGGGCATACGGTTCTTTCTGCACGGCTGTCATTACCTTTTCAGCCACTGCCTTAACAAATGGCAGGGCTTCGTCCGCGGGAAGACCCTGATTGAGCACCTTGGAGAAACTGCGTGTAAGCTGATGCTCGGCATTGATTGCCATCCCGGCTATGGGTATACGACCGGAATTTTTGATAAACCCGGCAGCCTCGTACAAGGCCACACCCGAATCGACACCGCCCCAGGTCACAAAGGGCATTGCGAGCCGGCCCCAGACGCCATTCGGTTCAGGCAGGGACCGCAGTATATTTTTGACATGATACTGCAAATGTCCGTTGTAGACCGGGGAGCCGATGCACAAGACATCATGTGCATCGACATGTTCCCGAAGATAGCTTTTCAAGGGAAGCCCATCTGAAAAAACATCGCGTTTCGACAGTTCAAGAACCTGCACATTCACGCCGTTGGATACGAATTCATCTCCCAACATGTTAGCCACTCTCAATGTGTTGCCCGATGTACTGAATACGATCATTGCTACATTCATTCTATTCTCCTGATTTTTATTATGACTTCCGTTTATATGATTTCATTACCTTACATTTCATTCTTTGTCATTCTTATCTCACCCACCGGGCATTCACGCTCACAGAATTAATGTAGTATGAAAAGAATAAACTTTGTTTTCGCCACACCATTACAATTCGATTTGGATTTTCACGAACAGGGAATTACCTGTATCAAACGTTTTATTCACGGATTTTATTTGTTTGATGAAATCGCCCATAAAACATAGTGTCTTCAGACAGGCACTTATCCGATGTAATCTGGTCGTACTTGAGGGTTAATAATACCATTCCATACATGAACCAGTATCAGGAATTCATAACATCGATTTCCTGTTGGACCCTCATGAAGCGACACTTCATCATATTGAACATTTTTAATGATCAATATATCTACCATTCTTTGACCATTAGAAGGGTTTCTTTTTGATAGGTCTGTCCACACCACAGGTATTTTTCTTTAATCTTTTCGGGAACCCGGGCAAGATCATCAAAAAGCTTAAAACCATACCTGCCATAAAAGTGGCCCAAATTTCCAAATGGAATGCAAAATGTCTGGTGGTAAGCCTTTGCATTGTTTAAAAGAAAGCCTACAATTCCGTAGGCAATTCCCCGGCCCTCATATTGGGGAAATACATAAATGCCACCCAACTCGGCTATCGAATCACTTATTCGAACCAGGCGACCGATACCCGAGCGCTTACCATCGAAGTGCGCCACTCCAATCAATTCATTGTCATAGTTTGAATGGACAAACCCTACCTCGTCATAGCGTTTATTGATCCAATCCAATTCATCCTGGGCTGCTTTTCTCACCTGAGTTTCCACCACCTACCCCGCAATCATATATCGTACGTCTTTCTCTATATTGATTATGCCGGCATACTCAAGATCAATATTTCCATTGTGTCATGCATAACATGCTTGGGTTTACAGTGTGTTATTTGTTTGCTTCTATCTAGCTATTTAAATACTTTTTTCTTGGTTAGCATATACCATAAATGCAATAAACTCTGTATTTTGGGCAAAAAAAAGGCCAGAAGATTTTAGGTTTGAGAGACTCGAATAGGAGTGGCGAGTCCCCTCTTCTGGCGAAAATAGGAGGTTCTTAGTACTTCCTTTCTTATGCCATGCATCGAACCATAATAAAATCAGAGAAAGCCTGATAACCTTGTAATCTTTTTGTCATACTATGTGTAAGTATTTGTCCTACATAATCATGCTGTTCTTCAGTATGCCTCGTAAACTGCTTGACCGATCTTACAATAAAGTTGTGCCGGATTCTGGATTCTTTACTCAAGATAAGTAAGCCCTTTCAACAAAGCCCTTATTGTAAAAACCTCTCCTGTTGAAAAGAAACTGAAGCTCTCGTGATAAAAGACCTGCCCCATTATTTTAAACAGCGCAAAGAAATTATCGCTCTATCCTATATCGGCCTGATTGAATTTAGCATCGATTTCAAATACGAAACAATTAGACATCATAACCTGTTTATTTTATAGCATAATTGATGCTGTGAACTCATTTTCAATGTTCAGGGGGCAATGATTTTTATATTAAAAAACTCGATTTAGAAAATTTTTTTACAAATATACAAAATCATCTTTAAATTATCGTTCTTGTATGATATGGAATTTTTTGCTATCTACCAGTTGCATTTTAAAGTTTGATAAAAGAATTTAGGATTCTAATTATCCAAATATTATGAAAACATTGTATAATAACACAGAAAATATGCGCAATCCGATTGCGGTAAGCCTTTATGAGACTCTGTCTAATGAACTTTCACAGCATGATGAGTGGAGAATAGATGCCCTGGATCTGAGGGGCCGCATACCTGAGATAGGCTACCAGTACGCGTCGCATATCGTACCGAAGGTAAAATCTGCCGTTAACAGCATAAACCAGCATACGAACCTTGCGGTTGGCCTTGATGTGGAAAAACCCGAAAGGGGGAAAGCCATTCTTGTATTTAAAATATCAGGCCCCCGACAAAACAAACCGCAAGAGAAGGTTGAGCTTTTATCAAAAGAAGAGACCCCTAAAATAGAATCTACTCCTGAAATTGCAATCAGTGAGGATCTCTGGAATGATTACAAAGATATCTTAGACAAGATATTTTCACTGTATCACTTAACTTTTGTTAAACTGGCTGTTGCAGATCATTGGACGGATAAGTGGAAATCATCGAATAATAATGACAAAAAAGCCCTGAACAAGATCCATGATTCAATGGTATGGAAGGACATAACCAGCCAGGTTGAGAAGCAGATCAACACCATGAATCAGGCAGAAAAAAAAGAATTGGAAGCAAAATCGATACGGTTTCTCGATGGCTGGGCGCATGACCCCAAGATTATAAAATTGATAATTTTCATGCTGTCTGCTGCAAAAAACACTTCCGTGTGATGTTATTCCGGCAAATGTAACGGTAAAGTTATTCCCCTTACTGCATGTCCCTGAGTCGGCGGTTTCTGATAATGTTTTTTAGTGCCCGGCCCAAAGATGATCGCGCAGACCGGACGAACGGACAATCCTCCTGCCGAGAGCTGTTCTGAAAACGGCTTCATCCATCAATATTTCGAGTTCATTGCGGGCTCTGGTAATGCCGGTATAGATAAGCTCCCTGGTTAAAACCGGAGAATCTCGATCCGGCAGAATTAATAATACATCATCAAATTCAGATCCCTGGCTTTTATGGACGGTCATGGCAAAGGCGGTTTCATGATCGGGCAACCTGCCCGGTGAAAGTTTCCTGAATTGTCCGTCTGCTGATGGAAAAACAGCCCGCAGATCGTTCACATCGGGATCATGTAAAATTATCCCGACATCTCCATTGAATAATCTAAGTGAATAATCATTGGTGGTAACCAGAACAGGCCTGCCGTGATATTGGCGGTCTTTTGCGCGGATCAGGCCATGCTGTAAAAGAATATCCTCGATAACGGCATTGATATTTTCTGCTCCAAACGGACCCTTCCTCAGGGCGCACAGCACTTGAAACCGGCTGAAAAGCTTGAATTGCTGCTCCATATCCGAAGCATCAATATATAATTTGTAACCATCGACAATGGCCTGATTCAGGGCATTGAACAAATCATCCGGCTGCGGCACCCTTTTCAGTCGCAATCCCGGAGAATCCACTGATTTCAGAACAGCAAGGCAGTCCGCGGCATCCCCTGCATTCACGGCCGTGCTGAGTTTTTTCAGAGGGCTGTCATCTTTGAATCGGTAATTCTTTTTCAGCTCAACGATGGAATCCTGCATGCCAGGTTCTGCCCCGCCTTGCACATCACAACCGGTCAGGTCCTTCAATACCCGCGAGATGCAGGTTGAATACCCATGACTGTATCCGGTATCACAGATATCCCCCAGGACATAACCGGCCTCGACCGATGCAAGCTGATCCTTGTCGCCCAGCAGGATCAAACGGCTGTCGTCCTTAAGCGCCTGGACCAGTTTCGACATCAACGCCAGGTCCACCATGGAAGCCTCATCCACAACAACAGCATCATAGGGCAGAGGATTATCCTGACGATAACGGAAACGGGACGATCCCGGGATATAGCCCAACAGGCGATGGATGGTAGATGCTTCAGCGGGTATCAGTTCTTTAATCCTCTCGGCGCAATCAAGTACAGGGACTAGCGACTGTAGAGTTTTCCGCAATCGTTCGGCAGCCTTGCCGGTCGGGGCACACAGCGCGATGCTAAGATTCTGGTCCTGCTCGAGCAACAGTGCCAGAATCCGGGTTACGGTCGTGGTTTTGCCGGTGCCCGGCCCCCCGGAAACAACGCTGAAACACTTCTTCAAACAAAGCGCTGCGGCATTCTTCTGCCAGTCAATAACAGCAGGTCCGGCCGATGGGAAAAGCCTCTCCAGGCCTTCTTTCAGAAGCAGCAGATCGATTGCACACTCACGGGAACCCATCAAAAGAAGCTTGCTTGCGAGCTTTGTCTCATAATTCCAGTAGCGCCACAGATATAGACGGGGCGGATCAAGAACGAGTGGTACAAATCCGGGAGGCTTACCCACGACGGGCGTCGATCTCAATTGTTCAAGCCAATCATCCAGCGCTGGACAGGCAGGATAGCTATGAATGTCGTCATCGCCGCCCAGCGCCTTACCGGCAAGGTTATCAAGCTCGAGGCAGATATGCCCGTCTCTGGTGTTTCTGCTCAAAAGGGCGGCGCTCAGCCATAGAACCGAATTTTCCTTCCCGGACATACGCTCCATGAAGTAAGCAAAATGGATATCGATCGGTTCAAAAAGATCTTGGCGTAGAGCCAGGTCTTTGTATGGTCTGCTCTTGTATTTCATCATCCTTCAATCAGGACCTTATCAAGTTCTTCAATCAGTTCAGCCGATGGCCGTGTCCGGTAGACACCGTTATCGACGCCCTTTTTGGGATCGATACCCCGCAAAAACAGGTAATATATCCCGCCGAAATGCTCCCGGTAGGAATACCCTGCAATACGCCTGGCAAGATAACGGTTAAGGGCCAGACTGTAGAGATGATACTGTAAAATGTATAAATCTCTGAGCATTACATTTTTCAGCAGACCCTGATGATAATCATCCACGCTGTCACCCAAATAATTTGACTTCCAGTCAACCAGATAATATCTGTTTTCAAAGCAGAAGATCATGTCGATGAAACCGCGTATGAATCCACGGGTCGGCTGAAATACCAGGCTGTCGATCATGGTCGGAAAATCTGGAGGAATTTCAAGGCCGAATCCGGAGAATATCCGTATCAGGTCCTGTTTCGATATCAATTTCAGCGGGAAATAAAACTCCATCTCGTGAATACGCTGCTTGGATGTCAATTTCGAGAAACTGAAATCCGCTCTTTCTGTAATCAGCGGCAGGGCCAGAACCCGGTTGACCATCTGAAGAACAGGCTCGATCCACCTGCCATCAAATTCGTAATGCGCCAGGGTGTCTGCCACACATTTTCTTCTTTCAGATTCACCGGAGGCAAAGTCGAGAGTTTCCATAATTGCGTGAAGCGCGATTCCCGGCCGGGCACCCCTGGGAAAGCTGAATATATCATCGTGTTTCTTGGCCGGTGCAGGCTGTGCCTGAGGCGTTACAAGAACAGGCGCATCATAATCAGCTACATCATGAATGACAGGTTTGCCGGAAACAAGAGCGGTATAACTGGCAACCGACCAACTGCGGTCAATATACCCGTTGAATGTTCTGGCGGCCAGACCGGTTTCGATCTTTACAGGTGGTTTGTAACGGCCCGGCAAACCATGCGGCAAATCACTTACACAGATTCCAGCCGGATTCTTACGGATAAGATCATTCAAATCGGTCAGCATGGTTTCATCATCCGGATTCATCTTTGAGAGCATTTCGATTTCAGTGTTGCCATCTGAGGCGTGATCGAAGTGAAAGAGATAGGCCGGTGCCGAAGTGGCCGCATCCTTTATTCTGCCCCAGGCCAGATAGACGCGATGCCTGGCGCGAGTCAACGCCACGTAGAGCAACCGCATGTTCTCTGCCAGCATTTCCCGCTCGGCCAGTGATTTGTGCCCAGCGATCTCATCCGATCCAAGCTCAAGCGTAGCTGCCCCACCCACGGCTTCATCGTGGAAAATGAAGTTGGATGAATCGCGCCTCCCCAGTGCGGACTTTCGCCAGGTAAAGGGGCAGAAAACAATCGGATACTCAAGGCCCTTGCTCTTGTGGATCGTAAGAATCTTGACGGCATCTTCATCACTTTCCAGCCTGAGCTGATGCTCGTCCGAACGGGGAAAATCCGGATTACTCTGCCTGGATAACCAGGTCACGCTTTGGCGTATGCCAAGTTTCTTTTCAATTGAGACATCATTGATCAGCTCCGCCAGATGCAGAATATTGGTCAATCTGCGTTCCCCGCGCGGCATCCCGAGCAGCCTTGCGCGCACATCGTTCATTGAAAGAAAGTTTCTGAACATAGTCATGAAACCGGCCTTGATCCACAGCGCATGGTAATCTCTGAAGCGCAGAAGCAACTCTTCCCAGCCAGACTCATCGCGGCTTAAATATTCTATCTTTTCGGCCGTGTAGCCCAGAATAGATGTCGCCAGGGCCGAGCGTATGTATCCCTCATGCTCCGGTTCTAAAATCGCCCTCAACACGATTTCCATTTCCAGGGCTTGGGTGCTGTCAAACACGTTCTCGTCACTATAAAGCACACAGGGCACTGTGTGGGCACACAACTCATCCCGAACTGCCCTGGCTTGAGAGTGCTCTCGGACTAACACGGCAATATCGCGTGGCATAACCGGCTGATCCCCTATGTAAATTTTCCTTTCAAGCCCTCCGTAAAGCAGATCAAGTATCTCGAGTACTACAGCGCGTACGATCTTGTCTTCAGCCCGGCTTCGGGTAAGGATATCTTGCCCTCCCAAAGGCAAAAACCAGAGGTTAAGCGGACACTTAGTATCTTCTGCAAGGACCGGCCTGTCGCCCATATCGGCAGAGCGCACCTCTTCATAGCTGATACCGTTGAAAACAAATGCCGGATAAGTACGCCTGAACAGGGTGTTGATTGCCTGCACCAGGCCATCTTCCGAACGCCAGTTCGTGCGCAGGGTATGCTTGTTGCGCTCAGCAACACGGCGTGAGGCATCCATGTAGGTAAATATATCCGCCCCCCGGAAACTGTAGATGGCCTGTTTGGGATCACCGATCAAAAACAACGGTCCATCCGCGAAAATTTTTTGAAAAATGGTGTATTGCACCGGATCGGTATCCTGAAACTCGTCGATCAGGGCAGCCCGGTATTTCTCCTTGACAGCCTGCGCCAGAATCGTTCCTTTTTCAGAGACCAGGGCATCGCGCATCTTGAGCAGAAGATCATCAAAGTGAAACACACCGGCGCGCTCTTTTTTGCGGGGAAATTCCTGCCGGGCCTGTCTGAAAAGCTCATTTTTCAAATGGAGCACATGCAGCCGCATCTTTTGCTCCAAGGCACGGGCTGCCTGTAGAAAATTCTCACAAACGTCGAAGAATTCATGCACGGGCGGCTTTGCATCCTTTGTTACGCCTTCCTGAAGCCCGGAGGTAGCGAACTTATTGAAATATTTGAAAAGGCTTACCGATGGACGCCCGGAATCGATAAAACCCTGCATCTGCTCGATCCACTGCGGAATACTTGTGCGCCGGTACTTATTTCTGTTCAGGCCATCATAATTCAAAAAGATATTTTCAATCTCGTTTTTTATAGCCTCCCATGTGGCCGCAACAACCCCGAAAGTTTCGCGGAAATTTGCGAGTTCAACAGCGTATTGAGGCATGGTTTGCTCGGGAACAAGAATCACATCCAGGCTGGCCTTTCTCAGCAGGCCGGCAAAAGCCCCGGGTGTACAGCCGTTGTTGAGAGCATAGTCAATAAATTCAGCCGAAAGCTCTTTTCCATAGAAATTGCTTCGAAAAAAATCATCAGCAAATTCCTGCAGGATATCGCTTTGATCGGTAATCAGTTCTGCATCAAAAAGGCTGCTGCTCTCAAAGGCCAGCTCCTGCAGCATACGCTGGCAAAAGCCATGAATCGTAAAAATTGCAGCCTGGTCGAAACGCTGCAGGGCATGAGTGAGCCGCTTAACAGCCTGTTTTCTGGTGTTCCCGGCAGTATTTTGAACATATTGCTTAAGGAACAGATCATCGCTTGCACCACTCAGAAAGGCATCCCGGGCAAGTTTTATCTTGTTACGGATCCGGCTTCTTAGTTCATCTGTGGCCGGGACCGTGTAGGTAACCACCAGAATCTGTTCAACCCCCAGGCCCTTCTCGATCAGCATTCTCAGGTACAAAGATGCAATGGTGTATGTTTTTCCGGTCCCTGCGCTGGCTTCGATCAAATGAATCCCATCGAGATCCACATGTGCCGGATCAAGTACCTGCATCACTTTACCTCGCGCAGAGCTTCTAACAGCGGCTCAAAGACTTTCAGGGAAACTCTCTCAAATTCATCATCGAGCGGTTCTGCATCGCCCAAACAGATCCTATAGAATGAATTATCAGCCTCACCTTTTTCAAAGGCATTTCCCATCCACTTTAAACGGGCCGACTCAAGGGCCTCCTGCCTTTCTTTATGCTTTTTCAGGACAGCTTCAGCATACTCAAAGGATGTGCGAGGGAAAAACGGCAGCCGCTGGGCAAGTCCCTGCCAATACAATTGCAGGAGTTCGGCTAGCAGGTCCCGAGCACAAGCCTGTGGTGAAAATGCAAAATCCTTTTCCTTGCCGATATAAAAACTCTGCGCAGCGCAACCATCCTGGGCATTGAGCACAAGATGTCCGATCCAGAGATCAAGAAAATCCCAGGCCTTGAGTTTCGCTGGCCGGTAGGCAACCATCCCCCCGGTTTGTGTTACGGCCAGTGTGCCTGTGAGCCTGAAATCACCGATCTCAAGATCTATCTGCCGTGATTGCATAACGCGCTCAGGCAGATAACGTTTTAGGCGCAGTGCAAACGTATCGACTGTTTTTACCAGTTCCCGGTATGCGCTGGAGCCGACTTCGCCGTATGGCACCTGTCCTGAAGCCTTCATCAAATCATAGACAATATCTTCTTCAGATCCTTCCAGCTTCATTCGGACGAGATCCTGTAGCATGGAATACTTCTCCAGACCGGCAATATCAAACGGTTCCCTCTCGATCATTATGGCAGCATCATCTGCAATCCACATCCCCAAGCGGTTTTTACAAAAATACTCGACCGGGCTTCTGAAAAAGCGCTGTAATTGATCGACATCGATCCGGCGCCACTCATCCCCCGGGTCGGGAAGTGTGGCTGTAAAAAATTCTTCATGCGCACCAGGCTCTCGTACCAGGCTGGCGGCGGCCCCGGCATTCTCCCCGGAATAGCTGAACATTTCATCAGCTGGTAAAAAATAACGGGGATTGAAGGCCTGGAGATAGTGCTTTGTCACCAGTGATTCTCTCAAATCCATGCCTTGGGGCAAAGAGAATGCCTGTTCGGCATAGTCCAGCAGAGAACTCAGCACAACCGATGGTGGAATCTGGGAATTATCCTGCATGCTCTGGCCCAGATAACTGATGTACAGTATATTGCGGGCACTAAGCAGGGCTTCCAGAAACAGGTACAGATCGTCATCACGGCGTGAACGGTCTCCTCGCCTGGGCTTGCGGGCTATGAGATCGAACCGTCTGGACATGTGCTGGCGGGGAAAGGCATCATGGTTAATCCCCAGAAGACAAACAATCTTGAAGGGAATGCTGCGCATAGGCAGCATGGCGCAGAAGGTCACTCCGCTGGAAATAAAGCCCCGGCCCTCGAGAGAAATATCCAGACGCCCCTTAAGATACGCCTTGACAACATCGAATGAAATCAGGCGTTCAAATCCGCTTTTATCCTGGATTACGGCAAGATCACGAATCGCACTGCCAAGGAGTTGTGATTGCTGCTGGGAAACTTCGTCCGGATCGAAAAATCTTTCGATAATCTCATGTAACGTGTCAGCCCAGTGCTCTAGGGTCCGTTTCTCTGCAAACACTCTCACATACGCAAAAAGCTGGGTGACAAATTCGATAAAATTGCCCAGCAGGACCGTTTCGGCACCTTCCATGTCATCGAACGGCAGGATGCCTGCATACAGATTCCGGCCATCGCCGGGCAGGGCATACCCCAGCAGAAGTCTGGACAGACCAATCTCCCACGAATTCTCATCGAAGCCCGGCAGGCCCAGTTTCTGCCTGCTTCCTGCATCAATGCCCCAGCGAATGCGCGTATCCTCGACCCAAGAGTGGATACGGCTCAACTCCTCCGGTGCAATATTGAAGCGTGAACGGATAGAGGCTGACTCCAGCACATCGAGGACTGCCGGGGCCTTCAAACGGCCATCTGACAGATCGAGAATTTTCAATAAACTGCGGGCAAGTTCGTTTTCCTGCCGGAATAAACGGTCGGCAATACTGTAGGGTATTGAGACCGTATCTTTGCTCGAAACACCGAAAATGGCCTGGATAAATGGGCCATAGGCATCGATATCCGGGGCCATTACAACGATATCTTCCGGCCGGAGACTGCTGTCGGCCTCGAACATGGCCAACAGATTGTCGTAGAGTACTTCGAGTTCGCGCATGGGGCTGTGACAGGAATGGATCTGAATCGATCGGTCTTCAGGATCTACCAGCCGTTTTTCGATGGATGAAACCGGATTGAGGTTCAGGATATCGTTCTGCACTGCGGCCAGGATAGTGTTCTCCTCAACCTCCTGAAAAATATCATATTCCTCACTCTCAAAATCCTGAATCAGATCGAAAAAATGGCGGCCGTGAAGGCCCATGGAGGCCAAGAGCGGATTGCCTTCTTCAAGGTGCAGTTGAGACTCATCCAAAGTTTCCGCTACGAGGGTCACCCGCGCTATTTCAGATTCGGCGCGAATATCTCCCCAGTACTCCCGGCAGGGATTCATCAGGAATAAATTAACATCTGTAAAATCGGAGACGGCATGCAGAATTTCCAAGTGAAAGCGCGGCAGGTAGGAAATGCCGAAAACACTTATACGCTGTGGAAGAACTTTTTTGTGAGTAACACATACCTGTTTGAGTAATTCAGCCTTCAGCCTGGCCCGATGCATCCCCGCTGTATCGACTGTTAAACCCGTCCACAGTTCTTTCTGCCAGTGTTCGAAGGGTTCCATCTCTCCACCTAAATAACACCGGCCCTCTTCCCAAGCATGGATCATATCAGGCCTGAAAATAGTGTACTGATCAAATAGATCGGCCAGATTCCGGCAGAGCTGGTACTGTTTGATCCCGGAATCATCGACTGCCAGGTAATTCTTCAGTTCGCCGAATTCCTCTTGATCAAGGTAGCCGGGCAAAATTTCCATCAGCTTCCAGGCCAGAATTCCCGGTTCAAAGGGTGACTTTTCAGGCACATCCGGTAAAACAAAAGAGAATATGTCGTTGATGAATGTATTTGGAAACTTGAACGAGCAGTTGGCGCAGATACCATGCTGTTCGGCCAGTCGCATGGAGAGCCAGCGCTCCATGCCCTTGCTCTGAACAACAATTATCTCCGTATCCAGGGGAGAAGAAAGCGGCTTTTCAAGCACATCCGCCAGCTTCCGGGCGAGCGCCTCAAGTCGATTGCCTGTATATATCCTCAAACCTCTCCCCTGTCACCACAGTAAATGTAACTACTCTATACCACAGTTTATAAACAATGAAGAAACCCGTTTAAGAAATTTCCACCTGGGCACTTTACAACTCACGGCAAAGTGCTTAATATCTCAGCTTTAGGTGTAATCAAATACAAAAGGAAATCAGCATGCGGGTTCTGATACTATATTTTTCAAAGAGCGGAAACACGAAAAAAATGTCCGAGGCTATTGCGGTCGGTGTCGTAAAAAAAATCAAAGAACAACCCTGGTCCTGAAAGGAATTCGATATCATGGCATCCAAAAAACAGATCTATCTCGATCATGCAGCAACCACGCCGGTACATGGGGATGTGCTCGGGGCCATGCTGCCCTATTTCGGATATCACTACGGCAATGCGAGCGGCTTCTACAGCCTGGGCCAGCGGTCGAAAACCGCCATAGAAGATGCCAGAAAACATGTGGCTGACCTTATCGGCGCAGAACCTCGTGAAATCATCTTCACCAGCGGCGGCACCGAGGCCGACAACCTGGCAATCCAGGGCAGCATTTTCGCCAATGTGCATAAGGGCAGACATATCATTACTTCTGCCATCGAGCATCATGCCGTGCTGAATGTCTGCACCTTCCTCGAACAGCGCGGTTTCAGGGTCAGCTATCTGCCGGTTGATCAATACGGGGCAGTGCGGGCGGCGGAAGTGAAAAAAGCCATTACCAACGACACTATAATGATCACTATCATGCATTCCAATAACGAGGTCGGAACGCTGCAGCCTATTGCCGAAATCGGAGCCATTGCAAAAGAACATGGCATTATTTTCCACAGCGACGCAGTGCAAAGCGTGGGTAAAATCGGGGTGGATGTCAACGATCTTAATGTCGATTTTATGAGCATATCGGCCCATAAAATTTATGGCCCCAAGGGCATCGGAGCCTTATATGTTAGGCAGGGTAATCATATTGCACCTCTCATGCATGGAGGCGACCACGAAATGAAGATGCGGCCGGGTACTGAAAACGTGCCGGCCATCGTGGGATTCGGTAAGGCCTGTGAAATCGCCGCCGAAACACTTGAAGCAAACCTGTCGCAGGTTAAGGAACTGCGCGAACAACTGGAGAAAGCAATCAGCGAAAAACTTCCATCTGCCAGGATAAACGCTCATCCCAAAAAACAGCTGCCGCATATCCTGAGTGTTTCATTCGAATCTCTGGAAAGCCTCTCGATCATTGCCAATCTGGACATTCAGGGCATCTGTGCCTCGGGCGGAGCGGCCTGCACAACCGGGATCATTGAGCCTTCGCACGTATTGAGCGCCATGCAGATCCCGCCGGAAATGGCCTACGGCACGGTGCGCTTCAGCCTGGGCTGGGAGAACAACCCTAGGGAAATTGAAATGACAGCCACTGCTCTTGCAATAGCAATTAAAAGGTTGCAGAGCTTTTACCAATCCAACCCGGAGGAAATTTGTGTCATCACCTTTCCCAAAATCGAGCAGGCCAGAGCCGCCCAAAAAGTTTCATTAAAATCCGATGTCCTGTTCAGCCTGATCGCCACACCCCAGCATATCTTGCTCAAAGGCGACGCCCATGTGGCCCTGGCACATCTTGATGAAGATCATGAACGGATCATGACACTCTTAGGAGAAACCGGCATCGAGATTACCGGCACTCACCGCATCCGCGGCGTAAGCAGGGCACAGCGCGGCAAGGTCATGAAAGACAAAGAAAAACAGTTCTGGGACAGGGTATCCAAAATTAAAAAGATATAGATTTTTTTCAAGGCAGTCATTGATCAGGCGGCCCCATTTTATTAATCATTTGGACTTCGCCCAGGTCTTTTGATGCCGAGTTTTTTCATTCGAAATTCCAAAGTGGATGGGTTAATGTCAAGCAATCGGGCGGCACCTTTGGAACCACGAACTTTCCAGCCGGTTTTCTCAAGTGCCCATTGAATATGATTCCTTTCGTTTTCTTTGAGCGTTGTCCCGCTGCCTGCCTGATAATTTGGTCCATGGCATATACCAAGTTCGGGTATTTTTAATTGCGATCCGTTGCTGATAATAACAGCTCGCTGGATTATATTTTCCAATTCACGAACATTCCCGGGCCAATCGTATTGCATCATTCTATCCAGATCCATTTGCCCTACAGCATAGATATTCTTTTTCAATTTTAAAGTATATTTCTTTATGAAGTACTGAACCAACAGAGGTATGTCTTCATTTCTCTCACGCAGCGGAGGTACATAGATAGGGAATACGTTCAATCTATAAAAAAGATCTTCTCGAAACTGACCCGCCTTTACAGCTTGTTCTAAATCACGATTCGTAGCTGTCACCAAACGAAAATCCGAACTGATTGTATCGCTTCCTCCTACCCGCTCGAATGCTTTACTTTGTAATACCTTTAAAAGACGAACCTGGATCTCAAGCGGCAGATCTCCAACTTCATCCAAAAAAAGTGTTCCACCGTCAGCTAATTCAAATCTCCCTATTCTGCGCTGTATGGCGCCGGTAAAAGACCCTTTTTCATGGCCGAACATTTCGCTCGGAATAAGATTTTCCGGCAATGCACTGCAATGGACATCGACAAAAAGCTTGTTTTTCCTCCGGCTGTGGCGGTGAGCTGCTCTGGCAACCAATTCTTTTCCAACCCCGGTCTCGCCGATAATCAATACATTTGTATCAGTATCTGCCACCTCAGCCACCTGTAAAAGAACATGCCTTATCGCCTGGCTCTCTCCGATAATTCCATCCAATTGAAAATCTTTAAAATCATCTCTTTTGTTGCCGACTTCTTCATTCTTCGATTGATGAGATAATCGCTGAATATATTCCTGGGCCTTTTTATTCTCTAATATGAGGGCAGCCAAAGCAGCAAAATGTGTCATCAAATCGATATTTTTTTCTTGGAATACCTCTGGCAAAAATCGATTATCATGATACATGGCGCCAATGACTTTTTCTTTCGAGAAGATCGGAACACAAATGCATGATCGAATTATTTCATAGCTGTTTTCTTCTGCCTCTTTTGATAGTTTCGACTCTGTAATAACCGTTTTTCCACTGGCAACAACATCTTCAACAATCTTCGTGATAAATTTGAAATCAGGATGAGATATGCATTGAGGCTTAAAATTATGGGATACGCTCAGGCAAAAATTATTTGAGGAAGATTTGTCATCATAGACAAACATTGCTCCGCGCTCAACTCTTTTAAACCGACTCACTGCGACCAAAATTTTCTGCAGCATTTCATCTGTATCTTTCAAGGCAACAATTTCCCGGCTTACGCAAACAATCTCACTCAACATTGTTTCTCGTTCAGTTTGGTTATCGATCAACGGCCGTAAGTCTTCCGGGATCAAATCATCTTCTATTGAACCAAGAATATCAGCAGCGTTCCTCACTGCCTTGTTGGCCTTATTCTCATTTCCAGCCACGAGATACTGCCGGGCAAGTCCCAACATGGATCGAGCCAATTCATTGATATGCCCGCTCTGTTTAAGCCATTTTATCGAAGCTTGCAGTGATTTTATTATTACACTTTGTTGTAAGCCTTTTTGCTGCTGAAGATTTGCCTGAAATCTATAAGCGACTCCTTTCATAAAAATATTGTCATCTTGAAGGGCATGTTTGATTTCCTTCTCCAATGAAAGGGAGTCAATCGCGGAAAATATTTTCTGCTCCATAGCCCAGCATAACTCGAGAAGATATGGAAACGGCCTTACATCGAGATGAATTTCATTAATGTGGTGAAGGAACTCGCGCAGAATTGTATTTGACCTCTTAACATTTCCCTTTAAGAAATAGGCATATGACAGTCCCAACTTAGCGGTGGCCCAAGCCACTTCGTTGGTGTGCTTATGCGTGTCTTGCAAAGTAATTTTAAAATATTTCAGGGCATCTTCAAAAATATGATTATCCAACATGATTAAGCCCATGGTTGCTCCGGCCTCGGCCGCTCGATAAAAGTCTTTGTCTTTCAGACTGCACTGCCTGATTTGATCTAATATGCCAAGACCTCTTGTTACCTGTCCGATCTGGGCATAACAGTGGCCGATCATTCCGGCTGCCAAATAAGGCAGAAATTCATAGGGTTCCTTATCTTGATTTTTGAAGCATTCCTCATACAACTCAACAGCCTCACGGAAACGACCCTGCCAGTATAAAAAAAAGATTTTATAGATTACTACAGAACGCAGAATCTTCGGATCATTTAACTCTTTGGCCTTTGTCCAGCCTTCTTCAAAATGTCGCAATGCAGAGCCGTAATGTGAGCGTAGCCACTCATTCTTGGCAAGGTGGAATCTCAAAGGGACTTCAAAGGGCAGATTATTGCTTTTCTTTGAACGCTCAATTGCTTTTTTCAAAATTGAAAGAACTTCAATAGTATTATGGCTGGCAGGGGATATTTTCGAGTATTTAATGGCCGCCTTTATCAGAAGCCTGTCGGCTTCTTCACTGAAGAGATTCCCTAGGTCCTGAAGGCTCTTTGAATAGCATTGCAGAGCCTTTTCTCTCTGATAGGAACTCCAGTAATGATCTCCCGCCTTAATAAGCCATCGGCATCCTTTTTCCTCGTTTGAGATGTGTAGAAGATGTGGTGCTAATATTCTTGGCTTCCGATCATCATCCGGAAGGTCTTTGAGAAGAATTTCAACAATTCTGCCATGGATCTGTTTCATTTGACTTTCAGTAAAAAAATCATGCGCTACCTGTAGCTTTGCATGTTTAACAAATCTATATTTCCCCAACTCGATGCTTTCCAGCCAGCCTTCCTGAATTCCCTTTTCCAATTCTGAAATAATCCGAGACATCTTCTGATTCAATAATTCCTGAATCCAGTCAATGGAAAATTCCTCATCAAAAAAAATGCTCATCGCGATTAGGGGAAAGGGTTTTTCGCAATCACCCTTTCCTCCGATCTCCTGAAAACCTTCCTGTGTGGTTTTGCTAGGTGGTATGCGCATGTTTATTCTCCCCGGTTGGCAAGGTTATTTTCTACACTTTTTTATTGCACATTATAATACAAGCAAACATCATGAGGCATTTCCACAAAGATGATTCTTCCTCCTGATTAAAATCTTTATACCAAAGGCAAGGTTTATACTTGTTCAGCAATATATGTCATTAATTTTTGTACTGCCTGTTAAAACCGAACCATGCATAATCCTTGTTCTATCTTAACGTGCTACAGTATAATCCAAAATCAACAGTTGTCAATATATTGAGATTAATAGATATTTATTATATACTTTCAATAACATAGAACCCCTTAGTTTTCGCATAGACATATACATTCTCATAGAAAATATTGCCATTTAGCATATTCCACAACATTTCACACAACAAGCACAACATATTAGGTATACATGTATTGCGCCGAAATCAATAATCACGCAACATCAGAAATATAATCCATTTTTAAAATCTCCATCAATGGCACAACTATAGCAAGGATAGACAACATAACTATTCTGTCTTGTGTGTTGGATTTGATTGTTTGTCATACGGAGGAAATTCAAAATTTTTTTGCAAAGGTGGCCTTCACCTCTGACGGACGGAGTCTTGGATAATCAAGGAAAAGCTTAGGCCTGAATTGTTGGAAGCATTCCATCTCGGAACATTCAAACCGATCAGTCTAAAAAAAAAGCAATCAAAGTGAATTATCACATCGAGATAATTAAAAATATTTAACAAAGGGAGGAAATCATGGAATTATCAGATTACATTTGGGAGTATCGTGATCCGTATAAGTGGATGGAAAAATCAAGAAAAGGCTTCCCTCCTCTTATTATTTCCTGTGCGATCACCGGAGGGGTACATGGTAAAGAGTATAACGAAAATCTTCCGGAAACCCCGGAAGAACAGGCAGAGCAAACGCTTGAAGTCTATAAGGCGGGTGCCAGCATTGTGCATGTCCATGCCAGAAATCCTGAAACATGGTGGTTAACTTCAAGCAACCATGAAGATTACCTGAAAATCAACCGCCTGATTCGTGATAAATGTCCCGATATCATTATAAATAACACCACCGGGGGTGGGCCTGAACTAACTACTGAGCAGAGAATGGCCAGCATATATGCCAATCCTGAAATGTGTTCACTCAATCTCGGTCCTTTTGTGTTGAAGGTGCCCATGAGGGAGAGAAAAGAACCTCTGCCTCATCCCAGACCGGGAATGGTCTTTGACCGCTGCCTGCCCGCCAGCTATGCAGACATTTCCCTGTATGCAAAGACAATGAAAGAGAAAGGCATCAAACCTGAAATGGAGCTGTATCATCCCGGCATGTACTGGGTAGTTCAAGATCTTATTATGCAAGGGCTCATAGAACCGCCGTACGATATACAGTTTGTTATGGGATTCCAGACAGGCTTTTTCCCCACCCCTGCGAATCTTCTCTCCCTTATAAATGAGCTGCCGGAACAGTCGAGTTTTTGTGTTATCGGCGTCGGACCTTTCCAATTGCCGCTGAATACAATGTCGATCCTGTTGGGAGGTCATGTACGGGTCGGTATGGAGGACAATGTCTATTATTCACGCGGGCGTAAATTGAAAAATAATGCTGAAGTAGTTGCCCGGATTGTAAGAATAGCCAAAGAATTGAACAGGGAAATCGCCACACCCCAGCAGGCAAGAGAGATGCTCGGACTTTCGCAAACACCATCACAGTATTAATAATCAAATTAATATCCCGCCATTGTGATGTGTTAACTGTATACAAAGAATTTGAGGTAAACCACTCAACTTCAAAATAACCATCAATAAAAAATTTAAGGAGGTAGTGTTATGCGCAGAGTCGGTATTACGCAGATGGCGCAGAGTTCGGGTGTAGAATCAAAAGAAAACCTGATGGACTTTACGTACAAGGTTAATAAAGAGGTCCTTGATAAGGCCGGCTTGCAAAGAGATGAGGTGGACTGTGTCATCATTGCGTCGTCGGATATCTTCCACAGTGGATTATCTTGCTCAAATTCCTATGATTGGGATGGAGCCGGAGCTTTCATGATCGAGGGAACCAGAGCGGAAGATTCCATGTTTTCGTTCATATACGGTTGTATGCGAGTCATGTCAGGGCACTACGATACTGTTCTGGTTACTTCAATTGTCAAAGGTTCTGAAAACGCTGAAAATGATGCTTTGACAAGCTTCTTCGCCGATCCTTTTTATTCCCGGCCGCTGGGCATGAATGAAACCTCTGCTGCAGCCCTGCAGATGAGAGAATACATGGAACGATACAAAATCACTGAGGAGCAGTGCGCCAAAGTTGTGGTTAAAAACCTGGGAAATGCCGTCTTCAATCCCTATGCCCATATTAAGAAAAATATCGGTGTTGAAGATGTGCTGAAATCCGAAGTTGTATGTGATCCCATCAAGTCCCTGGAATGTGCTCCAAAGTCAGATGGGGTCGTATCAGTTATCCTGGCTTCAGAAGACAAGGCCAGAAATTTATGTGAAAAACCAGTATGGGTAAAGGGATTCGGCAGTTCAATGGATCACTTTAACCTAGGTGACCGTGATCTGTTAAACGGACAACTACCCACGGCTGCTTCCAAAGCTTACAAAATGGCCGGGATTCGAGATCCAAGGAAAAAAATCGATATGGCTGAGATATGTGAACCGTATGCCTTTCAGGAACTTCTGTGGAGTGAAAAACTTGGATTCTGTGGCGAAGGAGAAGGCGGCAAACTGATTGATAGTGGTGAAACACAGATAAAAGGCGCTTTTCCTATCAATCCTTCAGGCGGAGTACTGGCAATGAACCCGTATGTCTCAAGAGGTATGTATCGAATTGTAGAATGCGCCCTGCAAATCAGAGGAAAAGCCGGCGAACACCAATTGGGTAAAAAGGTGAAGTCCGCATTGGCCCACGGAACTCACGGATTCGCAGGACAATCTCATTCAGTTGTAATTTTGGAAGGTTAGGAGGTGTTATTATGGGTAGAGCAGTAGCTATTATTGGAACAGGCCAGACAAAACATGGCCGTAGAAATGACGTCAGCTATCCCGAGCTTGTCAGAGAGGCTGTTGTGGCAGCACTGGAAGATGCTGGAATCACTTTTAATGATATCGAAGGAGTGGTTCACGGAACCATGCCCTCCATGATGGAAGGCGTTTCCGATACGCATCTGTACTTCGCCGATGCCATGGGGGCAGTCGGCAAACCCGTTTTGAAAACAGAGACTTGTGGAAGTACCGGCCAGTCAATCGCCCATTGTGGCTTTTACTGGGTCGCTTCGGGGGCGGCTGATATTGTCATTGTTATAGGATCTGAAAAAATGTTCGAAGGTGATGGGCAGGCTACAATGACCACCGTGGCGGACCCATGGTTCACCCAGCAGTTTTCGGCCGGTGCTCCGATGGTCTTCACCATGCAGTCAATGGAATGGATTTATCGGTTCAAGATCCCGGAAGATACAGCCAGAGAGGCAGCGGCGGTTATTTCGGTAAGCAATCATGACAACGCCCTGAATAATCCCTATGCACACATACATCAAAAGGTGTCCATGGAAGATGTCAAAAATGCGATGATTATCACCTATCCAGTTCGGCTGCTGGATGTATGTCCGTCATCGGATGGGGCATGTGCGGTAGTGTACGCTTCTGAAGAAAAGGCAAAAAAAATCTGTAAAAAACCCGCCTGGATTAAAGGTTTGAGTTTCAGGGGCGAAGAATTTTTCTATGGTGAAAGCAATAAATCAATATGGCCCAGCGCCACAGAAGCAGCCAAAGAAGCCTATGCTCAGGCAGGGATTCATGATCCCTTAAAGGATCTGGATGTAGCTGAAGTATACAATCCTTTCACCTACCAGGAGATGATTTTCTATGAGTGCTTTGGTTTCTGTCCTCGCGGAAAGGCCCCTGATTATGTCTTGAAAGGCACTTTTTTGATGGACGGTCAACTTCCGTGTGACCCTTCAGGGGGAACATTGTGCACCAACCCGATCGGTGCTACCGGGCTTATCAGATTGGCTGAAGCAGCCAGGCAGGTTACCGGCAAAGCCGGAGAAATGCAGGTTGACGGGGCAAAACTTGCTCTGTCCCATGCTATGGGGGGCATAGACCAATTTAATGGAATAACCATTGTAGGTTCAGAGCTGTAATATATCCGGAAAAAAGCAATTATATGCTCTGAATATAAATGAGAAATTAACGGAGGATTGACACATGGAACAACAAAAGCCGAAAGAAAAACCAAGAGAAGTCAAAACAGTAGCATCTGTACCATATGAACTTGCAATAGGGCCGACATGGAGTAAATTTTTCGATTATCTCGAAGAAGAGAAAATCATGGGGAAGAAATGTAAAAAATGTAACCGGATCATGGTTCCACCAAGGGCTTTCTGTCCCAGATGCTTTGAAGAGACAGATGAATGGGTGGAGGTAAGTCAGGAAGGTATTATTGAAACCTGGTCATATGCAACTTTAAAGTTTTATGGCCAGATCCCTGATCCTCCATTCATATCCGGGCAGTTTCGTTTGGATGGCGCTGATACCGGATTCTTTCACCGAATCGCCGGTTTTGACCTGTCAAATTTTGATGAAGTGAATAAAATCGTCAAGCTTGGCGGCAGAGTCAAAGCAGTTTGGCGCAAAGAGAAAATGGGTGATATCATGGACTTGGACTACTTTATTCCAATAGAATTACTGTGAATCTAAGATATCATTGCAAGTGAAACCAATCTTACAAGGAGAAGTAGATTATGGCAAAAGAATACAGAACAACTAAAAATGATGTGACTTTGCCTTACAGGTGGGCACTCGGCAAGGCATGGACGATATTTTTTGATGGTTTGAAAGAGGAAAAAATCCTGGGAACCAAATGCAATAAATGCGGCAAGGTGTTTGTGCCGGGCACTCAATTTTGCCCTGTGTGCCTGAATGATATGAAAGAATGGGTCGAAGTCGGACAGAAAGGAACGATTACTTCGTGGAGTCTTGTTTGTAACACCTTCCATGGCCAGGTTAAAGAACCACCCTACATTCAGGCGCTGATCCGTCTGGACGGGAGCGACAATGATTTTATTCATTTTATCGATGGAGTCGACCTTTCGGATATAAAAAAGGTGCGCAATAAGCTCCGGATTGGTAAAAAAGTCAAAGCTGTCTGGAGTAAAAACAAGAATGCCGATATTAATGACATTGCTTACTTTACCCTTACCAAATAATTTCTTCGGGACATCCATCAAAGGGATGTCCCATTATAACAAATAATTATATACCCTTATTTTTTACATTGCCTAAAATAGACCTGATAACTTAGACCGGCAATCGCGCTGATGTTCCTTTGTGCATCCGGAAAACAAAAATCACATTTAACTTTGTTTTCTCTTACTGATGCATTTCAAATTGCCATCCCGGCTCTAATCAAATGAAGGAGTAATTTATGGCTGAGAATACTATTCTAACGGATACAACTGACAGCATATGCACTCTGACACTTAACCGCCCTCGCGTCATGAATGCTGTCAGCCTGGAAATGATCGAGGAAGCTCTTGATACCGTCAGCATGGTTGCCGCCAATTCAGATATAAAAGTGGTAATCATCGATGGCGCAGGAGAAAACTTCTGTACAGGTGCCGACATATCGCTCTTCAAAGCCGGCGGTACGTCTCCTGAATGGTTAGTGGCAATGAAACAACTGGGAGGGGTGATTAATAAACTGAGGGAAATGCCTCAGCCGATCATAACCAAGGTACGTGGCATGGCGGTAGGCGGAGGAGCAAATTTGGCATTGGCCGGTGATTTTGCAATAGCCTCAGAAAATGCTTGTCTATGCGAAATATTTGTTAATATAGGCCTGGTGCTTGATTGCGGCGGTATCTATTTTCTGCCGAGACTGGTCGGCATGGCCAAGGCCAAAGAACTGGCTCTCCTGGGTAATATGGTTGACGGTAAAACCGCCGATTCAATCGGCCTGATCTATAAATGCGTTGCGGATGAAAATTTGGACCAGGAGGTCGAAAATCTAGCCCGTACCCTTCTAAGTAAATGCCCTGAATCAATAACCCTGATTAAAGAAGGACTGAACAGCAGTTTTGATATGACACTGAAAGATGCCCTCGCCTGGGAAGCAGCCCACCAGGCCGTCATGGGTCAGGGAGAGTTTGTTAAAAATATCGCGGAACAATTCTTTGCAACACGTGGCAAATCCATATCGTAACAAGCCCCGCTAGCAGAGATGACAAAGAAGAATATAAGAGGGGGTGTAAAAATGGGATCAGACACAAAAGAAAACAATATTCTGAGGCGGTTCGCGCTGGGCGACACCTTCAAGAGAAACGCGAAAAGACTTAAAGATAAGACCGCGTTGATTTTCCCTGCACCCGGGGGAGAGTTGATTCAATACACCTGGGATGAATTTGATAGGGCTATTAACCGGGTTGCAAATGGTTTCCTGTCCATCGGTATCGGAAAAGGTGACAAGGTTTCCATCTATTCACTCAATTGTCCCCAATTCCTTTTTTTGATCTACGGCTTGGCAAAGATCGGAGCGAGCGTCACGCCGGTAAACGTAACTTTTACAAATGAGGACGTGAAATTCGTTGTTACGAACTCCGAGGCAAAAATGCTTTTTGTCGAGGATACCCTGATCGGGCGTATCGAGAATGTTTTATCCGAGTTGCAGGGCGTTCGGTATGGCTATATCGGTGTTACCGGCGCGACGGAAAAGCCCGAGGGATGGGTGGATTTTACTGAGATGCTCGATAAATATTCCGATGAAGAGCCGAAAGTTGAAATATTTGTCGATGATATTGCGACAGTGACCTACACGAGCGGAACAGAGGCCCTTCCCAAGGGAGTCATACTTACCCATGGAAATTACTATGCGGCCGCTTCCGCATTACAGTCAAGAAATTATCTCGACGTAAGAGAAGACGACATCGGGCTTCAGGCCCTGCCCCTGTTTTATACGGGAGGTATTGCAGTAGCAACATTTTCTCTAATGTTGGGGGGAACGCTGGTGCTTCTCTATATGCCCGATGCAAACACTATAGCTGATTTGATAAGCACATATAAAACAACATATACGGTGCTTCCACCGACACTTTACAATAGATTGCTGCAGGTGCCGAAAATAGAAGACATCGCGAAGCCCTTGAGAAAGTGTGTGTCCTTTGGCGCCACCATTCCTGAACAGATGATAACTGACTGGATCAGGGTGGCTCCCCATATAGAATGGGTGTCACTTTATGCCTCGAGTGAACTCTCTGCATTGGGAACGGCAGGTAGTTTCAAAGTTATAGATGAGATACCCGAAGGTGATATGAACTGGATTGGAAAACCAGCGCCCGCCCTGGAAGTAAGAATTGTGGACATGGATAACAATGAAGTGCCCACAGGGGAAAAAGGCGAAATGATATTCAGAGGACCGGGGGTGATGAAGGGCTATTACAAGAACGAAGAAAAAAACAAAGAGATATTTGCCGGCGGATGGTTTCATTCCGGAGATGTGGGGAGGATGAATAAAGACGGAGAGGTATTTTTTGTGGATCGAATAAAAGACATGGTCAAGAGTGGCGGCGAGAATATCCCTTCGGCAGGAATAGAGTTTATTGTTAGCACCTATCCAAAAGTTGCAGAATGTGCCGCTTTTGGCGTACCTCACCCGGACTGGATGGAAGCATTGACCGTGGCGATAATTCCTAAAGAGGGGGAGACGATTGAAGAAACTGAGATTATAGAATTCTGCAAGGCAAAATTGCCTAGGTTTAAGGTGCCGAAATATGTGCTTGTTGTTGATGACTTTCCGAGAAATCCCACTGGAAAGATTCTAAAGAAAGAATTGAGAAATATATACAAAGATATTGTATCGAAGAAAAAATAAGAGCTTGCAAAATATTGATTTTTACAAGGAATACGACAGGCATTGCGGAAAGATTAATAACAATTGAGGGGAATCCCTCAACATAATGTAACAAGATCGTTTCGCCAGTGATTGAGGAGGATACGCAAGATGAATTTTGAATTCACTGAAGAACAAATGGCTTTTCGGCAGGAAGTAGAGGATTTCACCAAACAGGAGTTGCCACCGGACTGGGATGAGAAAGCACTGTACTGGCCTGCCGGATACGGGACTATCCCCTTTCTCGAGGAGGAATTCAAGGATTTCTATGATCAATTGCTGCTGAAACTGGGCCGGAGAGGTTGGCTCTCTCTGGGATGGCCGAAGGAACACGGCGGGCAGAATTCAATGATCAAACATGCCATAGCTGATGATGTCATGAGCTACTACAGAGTACCCGGCGGTGATGTATCAACAGCCATCTGCGGCCCGACCATCGCGATTGCGGCCAGTAAAGAAATGAAACAGCACTGGTTGCCGAAGATTGCAGCCGGCGAACTGCGCATGTGGCTGGGATACAGCGAGCCCAATTCCGGCTCAGACCTGGCCTCCCTCAAGACCCGGGCTGATGAGGATGGAAATTTCTACATAATCAATGGACAAAAAATTTGGAGCAGTGGTGCTCATATTGCAGATTACGGGTGGGTTCTTGTTAAAACCGACCTGAATGCCCCCAAGCATGCCGGGGCGACATTATTTCTCATCGATAACAAATCACCCGGAGTAACTATCCGCCCGCTTGAAAATATCTGCGGCATTAATTCATTTAACGAAGTATTTTTCGACGAGGTACGTGTTCCTAAATGCAATGTGGTAGGTGAAATCAATCACGGCTTTTATTATGTAATGATTGCACTGCTGTATGAACGGCTGTTTGTAGGAATCGGAACGTTCAGAAAAGTCCTGGAAGAACTGATCGAATACGTCAAAAATACCCGGCATGATGGTCAAGTGCTGGCTAAAAACCCTCTGATACGCAACAAACTGGCTGAAATGGCAATTGAAATCGAGGTGCTTTATGAATTCTACTGGCGCACCGCCTGGACAATGGATCAAGGCCTGGTGCCCGAGCTCGAATCTTCAGTGTTGAAACTATTTGGAACCGAGCTTGGACGAACCCTGTCCGGCACGGCAATGGAGATTCTCGGCCTGTACGGAAATCTGGCCCGAGGATCCAAATGGGCGCCATTGATGGGTAGAGTCAGCCTCGGATATATGGATTCGGTTTCAGGCCCGATAGGAGCCGGAACCTCCGAGGTACAACGTGGGATAATAGCCACAAGAGGACTAGGACTGCCGCGGAAATAGTTTACAAAAGAGACATAAATAATCAGTCTGGAGGTGGTACAATGGATTATTCTCTAAGTGAAGAGCAGAACATACTAAAAAAATCAGCTCATGATTTCCTGGCGAAGGAATGCCCCAAGGATTTAGTCAGGAAATTAGAAGAGAGCCATAAGGGTTATTCCCCTGAATTGTGGCAGAAAATGGCCGAACTGGGATGGATGGGTCTGGCCATTCCCGAAGAATATGGGGGGAGCGGAGGCTCATTTTTGGATTTGATAATTTTATTTGAGGAGATTGGATATAATATTGTTCCCGGCCCATTTCTTTCCACCGTTGTGCTTGGATGCATGCCGATTGCAGCCGCAGGAAGCGAAACACAGAAGAAAGAGCTTTTACCCGGGATCGCCAGTGGGGAATTAATCATTACCATGGCTCTGACCGAGCCTGAGGCCTTCTATAGCGCATCCTCAATTAAAGTTGAAGCGAATGTTGATAAAAATGAATACGTAATCAATGGCACAAAACTTTTTGTCCCTGATGCGAACAATGCCGATTATTTACTTTGTGTAGCACGAACCGGCAACGGAGAGGATCCTGAAAAAGGGCTTACCATCTTCATTGTTGATGCCGGGGATCCCGGAATCCAACTGACACATCTCAAAACTCTCAATGGTGACAATCAATCTGAAGTTGAATTCAGAAATGTTCGAGTGAAAAACACCGATATCCTGGGTGGCCTAGACTCAGGTTGGCCAATTGTACAGGACACACTGCAAAAAGCATCGGTTGCGTTATGCGCCCAAATGATCGGTGGGGCTCAGGCTGTCATGGATATGAGTCTGGAATATGCAAAACAACGCACACAGTTTAACCATCCTATTGGTAGTTTTCAGGCAATACAGCACCATTTTGCCAATATGTGGGCGGATATCAATGGTTCAAAGTATCTTTTGTATAGGGCGGCCTGGAAAATCAGTGAAGATATTCCAGCCGGCATGGAAGTTGCTATGGCCAAATCCCGGATCGGGGCTGCCTACAGGCGGGTCACCATTCTAGGACATCAGATTTTTGGAGGTATTGGTTTCACCAAGGAACATGATTTGCATCTGTATCATAAACGATCAATTAGCGCGGACTCAACCCTGGGTAATTCATATTACCATAATCAAATCGTTGCAGACGAACTAGGTCTCTAGGGTGATGGAAATTTAAAATAAAACAAGTAAACAGCCTTTAGCATTTTGATCAAAAAAAAACCAATCAAGGAGTATTAACTATGGCAGAAAATCTTGTAACCTATACAGTCGAAGACTCGGTAGCAGTGGTAACGATCGCTCATCCTCCGGTAAATTCCCTCAACGTAGATGTAACAAACGGGTTGTCAGCCGTTTTCAATGAACTGGAGGAAAACAAAAAAGTCGGCGCCGTGGTAATAACCGGCGGCGGAGAAAAGGCCTTTGTTGCAGGTGCAGACATACGGATGTTTAAAGACCTGATCGGAAAAAGAGAGCAGATACTGGCAGGCGCTCTAGCCATGCAGCAATGTTTTACCAATATTGAAAACTCCGGCAAACTAATCATTGCGGCCATTAACGGCCTGGCGTTGGGAGGCGGATGCGAACTGGCTGTGGCCTGCGATATCCGCATTGCAGCCGAAAATGCAGTGATCGGAGTCCCTGAAGTAAAGCTCGGTATTATCCCCGGTGCCGGTGGTACCCAGCGCCTGGCCCGGCTGTTGGGCAAAGGCAAGGCCAAAATGATGGTACTGGGCGGGGGCTTTTTCAGTGCTTTAGACGCCTTCAATCTGGGTTTAGTTGAAAAAGTAGTCCCTGTCGGTCAGGCCCTGGATGAAGCAAAAAAACTGGCCCGGGAATTCCTGAGCGGGGGCCCTCTGGCGATACGCAGTGCCAAAAAAGCAATTAATGAAGGGCTCAACATGACCCTGAAAGACGGCCTTGTCCTTGAAGCCGAACTTGTGGCCGATCTATTCATGAGCGAAGATGTGAAAGAAGGGATTGATGCTTTCTTTGGAAAACGCCCTCCGGTATTTCAGGGCAAATAGTTTTTAATTGATCAGCAAACAGATATACCCTGATTTGTCTTCTACAAATTCTTTATTTCGTCAGTCAAAGCAACTCCTTGATCAAACAACCTGATTGAAAAAATGATTTAAGGAGAAAGGTATGGATAAAGAATTAGAAAAAAATCTTATTCAGAGACTTGCTATCGGAGACGGCTTTCGTCGTATTGCTTCGCGTTTGCCCGATAAAACAGCGCTAATTGAGAGGAGAGGTGAACAAGACCTGAGGATTACTTATAAAGAGTTCAATGACCAATTGAACCGTTTTGCCAGGGCGATGAGGGAGCTTGAATTAAAGAAGGGTGATAAGGTGGCTTGTCTTGGACCAAACTCCATTGAATTTGCAACGGTTTTGTACGGAACTCCAAAAGGGGGTTTTATATTTGTACCGGTGAACTTTTTCCTTCCGCCAGAGGGAATACTGCATATTCTCGACTCGGCTCAAGTAAAGGTGTTTATTTTTGATGATGCATTTCTTCCCACAATATTGCAGGTGATCGATGCCAAGCCGAAAACCGTGGAACATTATATTGCTATGCCAATAACCCAGGAGAAACAGCCTGATAATTCAAAAATCCACAATTTTCATGAAATTCTAGACAGGCAATCATCTGCAGAAATAGACGATGTTATAATATCAGAAAGGGATATTGCTGAAATCTCCTATACCAGTGGTGCTACCGCTGCCCCAAAAGGTGCCATAATTTCACATTTATCGACATATATATCAGCCTTGCAGACCCTGATCGAAATGGCTCCGCATTTAAATCAAAATGCTATTATAGGTCTAATGGCGTTACCAATTTTTCATTGTGGAGCACGGACGCATGTTACCAGTGGTTTATTCATTGGAGCTAGCGTTGTATTATTCAGAAACTTCGAACCCATCGAGATTTTCGAAGGCATAGAGAGAGAAAAAATCAATCTTTTGGGAGGACTTCCCATGATGTGGCGAGGTTTATTTTTCCACCCTGATTTTAATAAGTATGATATCTCGTCTGTGACCTCCGGCATTTATGGCATGGCGCCAATGGATGAAAAGACCTTAGAATTCCTGGTTAAATACAAGGGCATAGACCTTTACCTGAATAGTGGACAGACAGAGTTTTTCCCGCCAACAAATTACAGAACACCGCAATGGCAGCTGACTAAAAAAGGAAATTACTGGGGTGCTCCAGGGCTCGTGGTTGATGGGGCAATTATGGACGATGAAGGTCATCTGCTGCCCCCGGGAGATGTTGGTGAAATCGTCTGGCGCGGACCGGCATGCATGGAAGAATATCTTAATAATCCTGAAGCCACTGATGAATCGAGGAAATTCGGGTGGCATCATTCGGGTGATTTGGGCTTTATAGATGAAGACGGTCTGCTAAAATTTGTTGACCGAAAAAAAGATATGATCAAGAGTGGCGGTGAAAACGTATCATCCATCAAAATCGAGGAAACCATTCTCAAGGATCAGCGGATCGTCGCAGTGGCAGTGGTTGGACTTCCGCATGAGATATGGAGTGAGGCGGTCACAGCTTTCATAGTGCCAAGAACACCTGGAGAAATAACCGAAGAAGATCTTATTCAACTGTGCAAAACGTCCTTAGCTGCATTCGAGGTTCCCAAAAAAATGGTTTTTGTTGATCAATTGCCCACAACCAGCACGGGCAAATTGAGAAAGAATGTCTTGCGGGAACAGTATGCAGATCTCTACCTGTAACAATAATTAATGAGTAACCCAATCCTGATATAAATTTAAATTGTTTCAGCTGATATTCTTTCAATAAAATTAGAGAATTCATTTTTTTGCATAAAACACATTCTAATTTTTCAAACTAATAAAAAAAGGAGCGACAGATGAAAACTCGTGTCACCGAACGGTTTAATATTAAATATCCCATTATTTTATCGGGCATGAGCTGGATCAGCGAACCCACAATGGTCGCTGCAGTATCGAACGCAGGTGGTCTGGGGATCCTGGCAACCGGGACTCTAAATCCGGAACAGACAAAAAATGCGGTGCGTGAGGTACGCAAGCTCACGGATAAACCATTCGGCGCCAACGCAGCTCTGCTCCTGCCAATGGGAAGAGAAAACGCAAAAGTTCTCATTCATGAAAAGGTACCGGTGATCAATTTTGCCTTGGGTAAAGGTGACTGGCTTGTCAGGGAAGTTCACGAATACGGTGGAAAAGTGATTGCCACAACAACCAATGCTTACCATGCCGGACGAGCCCAGGACTATGGTGTCGATGCTGTCATAGCAACCGGTCACGAAGCTGCAGGACACGGTGAAGCAGCAACATCAGTCGTTCTTGTCCCCAGCCTGGTCGATATACTCGACATTCCGGTCATCGCAGCAGGCGGTTTCGCCGACGGAAGAGGTCTCGTTGCCGCACTGGCCCTTGGATCAGAGGGGGTTGCAATGGGCACCCGTTTTATGACAACAAAAGAAAGCCCCCTGCATGAAAACTTCAAACAACTTTCACTTGAAAAAAACATAAACGACACGCTCCATTCAACTCGTTTCGATGGAATATACTGCAGGGTTATGGATACCAAAGCGGCCCGGAAGGCCATCAAAAAAGGGCTGAACCTTCCTGCGGCATTTTTTAACTCACGTGAAATAACTCGGCAGATGGAAATCCCATTTTTAAAGTTGTTGATAGGCGTTCTTGCTTCCGGCTGGAAAAATTCGAGACAAATGGCCTACTTTGCAAATGCGGCCAAGGCCTTTCGACTTGCAACCCAGGAGGGCGACCTCCATCATGGAATTTTACCCGTAGGTCAGACAACGGGCCTCATGCACGATATTCCGGATATACCACAATTAATTGAACGCATGGTCAGTGAAGCATATCAAGTTCAAGATCAACTGACTGACTTTCTCCGAGCATAACACACCAACCTGACATTAATAAAAGCATTAAAAAACCATATAATAAGGAGATAGATATGTATTTTGATGAAACCCACCAAGCCTTTCGTGAATCAGTGAGAAGATTCATTGATAAAGAAATCAACCCCAACATGGACACATGGGAAGAAACCACAGCACCCCTGCATGAGCTGTTTAAAAAAATGGGATCGCTGGGTTTTCTGGGTATCCGCTACGACCCCAAGTACGGAGGCCAGGGCCTTGATTACTGGTTTGAAACCATTTTACTCGAGGAACTTGGACATATCCATGGGCTTGGCGTTCCTACCGCAATAGCCGTGCAGACAAACCTGGCTACCCCTGCCATTGACATGTTCGGTAGTGAGTATCTGAAAGAGACCTACCTGAAACCGGCCATTGCCGGTGATATGGTCTCGGCCATTGCCGTTACCGAACCCGACGCAGGCTCGGATGTCTTTGCCATTCGAACCAAGGCAGTCAAAAACAATGATCATTACGTACTCAATGGATCCAAAACTTATATCACCAATGGCAACCAGGCCGATTTCCTGACTCTACTTGCTAAGACCAGTGACGATTCGAACTACCACTCCTTCGGCCTTTTTGTCGTGCCCACAAACCTGCCTGGCTTAACCATCAGTAAAAAACTCGACAAACTGGGATTGAGAAGCAGTGATACTGCCGAACTTTTTTTCGACAATGTCATGGTTCCCGCTGAAAATATTATTGGAGAAGAAGGTGAAGGTTTCATCTACCAGATGAAGCAGTTCCAGCATGAACGTTTTGCCACCCTGCCCGGCACATATGTGATGGTTAGAGATATGATTGATATGACAGCAGACTATCTCAGACAGAGAATCGTGTTCGGAAAACCGTTGATAGTCAGGCAGGTCTTACGTCACCGCATGGTGGACTGGCTTATGGATGCTGAGTGCCTTAAACAGCTGACTTATCATATCGTACGCATGAAAATGCAGGATCTGGATGTAACCAGGGAAGTCTCCATGGGCAAACTGATTGCCGGCAGATTGATCAGAACAGTTGCCGACGGCTGCCTGCAAATGTATGGCGGCATGGGTTTTATGAGCGAAACCATAATTTCGCGCTATTTTCGCGACGCCCGAATCATGTCTATCGGTGGCGGTGCAGACGAAATCATGAGTGAAATTATAAGCAAAATTGAAGGGTTTTAGCTGTAACATTTTAATATTTATTATCCGGATGATTCCAAAGGAGGTTATCTTATGCAGAAAGAATATTTTGAGGATTATGAGATCGGTGAAAAGTTCGTATCTCCTGGAAGAACAATCACCGAAACAGACATTGTAATTTATGCTGCCCTGACAGGAGACTGGCATCAGCTGCATACAAATGCGGAGTATGCCAAGACTACCATGTTCAAGGAAAGGATTGCCCATGGGATGTTGAGCTTGGTTGTTGGCACGGCCTTGCTTGGAAGATTGGGCGAATATGTGCTGTTGCCAAAATCATTTATTGCCTT
>Ga0272441_10001880_pt1 | contig 43894 bp, 80 predicted proteins | sample SSMProp6N_FD_193582 | JGI IMG/M metagenome (GOLD analysis project Ga0272441, IMG submission 193582) | Marine sediment archaeal communities from Little Sippewissett salt marsh, Falmouth, MA, United States - SSM-Prop-6N | ecosystem: Environmental > Aquatic > Marine > Wetlands > Sediment ...
TGACAACCGGAAGCTCGGAAAACGTAAAAATTTGGGTACCGCTTTATGGTACCTTGGGACTAGCCCTGGTACCACCTATCCTTGCGCTGGTAGCTATAGGCTGCCTGTCAACGACCATAGAGCCCGCTCCCCGGGCGGACGGGCGGACGTACGAGGTCGCTACCCGGAAGCTATGCGGAATGACGCTGTCTAAGACCGAGAGCCCGGTCCAGACCCAGACGCAGAAGGCCCGCGCGCGCGCGTCAAGTAGTTATCGATGGCTCGGTACAACCTGCGGGATCGCCGCGGTTGTCGCGTTCGTTGTTGGGTATATCACGCATCTGAGGGAGGCTGCTGGCGCCGGTGTGATCCTCGGGCTGGGGTCTGTCGGGTTTATGTGGCTGTCGATTGCCGGGCTGTCCTGGTGGGCTATTGCCGCGGGGCTGGGCGCGTGTATTGTAGCTGTGCTGCTACATTTCAGGCTCATCAATTTCGACATAATCCAAAAACTGCGAGATCGGAACCATGACTGACGAAGAACGCGGAAAAATTGAGCATCTGTTGCCCATTTTGAAGCAGATGCAGGACATCCACGGCGTTTTGGTCGATATGTCCTCAAAACTGGAAGGCGTGTGCATCCTGGCCAAGGCTCACGAAAAGGACCTGAACGGAAACGGCCAGCCGGGCTTGAAAACGCGCCTGGATACTGTCCAGGTGACGCAAGAGACGTGCCCGGCGCGAGAACGCAGCCGCCCGGCGAACATGATCGCTTACATGGCCTTGGGTCTGTCCGCCCTTGCGCTGATCGGTAGCGCTGTCGCCAAGTTTTTGCAATAAGCCTCGGCTGGTGCTATAGTATAGTTCTATGTTTGATCCTGCCTCCCGCTACTCTCCTCGGGAGGCTTTTTCATTTTTCTGCAAAAATACGCCAAAAAAGAGCAGAACGCCCTTGAAATGTACCTCGAAATGGCGTATATTGTAGGTATGGAAAGAGCAACCACAACTTGCGAGCCGACCGACGACGGAGTGAATGTCGTCGGAAATGAAGTGCTCGCCGCGATGAGCCGCGGCGGTCATCCGACCGTGCCACGACAGGTCAAGGTGTTTTTCTTCGAAACCGACGACGGTTTCGAAAAGGGATGCTGCGACGTCGTGGGAAACAGCGCGGTTATTCGTGTGAGTACCCGCAATGGCGATGGTTCTGCAATGGCGACGTCGCACATTGTCGAATTTCTTGCCCACGAACTGTGTCACGCGTTCGATGGGCTAGAATTTGATTTTTCCGCACAGTACGCGGAACGCCGCCAGGAAAAACTGGCTCGTCGCATCGGCGCGAAGGTTGCGAGAAGGTTTCGCAGAAAACGATTCACACTCTAGGAGAGAGACCATGACAACCAAGATCAGCGTCGCTGAGATCGCAAACAAATGCGGACTTAGCGAGCCGATGCCTGAAGAAAACTTGACCGATTGGGCATTGAATGCCCTTATCTACGTCGAGACAAGAACAGTAGGCGAGGCTGAACTAGGATTCGCCTACGAGGCGTCCCAAACTTTCGGGAAATGGTTTGACGACCATTTCGACATCGTCGCAAAGTAAATACGGAGTGAAGACCATGACAACCATCGAGAAACGCCTCCACGAAATCGCAGCCGCCGGTTGCGGGATTGTCACCGACGACGCCGGAAACGGATGCGCCGGTCCCGCGTACCTGGACGCCGAGACGCTCTCGGACATGCTTGGATCTGGCGCGTTTTCAGACGCCACGATCGAAACCGACTTTTACACAAATGAAGCCATCTGCGAAACGGGCCGGGCTCAGTACGCGTTTGAATCGCTTGGGATGGCCGATCAGTTTGCCGGAACCGACTGGATCCAAGTCAGCCTGCGGTCCAACTCGCAGGGCTGGAGCCAAGTTGGCTGGATCTGGAACTAAAGGAAGCCACGAAGGCAAGCCTAACAAATGGAGTGAAGACCATGATCTTAAACCTCACCCAGCACGCCGCCAGCCCCGAGCAAATCGAAGCAGGGGTAATCGAGCCCAAGAACAAGGAGGCCGTCAAAAGCCTCCTCACCTTCAAGACCCTGCCAACGGTGACTGATGTCGCCGAAAGAGCAGGGAAGCTGGCGATAATCGCCAGCGAAAGCGGATGCAAGTCCGCAATGATCGGCGGTGCCCCGTTCTTAATGGGGGCCCTTCAAGAAACCCTCGCTGGCTTCGGAGTTAATCCCGTCTACGCGTTTTCTCAACGCGAGAGCGTCGACCAGACGCAGGCGGACGGTAGCGTTCGCAAGGTCGCCGTGTTCCGCCACCTCGGATTCGTGGAGGTGAACTGATGAAGACCATGACCTCCAACGAGATGAAAGCCTTGCTTGAAAGCAAGGGCCTCGCCGTCCACACGCTGAAGTGGACGCACAGCTACCGCGGAGGGGCGACGTTTATCGCCTGCCCCAAGGCGGACTTCGGGGATGCTATCCCCACCGAAGAGCACGGGATAACCGTGCGCCCGTTCCCGTCGACCACGTTCGACGGAACGGGTTACGACGGCCGCGGGCGCCGCGGCGAATGGTTCGCCGTCACCCTGGCAGAAGAGAGCGATGAGGACGCCGTATTCTTGACCGCTGACGACGGATGGGAAGGGGTTGAGGGCGCCAAGACCCTGTGCTCCGACAGGGACTCAACGTGGAGCCTTGTGCCGTGCAGGCTCGCCCAAGAAGCCCCAGAGGAGGCCTGGAATAGCCTCGCAGGGCTCTTTGAGTAACTTCACTCCAGCCCCCTTCGGGGGGCTTCTACCTTAAAGGAGAGGACCATGACCAACACAATCACAATCACACGCCCACCCCTAGTGCCAACCGTCGCCAGCAAATGGCTGCGCCGGACCTTGCCGGTCGCGTTGCCGGTTGCCGAGGTCCGCAACGTCGCGGGGGGCAAAGGTTTTGTGGCAAATCTCGCCACAGAGAAAGCTTCGCCGGCAAAAACCCAAACCCAAAAAATAGAGGTATGATATGAGGAAAAGGCAAGTCCACGCGTCAATCGACGAAGAAACCAAAGCCAAGCTCAAAAAGCTGGCAAAACGTGAGAACCGGAGCTTATCTGGCCAGCTTCGCCATCTCATCAAGCGTGCGCTGATGGCCGTCAGCGAGTCAAAAGGAGAGTAGGGCATGAACTGGATTGAGAATCACCTGCTAATCCTGGTGGTGCTGACATGCGTAGCGTGGATTGCCGGGCTCGCATCTATCGCGCTGAACACACTGTGCAAAAAAGTGGGCTATAAGCTCATCACTTTCATCCCACTATGTGGCAGCGCCGCTGCGTTTGTGGGCTTGGTGGTAGCCTGTATCATCAGCATTGTCCTGAAAATCACACACGTGCAGGGATAGCCATGAGCATCAAATCCTACGTAAGGCAGCCAGGTGCGACTATCCGAAAACTCCGCACAGCTTACGGCAAGGCGCGTCTACTGGTCGACGTCCTCGAATCCGACGGCAGCCCGGCGCAAGCCGAGGCGCGTCAGCGGATGTACGAGCTATTAGACCAACTTCGCGAACACGACCCGGACTTCCACGAGGCAATTGAAGCCTACATGGAAGAAGACGTCCGGCAATTCAACGAAATGCTGGAGCATGGCGTCATATAGGAGGCCGCTGGCGGCCTGAGCGAGGACAAGGGCCTCCAGCCTTAACATCATGAAGGCGATTTTACAACGGATATGGGAATGGCTCATTCGCGACTTCCCACACCACCAAGGAGGCTGTCAGAAATGAGTAACGAATGCGGAGGCGTTCTGTGCCAACTGTGCAAGGAATCGCCGGTCGTTATCTACGGTGAAAAGCTGTGCGTCGAATGCGCGGAGAAGGCTAAGAGGTGCCGCGTATGCCAGGAGCCCGGCAAGGACCTGTGCGATACGTGCCTCGCCGTGATGCGCGGCGACCGGAGTGTGATGAAGTGAAGCTCAACCTAGAAACCGAACACGACCGGAACAAGGCCGCTGAATACCTCGCAACGCTCACAAAGCGCAAGGCGTTCATCGAGCTGAAAGAGGTAAAGAAAAGCAGGACCAACCGCCAGAACGCCTATTTACATGCAATGATAGCCGAATGGGCAATGCAAGCAGGCTACACGCTGGAGGAAATGAAATACGCCATCAAGGCGGCGCTCGGATACACGTACGAAAAGAAGGGCGTTGTGATGTACCGTCCAACGTCCGCGATGGACAGCGGCGAACTGACAACCTTCATCGACAAGATGCGCATGCTGTCCGCAGAATACGGCGTGGATCTGATGAGCGCCGAGCAGTTTGAGCGCGGCGGCTGGAAGGACATCGAGAAACGAAAACAGGCCATGAAGGCCTACCTATAGGAGAGAACCATGGTCAACCTAGAACACTGGAACGCACTATGCAGACCGCCGGAAGGCGCGTTGAAACAGATCAAGGGCGGCAGGCTCAAGGGCATGACCGACATCAACCCCCAATGGCGCTACAAGGTAATGACCGAGCACTTTGGGCCGGTCGGCATTGGCTGGGCGTTCGAGATCGTGCGGACTTGGTGCGAAGGCGCTACGGACGAAGTATGCGCCTTTGCTGAGATCAAGCTCTTCATCAAGCACGACGGCGAGTGGTCGCAACCTATTCCTGGAATGGGGGGCTCAAAGCTACTGGCCCAGGAAACCAACGGGCGACACGTATCGGATGAGTGCTTCAAGATGGCTGTCACCGACGCGTTGAGCGTAGCGATGAAGACGGTCGGCGTTGCTGCTGACATCTATGCAGGCTTCTTCGACGGCTCAAAGTACACAGTTGCCCCGCCCAACGAACAGCATCAGCAACAGCAGCAACAGCAGCCGGACCCTAAGCAGGATGATGCGGCGTTCAAGGCGGCGGAGAAGCTGCTGAGCGCCAAACAGCAGGCACTGGCCCCAGAGCAGTTGGACTGGTGCATCGCAAATATCCAGCAATTCCCGCAGGACGTAATCGACTACCTCAACAAATTCTAGGAGATAATCATGGCCGAATACCCGTCAGAAGACGAAATGTGGCTGGAAGAAGAAACCGATGTGCGTTATCAAGACAGCCCATACCAACGTGGTTCTTATCTCAGGAACAAAGCTGACGAGTACGAAGACATGGACTACAACGAGCAGCTGAGGCGGTTTAACGACCCGCATGGATTGACGACTACTGACGTATTTTACGTAAGGACCCCAAAAAAGGAGATAATCATGGCAGACCCCACATTCCCAGATGGAATCCGCGTGTACGCGCCAAACGACCGCGCGCCGGACTATGTCATCGCCGATCTAGTGATCAACGTCCAGCAGTTCGAGCAGTACATGCGTGCAGCTCACGTCCAGGGCGAGCTGCGCCTGGAGTTAAAGCGCTCAAAGAAAGGCAACCTGTACCTGCAGGTCGACGACTGGCGCCCAAAACCTCGCACGTACGACCCGGACGAACGCCCGCAACGCACGTACAATCCCAAGGCGGGCCCGCCATTTCCGCCAAGCCGCTGCCCATCGCCGCCTCCCCCAGTTTCCACACGTCGCGCGCCAGAAGAGCCGCCCGGCTATTACCCCGGCTCTGGTCTAGGGGCCAACGGCGCAGAAATAAACCCGCCGGATGTGATTCCCGGGCTTGAGTGCAACGATGACGAAATCGACTCAATCCGATTTTGATGAAACGCAAACACGCAATCAAATGCGCCGACTGCCAGAACTGGCCTACCGAGAAACAGTACTGGCAACAACGAGCAGGACACTGCCCGGTCGATGGTAAATACAGATGGCCGCAATGGCTTAGATACTGCCCGAACTACCAAAAACGCGAGGAAGACAATGAACCAACCAACATATGAGCAATGGGTGATCTCCTGGATGGGCCGCGAGCCGTGGGTTCCGTGCGAGACCGGACGAGACGCCCCGGCGCACGTGGGATCCGTGATATACTGGAAAGGCGACAAGTATCGGATCTTTGGCTTCACAGATTTCCACGAGTGGCGGCCAGAGTACAAGTACCATCAACAGCCATGCGATGACCGGCATAATCGGCTGTTTGCCCTTGGCCGCAAGGAGAACGATTGATGAGACAAAAATTGCAACTGTATCCTACCCTAAACAAGCCCGTAACGCTGGAGCTGAAAGACACAGAAGAGCTGAAAGACTTTTCGGACCTGTTGCTGTGCACAGCGCTCGTGTCCGCGGCAGACTCCGTCATGAACGAAGACGGGACATGGTCACACACCATCACGCTTACACCAGAGCCCGGCCACATATGGCACGAAAATTAGACCTGAAGAGGTTACTCCGTGACGGATCAGAAACATTCAGACGGCTCAACGCCGGTGCTGAAGCTCAGCTTGCCCGACTTGCGGATACCAAGCAGAAACGAAGTGGACAAAATGCATTGGCGGCTGAAGACCCAGATTCGCCGGGCGTGGTCGATATACCTGGTTCGCTGCATGTACGGATTGTTCGGTACATACCAGACCGACGCCACGAACAAGACGATGACAATACGTCGGGGGGCTGCAAGAGCCTTCGTGACGCAATCGCCGAGTTCCTCTGCCGCAAAGGTGATTCTGAGGAAGACGGGCTTAGCTGGGAATACGCCACAGTAGTCGGCGAACCGTTCAGAGTTGATATCGAAATCTACGAGGTAACCGAATGAAGCAATACGGAAAGCTTGACCTGCGCAACATGGACTGCATGGACCTACTGCGCGATGCGCCGGATAACGCGTGGGATCTGGCTATCGTCGATCCGCCATACGGGATTGATGTTGCAAATATGAATATGGGCGTTGGTAAAGGCAAGAGATGTTCAAACCCAAACAACCGAAAATGGTCTGCAAAAGATTGGGACGTAGCCCCATGTGGCGCCTTTTTTGATAGTCTGTTTCGCGTATCTCTCAATCAAATTATCTGGGGCGGAAACTATTTCAGCTTGCCGCCGAGTCAATACTTTGCTGTATGGGACAAGGGCGAAGGTATGCGCGGCCGCTCATTCGCAGAGGGAGAGTTTGCCTGGGTTCGAAGTGGAGGAACTAGGATTCATCGGCTTTCCCCTGTAGACAAGCATCGCATTCATCCCACACAAAAGCCCGTCGCCCTATACCGCTGGCTCTTGCAGAACTACGCAAAGCCGGGAGATACAATCCTGGACACGCACGGCGGAAGTATGAGCATAGCGATAGCGTGCGGTGAGAAGAAACATGATCTTACCCTGTGCGAGCTTGACGAGGACTATTTCAAGGCGGGCGTTGACCGCGTGCAAGGCTATTTCTGCCAAATGGACATGTTCTATGACCAGCCGAGACTGATAATCAATGGAGAAGAAGTATGATCACACGCCTGACCCAAAAGCAACGCTCAGCCAAGCGCCGACTGAAAGACAACGAAATGTCGCGCAAATGCAGAGACCGGGCCGACGGCTACTGTGAGCGCTGCTGTGAATATTGCCCGTACAGGGGCGCTGCTCATCACGACTACCGCCGAAACAACTACCCACACCTGCGCCACGAGCTGGCAAACCTTACCTGGCTGTGCGTAGAATGCCACCGCGCCGTCCACGCCCAGGTAGAAATGGGCCACGAAGACATGCGCGCCATCCGGATAGAGCGCGGCGACTCAAAATATTTGTAAAATACGCCAAAATACGCCAAAACAGCCCTTGAAATGTACTCTGAAATGGCGTATATTTATAGTATGGAAAGAAACACCACAACCCAAGCGGAGAGAGAAAAGATGGTAACGAAAGAAATGCAGGCTTACATGACTGAGATCGTCAAAGAGCGCGGAATCACGCAGGAAACGTTCACCAAGGAAGTTTGCGGCGACGTCATGAAAGAGGCTGTCCGCCGGATGGACCGCGCAATCAGCCGGGCCAAACAGTCTGAGACGTTTTATCACAACTTTACTAGCGTGCTTTATCTGAAGATTGTGGCTCGCGCTGCACTGAACGCCTAACCCCTTCAACCCCCTCTCCGGAGGGGCTTCCAACAGGAGAGAGACATGGCAAGCAAGAAAGACGCTTACAACACAGCAGCCCACCTCTACTACGTAGACCACACCGAAAAGACGTGTGAGGAACTTGAGGCCGAGGGGTATCACCGGTTCAACTGGGCAGACGCCGTTGACCAGGGCGAATTCTTTAATATTGACGACGCGATTGCGTGTGGCGAAGAGGCCGCGCGCCAAGCCGTCGAAGCCGAGTAAGGAGAGAGACATGACAACCAAGCGTGAGCTGACAATCGCAAACGCCAAGCTCCAGACAGAAACCGCGCGCCTAGAGGCCAGGATTCGCCGCCAGGACAAGGCAATCAAGGCGCTTGAGAAAGCGCTGCAGGCCTGCTGGGAATACGTCAAAATCGTAAGGGAGGAAAAAGACGTGAGCAAGTACAATGACACACTATACCGGTTTGCGTCAGAAAACGGGTTATCCTGTGTCCACTTCTTCGAGGAGAAGGAAGCCAAATGAGCACAAACCTCAAAGGCGTGTTGGCAATAATTGGATCCGCCCTTATGGCTTTCGTCATGTGGATCGCCTTGGCCGTCACCTGGCAGCGCTCCAAAGTAGAGCCGTGCCAATGCAAGCAGCTTCTGCAGATGATCCAGCGAGCGAACCGCCGGATTGCGGTCCTAGAGGCCAATCAACGCCAGCCCTTGCCGCCGTGCGACCTGCAAGGCTTCGAATTCCAGCCGGAGGACTACAGGTGAAACCGGTTGACGAAGAGACGATCAAAGCCCACCGCAAAATCGAACAAAAAATGAAAGAGGAGGCCAAACGCAGACACGAACGCTGGAAGAAGAGAGGGAAAATCAACACCAAAAAGGAGAGAAAGTAATGCCAAGCATCAAAAAAGCAGTCTGGGAAAAAGCACTCAAAACCATCGAGGAGCTGACGCGCGAGAAGCGAGAGTTGTTCGAAGAGCTTGAAACTGTGAAAGAATGGTATACACGCGAAAAAAAAGGAAACGACGCCCGTCGCAGCCGCGAAGTCAAAACGTGGGAGGGTTTGAGGACCGCGCTACGCCTTGCCAAGCCGGATCTGTGTACGTGCAAGATCGCAGGCATGACAAACGACCAGATGCTGGAACGCCTTCACGACTCGATAAATTGCATGCAGGAAGCGTTGGCTGATACCAAAAAGGAGCTGGAATACAGTCAACTCCAAATGCGCAGCGTGGCCGAGCAGGCGTTGCATCGATTCCTCGAAAAACCAAGCCGGTAGAAACCCAAACCCAGAAACCTCACACAAGGAACCACATCATGAAACACATCATCATAAGCATCATGCTCCTAACGGGGCTCTTCACCTACGCAACCGACTACACCCCCATGGACGGAGACATCGTCTTCGCCCGCGGCTACCAGAACGCACCGCCCTTCATTGCTCCGGACGGAACACCGTTCGGCACAACCGGCCCAATGATCGAGTCAGTACAGGGCAGCGACATCATGCACTGTGGAATTGTCATCGTCGAGAGCGAGGGCGTATTTGTCATCGAAGCTGGCGGCGCCGGGCCGTTCGTCGCCAAGACGCCCTTGGACGAATGGATTGCACGCTCCGGCGTCTGGGAAGTCAAGCGATTGTGGTTCGCGGAGTGGATTCCGGGAATCATGCGGACATGGGCCGAGACCGCAGAGACCCGCGTTGGCGAGCCGTATGACTTCGGTTGGTCGCCAGGGCCGGAACTCATGTACTGCTCTGAGATCGTCGATTGGGCGTTCCCATTCAAGGAGTTCGGATTGCCCTTGGCATGTTGGCAGCCGTTCGACGAACTGGTTGAAGGAACGCCGGTCGACCCGTACACGTCGGCGCTGTTCGGGCTGCCCACTGGCATGATGCTGTCGCAGTTCTTGCCGATGCTCGGCTTTGACCTGTCGGTTGACGTGCTCACCCCAGAGAAACTGTACAGATCGTATTTGCTGAGGAGTGTGCAATGATAGTCTGCCTATGCGGATCAACGAGGTTTCGCGATGAATTCGCGGCATGGAATTACGAAGAAACCATGGCAGGTAACATCGTTCTGGCACCTGGTGTATTTGGCCACTCTGGCGATCCTTTAACCGACGAAGACAAGGAGCGGCTGGACGAATTGCATTTACGCAAAATCGACATGTGCTCCAAGGTGTTGGTGATCAACCCAGATGGATACATCGGCGATAGCACAAGAGCCGAAATCAAGTACGCGCGCAAAAAAGGCAAGCTAGTCCGTTACGCCTACGAATAACCCGACCCGGCAAATGTCCTGCCCGCCTTGGTGGCGGGTGGGGCTTTCTAACCCAACCAGTAGAGTAACGATGACGGCAAGTGAGTTGATACGCGAACTGACAAATCTCGACCAGGACAAGGTTGTGATCTGCGCCGACGAGGACGGCGGCTGGGACAACATCCAAGAGGTTAAAGAGGTCGATGGACACATACAGATTGTTTTCGGCGGTGGAAGCCCGTTCAGAGATGAGTAACCCAACCATCAGGAGAGTAACAATGAGCTATATACGCCTAGCAAACGGAACTGTCTGGCCGCACCCGCGGCCTATGACAGAAGACCAGGGAACATCACTCGAATGGAGGCTGAGGCGTTCAAAAGATCCGCTGACGCGCCCAGAACGGCTGGTGGCCGCAAGCGTTCTCGAGGCCTATCGTTCGCTGATCATGCACCCGTTTCAGACAGATCAGCACATCGCCCGGATTGTAGGCGAAATCAGGGAGAAACTGGAGAAATCACAATGAAAGACACCTGCCCATCTTGCGGCGCTCAAAGGTTTGAAGGGAATCCCCAACCATCAGGAGAGACAGGAGAGTAACGAATGACAGCAGAGCAATGGAACAAACGGTACCAGGTCGGCATGGATGTTGCGTACATCCCAATAATAGGCGAAGAATCCTACGTGCTCACAAAAACCAAATCAAGTGCGTGGGAGCTGGCCCCAGGCCAAGCAGTGGTTATGATCGAGGCAACGGCTTACTGTGTGAGCCTTGACAACCTTGTGACGGATGACGATTTGAACCCCTACCAGGAGAGTAACGATGAAAGCCTGTAACACCTGCAACGGCACGATGGACCTGATCATGGAAGGCGAGTGCGGGAACTGGTATGACACCGTGTATTGGTGCCCCCATTGCGGCACGATGAGGACGTCTCGCACAGACGGATATGCCGAGAGAAAAGTCCAATATCAGACGCCGGCAACCCTATCAGAAGCCTTGAAAGTACCCGGAAGTAACCCCAACCACCAGGAGAGTAACGAATGAACGCAGAGCAATGGAATGAAAGGTACCCAGTCGGCACAGACGTGATCTATTACCCAATCGCCGGACGCAAATATCCCTACGTGATCGCAAAGACCCGATCAAAGGCGTGGGAGCTGGGTTCAGGTCATCCAGTCGTCAAAATCGAAGGAAAGCCGGGCGGCGTCAGTCTAAGACACATTGAAATCACCAGGAAGTAACGTATAGTAAGAGAGGCGCGGCTTACTGCGGCTTGATCACCGTAGGACAGCCCACGACCCGGCAGGGTTGCCGCCGCCTCTTCTTAGCCGGGATAATGCCGGGAATTCTTTCCCGCCTCAATCGGAGGCAAAAGCGATGCCTAAGAAAGCTGAAGTGCGCCAGATTTGGCGCTGTGTCTATTGCAACAAGTACTACTTAGTCCGCCACGCATGCGAGACACACGAACGCTACTGTGGCAAAAACCCTACCAACGATCACAAGTGCCTCAAGTACTGCAAGCACCTGCGGGATGGCGGAATTGGTATCGAGCGGTTTTGGTGTGCGTCCCTACGTGAGCCCTTGTACTCGTTTGGAGCAGAGCGTAGTCCGAGCATGCATGGGCATCTAGGCAACATGGTGCGCATGCCGCACGAGTGTGAGCATTACATCTGCGATTTGGGGGAGGACCAATGAACTGGCTTAACCTTGAACTGACAACCCTCCGCTCTGAGCGGTTCCTTGGCTCTGAACCCGTCGAGCGTGCGACATGGCTGTGTCTGATGGCCTATTGCGCGGACCAGGAAAACGGCGGGGTATTCGAGAGCTGCGGAGAATGGGGCGACCGCAAGTGGATGCAGCTTGTAGGCGTCACCGCGAAAGAGGTTAGAGCACCGTCCGACCTATGGAGCTGGGACGGCCACACCTTGATCGTTTGGGGCTACCCCGAGAAGAAACAGGCAGAGGTCCAGCGACTTCGTGATCAGGCAAGGAATGCCGCGGCTAAGCGGTGGGGCAATGCCAAGCCTATGCCACAAGGCATGCCAGCAGGCATCCAGAAAGGCAATGGGGTAGGCAATGCGGAATTAGAATTAGAATTAGAAGTAGAAGTAGAAGGGAATAAGAAGAAGAAAAGACGGATTGAATACAATCCTCAGTTTGATGCTTTGTGGAAACTCTATGGACTCAAGGGCAATAAGAAGCCTGCCTATGCAGAATGGCAGAAGCTCGACGAAGCCGACAAGGATGCGGCGGCGGAGGGCATCGCCCCTTACCTTCAGGAAACGCCAAACAGAACCCTGCGGAAAGACATGGAGAGGTATTTCAGCAATCGCGTTTGGGAGGGCGTCTTGGAACGCAAGCGAGAGGGCTGTCTGAACATCCCGCAACGTCCCAACGAATTCGGAACCCCAGAACCCCAAGAGGAGAGAGATTATTCACTATGAGCCCTAAGATTTTCCCGACAGTATTGATTCTATTGGATATCGCCGCGTCAATTGTGTACACATGCCATGGAGACTGGCGAAAGGCGGTCTATTGGCTAGCAGCAGCGATACTGACCGTAACCGTAACCTTTTAACCACGGAGATACAAAATGATTACAGGCCACGCGAAATTCCTGTACGAGGATGGCTCAACGGTTGTGATACGGGCGATGGCGTCACTCAAAGGGTTGCGCCGTCGCGGCGAGATGCCATGCGCGGTGAAGTTAAATTGCCACGCATCTACGCAACCAGAAAGGGCACGACTGGCGACATGGAAGCTGAGTGCCCGCAATGTAGTCCCAATGGGAAACGCCACGTGGACCATTCCGACTGAATATCGAGCAGGGACCACCCAACCCCCCGAACCAGAGGAGAGAGACTTTGGACTCTAGTGTATCAGACGGAATTTTGGCGGCGTTGAAATGGCGCGAGGAACACGCGGCCCACGTCCAGATGCTTGAGGAACTGGCAACGCATTGGTTCCCGCCGAGCGACGAAGATTTCGGCGACCCAGAGCTGTGGAAGCCTGGAAGCTGGCTTTGGCTGCGTGAGTTTTGGCCAACCCCACCAGAACAGAGAGAGGACTCACTATGAACCTGACGCAATTACAACAAGAGCGGCTGGAAGATCTCCGGCTAGACATGAAGGCAATGCATGGGTATTTGCAGAGCAAGTTTCACGTTGCGGACAACCTCGACCGGGAGAAGGTGGTATTAACGCTGTAGCAACTCCAATCCGTGCTGAACGTTTTTGGATTCGTCGCATCACTACACAACCAGAACCAAAGGAGAGAGAGTATGGACTCTGAAGAAATGAGCCTACCAAACGGTACTTGACCTCAGAATTCTATGTATGGAGCTACTGCTCAGAATCGCAGAGCTGGAGACTGCGGCCATGTCAGACGAGGAGATGGAAGACGAGCTGAGGAATAACGGCATAGATGTCGACGGAACTGTTGAACGCTGCCACGCGATCTACCAACCCGAACCAGAGGAGAGAGACTTTGGACTCTAAAGAACAACTGAACACAGCCATATACACTTGCAAGGCGAAGGCGAGTAACGCGGAATTTGGCAGAGAAGGTCAATGGGTGACTGGCTTTTTCAAGTGCTATATCACGCCCAAAATCTGCGTGTTTGACGAGCGCTACGGTTGGGACTATGTCCACATAGTCCCGGATACGGTATGCAGATGCACCGGGCTCAAGGACGTCAACGGCGACCTGATCTACGAGGGCGACAAGGTACAATGGGTCGACGACAGCACCGTGTGGGTGGATTCCCCGAGGGTGCGGGCTGTCGTCTGGCAGTACAACCGCTGGGCACTAATGCGCGTGGACCACAAAAAAGCCAACGCCTATACGAATCTGATAGACACAGACGAGCTGGAAATCGTCGGCAACATCCACGACACAGAACAGAGGCGAGACCAATGAACATCAGAGCAACAGTTGAACGGACCTTCACCTGCAAAGACTGCGGCGCGACGGAGGTTGTCCAGATGCCCGCGATATTCCCGAGTGTCCGACTGACTCGGTGTACGCCGTGTCAGCATGCCGCAAACGAGCGTGACCTTCTCGCCGCCCGACAGAATCTGATCCGGGAGATGGTCAAGAATTCCGGTATTCCCGCGAAGTACCAGAGATGGGACGCCGAGAAGGCGAGAGAGGTCGGCAGCAATCGAGTGCTGCAGTGGATTTTGCAACGCCAGGGCGCGTCCATGTGGCTAGGCGGCGAAAACGGCATCGGCAAGACGCACGCAACGCACTACGCAGCATATCAGCGCATCCTCCAGAATCGTGAGCCTGTCCGCGCTATCCGGTGCAGTGAGTTTCTGAAGGACGCGGTCCACCTCAGCATGGGAAACTATGAAGAGAGGCGGCTGTCGCGCCAGATGGTCGCTGATGCGGCGAACGTCTCCTTGCTCATAATTGACGATATTGGGATGGAAAACACCTCTGCTGATGGCCAAATCTCATCGGCAAAGGCGCAAATCCTGTACGACATTGTCAACGGGCGTCATATAGCAGACAAACGGATGTGGATCACGACCAATCTATCAGGCGCAAAATTACGGCGTCGCCTTGGCGATGAACACGGGCGTTCGGTCCTGAAGCGGCTGACCAACATGATACCCAAGGACAACATACTCAAAGGACAGGAGGACAATGACAGCAAAACTAGGCGGTGTCAGAGAACCAGACCCAGAGTCAGCGCAGATCTTAGAGGATCACCTGTGGGATCTGGTAGGAGGTGACCAATACAAACCGAGGAAAGCAAAATGAGCAAGAAAGAATCAAACCCGCCGCCTCCAAAAAACGGCAAACCACCGCCACCGCCGCCACCGCCCCAGGTAGGTCGTAAATATTGCGACGACATCTGCGAGAAGAGCGACCGGGCGCTGTGCACGTGCAACATGCCATCGGCACAGGAGCAGATAGCGCGGCTACAAAGAGAGCTGGACGAATTGCGCGGTGACTTGGCCGAAAAGCGATCCCTGATGGACCTCCAACACCGGCGCACGCTGGAGGCTCAGCGACTGTGGCAGACAGAGACAGGCAATACCCACTGGCCGGACCTAGGAACATTAATCGAATGGTTGACCGAAAGGGGTAACAGGGAAGAGGGTGAACTCGATACGCTCCACGGCGCAGCAACTGAGGCGCTGGTGTACCTGACAGACTTAACAGCATGTAACGCGCTGGACAGGGAGAGGCTTGGACTGATCAAATCGGCCAATGATCTACGCCAAAAGCTTGAGGAAGCGCTAGAGCTGGAGATAGTAACAAAAAACACAGAAACGACTTGACGCCCATAACAGGTTATGGTATTGTATTCGCTACAGCGTGGGAACGCAGCCAGGAAGCTGGCGGGCCGAGACGCCTTGCGGGTTCGACTCCCGCAGTGGGGACCAACCTTAACCCAAACCAGGGAAAAAGAGAATTGATTGCGAAAAGGGACGTTAACGTCAAATGAAATGCCCCAAGTGCCAACACGAGTTCAAAGACCCCGCCAAGGTAGCGGGCGGCAAAGCGTCGCGGCGCAAGGCCGGGCCGCGGTGTCCGGTGCACGGTACGTTCCTCAAAAACGGCAAATGCAAGCGCTGTGATGCCGACACGGTATACCTCATCCGCGAAGCCGGGGCTTTTACGTGGCACATCGCGCGGAGCCTGGACGCGATACATGCCGACTGCGGGGAGGCCGTGCCCGAGTTTCGAGAAACGTTTACATTTTCGGTAAAAGAGCTTCAGGCCCCACTGAAAAATTGGGAGATCGTTTGCAAGCAATGCAAGGAGGTAACTGATGTCTGAATATGAAGATGGCTATAAGGCGGGGCGCAGAGACGCTGCTCAGCGTATGCTGCACTTAGCGCACGAACTGACCGGGAACCACCCTTTGACCGGCATTATAACAATGTCAGTAGAGCGAAATGAAGCCATCGCCGCTTTGCGCGAAGTTTGTGCCGACAACGACTGGCCGGACAATTTGAGCCTTGCCGATATTATTCGAAAGCATGTTAGGAGGTAACTGATGAGTGACCAAGTCGAATGTTTGGAGTGCTACTGGTCGGGCTTGCCGTGTGAGCTGGCGTGCTCTGACGGGGAGTATGAAATGATCGGGGAAGAGCGGTTTCTGCATATGGTACGCAACCGCTGTCCGGATTGCGGCTCAACCAACATCGAGGACATTGACGATGAACAAGACGAAGACTGTTGAGGCGCTCAAGGCGCTAAAAATGGACGGGTTGGCAAACACCCGGATCGGCTGCGGTTGCGGCGTCGACGATCTCATCCCGTGCGTTGACGAGCACAGCGGCGATTGTCGACCGGGCTACAAATGGGAGTGCGCAAAATGCGTTGACTCTGCCACGTGCGACAATTTTACATGGCCGTATGGACATCAAGAGGCGTGCTGCTACCAGCTCATTCCGCAGGAAAAGGTGTCCGACCACTGCCGCCGGACGGGTCGACGGAACTGCCACATTTGCGAAGATACGCGATGCGGTGACAACCTCAAGAGGTAAACATGAACGCAGAACAACTAATGACGCACGTCCTGAGCGACCCATATCTATGGCGCATGCACCAGCGGCGTGAGAACCTACGTAGATCGAGGTACGATCGCGACCGAACCACGTGCATACGGTGCGGACAACCAAAGAGCCCCGACAAGGCGTTTTGTAGCGCCGAGTGTTGTAAGGCGTCGAAAACGGAGAGAAATAATGGCAACTAAGCAAACACTGATCAACGAAATCAACCGGCTTCGGGCGCTACGGGACCAACACCAGCGCACGGCGAACCGCTTCGCCGATCAGCTCGACAGGGCGTTGGAACGTTTGGCAAAGCACCTGGAAGAAACCAAAGAGGCAAAAGTATGAACGTACTATTTTGGATCATTGCAGTCGCGACAGTTGTGTCGCTAGTCAATTTTGTTTTGGAGACCAGGCGGCTGGTCAAGACACGTGGTCAACTGATCAATGAAGTAAACCGCGAGCTTCAACGGCTGGCCGAGATGCGCCAACGGCTGGCCGAGATGCGCCAACGACTGGCCGAGATGGAGAAAAGGAAATGACAACCAAGGCCACGACCAAAGCTGAACTGGAGAAAATAGTCACCTCTTTCACGGATTTTGCCAGTTGTTTGTATGTACATGGAAAGCAATACCCGAGGAACACGTGTCCGCTTGAGTGGATCAAAGCGTGGTATGGCTACACCACGAAAGAAGAAAGCGTGGTTCGCGAGCGAGCAGATCGCTTAGAGCGAGCCATACACGACCTAGAGGACGAGCGGGACCGATTAAATGCCGAAATCGAAGAAACTAAGGTAAAGGCGTTTGACATGCTTTTGGCTGCGAGCCTGGAGGTAAAGTTATGACAACACCCGAACTCGTAGCAATGCTGATCCTGCTGGCGCTCGCTATCCTGGTGATATTGCCTGCACTTTGGAAGGATCACGAGGCGTGTCAGCCGCTGTGCGTCAAGTGCAACCGCGAGCCTGGATACGTCGACATCGACGGGATCAAACTCTGCGTCAAGTGCGCTGAAACATGGAGCGTCCAATGAGCCTGCAGCGACTCTGGAAATACGTCTGGCGGACAGTGGTGGTCCTCGTGTTTGGCTTTCTGTTTGTCCGGGCAAACGTGATTCGGTGGAGTGACCCGTCGCTTACTGACACGGAGATATTCATCGAGATTTTTAGGTGGAAACGCCAACACGAGGACCAAGACAACTAGATGGGGAAGCCGATTTCTATAGGCGGGCTCAGCGAGCAAGATGCCCGAAAAGCGCTGAACATCGGGAAAATGACCCTGTACCGCTACCGCAAAGCGCCGGACTGGCCGGGCGATGACAAGCCTATCGCCGTACTCGCCATGCACGTTGCGGCAAAAAAGGGCGTTCAGGGCCGGTCGCCAAAGCCCACCAAGCCCAAACAGCCAGCCCGCCCGCCAGCCGAGTCGCAAGAATATGACGAGGACTGGGCAGAGTACGCTGACGCGATGAGCCTGGACAAAGAAATGAAGCTGACTATGATTGAGGTGAAGAAAGCAACCATCAGGGAATACCAGCTCAAATGTATGCAGGAATACAGAGACGCGCTTGTGTCTCAGATCAACGCGGCGCTGGACAAGGCAATCGAGGCGCTGGCGGAATGGATGGAACCGGATCAAATCGAGAACGTGCGCAAGGCATTCGGCCAAGCGCAAAGCCAAATCAGCAAGGCAAAATAGGAGAGGACCATGAGCAAGCTATGCATGGAATGCAAGCACCATCGCGCGGTATGCGTCGACACTGGCGTTGTCCGCCACGTGCCCCCCGCCAATCAGGTTGTTTCTAGATGCGTGCGGAATCAGGCACATTACGTTGTCAACAACTCTGGCGAGGAAGTCGTGATCGGCGCGCCGACATGTACGGATGAGCGCCAAGGCGAGTGTACTGCAGCGGCTATCTACTGGGAGCCGAAACAGCCGGAAGAGCCGAAAAAAGAGCTAAAGATTGAGCTCTTGCAACAACGGATTGAGCTTCTGCAACAGAAGGCAGAAGTAATGAACGGAGCCGTTGAGATTTTAGAGGATAAGTGTCAACAACTACGCGAATCCCACGAGCAAGTCGCCGAGCACTGGCACCTTGTCCGCGAATACTCACTCGAACAACTGCGCGAAATCTGCAAGTCTATACCGCCGCCAGAAGACCTGGAGGGCTACAAGCTGGAAATTCGACAAGCCAAATGTGGCGATGAATATTGGCTTGGTCGTCACTGGGAAACGTGCTATGCCGACAGGATGCAGCACGAATACCTTGTCCGCGTCCCGATAGCCGAAGAACCCGAGTACATCGAAGGCGACGAGATCACCGACGAACTGCTGAAGCGCGGACGTGTGATTTGTGAGGTCTTTGACCCGCTTGTCGAAGAATGGCTTCAAACGCTACTTTTAATGGTCGATTGCTCCTACAACAATGAACCTTCTTTCGTGACAAAACCGGTAGGCTGTGACAACCGCGTGCTCTGGAAGCAATGCCGCATCAAGAGATCGGACATACCACAGCCCGAAGGCAAAAAATGGGCGATCATCCGGCACGATGGCACACCGTTGACGGTAAACGGTCACACACTCAAAGAAGGCCAAGTACTCAGACTCACAGATGGGGAATTGGTAATCGAGGAGACGGCCCCAAACGGCGATGAACGCTAAACGGTCAACGTGGAAGACAAACATTCGCTACCGCTTCGGCATTGACGAGGCGGTAGACGATGACGTCCGGCGCGTGTTCACGAGGGCCGACGACCGGCTGAAATCGTATGTGCCGGCAAACATTGTTGATTGGGTGCAGGAGAACTACACGCCGGATTGGTCAGACGAGCCGATCCAGCTCGAACCCTACCAGATAGAGCCGATGCAGGCACAGGTAACGCCTGGCGTCGAAGAAGTGATAATCGTCGGGCCGGAGCGGTTCGGAAAGTCGACAATTCCCAGATGCGGCATGCTGTACAAGATGGTCTTCCATCGAGGGCCAAAACTGATCATCTACGAGGAGAAGAACAAGGCCGCAAGCATCAACATGCGCGAATTTCATCCAGCGGTGTTGAGCGTCCCGGAGCTGCGGCGGCAGATCGAGGGCAAGTGGAAGGCACGGGCCAAATCGTACGACCTGAAAAGCTGCACGGTCGACTTTACCGGCGCTGGGGCAGATATTACGTCAACCTCGGCGCGCGACGTGTGGGCAGACGAGTATGACACGTGGCCGTTAGTCGATGAAAAACGTCGCGCGCAGATGCAGAACGTCCGCAAGCGTATGAGGCTATGGCGCAACCGCGGCGAGGGCTCGCTCGTGATCTGTTCGTCCGCGAAAGGAACGGAAGACGACTCGTCTATTTGGCTGGAATACGCGCCAATGCGCGACGGCGACAACCTGATTCCGCAATCGTCCATGGGCCTATGGCATCTACGCTGCCAGGGCTGCGGGGAATTGATCGACTCGACACAGATCGACGGTGTCTATGACAAGCAAAAATCAGAATTCCGCGGGGGTCTGCATTGGGAGAAGAACGGGCAAATCATCATTGAGGAATCTATCCGGCTCGTGTGCAGGCATTGCAAGCATGAGCACAAACAGCACGAATCCGCAAAGATGAACGCCGAGGGCGAATACGTCCACGCCTACCCGGAACTTGTTGGAAGGCGTCCCGGATATCTGTTTGGCTCGCTGTCATCGTTGCGGGCGCTGTCCTGGCTACAGATCGCCGAAGCTCGCCGGAGTGCTGCACATGACAAATCGTTTGAGACGCAGCGGACGTTCCACAACTCATTCCGGGGCGTGGCCATGCCGTTGGGCGACGCGTTGCGCCAGGCAGACAAGCAGGCGCTGATGCAGCATTGTCGACCGGTTGCGATTACGGCAGACGAAATCATGGCAGTCATCGCAGCGGCGGACACGCAGGAATCTCCATGGGGCTGGTTCTGGATTGTCCGGGCGATCGATAAGGATTGGAACACTCACCTACTCGCCGTAGGATTTGCACCGTCGAAGGCGCAGATTGAAGAAGTGCTCTGCAACGCGCGTTATCACGGGCGGCCGGTGGACTATGCAATTATCGACCAGGGCGGAACCAATGCCGACGACGTCAAGGCACTGGCAGAAGCGCACAGCAATATCTACCAGTACAAAGGCTCGTCTAATCCAAGATCGCTGTGGCATTGGTCGAAAAGCTCAGATCAATGCAAGCTTCTCATGTGCGACGCGTCGCGCCTTCAGGTCATGCTTCTTCGGAGTCTCTACGATCAGGCAGAGACCAAAGAAAACCATTACATGTTTTTGCCCCCAGCGACCGACGTGCCGAGCGATGACGATCCGGTCTATGACTATCTTACGCACGTTGTCGCGGTGCGCGACCTTGCGAACGGCGTCCATTCACATCTCCGCCAGAATTGGACTTGCGGCGGCCGGGAGAGGCGCGACTTTTTCGACGCGGAGAAGATGATTCAAGTTTTGCCGTTGGTGTTCCAGCGGGAGATCCAAAACATGATCGACAACGGCGGCCAGCGGAAGCCGGTCAAGCTTTCCGAAGTCCAAGCCGCCAAACGCGCACAGCAGAGGAGAACAGGGCCATGAATCGCGAGCGGCAAAAAAAAATCACCGAGCTGAAAAAACAAATACACCAGGAATGTATGGAAATCGAAGAAGCGGCAAAAGCGGACATTGCAGAAATACGCGAGGATGCACGCCGTAAAAAGGCGGTTTTGCAGCGCCGCGTCACGCAGCTACGGCGAAAAATGGAAAAGGAAGATGCCGTAGAGCGAGCTATAGAACAAGCAACTGCCAGCGGGGCAAGGTGGGGCATAAGTGGCGGCGTGCGGCATCTTGTCAGGGGGAAACGGGCGGGGGCAAATTACGAATACTATACAGCATGCGGCAAACGGTATTATCGTTCGATAGTAGCAAGTTATGCCTCAGAAGCGATTGTGTGCAAAGACTGCTTACGCGTGGCAAAAGTCAAAGGCTGGCGGGAAGCGTGGCAGGACAAAACGGAGGGCATCCCAGATTACCTTTGGGATTGGCACGTTGAAGAGTTGGACGATATTAGCGATTGGGCAGTCGCCAAACGCGCAATAGGAGCGATGGGCGAACGATGCCAACGTGTAATAAAAATGCGATGGGGGCTTGAAGGTCAGCCAAGAAGTTTGCTTGAAATTGCGTCAGAAATAGGCGTCAGCACCAGCCGCGCGTGGCAAATCTACCAGAACGTGCTAAAGCAGTTGTCCAAAACGCTGGAGGTCTGACTATGTTTATTCGAAACGCCAAACGCGCACAGCGCAGATAAGGAGAACAGGACCATGTTCATCACATTGCACCGCGACGGCAAGCCTTTCTACATCAAGGTCGACGCAATCATTGCGATCGAGCCATACAAGGCTAATCCGTATCCGTCATATCAATCAACGGTCTACCTAGCGCATCGCCATTGGGATGCCGACGAGACACCCGAAGAGATCCTGAAGATACTGACTGCCGCCAATGATTGGATCGAGGAGATATAGGCTAATGCCCGGCATCGAGTGCCCACGCTGCGGCTGTAAGGACCTACGCGACGATCGCGGACTCCCTGCATGGGAGGTCATCAAGACAATGAAAGGCAACGGGCATATTCGGCGGCGTCGGCGCTGTCGGCATTGCGGCAAATACGTATACACACGAGAAAAACTGGAGCAAGATCAATGAGCAAAGACAAGCGCAAAGCATACATCTATCCTGTCATCTATTGCGAATGCGGGAGTGCAATGTACTACGAGCCACCAGCGCCGAAGACAATAGCGTGTCAGAATCGGCTATGTGAGTTTTTTATGCGCCCATACAAGGCACCGACCATCGAACTGGAGCCGATAGAAGAGCTCATCGTCGTAGCGAGGAGACCAACCAAAAGACTGATAGCAAGATAAATGAAGATAACCATAGACCGCATATTTACCGGGAACGACCCGCGCTGCATAACCTTGCGCGCCGGAACATGCGTCCATGCTAGGCGCATGAGTATCGTCATCAAAACCCGCCCGTTTTGGCAACGACTTCTCCGCACACCGGCGACATTCTTCAGGTTGTGTCGGTCTGGCGGCAGCTGGAGTGAGATTGCAGGCTGTGTTTGGTGGCTATTGACCACAAAAAAGACCAACCAAAAGACGGACATGGAGGCTGGAGAATGAAAATCCTACATTTATGCAATCGGTTCACCGGGCGCGTATGGAAAGAGGCGTCGGTACTACAGGCAGACGGCCACAAGATCGTGGTACTGTTTCGCGAAATGGCTGTCCGCGGGACAGACTCAGATATCCTGTATATGTCCAGATGGGACACGCCCGAAAGGCTGCACCAAAAACTGGCGGCGATCTGTCCGGGGATGGACGCTGTGCATGTGCACACGTCCTTGACGGCATTGGACATGCCTGCGTATGCGCTAAATCATCACGATAGGGTCGTGTGGGACGTACACGACTGGAGCGCCGAGGTCAAAGCGGCAGTTGAGGGAATCGGGCCGGGCGTGACCTATATTGCGCCAGGCTCAAAACTGGCGGCGACTGTTGGCGCGACTGCACGAACTACGCACACGCACATTGTCGCGTCGAAAGTTCCACGGCGTTACCACATCACGCCGTCGAAGCAAGACGCGCGAACAATCGCGCTAAACTCGGATATTGACATCGCTCCAGCGTGGCGCAACTATCAGCCGGTACAGAAGATGTTTCTTGAGCACGGGTTTCGGTTTGACATTTTCCCGGCGACACAGAGCCCGCGCATGCAGGCGCACTATTCAAGACTGATGCAATCGCTGAACTATCTGTCACTTCTTCAGGAATTGAGTCAGTACGGATGGAATTACGTCGGGGCGGCGAACCGGACGGTACGGATTGACAATTGCGTGACCCATAAATTCTGGGAATCGTTGGCGGTGGGCGTGCCTGTCATCACCTGGCAGTCGGCTGAGATGCGCTTCTTAGCGCTCGGAATAAGCGTGGATCTTGCAGAGCCAGAAGCGCTGGAGAAGATTGCCGATCCAGGCGTCCGGGCTGAGTGCGCCGCGGAGCTGACGCACCGCCAGCACGAGTTCGCCATGGAATGTGAAATACCGAAAATCATCCAAGCATATGGAGGATAGTATGGCAATCGCCATCGTGTCGGGAGTCGCGGCCTATTTTTGGGCACAGACATAAAAAGGCCGTCTAAATGACGGCCAAGGGACATGGGGAGGGGTTTGGCGATAAAAGAGCGCAAATTCCGCGCCAATGCAAGGGGAATTAATATTTTTGGCTACATATAGCCAAAATCGTAGGGCGGGCCGCTTAAAAGGTTGACGTGTCGCGAAATACTGCAAATATTGCAGTATGCCTACAGCAGCAACAATGATTAGCGCGATCGATACAGCGATCTATGAGATCACTGTCAAAAAGGCCGAAAGCTGGGAAATCGGCGACACGCGTTATACTGCGTTAGATCTGGACCACTTGCGTCGGCTACGCAATGAGTATCTGCAGGAAAAGGCATCTACCGATGCGACCGCCAGCAATAACGCACCGTTTGGCATCACAGGCCTATCAGCAGGGAGCGGGAAATGAGCAAGCTTCTCAGGGCGCGGGCAAATCAACTGCGCAAAACCAAGCCGCGGCAAGTGGTAAGGGTCGGCTTTGACTCGACGGCGGACAACCGCAACACCGCCAACCATTGGGCAGACGCAAACGGGCAAGACCTGAACACGCTGATTTACGGCAGCCGCAAGGCGATGGTGAAGCGCTGCACGTATGAGTACCGCAACAACACCTACGCCAAGGCCATTATTGATCAGCTTGCAAATCACGTCGTGGGGCGGCACGGACCAACGCTCCAGATGCAAACGGAAAATCCGGAATTCAACGCCGAGGTTGAGGAGAAGTGGCAGGCGTTCGCGAAGAAGCTTGATTCGCGCGGCCGTCAAGATCTTGGGGCAATGCTGAGGACCGACATTAAAGAGACCTGCGTCCGCGGCGAATCCCTGGCGACCCAAAAGTCAGCCAAAACGACGCAGCAAGCACCCGCTCTCCGGATCATGAGCATCTCACCGGACCGGCTAGACAGCCCGATGGGCGACCCAATGACCGCAGATGTTCAGGACGGGATCAAATACGACATGGACACCGGCGCGCCAGTCGCATACTCAATCCTGAAGAGCAACCCGAACAACATGCTGCTGACGCCAAACCTGGACGTTGATTGGGTACCTGCCGAGAAGATGAACCATATCTTTTTTGAAGACGAAGCCGAGCAGGGCCGCGGCGCGCCGCCGCTACAGGCAGCGCTGCCGATACTCGCCTACCTCCGCCGGTACACGCTGGCAACCGTCGCCGCTGCAGAGCAAGCCGCGAACATCTCCGGCATCGTCTATACTACGCTTGGGCAGGTCGATCAGGACATGATATCCGCGATGGACGAAATAGAGATCCCCAGGAACGCCATGCTGACTATGCCGCGCGGTTGGCAGATGGACCAGATGGACGCCAAGCACCCGACGACGCAATACAAAGATTTCAAGGCCGAATTGGTCGCGGAGGCCGCGCGATGTGTTATGATGCCCTATTTGGTCGCTGCCGGAAACGCCGCTGGCTACAACTACAGCTCGGGCCGCCTAGACATGCAGGAGTTCTGGTCAGCAACAGAGATTATCCAAGACATGCTGGCGACTCGTAAATGTGACTGGATTTTTGCTGCGTGGCTGCGTGAGGGGCTGATGATTCCTGGCTATTTCCAACACGCAAACGCGGACATTCGTCGTGCGCCGGCCGAGACCATATCACACGTGTGGAATTGGGCCGGCGCACGGCATGTGGACCCACAGAAGGAAGCAAATGCCGCGCAAACGCGACTCGAATCCGGGCTGACTACGCTCGCTGCAGAATACGGCGCTCAAGGCAAAGATTGGGAGCGCGAAATGGAGCAGCGGTTACGCGAAGAAGCACGCGAAAAGGAACTCCGCGAAGAGCTTGGGTTGACAGAAGAACCAGAACCAGAGCCAGAGCCAGAGACCGAACCAGAGACCGAAGAAGAGACGCAAGAGCCCGAACGCAACAGCGACGAGCTGCAAAGCCTACGTGCCGAGATCGAAGAGCTGCAGGCGTTACGCGACGAAATCAAAGAGCTGAAGAACCAGCCGGAACTGGTGCCATCCATGCAGCGGGCCGAGCTGCAAGCATTACAGGAAGAGCTGGAAGCAGTCAAACAACAGAGATCGGCCGCCGCGTCATTCGCCTATCAGGGCGGCACAATCTACCGCAACGAAGATGGCGTATGTTTTCACACGGTCAACGGCGAAATTGAGCAGGTACCGGATGGAATGGTTTGTATTGACGACACCGGAACGCACTACGAAGTCATCGGCGGCAAGATGGAGGAAATCAAGTGCCACTAGCGCCAACCGCACTAAAAATGATCGGCGTCAAGCCACTGCAGGGCAAGCGAGGACTACCGCCGGAGCACGAAATTTGCGACGGCCGGATCCGATTTGCTAATCCTGATGGATCTTGGGGCGAGTGGGAAACTATCCGCGGCGAAAACGGCCCCCAAGGTCGGCAAGGTCTACAAGGCGTGAAAGGCGACAAGGGGGACCGCGGACCGCGCGGCTTAAAAGGGCCGAAGGGCGATAAGGGACCAAAAGGCGACAAAGGGGACAAAGGCGACACCGGCCCAATGCCGCCGCATGAAATCGACGACAACGGTCGAATCCGATTCAAGAAACCCAACGGAAGATGGGGCGACTGGCTGACGGTCAAACAGGGCGGCGGCGGTCACCAGGGCGTCGTATTGCTCGCTGACGGCGACATGCGGCAATATGTCGAGCTGAAAGAGCTGCGCAAGTTCGCGAAATCATCGCACTATGTAGAAAGAGTGTTTGACGGCAGCGACCAGCCCACAAGTATTGAGGTATGGGAAGACGCCACGAAGGCGATCAAGCTTTTCACCCAGACGCTGACTTGGGTCAGCGGCAACTGTACGTCTATCGTCACAGTAGACGAACTCAAAAGCAAAACGCTTACAGTCACGCACACGTATACAGGCAGCAACGCAACTTCAACAACCGAAGTACTCACATAAAGGAGTCATCATGGCATTTGAAAAATACATCCTCCCAGAGTCCGGCGTCGCAAAGATGCCGGTGCACGCATTTGTCGGAATCCTTTCCGAGAATTTGCAAGGCGAAAAGACCGGCGCAGAGTGCAAAACGGCGATTGAGGACTATCTCGGCGTCACCCTGACAACCGACGAAACGACCGACATCACTGATACCCTGTCATACATCCAGGCAGGCTCGGATCTTGCCAACAAATCGCGACGGATGGACGAAGTTTATCGCGCGTGCATCCTGGCAGAAACAGGGATTTGGTACACCACGCAGGCTCTTCTGCGGTCCCGTTTGAGTTGGTCAACCCCATAAGGCAATAAATGGCGCTGACGTGTAAAGTAGGAAGTTTTGCGGTAGGCACATCTGCAAGTTCAGATGTGTCTGTAACCGGCATTGGCTGGCAGCCTGATCTCGTCCTGTTTGCATCAACGCCGCTTACATCTGCGAATTCCAGTCAGGCCGACGCGAATATGGGAACGGGCGTAGGGATATCGGCGAGCGAGCAAACATCAGTATCGTCAAATTCAGAAGACAACCAAGGCATAAGCGACAGCAGCACTGTAACCAATGATGCTTCGGTTGGCCGCATATGCGCGGCTGGGACAACGGCAGATGTCTATAGCATTGTACTAAAATCTCTCGACAGCGACGGATTTACAGTTACGACGGGATCAACTGCGCCAAACAACGAACTCGTGTTTTACATGGCCATGGGCGGCTTTGACAATGTCGACCAGTCCAATTTTACGATTACAGCCAGCGGCGGAACAGTATCAGACTCGGGCTGGAGCTTCCAACCAGACGCATTGATAGTCAATCACGGCGCGCAATCGTATAATCAAACGGGACCTAATGCTAGGTTGAATCTTCATTTTGCCACAGGGGCAAGCGAGGAGGGTGGGGCTGGCTGGGGAGATAACAATGGCGAAGCGACTCAGGATGCAAACGGGTATATTTCAAATAGTACAGTATGGACGCAACAACTCGTAGACGGGTCAGCGCAAGGGCGGCCGACGGCCGAACTTCAATCATTTGACTCAAACGGGTTTACGCTGAATGTACTAAGTACCCCTGGCAGCAATCGCAATTGCTATGCCTACGGCTTGAAAGGGGGATCGCTCAAAACCGGATTTGACAACACGCGCACGTCGACGGGGAACTTTTCAGTAACCGGTTTAGGATTCCAGCCTGTCGGATTGGCTATCTTGAGCATAAACTCCACATCATTTGGAGACCAGGCGGGCATAAGCTTCAGCCTAGGCTTCACAGACGGGACGTCTGAATATATGATCGCCGTGTGGTGCGACAACGGCGTGGCTACGACGAACGCCGGGACAAGGTTTGACGATGATATGTTGCAAGCCACAATGGATGTCGCAGCGGCTAACACAATACTCGGGAGCATCTCTTTTGTCAGCTTTGACTCAGACGGCTTTACGCTCAGCCAAGACGATGCCGATACGGCGCTGAACAAAATTGTGTACTTTGCATTTGGCAATGAGGCGGCTGGAGGCGGAGACATCCCAATCTTTATGCACCATTACACGAAAAACGCAGGATAACGCATGCGCGAACTACAAGCAAATACTGAGGTAAAGGTGGTCATAGGGCCATTTGTTGACGTCACGGACGGGTACACGCCGGAAACGGGGATCACGTTGGGTGCAGCAGATGAAGCGGAACTGATGAAGCATGACGCGGCGTCGGTAACTGACATATCCTCCAATACGTGGGCGGCGATCACGTCAATGGATGGCTATTACAATTTGACGTTGACGGCAACAGACACGAACACCGAGGGGATGATGGTTATTGCGATCCAGGACGACTCGGTTTGCCTGCCTGTTCGGGCTGAGTTTATGGTGTTGGCGCAGGCTGCGTATACGTCGAAGTACACCGCCAAAGACACTGGGTACATGGACATCAACGTCAAAGCTGTCAGCGAAGACACAACTGCCGCAGACAACATAGAAGCAGACTACGACGGCACGGGCTACAATAAATCAGCGTCGACCATTGGCACGTGTACGACGAACACAGACATGCGCGGCACGGACAGCGCATTGCTGGCCGCTTCGGCTCCGGCCAATTTTGGCGACCTTGCGATTACCGCGACGACCGGTCAAACGACAGTCGGAACAAACAACGACAAGGCGGGCTATTCGATTTCTGGCACGCTCACTACATTGGATGCACTTGACACCCAACAAGATGCTCAGCACGCTGCGACACAAGCGGACATCGCAGCGCTCAACGATCTGTCAGCAGCAGACGTCAACGCGGAAGTTGACACGGCATTGACCGATTACGACGGGCCGACCAAGACGGAGATGGATGCAGCGTTTACCGAAATCAAGGGCGCGACGTGGAGCGACACAACTGACACCCTCGAAGATATCCGTGACGCCGTCGACACAAAAGCCAGTCAGTCAAGCGTCGATACGGTTGATGGCAACGTTGACTCTATCCTCGAAGATACCGGCACAACGTTACCCGCATCACTCACAACGATTGAAGGTAAAATTGATACGGTCGACGGAAACGTAGACGCTATCCTAGTGGACACCGGGACCACACTGCCCGCGACGTTAACCACGATTGAAGGCAAAATTGATACGGTCGACACGAATGTTGATTCTGTGCTGGAAGATACCGGCACAACTTTACCCGCAACGTTGACGACAATCGAAGGAAAGGTTGACACGGTGGATACAAATGTTGACGCCGTGCTGGTCGATACGCAGCGAGTTGACGGGCTCATCGAAGATTCAGGCGGCGACAGGTTCACCACCAAGGCCTTGGAACAGGCTGCTGCAGGTTCCGGATTGTCAGCTCAAGAGGTCCGCGACGCAATGAAGCTTGCGCCAACTGTTGGCGCACCAGCGGCTGGGTCTGTCGATGAAGCGTTGGACGATATTTATACGGACACGCAGCGCGTTGACGGACTGATCGAAGACGATAGCGGCGACCAGTACACGGCAAAAGCGCTGTCCCAAGCGCCGGGAGGCGCTGTAGCTACAGACGTCAATGTGGTATCCGTCGGGGGAACGGCGGTAACAAGTCCATCAGATCTCAGAGCAAAAGCAACCATTAGCCTATAGGAGCAATCATGGCAAGCGAACTGACATACGTCCGATCAGCACAAGTCAGGGCGTCGACGCTAGACGAAGAGACTCGAAGCGTGGAGGCTGTAATCGCTACGGAAGAGCCCGTTCTTGCGTTCGACACACAGCGGTGGGAGCCAATCCTTGAAGTGCTGAGGATTGACGGCGTCGAGCATCCTGAGCAAGTGCCCTTCCTGGACACCCACGACCGCAGTTCTATCCGGAACCAGATCGGCAGCACGCGAAGCATTAGGTCCGAAGACGGTATCTTGATTGCCCGCAATTTCTATGCCGAAACCGAGCTCGGCAATCATGCGTGGGAGCTTGCCCGCGGCGGACATCTGACCGACAACTCGGTCGGCTATCAGGTATTGCAATACCGCGACGTCCGGCCAGGGAAGACGGAGGAAATCATGGGGCGCAGTTATACAGCGCCGTCGGATAGGGCGCTTCGCGTTACGACCAGATGGAGGATCAAGGAAAATTCCTCTTGTGCGATCGGGGCAGACCCGTCAGCAAAAAATAGATCTCTCGACGACCAAGGACCAAAAACACCACATGGAGCAAAAGCCATGGAACTCACAGCAGCCATGCGTGCCTGGATGATCAATCATTCTGGTCTGCGCAAGGACGCCAGCGAAGAAGATGCGATGACGCATTTTGAGGCGCTCGGCGACGACGAACAGGCAGCCTGCAGGGCTGCAGAGGGCGGAAGCGAAAGCGTCCGCACTGAACCCAAACCCCAAAACGAAGACGCCGCAATCCAGGCAGCCAGAGCCGCCGCGGTCGAGGAAGTCCAACGTCATGCGCGTGTCGAAAACGCACGCATCGAGGCGATCCGGACGGAAGGCGCGACGCACGGCATCGACGCCGCAACCATTACGCGTTGCATCAGCGAAGGGCACAGCATCGAGCAGGCGCGCGGCGAATTCCTGAACGCGATCCGCTCGCAGCAATCCTCGATGGTACTGCCACAGATCCGTATCAGCAATGTCAAGCACAGCACGCGCCATCTGGAAGCCTCCATGTTGTTGCGCGCGGATGCTGCAGACGTAGCCGAAAAGGCGTTCGGCGAAGACATCACGCAGCAGGCCGACGAACAGTTCCGCGACATCTCGCTGATCGACATGACCAGGATGGCGCTGCAGCTCCACGGGCACCCCGTGCCTCATGGACGCGACGACACCATCCGCGCGGGATTTTCGACTGGCTCACTCAGCACAATCCTAGGCAACACTGCGAACAAAATGATGCTGAAAGGCTATCAGGCGAACACCGGCTCTTGGCGGCGGTGGTGCAACATCAAGAACCTCAAGGACTTCAAATCGACGCCGATGGCGCGACTGAACGACCTTGGCGAGTTCGAGCAAATCGGCAACGACGGCGAAATCAAGACGGGCAAACGTTCGGAAACGTACGAGACCATCAAGATTGACACGTACGCCAAGAATTTCGGCGTTACTCGTCAGGACTTGATCAACGACGACATGGGCGCGTTCACCGCCGTTCCGAAAGGACATGGCACCAAGGCAGCGCAGAGCGTGACCAAGCTCGTTTATACCACGTTCTTGTCAAATCCGACAATGACGGACGGCGAATCGTTGTTTACCGCTGCGACAGGCGACCGGCTGGAGACGAACCTGCGCACCAGCCTCGCGCTGTCAAGCGACAACCTGACCACGGCGCTTCGGTATTTTATGGAAATGACCGGGCCGGACGGCGAGCCGGTTGAGGTTCCGGCCGCGTTCATCCTTGGCCCGCCAGCGCTCAGGGGATTGATGCAGCAGCTCATCAACTCACAGGTGATCATGCCCGTTGGCGACACTGACGCGAAATATCCGACGTACAACCCGCACGCCAAAGGCCGGGAACTGCAGGACTACATTGCAGAACCTCGCCTCGGGATGTCCGCCTATACGGGCTCCAGCGCCACCACGTGGTACCTGATCGGCGACCCGGCGCGCGTGGATACGATGGCGGTTGGTTTCCTCAACGGCAACGAGAACCCGACGCTGAATACATTCGGGCTGGACAGCGACCCGAATCGTCTCGGCATCACATACCAGGCATACCTGGATTTCGGCGTCGCCGCCGCAGATCACCGCGGTATGGCCCAACACACAGCATAAGGAGTCAAAATCATGGCTACTGAAGCAGCATATTTCGGCGAAGGCGAAGTCATCCGCGAAACCGCGGCTGCAGCCGTCACCGCCGGACAAGTGGAACTCAAGGCCGGGCAACCGTCCTTTGCAAACAACGACTACGCCGCGGCGGATATCGCGAATTACGGTATCGGCAAGGAAGTGGCTGGCACGTTCACAGCCGTTGCGGTCGCTGCAAATGCGGGCGACCCAGTCTGGTGGGACGCATCCGCCAACACGTTCACGATCAGCCCGGTGTCAGCGGCAGGCGATTTCATGGCTGGGACGTTAACCCGCGCCATGGCCGCCAGCGCCACGACCGGTTATGTCAAACTCGGCGGCGTGAACAACGCAATTCCCGCGCATCTGTGGGAAGGTAAGGCGTTCGAAGTCCTCACCGACGACAAGACCCTGGATGCGCAGGATGTCGGCAAGGTCATGTGTATGGACGCTGACGCCAAGACGTTTACCGTGCCAGCGACGGTTGCCGGGCTGGAATTCATCCTGTGCAACATCGCCGCTGACGGCACAGCGCTTCTGTCGGTCTCGCCCAATGCGAGCGACAAGCTCATGGGCGCTGATGTCGCTGGCGTCGACGACAAGGACTACCAGAACATCAAAGCCACCCAGAACCGCTGGGACTGGATGCGGATCGTTGGCGACGGTGCAGACGGCTTCTTTGTGACCGACACCAACGGCACCTGGGCGCAAGAGCAATAATCTGGCTGGGGCTGGTCATAAAAGACCAGCCCCACCATCAACCTTTTAGAGAGGATCATATGGACACGACAAAACTCACAATCCGCCTTCACGAGGCGACGGCTAAGAAGCGGGAACGTTTGGCTTTGAAGGACCGGAACGGCGTGTTGGTACAGAGCGGCTACATTCGCTGTTTAACGGAACTGTTGGCAGAAGAGCAACCCGCAGCACAGCCCGCGGAAGAAGCGCCTGAACAACCAGAAGAACAACCCAAAAGGCGCGGACGTCGGCCGAAGGCTAAAGCATGAGAGGATACTCACAGGTAGTACACAGGGCGCGTCCCAAGCTACACGTCACCTACAAAAAGGCGATCGACGCAACGTCGCCGCTTGAGACGATTCTCGGTGAGGCATTGCCATCGAACGTCGCTATGGTGCGCGTTATGAACGAAAGCGCCGCGGTGATCCGGTTTCAAAACAACGCAGCGGCTGACGCAAACTCCGCCGGCCTTGCCGCTGTCGGCGCGACAAACGACAGCGCAGAACGCGAGTTCTGGGGTACCAAGGCCGAGCTGGACCTACTCCAGTTTTACAGCGGCGGCGCCAACAATGCCTCGATTGAGGTGTATGTCTTTTGAGCGCTCAGGATACATTGCGCGAACTCATGGGCGAGTGCGTGTTTGACGTTGACGACGCCGAGACGCCATCGGAAACTGTCGTGTATCGCCCGAGCGGCGGCGATGCCCGTACGATCCAGGCAATAGTCAGGCGTCAGAGTAACGAACAGATCGGCATGGCTCGCGCGCCGTCCATCACGCTCACCGTCCCAAACGACGACACGGACGGGATCTCGGCAACGGAACTGGACGACGGCGCGGACCAAATCGACGTAGCCGTGAAGCCTGGCGGAACCGCAACGACGCGCAATGTGTACAGGGTCGTGTCAAGCAATGTCGCTTTTATTACGCTGGAGGTCAAATAATGGCAACTCCATTAGTTGACGTGACGTTCAACCAACAGCAACTTGAAGCGCTACAGCGTGAGTTCCGCGCAGCTCCGAACAAGATCAACAGAATCCAGGCCGGAGCCGTAAACGATACGTTGAAGAATCTTCGCACATACGTCTCGCAAGAACTTCGCGCCGATCTGGCTGTGAAAGCGCGAGACTTGAAGACGCGCAATTTGGTAGTGCTGCAAAGGGCAAACCGCTTCAACCCGGCTGCGCATCTGCGGGTAACAGGATCACGGATCCCGCTAAAGTATTTTGACGTGCGGCAGGGGAAAAACGTCACGTCCTGGAAAATCTACAGAGCTGGGCCGCGGAAGAAGGCGCGCGACGTCTTTTTTGCAACTATGCCGAGCGGTCACTTTGGCGTGTTCCACCGAAGCGCCACCAAGAAAATGCAGCGCAAGCCAAGGCGTGCAGCCATCACCGAAATGTACGGGCCATCTGTGCCTTACGTAGCCAACAAAATTCCATCACTTTCACAGACAGCATTGGACGCAAAAGTAGGCGCGCGCCTACAAGCAAATCTTGACCAAAGAATACGGTTCGAACTGACCAAAGACTAATGGCACTATCTATCCTGGAGCAAATCATAGCGCTCATCGTGACAGCCATTGAAGGCGTGACGACCGGCAACGGCTATCAGGTAGACGTGACAGGAGTCTACCGCCCGTCAACGCTTGGCGGACAGGACCGGGATTCGCCAGGATCTTACGACGTCCAGCTTGCGCGGGGCGTGTTGGTGCGCAATGAAGAAATCGACTTGCTCGGCAATCCGCCGCGGCAGGGCTGGACTGTCCCTGTAGAGATAGACTGTCTGTACCGCCCAAGCTCCAGCAACACAGACCCGATCGAACGTGAGCTTGACACGTTCTGGAGCGAAGTCTCGAAGGCGGTAATGACGGACATCCAATGGGGCGGACTGGCGATCGATTCAGAGCTTGGCGCGCCGAATGATTGGATTGACATGGACGACGGGACGTGTGGCAAAACGGGCGTCCTCAACGTTCACTATCGAGTCCAAGAAACAAACCCATACGCACAATAGGACCATCATGAACCTGACAAAGAAAGACATTCTGCAATTCTCAGGAGCCTTCCCAACCCTTCCCAAGGGGAGCGAGCGGTACAACTACGCCATGGCGTTCAATTTTCGGCGACTGCTGCCAACGTTTCAGGAGCTGTCCATAGAGCTTAACCCGTCGCCGCGCTATCGCGAATATGCCGCCAAGCTGCAAGCCGACCCGAACGGATCTCACGATGAATACGCCGAGGAAATTGCACTGCATCGGCAGAAGGTACTGGACCGCCCGACAATCCTGGCCGAAACGGTCGAGGTAACGCTCCGAACAGTCGACTACACAGACGCACCAATCTCTGAACTCACCCCGGCTCAATTGGCCGCAATCATGCCAATGATCAACGAAAAGGAGGAAGAAGTATGACGCTTCTCGCAAAACGCCAAGTCCTCGCGGCCAAGGTCGAATCGACCATCGGGACCGCGGAAACCCTTGCCGCCGCTGATGCGGATTATTTGATTCGGAACCTGGAAGTCAACATTGACGCCGAAGAGGCTCCACGCGAATACCAGGGGACCGCTTCACCGAACACCGACGCAATCGGCGCGCGTATGGTTACGTTCACGTTCGATCTGGAATGTCACGGCAAAGGATCGGCAGGCGTGCCCGACTGGGCGTCTGTATTCCTCACAGCGTGCAGCATGTATGACGATTCGAATACCATGAAGCTTGTAACCGCTGTTCCCGACACGGCAGGCAACGTTGGGCGCACAATCACTATCGGCGCATACCACGACGGTAGGCGAATTCTTGCTGCCGGATGCATGGGGAATGCAATCTTGACGCTGGCAAATGGCATGCCGATGATGGCGCGGTTCAGCTTCCAGGGCAAGCTGTCGGCGATTGACGACACAGCGCTTTTGTCTCCGACCCCGCCCGCAGTCATTCCGCCATCGTGCGCCAATCTCACATGGTCGTGGAATTCGCAGAGCCCAAGCGCGGCGTCGCTGGAAATTGATCTGCAGAACGAAGTCTATATGCGCCCGGACTACGGATCAGGCGCTGGTGCATCTGGCTACGTGGCGGCGTGTGTCGTTAACCGACGCCCGGTGATCCGTGTATCTCCAGAAGCGACGTTGGTCGCGACTCACGACGTGTATGGAAACTGGCTCAGCTCCACGGCTGGGGCGTTCTCCGTCGCAGTAGGCGGGACACAATACAACATTATGACCATCGCCGCGCCAAAGGTGCAGACCCTCTCGCCGAACATGGAAACGACGGACGGGATCATTCGAGACGGCGTGACCCTGCTCTGTACGCGTTCGGCGGCAGACGACGACGAGCTGACTATCGCGTTTACTTAGGGGAAAGACATGGCCAAGAAACAGCCAAAGCACCTGCAAAAGTTCGCAGATCAGAAGCAAGAAATCACGGAACGAATCAAGGCGTTGGGCGTGAATGCGTCCTATGCCATCACAGGCGACCGAAACTATGTCCTGGAGGATGACGGGAGCCTATATATAGAGTCCAGCCACACCCGGACACCCGTCTCGCGGTGGACAGCACAGCAGTGGGACCAGTACAAAGAAGACTGCTCGCGCGGACTCTGGACCAAGTTGACCACTCGCTTCGGCGACGGCGGCCGTTAATGGTCCGCGACTGCCCGAGCCGAAGCATTATAAAAAGGACCATACCATGAGCGAAGCCACAACCAAGAGCAGCCTGTTTGCTCCGACGTTCAGCGTTGAGCTGCCATCCCAGGCAGCCGACCCCAACCGCCCAAAGTTCACCTTCCGCAAAGCTACGGTGTTGGAGATCCTCGGGATAGAGGATGCGGTTACCCAAATTCAGAACAGCCAGGCGGATCACGCGGGCATTATTCGTGCGCTCAAGGGGTATGTTGAAGACATGCTCGTTGATGACGCGGCCGCTGAGATTTTACAGCTTACGTTCGAGCAGTTTGTCGAGCTGTTCTGGTTGATGAAGAATGGCCAGGACGTGAGCCTTGACGAAAAAAAAGAATCCGGGTCGCCGTCGCCGTCAGATACGGAGATTTGCGACCCCACCAACAGCCAATAGATGAAAATGGCGGAATCGTTGAAATCCTATGCCCAAACTGCAACGGCAAGGCGAATAGCGAAGGCAAGTACTGCGGCCAATGCGACCGCGGCAACTTCGCCCTGGACTCTACGCCGCTGGAGTTCTGCGGTTGGTGGCCGTTCCGCCTTCTGGACATCGAGGAAGCGTGGCGCCGGGGGGTGCCAGCCACATCCGGCGGATACCTGGACCAGCCAAACCATATCGCCAGTGCGGTACAGTTCGCGACGACCGACTCGGATGTCTATCGGGCGAAGCAACTTGGACCGCTTTCTCAACTCATGTGAGGTGATCTATGGCGCGTAGACTGGACATCCTGATCAACGCAAAGGGCGGCACACAAGCCATGTCGACGTTCCGCCAGGTCGGCCAAAGCATCAGCCGGATGGGAATGATGGCGTCTGCGGCGGTGCCTGTCGCGTTGCTGAAAGCGACTAATGAGGCGGTCAAGTTCGAGCATCAGATGGCAGGCGTCGGGACGATGCTGAAAGACAACGTTGGGCCGCAAGTCGCCGCGTTCAGTGACCAGATCCAAGACATGTCGGTTGAGTTTGGGCAGAGTAAAGAAACGCTGAGCAAAGGACTGTATGACATCCTCTCGGCAGGCGTGGACGCAAGCCAGGCGATAGACGTGCTAAAAAACGCGACCAAGGCGGCGATTGGCGGATTCACTGAGGCTGAGGTGGCGGTCGACGGCGTGACGACCGTGCTTAATGCGTTCCGGTTAAGCGGCAAAAAATCAAGCCACGTGCTGGACTTGATGTTTAACACGGTGCGGGAGGGCAAGATTACCTTCCAAGAGCTCGCGGAGAACATCTCAAAGCTCGCGCCGTTGGCTGAAGCGGCTGGTCTGGATGTGCGGGACATGTTTGCCGCTGTCGCGACTGCTGTCAAGATCGAAAAGCCTGAGCGCGCAATGACGGCGATACGGGCAGCGCTGGTATCTGCAGCCAAAAAAGGCGAAGACTTTTTGGATGTGTTGCGTGACCTTAGAGGCGCAAGCCTCGACCAAATCCTGGCGGCGGGCTACGACAAACAGGCAGCCCAAGGGATTACTCTATTGGCAGGGAATTATAAAGAGTTCGTCAAGCAGATAGGGCTTAGCCGCAGCGCTGCTGGGGCCGCGGAAGAGGCGTTTAAGAAGATGTCTGCGACGTCACAGATGCAAGTCAATCAAATGAAGCAAGCGTTCAATTCTGCGTTCACCGACATGGGGCAGGCGATCGTCGATACAGGGCTTTTGGCGCACCTGAAAGACATCGCCGTGGCAATTTCCGACATTTCGAAAGAAAGCAGGAGAATGGGGCGGCCGGTTGGCGCGGAAATGTCAGGGAAAAGCGTCGACCCGTCAAGAAAGCCTGACGTGATCCCGATGTGGCGGCACATTGTGCAGGGCTACATGGAGACGATTAACGACGCGTTGTCAGAGACGCCAATGGACCTGACAAAATTGCCATGGGCTATGAAACAGCCGGGGCACCGGATGGACCTGGAAAGAAGCCGGGCATTGTGGGAAAAGCAGCAGCAAGCCGCCGAGGAGAAAGCCAGCAAAAAGCAACTCGCCGCACTACTTGGCAGGCTCGACAAAGATGCGGCTGATTTCGCCGCCGGACAAGAAAAAACGCGAGAAGCGGAAGGCAGGGCCAACTGGCAGGAATTCCGCGCAAAGATGCGTAAACAACTCGGGCTTGACGAGCCGGAAATCAATCTGCCCAAGATGGTCATTCCAGGCGCTGGCGAAAAGGTGGCGCCCATGATGCAGCAAGGTCCGCAGCAAGGTTTTACGACCCGCTTCCTCTCTGGGCTGTCTGGGCTGACAAACACGCCAGCGAAAAAGACCGAACAGAACACACGCGCGATCGCCAGCAACACGGCAGAGGCCAACAACATACTCGAAAAGGCAGTGGAAAGCGTCAAGGGCATGCGCGAGGATCTGAAGTCATTCACCCCAATGTTTGCGTCGCTCTAGGAGAATTATATGGCAGTTCAGCAAGTAACCCAGCGAAACAACGATAGAGTCCTGCGGTCCGTAAAAAGCGGGGGCCAGTGGTACGCGGTCGAGGCCGTGCGCGAGTTTGAAGTCTTGATGGACAACATGACCGACGACCCCACACTGGCATTGAACGCGGACGATGGGACAACCGCCATCCCAGCGCCGGCCGCAGTCTGGAACGTGTCCAACACCTACCTCAAGGCCCAAGCGCCGACCGTGCGCCGGATGAAAAAGAGTGGACTTTTCGAGGTTGTTTGTAACTATCGGGCGCAAGACTTTACGTTGGGCGGGCGGCAATCAGTACCGCCGTTGGACCGGGACATACTGTACAATGAGTACGGCCAACCGACGATGGTCGAAGTGGACCGTGATAACGGCGGGAACTTGCTCAAGACGGCAGCCGATCAAGTGATTTACGTCCATCTCAAGCACGCCGATCTCTACATTCAGGCCATCCGCAACGACGACGCGAACACCGACTATACTGCATACTTCATGCACACCAATAACGCGTCCTTCAGCCTTAACGGCAAGTCGTATCCAGCCGAAACTCTACTTCTTTCGCACGTCGACAAGATCTGGCAGGAAGAAAAATTCGAAGACGAAGTCACCGAGTATTTTCAGTACCAATATCACTTTTACGTCCGGTTCGCGCGCGGGACCAACGACCCAACAATCTGGGACGAAAAGATTCTCAACCGTGGCACGGTACATCTGGACGACGACGACGAGCAGGTCGCCAACACCGATACGGAAGGGAACATAATCACAGAACCGCTGAACCTTGGCGAGCAGGGCGAACTGCTCGCGCCTGGCGCTACTCCGTATTGGCTGGCGTCGGCGTCGACGTATTCCACATCTGCCTCGTCAAGCGTGCAAATGTATAACACAGCAGACTTTAGCGGACTCGGTCTATCATGACGCAAAACTACGGATTGACAAAAGAGCAGCACAGACGCGTCGGCGCGTCCGTGAGGTATACTGAGTCAATGACCGCCGGTGTCCAAAAGTTTGCGGCAAATGCGAAGGGCAAAGAGACCCGACTGTGCTACGTGTACGAGAGGATCTATCCCGGCAACATTGCATATCGCGCCAAGCTTGCGCGGCTGGTTGACGGGGAGCTAGAAGTTGACGACGACAAGACATTTACAGTTTACGACATTACCAACACGCTCCAATACACGAATCATACAACTGCAACGGCGGCAGCTCAATACTGCATAGCAATACTGGTTAATGGCCAATGGGTTATAGACGCCAGCGCGCCGGCGGCCAGGATGGTATATGTATATGAAGTTCTTGCTGGCGCGACGCATAACGCACAGCCGGCATATTACTATAGCGGCGGCATTTTTCACGACCCAATGGCACTAGATATCGAGGTGATAGAGATCAACGGGTACTCGATTCAATCAATAATCGACGATGTTGGCCCGCAATACTATATGGCGTGGCGCATGCCGTGGGATGATGGGACAGCCGGAGAATGGATTTTTGATAGCAAGACGTCCTTGAGAGATCCGGACACGTACAAAGTGAAGATCTCCGCCGCAGACACGACAGAATCGTATTTGGACGATGCCATTGCCGAAGGCGACGCGATCGAAACAACTATTGTAGACCCGGGCGCTGACGAGACGCTAGAGATCAAGGTGCTGTTTCAAAACTCGATCACCTTGGACGGCGGGGCGAATGCGCTACAGCTCGACGGGGACGAACTCGCACCCGGAAACAATCATTTCTACGGGACGGACGGGGCCGGGAGTAAGGGCTGGATTGACCTGGACAACTACCTCGACGTCAATCTGGTAGCTGGCGATGCCATGGATATCACCCACGCCGGAACGGAGTTTACCTTTGACGTACTTTTCACCAATTCGATTGAGCTAAACACCAACCAACTACAGTTGGTCAACGACGTCGACGCTCCAGGGAACAATTATGTATATTCGACCAGCAACGCAGGGGTGAAAGGCTGGTATAGCCTCGACGACTATATGCGTGATGCTCTTGTCGCGGGCGATGCGATGGACATTACAGAGGACCCGACGAGCGTTTTTACGTTTGACGTGCTCTATCAAAATTCGATAACGCTAGACGGAGTGACAAACAAGCTGGAGCTTGACAACGACGAAAACGCACCAGGCGATTACACCGTTTATGGCTCGCTGACTCTGGGGGCAAAGGGCTGGCAAGACATATATGACTATGCCACGTCGTCAACGTCTATCGCCAAAAACAGCATCATAGGGGATCCAATTTCCTTTTCCATAATCGAGCAAATGTCAATCGATGTAGACGCCAACGGCGTCAAGTTGGTCAATGACGAAGCGTCGCCAGGAAGTTACACGTTTTACGGATGCGACGGTAGCGGCACGAAAGAATGGAACGATTTCACATCGATCACAGTGATCACGGCCGTGCAACTTGACGGCAGCGACAATTTGCAATATAAATACGTCGACGCGTACGTATTCCAGCCAACGTCGGAATCCGGATGGGTAACTGTCGACGGCTGGACAACTACTGCATGCACAGATCCGTAAAATGGCAATCTATACAATAGACGGAAAGATTCTCACCGAAGGCGGCGCCATCGCGGTCCACGAGGATTGTTGTTGCCCAACCCCTACGCCGACGCCAACTCCCACCCCCACACCAACGCCCACACCAACACCAACGCCGACTGACCCGACGCCGGATTGCAACGGTTGCTCGCCCGCTATCCCGTACACCCTGCAAGTAACGTTTGGCTCAGCCTGTTCGGTCACCGGTTGCACGTCAGGCTTTACATGGTCCGGATCGTATATTGTGACGTGGTGCGTTAGCTGCGGTTGGCAATGGACGGATGGGACTGCATTGATCAATCTGCAGTGGTACCCCAGTTCCACAGATTGGAACCTAGACATGCACCCATCGGTCGGGGATGATTGTTATGCACGCTACAAAAAAGCCGCAAATACGCCTTGCATGCCACAGGGAGCCTATACCTTCAACAACCACCAGGGTGGCGCGTCAGGCTGCACAGGCATCGCCATAAGCGTCTCATGAAACAGAAATTTACAGAAACTATATGCCCGCAGGCGAACGAGCGGCTGTGTGCCATGTGCCGCAAAAGCCAGCCATGGCGAGACGAGCATCGGGTATTTTATGACGTGCCTGCAGATTGGGATACGCGTTGCCCGTTTGCCACATTTCCGCCATTCACGACCCAACTAAAGACAGCAGCAAAAGCCGTCGCCAGAATTGCCGAAGCAGCAGTGTCAGGGAAGCCGATTACCGTGAAATCGGCGGAAGTGGAAAGGCGTGCAAGTATCTGCGGGACGTGCGACGAATACCACAAGGGCCGATGCCGACTGTGCGGATGCAGGCTGAAAGCCAAGCGACGTCTTGCAACAGAAAAGTGCCCGGCTGGGAAATGGGAGATAAACGTATCCATCGTCATACCTGCTCGCGGGGAACAGGAAGAACTGCAGAAGACAATTGACTCAGCCAGGGCGGCCGGAGCGCAGGAAATCATTGTAGTCGATGACGGGGAAAACGGGCCGTACCAGGGCGAAGACGTCAGTATCGTCAACGACCCGCCAGGGCAAGGACCAGCATTAAGCCGGAACGCCGGGCTCAATGCAGCAAAGGGCCACGTGATCACCTTCAGCGATTCGCATGTTCGATTCCCTGCCAACAGTTTTCAGGAGTTCGCCGCTTGGGTAACAGACAAAAAGTGCCTCGGATCTGCCGCAATACAGTCGCTCGACGGCCAACGCAACTGGACCGGATTTGGCGGCAGACTCATCAAGATCGACGCAGGATACGACGCGAGGCCGGTACAGAGGCCGGGCGAAACATGCACTGCGCTATATGGCTCTGTCTATGCCGCAACCCGTGAAACGTGGGGCCGAGTAGGTGGATGGCCGAAAACTCTGGCCTGGGGGTACAACGAACAAGCACTATCCCTCGCTGCTCTCTTCGCCAACGTAGAAATCCGACCATATGAGCGCATGACGATATTGCATCGGTTCAAGAAGCGTTTCGGATACGCGACATCAAATCGAAAATCCCACGCGAACAGAGTGCTCACTCACTGGTATCTGTTTGACGACTTCGCGGACAAGTGGGAAGCTATTTTCCGCGAACATCTGCCGCACGGTTGGAGGATCGCGGAACAATGCATGCAGCAAGACGAGTTTATCCAGGAGCGCGAGAAGTACCAAAACCTGAAGCGTGTATCAACAGAAGACGTCTATGAGACGATAGAAAGCAACAACGGGCAAGCGTTCCGTGCCTCACGAAGGCTGGATTCGCCGAGCGACAGGACGGTAGCGCTATTCACCCCGCATGCACCAGGGCGGGAATCATTACTGCCAGGATACACCAAAGCAGTTGAGGAAGCAGGCTACCCAATTACACAGGCGTTCATGGTGGCTGATACACCACGGCCGGACGTCAGGGAAGCGTTTCTTACAGCCGTCCACCTTAACGCTGACCCATTGTCTGAACGCTCCGCCCCAATTATGGCGCAACACATGGCCAACCTATGGAACATCGCAATCAACGCAGGGCTAGCCGATTCGTGCCAATGGGTGTGGAGCCTGGAAGACGACGTGGCACCAGAGCCCAACACATTGCAGCGCATGCTTGCAGCCGCACAACCAGGCGTGGGCATAGTAACGATAGGGCTACGGTCGAGGCAAGGGCATCTTATGGTGTATCCAATCAAGAGCGTTGACCCGTTCGCTATCGACCGCAAGCGCAAGTACAAAAAGCAATCAGGCGTCGGCGAAGTGGGAAGCTGCCACGTCGGATGCACATTGATAAGGGCTGATCTACTGCGTAACTTTCGCTTCACCGCAACACCAAATAACGGCAGCGGCGGATACGGCCACGAATGGAGCTTGATGAAGGCGTGCCACCTACGACAGCTCAAGATCGTATGCGATTGGGATATAGCAGCCACTCACCACGACACGTAAGCAACTGAACACCAAGGACTTAGCGGGGTCCTTCCAAGAGGTAAGCAAATGCGGACAACCGGAAG
>Ga0272441_10001881_pt1 | contig 43883 bp, 57 predicted proteins | sample SSMProp6N_FD_193582 | JGI IMG/M metagenome (GOLD analysis project Ga0272441, IMG submission 193582) | Marine sediment archaeal communities from Little Sippewissett salt marsh, Falmouth, MA, United States - SSM-Prop-6N | ecosystem: Environmental > Aquatic > Marine > Wetlands > Sediment ...
GCACTCTGCGCCGCGGCGGCGCCCGCGGAAGCGGCAAGGCGCGCTAAAAAAGAAACGTTAGCTAAGAAATACTACGAAAACGGCAACTTGAAATACGAGGAACTAAGGGGAGGAGCAAAAAAGGAGTATTACGAAAACGGCAACCTGCGCACCGAATGGGTCGAGAAAAACGGCAAAAAGCAAGGGCTTAAAAAGTATTATTTCGAAAGTGGTGAACTGAGGAGCGAATGCCTCTTTAAAAACGGCGAATTGGACGGTGTCGCCAAGTATTATTATAAAAACGGGCAAATCGAGAAAAGCCGCACCTACAAAAACGGCGTCCGGCACGGTATGACCAAGGCCTATTACAAAGACGGAACTTTTAAGTATGAAATAGAGCATGACAACGGGACTAAGCTTTATAAGAAAAAATATGACAAAGAGGGAAAACTGCTATTCGACACGAGCAAGGAGAATGAATAGACTTATTTACGCGGCCACGGCGATCGGCCTGGCGGCCCTCGCCTCCGGATGCGCCTCCACGACGCCTTTGATAAGCGGCAAAGAGGCCCCCGAAGCGAAGGGCGCCTACTATGTCGTAAAAAGAGGGGATACTCTCTGGAAGATCTCCAAGCTGCACGATGTGGAGGTTGAAAACATCGTCAGGGCGAACAGGCTCGCCGACGCCACGAAAATCGACGTGGGCCAGCGGCTCTATATACCCTCGGCGGGAAAAAAACAGGACTATTCGAAAACCTTTGAGGCGAAAAAATACGACTATATGTTTTCGTGGCCCGTGGCGGGAAAGGTGTCCTCGCACTTCGGGAGCAAAAAGGGCCTGGTAAAAAACAAGGGCATAGACATAGAGGCCAGGGAAGGCAGCGATGTGGTGGCCGCAAACAGCGGCGTGGTAAACTTCATCGACGAAAATATGAAGGGCCTCGGCAAGACGATCATCATAGACCACGAAAACGGGTTTTCCACCGTGTACGCGCATAACTCGGAGATCCTCGTGACCGCGGGACAGAAAGTAAAGCGGAATCAGATCATAGCGAAAGTGGGGAAAACCGGAAGGGCGCCCAAGCCGTATCTGCACTTTCAGATACGAAAAGGGCATAAGCCGCAAAACCCTTTTTATTACCTTCCGTAAGGGGAAATATATATGCTTCTCGACCCTGTGGTCGGAGAGAGATTTTTCGGAAGAGGGGACATCATAGCCCTGCTTGAAAAAAGACTGGACGGCCTAAAAAGCGGCTATAGGCAGAATGTCGCCATAACAGGCCACAGGCTGACGGGAAAATCATCCATACTGAATCAGCTTCTCTTTACCTTCAGGGATGACGGCATACTGCCGGTATATATAGAGGTGACGAACGAGCCCTTCAGGCAGTTCGCGGTAAAGTTTATCGGGACGCTCTTATACAACTTTCTAAGGCACGGGGGAAAAGAGGCCAAAGACGACCTTGAGTACCTGATAAAAGGGTGCGAAAAAGATATTCCCGAAACCGTGAGTTCCGTAAAGAATGTGCTGAAGGAGATCCAGGCCAACAGCAACGACAGCGCCTACGCGGAATTGTTGAGCCTTAGCTCCCTGCTCAAAAACGAATCCGGAAAACGCTGCGTAGTCATATTGGATGAATTTCACAACCTTTCGGCGCTCGGCATAAAAGACCCCTTCAGGGGCTTCGGCAAAAAGATAATGACGCAAAAAGACACCATGTATATAGTCGCGAGCTCCGAGGTAACGTCCATAAAAAAGATACTTTCCGAAAAGCTTGCCCTGCTTTTCGGCAATTTCGAAAAGATAACCCTGGGTGGCTTCGACTATGAGACAAGCAGGGCGTTTCTGCGCAAAAAGCTCTCCACGGTAAAGATAGCCGATGACCTTCTCGATTTTCTGACGGCGTTCGCCGACGGCCACCCCTTTTATCTGGACGTCTTAAGCAGTAAAATAAACGAGGTGATGGGAAACCTGCATTTTCGTGTAGTCGGCGTGACTACGGTGGTAAAGGCGATGGAGGAGCTTCTTTTTGACGCCAGGGGGACGCTCAATCAATTCTTCACCAATCTCCTCCAGGACGTCGCCGAGCCGGCCCAGGAGCCGTTAAAGAAAACGCTGACCGCCCTCGCGCACGGCATATACAAACGAAGGGAACTCTGCCGGTGGACAGGCCTTAACGTGAGGGAGGTATCCGGATGCCTAAAAATCCTTATAGAGAAAAGCGTGATCTATCCGTCCGGAAATATCTACAGATTGTACGACAAGGTCATGAGGTTCTGGCTAAGAAACGTATACCACAAGCGAAGAAGGACGCTTGTCGATAATATCTCGGAGAGATCTAAGATGTTCCAGGGCGACGCGGAATGCATGATAGGCCAATTTCTCGCCGAGGCCGCGCTGGATACATCCGTAAGGGTAAAGGCGCTTTTTGACTCATTCAACAACGAGATAGTGAAAATCGGACCCAGGACCCGCAGGCTTATGCGGTTTGAGGAGACCGAGATAGTCGAAAGCGGCGGGAAACGGTATATAATCGGCCGCTTGAGGGATAAATTCTGCGTCGCGCACTTCTCGAATAAAAAAATAGACGAAAACGACATACTGGAATTTATAAAATATACCCTGCGGTATAAACCCCGCCTCAAGCGGCGCATACTTCTGCCGCTGGACGGCATAGACATAAACGCGAATATAATGGCCAAGGAAGTAAAGATGACCATATGGGGCCTGGCCGAGGTAAATGAGCTTCTCGATATAACCGGCAGGCAAAAGATAGTAAGGATATAATGAGGATAGGAGTAATTTCCGACACCCACATACCTCACGCGGCCCCGGCCCTGCCGCCGGAGATATACACTGCCCTCGAGGGCGCGGATATGATACTGCACGCCGGGGATATCGTGCGGCCGTCGGTCCTTGAGGACTTGAGGCGACTGGCAAAGGTAGAGGCAGTATACGGAAATATGGACGGCCCGGAACTCCGGGAGCTATTGCCGGCCAAAAAAATAATAAAGGCCGGAAGATTCCGAATCGGGCTTATACACGGTTCGGGCGCGCCCTTTAAGCTTATGGAGACGGTAAAGAAAGAATTCCCGAGCAGCATAGACGTTATAGTCTTCGGGCATTCCCATTCCGCGGTAAACGAGTCGAAGGAAGGCATCCTTTTCTTTAACCCGGGCAGCCTTACCGACAAGGTATTCGCGAAATATAACTCATACGGGATCCTTACCGTAAACGGCAAAATCGAGGGGAAGATAATACGCATATGACGAACGAGGCCAGCGGCATACCTGTCTTGAAAGTGGAGGCGGACAATATACCGGCCGCGTGGGAAAAATCGGTCCTGGCAGTATGGAATAACGGCCTGGCCGTAAAAACGGAATATGACAAAAAGGCGGATCCGGCCAGCAGGGACTGCACTATGATAATCGTTGTCAATCACCCTCTGTCGGAACCGCGCATACACAGGGCGTTTCCGGGCGGGCTCGAAGACCTCGAGGTATACAGGCAAGAGGTGGTATTCGGCATACATGACCACTGGATAAATCCCGAGGAAGGAAAGTGGACTTATACCTATCATAAACGCATATTCGATTATGAGATAGAAAACGAGCGTATAGACCAGATAGGCGAGGCGGTAAAAAAACTCGCGGATGTGCCCTATTCCAGAAGGGCGCAGGCGATCACATGGAACGCCAGGCTCGACCCCAAGACCAACGACCCGCCCTGTCTGCAGAGATTGTGGTTCAGGATAACAAACGCCTCCGACGGGAAAAAGCTCCTCAATATGAACACGCACTGGAGGAGCAGGGACGCCTTTAAGGCATCTTTCATGAATATATACGCCCTGACGGACCTGCAGAGGATACTGGCCGAAAGGCTATCGCGGGAGCGCGGCGAAAAGATAGAACCCGGAAGATATGTGGACATAAGCGACAGCTTCCATATATACGGTTCGTACCACGAGGACTTCAAGAAATTTCTCCGCACCGTGGAGCAGAGAAGCTTCGCGGAAAGGACCTGGCACACAAAGTTCGCCGAGTCCTTTTTTGAGGACGCCAAGGCGAGAATAGCCGCGGAAAGGCCCGAGTAAAATGTTGTGGCCGCAATTTTTTATATGCGCGCTGATTATAATCGTTTCGGGTTCCAGGCTGTCCCTGTACGCGGGCGCAATAAGCGAAAAAACCGGATTTTCCGCCGGCCTTATGGGGATACTGGTGCTCGCGGTTATCACCTCGTTTCCCGAGATATTTACCTCTATAGGCGCCGCGACTCTCGTAAACGCCCCGGACCTGGCGATGGGCGACCTGCTGGGGGCGGTAATAATAAATGTACTCGCTATAGCCATCCTCGGCATGCTATCGGCCAAGGGCTCTTTAATGGCGGGCCAAAGCAGGGCCAATATCATGACCGCCGCGTTTACGGCCCTGATGCTTCTTGCCGTAATAACCTCTATCGGCCTCCGCATCGCAGGCGCGCCGCCTTCAGGGGCTCTCAACATAAGCGCGGCGAGTTTTATTCTGGCCCTGCTTTACGCGACGGGGATCTTCTTTATATACCGCGGGGCCTCCGGCGGCGGGGCGGGCGCGGGCGCGAGAAACAAAATCGACGGGACGCTAAAGATAAAATTCATCGCCTCGGCCACAGCCATCGCCGCCTCGGGTCTCTGGCTCGCGCGCATAGGAAAGGGGATTTCGGAATTCTACGGCTGGGGCGAGATGAGCGTGGGCATCATTTTGATGGCCATAGCGACGACGATGCCGGAGTTTGTAGTGTCGTTCGCCGCGGCAAAGCGCGGCTCGCCGCATATGGCGGCCGGAAACCTCCTGGGAAGCAATCTTTTCAATATATTCATAATCTTTATACTCGATATCTTTTTCCGCGAAGGGGAACTATTCTCGCGTATATCCCCGTCAAATATACTACCCGCTTCCCTTGCCGCTGTCATGACGGGAATAGCGCTGTACGCGATGTTTAAAAGGCCCGCGAAGGAACCGGCGGCGCGCCGCATTTCGCCGGAGGCAGGGGTAATAATAGCGGTATTTTTAATCGGGCATTATATCATATTCAAACTGGCCCGCGCCGTTAACTGGTGAGCGTATGCTGAAAAGAAAAGAGATGGAAAAAAGAGAGGCACGGCTTCTGGCCCCGTACGCCGCTAAGAGCGGCGCGACAAAGGGCAGGGTCCATAAAGAAAAGGAGCATGAGTACAGAAGCGTTTACCAAAGAGACAGGGACAGGATAATCTATTCCACCGCCTTCAGGCGCCTGGAATATAAGACGCAGGTCTTTGTAAACCATGAGGGAGATTACTACAGGACGCGCCTCACCCATACCCTGGAAGTCGCCCAGATAGCGAAGTCGATAGCCCGGGCGCTCAGGCTTAATGACGAGCTGACCGAGACGATAGCCCTGGCCCATGACCTGGGGCATACGCCCTTCGGTCACGCGGGAGAGGACTCGCTGAGGGTGTTGATGGCGGACCACGGCGGCTTCGAGCATAACGCGCAGGGGCTCAGGGTGGTGGATTCCCTGGAGGAAAGGTATCCGGGTTTTCACGGACTGAACCTGACATACGAGGTAAGGGAGGGTATCGTAAAACACAGCACCTTTTTCGATCGCCCGGCGGCATTTATCAACCTTGACGACTTTGACCCTCAAGCGCTTCCGCCGCTTGAGACGCAAGTGGTCGATATAGCCGATGAGATCGCCTACGACAACCATGATGTCGACGACGGGATAACGAGCGGCCTGATCAAAGAGCCCCTACTGAGGAAAAAGGTGGGGTTATGGAAAAAAACGGCCGGTATCGTAAATAAAAAATACCCCTCCCTTTCAGCGGAAAAGGAAAAGTATCAGGTGATCCGCGCGCTCATAAACAGCCAGGTCACGGACCTTATCCGCCAGAGCGAAAAAAATATCAGACAATTCAATATAAGGCGCCCCGAAGACGCCAAAAAGCTCAAGGCAAAGATCATCGCCTTCAGCCAAAAGATGCAGGCGGATAGGAAACCGTTAAGAGAGTTTCTGATGAAGAACCTTTATCAGCACTACCGAGTAATAAGGATGTCGGATAAGGCCTCGCGCTTCGTAAGGCAGCTTTTCGAAATCTACCTCGCCAGGCCAGAGCAGCTGCCCCCTTCGTTCCATAAAAGGATAAAAAAAGAAGGGCCTCACAGGATAGTCTGCGATTACATAGCGGGGATGACCGACAGATACGCGCTTAACGAATATAAAAAATTTTTTGAGCCGTACGAAAGGGTATAGAGACGGCGGAAGGAAAACAATGGAGATACGCGCTCTATTAAAATCGATGATAGAAAAAGGGGCCTCGGACGCGCACTTTAAAGTAGGGGCCTTTCCGATATTCAGGATACACAAGGTCCTGACGCCGCAGGAGAAATGCGGCAGGATAAGCCCGGAAGATATGTCCAGCATTATAGAAGAGATAACAAACGAGAAGCAGGCGAGCGAATTCAACGAAAAAAACGAGGTGGACTACGCCTATGTAATAAAGGGGCTGGGCAGGTTCAGGGTGAATATATTCAGGCAGCGCGGCGAGGCCGGCATTATAATGCGCTACATAAAAGAAAGCGTGCCGAGATTCGCGGAGTTGGGGCTCCCGCCGATTTTCGAGAAGATAGCGATGACGGACTTCGGCATAATACTCATAACGGGCTCCAGCTCAACCGGAAAAAGCACCACCCTGGCCTCTATAATAGACCACATAAACATAAACAAAAATAAACACGTGATGACGCTGGAAAACCCCATAGAGTACCTGCATAAGGATAAAAAGTCGGTAATAAATCAAAGGGAGATAGGCGTCGACACGGAATCCTTCCATATGGCCCTGCGGCACATAATACGGCAGGACCCTGATGTAATCGTCATAGGGGAGATGCGGGATAGGGAGAGTGTCCTTACCTCCGTATCGGCGGCCGAGACCGGCCATCTCGTGTTGAGCTCGTTTCACGCCGAAGACACGACCCAGGCGATAACGAGGCTGCTTGATTTTTTCGATGACTCCGAAAAAAACCAGGCCAGGACCCAGCTTGCCGGCAACCTGAAGGTCGTAACGTCTCAACGCCTGGCCAAGCAGACCGACGGCCGAGGCAAGGCGCAAAGGCTTATACCCGCCGTCGAGGTCTTAATCGTCACGCCCGTGGTCGCGAAGCTCATACGCGAAGACAGGATAGAAGACGTGCGCAAGGTCCTGCAAAACGGCGAGGACGGAATGATGACGTTCAATATGTCGTTGGCAAAACTCTACAAGGACAAGCTGATAACAAAACAGGAGGCGCTGTCAAGGTCCTCCAGCCCCGGGGCTCTTGAAATCAACCTCAAAGGCATATACCTTAACGGGGACAAGGGGATACTGGGATAGATGAGACCGCTCGAACACCAAAAAGACCTGTATAAAAAGCTTGTGGCCAGCGACGCCTTCCGCAGGGAAACCGGCGTCTTAAAAGACGCTCTGCCGCGCTCCGTTTGGTATGGTTCCGAAAACGGCAAAAGGATATCTGCGCTCGCCTGTTGCAGACGCAGGCGGCCTGCCTGCGCTAAAAGGCTCGCGAAAAGATCCTCCTGCGAAAGAATCCTGCGGCGGATGGCAAATAAGGCCAAAAATCTAAAGAGGCCTGTCCGGTTCGAATGCGGCAAGCGCAAATTCGGAATATGCCTGCCCATCAGGCACGGCGCCATGATATACGGCTATATATTTATATGCAATTCCGAAACCAGAATGCCTGACAGCGCGCTTTCGCTATTCGCGGATTTTATAGCGGCCCTGATGAGAGAAATACAGAAGGAGTTTGAATTAGCCAAGCTTTATAAGACAATACGCCCGCGCGCGATAGCGCTGTCCACGATACACACAACGCATAGAATAATAAATTCGACATTAAACCTTGATGAGCTTTTGCCGAAACTGGCCATGCTGTGCCTTCAGGTCTTCCGCGTGAAAAAATGCTATATAATCCTGAAGAATGTCCGCAAAAGGCCCGCAATAATAAAGGCGGTGAAGGGAAACGGCAATAATAAAAATATCAACCGCGCGAACGGCGGCTTTATAAAATCTCCGGATATCAAAAAGGTGCTCTCCGGCGGCAGGACGATTATGACGAGGACAAGGCTTTGCGCCCCTCTTACGGACGACGGCGTGATAGGCGCCATTTATATAACGGGAAAGGTAGACAAGGCGCCCTTCGATATATTCGACAAGGAAATCCTGGCGACCCTGTCCGAACAGGCGGCCATAGCCATTAAAAACGCGAAGTTATATAAGGAGCAGGAGGATATAACCATCGGCAGCATAAAATCCATCGCCGCCATCCTGAACGCGCGCACCCCCGGGACATACAGGGTAAGGGAGGCCTTTATAAAGATCGTTCTCGCCATGGGGGAAAATATGAAGCTTAAGCCGGAGGATTTGAGAAACCTGCACTTCGCGGCTATCCTGCACGACGCCGGACAGATAGGATTCCCCGAGGGCCTGCTTACCAAGAAAAAAAGGCTGACCGGCAAAGATTACAGCATAATAAAAAGGCATCCGTTCAAAAGCGTGTCTATAGTAAGGCACGTGAATTTTCTCGCGGGGGCGCTTCCCATTATACTGCATCATCATGAGAACTTTGACGGAACCGGTTATCCCGGCGGGCTCAAGGGCAGAGAGATACCTCTGGGCTCGAGAATAATGGCCGTCGCAAGCGCCTTCAACGCCATGGTGAGAAAAAGGCCGTACAGGCAGAAAACGGATATAAAAAACGCCGTCGCCGAAATAAAAAAGAACTCCGGGGGGCAGTTTGACCCGCGCGTCATAAAGGCGTTTCTGGAAGTAATGAGCAACGGCGGAATAAAAAAGACGCTCAAAAAAGGGTTGTAGCTATGCGGATGGACGAATGCCTGAGGGCCGATATCAACAGAAAAATCATAAGATTTTTCCTCGAAAATCCCTCAAGCGTAGATACGGCGCGCGGCATCGCCACCTGGATAAACGAACGCCCCGTTAAGACGAAAAAGGCCCTTGAAAACCTGGCTAAGGCGAAAATACTTACACCCCACGGCAGCGGCTCCACATCCGCGTACGGCTGCACCACCGATTTTTATATAATATCCGGCATAAAGGCCAGGCTGGAAAAATTCGAATAAAAGGCCTCATGAAAAAGAAAAACCTCACCTTTATTAAAACATTCCCGGCGATCCTGGCTGCCTGTATCTTTTTGATATGCATCATCCCTATAAGACAGCCGTGCGCCGCGCGCCTTATCCTGCGGCCCCTGGAGAAAAAACTACGCAATAAAATCGAATTTAAATCATCTCTCGTTAAGGTCTCCCGCGGCATATCCCTATGGGGCGTATCCGCCATTGACGCGGCAGGCAGGGGGTATTACTGCGCGTCGGCAGATGTAAGATACGGCCTGCCCGAATTCATACTTAAAAGAGAGTTTTCTTTCGCGCTTAAGGATATAAAGTTCTACGGCAATATAGGCCTCATGGATTCCGTGACCGAGATACTTTCCATAGATCGGCTGCCGGATGTCGAATTTAATGAGGTAAGCGGGACAGTGCGTCTGCTCGAAGAAGGCGTATCTATAAAAAATGCATCCGCCTCCGGAGATTCCGTGCGCATAGAGGGCGGCGGGCGCGTAGGAAAAGACGGCATGCTGGACTGCGATATACATTTTTCATTCAGCCCGGACATAACCGACAAGGTGCCCGAGGTGATCAAGGCCGCCCTGCTTGAGCCCGAGGACGGCAACCGGATGGGCATATCCTTCAAGGCGTACGGAAACTATAAAAATCCGTCCCTGCACCTGAGAAGCGACGGATTAAAATTAAACATAATGCGGGGGATCTTCGACGATGAATAAGGGCGGCTCCATTCTTGAGGCCCTGAATGACGAGCAGAGACAGGCCGTAACTACGCTGGAAGGCCCGCTTTTAATAGTAGCCGGCGCGGGAAGCGGCAAGACGCGCGTCATAACGCAAAGGATAGCGTATCTCCTCGCGCGAGGGAAGGTACCGGGCCCCGAAAACATACTTGCCCTGACGTTCAGCAGAAAGGCCGCCGAAGAGATGAGGGACAGGGTGGGCGGGCTTATAGACAAAAACGCCGAGGATATAACGATTTCCACCTTTCACTCCTTTTGCCACTCCATATTGAGCGCCTACGCGGCCGAGGCCGGGCTAAAGGACAATTTCCGGCTTTTAGACAAGATAGAACAGCATATCTTCTTCAAGGCCCTTATCCCCAAGCTCAAGCTTGATTACTACGGCGACATAACCGATATCTCGGGATTCGCCGCCGCGGTATTAAAGTTTATACTGCGCTGTAAGGACGAGGGCGTCAACGAAGACGAATACGCCGCGTTTACGGAAAAGATATCCGATAAACAAGAAAGAAAAAAATCACGGGAGATACTATCCGCGTGGCGGCTTTACCAGAAAAAAATGGCCGCCGCCGGATTTATCGATTTCGGCGCCCTTATAATAAAGACCGTGGAGCTTTTTAAAAAGAGGCGAAATATACTCGCCGAATACCAGAGGCGTTACAGATACATACTGGTCGACGAATTTCAGGACACCAACGTGGCGCAGATAGAGCTTATAGCGACGCTGGCCCAAAGGCATAAGAACATATGCGTGGTAGGCGATGACGACCAGGCCATCTACAGATTCCGCGGCGCCAGCTACGCGAGTTTCGTGAAGTTTCAGGAATATTTCCCCGGCCATAAGAAGCTCAAGCTGACTCAAAATTACCGTTCGACAAAAAGGATATTAAGGGCGGCCGAGGCGCTGATAAAGCACAACGACATGGACAGGTACGACCCGCAAAAAAGCCTTTGGACAAAAAATCCGGAAGGCGAAAAGGTGGAGATAATGATAGCGCCCAATTACTCCGAGGAGTCCAGATACGTCATCGATAAGATAAAATCGCTCCATGATGAGGGGCGCGACCTTAGTGATATCGCGGTTCTCTATAGGGCACACGCGCACAAAGAGGAGCTGGTCAAACTGCTGAAAGCGGAAAATATACCTTATGGCGTTTCCGGAGGCGCGGCTATATTCGAATCCGAGGAGGTCAAGGAGATATTCGCGTACCTGAGGGCGCTGACAGACGTCGAAGACAACGCGTCTTATTTCAAGCTGGCTTTCTCGGCCGAATACGACATCGATTACGCGGACCTGGCGAAAATCAACAGATTCGCGAAATACAACAACCTGACCCTTTGTGAGGGCATCAAGAAGGCCCGGGATGCGGGTGTCTCCGGAGACGCGCGAAAAAAGGCGGCGGCGTTACTGGAGACCTTAAAAACCCTCAGGCGCGATTCTGAAAGATACGGCATCCTCGAATTCCTCTACCGTCTGGTCGCGCTAAAAACATCAATCCTGAAAAGGGCTTTCATCAGGCAATCCGCGGACGGCGAGCCGGCCCTAAAAAATGTAGGGAAATTTTACGGGCTGATATCTCAATACGCCAGGAGAAAAAGGGCCGCGGGTCTGGAGGCGCTCCTCGACTATATAGAATCCTACATAGAGGCGGGAGGAAAAATGGAGGCGGATGAGGGGACGGGCCAAATAGGCGGTGTGCGCCTTATGACGGTGCATCAGGCGAAGGGCCTGGAATTTCCCTGCGTCTTCGTCATAAGCCTTGTCCGCAACCGGTTTCCCACCTCATCGAAGAAAGAGATGATAGCGCTTCCCGAAGAACTCATAAAGGAGGAGCTGCCGAAAGGAAACTTCCACATAGAGGAAGAAAGGCGCTTGTTTTACGTGGCGATAACACGCGCGCGGGAGAAGATGTTTTTGTCTGGAATACGCAAGCCCTATAACAGCCCCTCGGTGTTTCTTCAGGAGATAACCTCCTCGCTTGACGGGGAAGACAGTATATCGCTGATCGAGCCGGAAGGCGCGGAAGAACGCCCCGCGTTCGCCCTGGACATGCCCCTATCCGGAGGCGAAAGGATAAAGATGAAAACGATCGGGCGCATAGCGAACTTGATCGGGGGCCTGACTGACCAGACGATAAAAAACGCCGCGGCGGTTAAGAAGATCGAAAAAGGCGTAAAGGATGAGCTGAAAAATATGGTCTCGGGACTCGCCTCGGAGGCGGACAAATATGCATCCGCCGCGCGGGGGCAGGGGGCGCCGTCTGGTTTCGCGGAAAAAAACACCTACAGCTTCACGCAGATAAAGGATTATATGGACTGTCCGCTCAAATATAAACTCACCCATATCGACAAGGTGCCGCGCCGCCCCAAGCCCTATTTCACTTTCGGCAGCGTAATACACGAAACCCTTAAGAGGTTCTACGAACTTATACAAAAAAACCGCGGCGCGGACCTTCAGGGCCTGTTGAGGATTTACAAGGAATTGTGGGCGCCCTCCGGATACAGGGATAAAAGGGAAGAGGCCATATATAAAACCCGGGGCGAAAGGGAGCTCAGGGCTTTTTTCAGCCATAATAAAGACAGCTTAAAGGCGCCTCTTTATGTCGAAAAAAAGTTCGCCCTGGAAATAGACGGCAGGCCGTTTAAGGGCTTCATAGACAGGATAGACGAATTAGACAACGGCAAAGTAGAGATAATAGATTATAAGACCGGCAAAAAGGACACGAAAAAATCGGGCATGCAGCTTGATTTATACGCGATAGCCGCCGGCGAAAAGCTGGGTTTGGATGTGGGGCTGTTGAGTTTCTACTACATAACCGACAACACCAAAAAGCCCTTCAGGAGGACCCGGGAGGACCTTGAGACGACAAAGGCGAAGGTGGCCGAGGTAATGGGCGATGTAGAGTCAGGGAATTTCTCTCCCCGGGTTTCCCGCAACTGCATGTATTGCGACTACCAGATACTGTGTCCCGCTTATAAGAAATAGAAAGGCCCGGTCCGGCGGCATACCAAATCTTTTTACTGTAACTCTTTTTACCATAAGTAGTTATGTATAAATAGCACGCGAAAAAAAGAACTGTTGACTTCTCCGCGCGCTATTGGTATAATCCTAATGTTTAAACAGACGGACATTGCTATGAGGCGAAAAGGCGAAGAAGACATAAATTACGCGAAGGAAAGACAGGGCGAGCTATTCAGCGAATTCGAAACGGTAAGCGCGAAGGGGCCCCAATATGCCCTTAGGCGCAATATCACGCTGGGGAAAAAAATAGCCATCAATCTTTCCTATGAAAACGCCGTGCTTTTATTCATTGCCTTTATCATGCTCGCGGTCGTGATCTTTTCGCTGGGGGTGGAAAAGGGTAAAAGGGCCGCCGCGAAAGTCACGGCGGCGGCGAAAGAAACGCCCGCCGCGCCGGCCGCTGAGGCGCCGGCACGGATAAAGGAAGCCGAAAAGATAACGCCGGGTGCGCCCGAGAAGGCCGAGAAAACAGAAAACAAGAAGCCCGCGCCGCCACCGGCGAAGGAAGAGGCCGCGGATAGGCCTTACACTATTCAGATCGTCGCGCTCAAGGACAAGGCGGCGGCCGAAAGAGAAATGGCGCGCTTAAAAAAAGAAGGTTACGACGCGTTCATAATACCATCGGATAAGTGGATCCAAATATGCGTCGGACGATACGCCAACAAAAAGGACTCGGAAAAAGACTTCAAGGAATTGAAGAATAAATACCCGAGTTGTTATTTCAGAAAAATAAAGCAGTAGGCCGGCTCGCCCGCGGCCCCTCCGCAAGAGAGTCGGGCAAGCGGTCCATAGCTTTAAACCGAACCGCCGAAACAACGAAGATCAAGGAGGAGACATGTCGCAACATCCCAGTTTAAAATCAGACACCAAGGGAAAGGCCCACAGGTCCGTTTGGAAGCGCTTTGAGAGGCTGAAGTTCCTTGTAGAAAAAGATAAATGGAAGGAAGGATCTTCCGTATTCGGGCTTCCTAAAATGAAGCTTCTGAAGTTAAAGATAAAGAAGGATAAGGCCGCCGAGGCCCCTGCCGAAGGCGCGGCCCTTGAAGGCGCCCAGCCGGCCGCCGAGGGCGCGGCTGCGGCGTCCGGAAAAGGCGGGGCGGCTCCCGCGAAAGGCGCGGCGGAAGGCAAGTCGTCCGGCAAAGAGGCGGGTAAGGAAGCGGCTAAAGGCGCGAAAAAACCGGAAAAAGGCGAAAAGAAATAAAGGAGCGGCTTATGATAGGCCTTGAGGACTTTAGAAAAGTGGATATAATCACCGCGCGCGTTACGGGCGTACGGGATCATCCGGACGCCGATAAGCTTCTCATCGTAGAGGTGGATACGGGTGAGGAAAAAAAAGAGGTGGTCGCCGGCATCAAAAAATATTACACCAAAGAGGAGCTGGCGGGAAGAGACGTAATAATAGTAAACAACCTCGAACCCGCCGTTATACGCGGCGTAAAATCATCCGGCATGATACTGGCGGTAGAGACGGAAGAGGGGATAGGTATAATAAAGCCGGACAAGCCGGTCAAGCCGGGAGCCAGGATAAAATAAGCAGCGGCCTAAGAACGGGAAGGCCCCTTTGAGGCAAAGGATACATTTCAGAAAAGGCCATTGAATGATAGCGGTCAGCGCGAGGACGATGAGGGAGTTGGACAGCCGGGCGATAAGAAGCGGCATCTCCGCGCAGTCGTTGATGGAAAACGCGGCGGAGGCGGTTTCGGCAAAAGCCCAAAAAATCCTGGCATCGCGCGGACGACGCGACGCCTCCATATTCTGCGGCAAAGGAAATAACGGAGGCGACGGCTTCGCGGCCGGACGGAAGCTGAAAGAGCGCGGCTATGAAGTCCGTGTTTATCTTTACGGCAAAAAGTCCGAGGTAAAAAACGAGGCAGCCGTCAGTCTCGCCTCATTTACAGGGGCGAGCGGCGCGGTGCGGGAATTAAACTCCGGCGCCGACATAGAGCGGTTAAAAGACGAGCTTGACAGAGGGGTGTTAATCGACGCCCTCCTGGGGACCGGTTTCGCGGGACCTATCCGTGACCCGCTCAAAAGACTGATAGAGATTTTAAACGAGGCGTCCGCGCCGGTCATATCCGTGGATATCCCCTCCGGGCTGGACGCCACGACCGGAAAAATAGATCCGGTGGCGATAAAGGCGGAATGGACGATAAGTTTCGGCCTGCCAAAAAAAGGCTTTTACGAAAAAGACGGGGCCGGCTATACCGGAAAAATCGAGATAGTGAACATAGGTTTCCCCGAAGACATGTTAAAGAACGCCCTGGAATTCGAAAAGAAATTATGAGGGGCCTGACCGTAAAACTCGGAGCTCGAAGCTATCCTATAAAAATAGGCCGCGGTATACTCGCCGAGGCCGGCGCTTACATATCGCGTCTAGGTATAGGCAAAAACGGCGTAATAGTCACCAATCCCAAGATAAAGGCCCTTTACGGCGCCGCCCTTAAAAAATCCCTCGATAAAAAAGGGATCTTCGCGCGCGTCTTGACGGTGCCGGATTCGGAATCCAGTAAATCGTACCGCGTATTCTCCGGGCTTACTTCCAAAATAGCCGCTCTCGATAAAGGGGTAAGGCCTTTTATTATCGCCTTCGGCGGAGGCGTTATAGGGGACCTGGCGGGCTTCGCGGCGGCGGCCTACAGGAGGGGCGTGCCTTTGGTCGAGATACCGACCACGCTGCTGGCGCAGGTCGACTCGTCAATAGGGGGCAAGGTGGCCATAGACCTGCCGGCCGCCAAAAATATGGTAGGCGCGTTTTACCAGCCGAGGATAGTGATATCCGACACAGCGCTTCTTAAGACCCTGCCGGCGCGCGAAATAAAATGCGGCCTGTCGGAGATAATCAAATATTCGGTCATAGACAGCGGGAGTTTTTTCGATTTCCTCGCGCGCAATATGGGCCGCCTTAAAAAACTGCGGGCGAAGGAACTGGAATACGTAATACAAAAATGCTCATCGATAAAGGCCGGCATCGTAAGCGCCGACGAAAAGGACACCAAAGGCATAAGGGCTGTCCTGAACTACGGCCATACCATCGGACACGCCATCGAGGCGGCCTCCGGATACACCGGGCCATACAGCCACGGCGAGGCCGTATCCGTCGGCATGATAGCCGCGGCCGTTATCTCAAGCAAGATGGGCCTGCTCAAAACAGGGGATTTGAAAAGGATCAAGGCGCTATTGATAAAGGCGGGCCTGCCGGTAGGGGCGCGGGGACTTAAACCCGAGAGAATGCTTGAGGCCGTATTTCACGACAAAAAATTCACACGCGGCGTCAACATGTTTATCCTTCCGGTAAAAATCGGCAAGGTCCGGATAATCAGGAACGTGCCGAAAAAAATCATAATAGAGGCCGTAAAGGAAATTACGCGGCGAGGGCCCGCGCGGTAACCGCGCGCGGTTTCCGCAATCCGAAAGGACAAAAAAATGCAGGTAAGGACTTTTAATGAAAAAGACGGCAGCGCCGTAAAGGACCTTATTGTCTCCATCTTAACCAAGGAATACCCCTTTGATAAAGGCGTCTATGAGGACAGCGACCTCGCTGACATAGCGCGCTCTTACGGGGAAAAACGCGATTGTTTTCTGGTGGTGGAATCCGACAAAAAAATAATAGGGACCATCGGAATAAAAGAGGACTCCCAGGACACGGCCATCATCCGAAGGCTCTTTGTGGAACCAAGCTGCAGGCGAAGGGGCTATGGCACGCTTCTTCTGGAAAAAGGGATAAGGGAATGCAGAAAAAATAACTTCAAGCATATCGTCTTCAGGACCACCGGCAAAATGGCCCAGGCCCTTATCCTCTTCAAGAAAGAGGGCTTTAAAGAGGTCGAAAAAATGGACCTCGGCGGTTTTGAAATATACAAATTCGCCCTGGACCTATAGGCATATGGCCCGCTGTGTCAATAAAATAAGGGTAAGATATCAGGAAACGGATAGAATGGGGATTGTGTACCATTCTAATTATTTTATATGGTTTGAAATCGGAAGGACGGAGCTCTTCAGAAAGTTGGGCGTTTCGTACAGGGACATCGAGAGCGGGGGGCGTTTCCTGGCAGTAACCGAGGCGCGGTGCGATTACAAGGCGCCCGCGACGTATGACGACGAGTTAGAGATCACAACGCTTCTGTCCGAGGTAAAAAGGTCTGTTATCGGATTTGAATACGAGATAAGAAAAGACGGCGGGATAATCACGACCGGCTCTACGAAGCACGCCTTTCTGGACGCTAAAGGCAGGCCCGTGAAAATCCCCGAAGCGCTCACCGACGCGTTAAAAATGAAGGAGTAAAAAAATGGCCAAGGCGTATTTAAAAATAAACGTGGTGCCGGGAAAGGAAAAAATCATAAGAGGCGCGCTTACCGAGACAAAAGGAGTGAAGGAGGCCTACATCACGACCGGAGACCAGGATATCATAGCGCTGGTAGAGGCGAACAATTTCACCGATCTTCTAAAGCTTGTGGTCTCTAAACTGCGGGTGATCGAGGGCATAACGAAGACGGACACCAATTTCATCCTGGAATAAGATTATTTCACGACTAAATCGAACGTCTCATCCCCGTAAGACATCGTTACTTTTTTCTCGCCAACCGACAGGACCTTCGCGCCGTTAAGAACGTCACCGGTCCTGACTATTTTATTATTCACGATCGCCCAGGGGTCTTTTATATCGTAGACGATACCGCTTAAGGTAAAGCTGGATATCAAGCGTTCGCGTCCGGAGGCCCCTTTCAGCGCGTTCGCCATCCTCCCGATAAAATTAGGCCTGTCTATCATTTTTATATCCGAGCTCATATCTGTGTAGGCCTCGGCCTCCGGTAAATCCGCCTCGGGCGCGGGGGCGGCCTTGACCGCCGCCGTTTCGGTTTCCGAGGAGCGTATGACAAAAATATTGATGCCTGTCAGAAATATAATCGTAAGCAATAAAAGGCCTCCGGCGAAGACCAGGACTTTGTCCGTCGAGGCGGAATTTGAATCCTTCTTCCCGAGGCCATGAACGTCGGCGGGGGCGGCGGGTTTTTCTTCTTTCGGTTCGGGCCTCGCCGGCACGGTGGCCTTTCTCGGCGGCCCGAGTATTTTGTTTAAATATTCCCTTGAATCTATCGTCTTGTCTCTTTCTTTCTCGGCCCTCTTAAGCGCTTCCGCTATTATACTCATACGGTCACCTTTCCTTCTATTTCCTCTATGCTTTTTTCAATAATTTTCTCGTCTATATTATATCCCCTGAGAACAAAGGCCAAAAGCAGCGCCTTGTCGCAAACAATGTTGATAAGCCGCGGTATGCCGTTGGAATATTGATAAATCCTCTCGATCGCCGTCGAAGTAAACCTTATGTCGCCTTCGGAGCCGGCGACATAAAGCCGGTGGTTTATGTAATCCGCTATCTCGTTTATCTCCAGAGGCAGTATGTGATACCTGATGCCTATACGCTGCCTTAGCTGCCTGAGGCCGGGCGAGCTCAACCTGTCCCTGAGCTCCGGCTGACCCACGAATATTATCTGAAAAAGTTTTTCTTTTTCCGTCTCGAGATTGGAAAGCATGCGCATCTGTTCGAGGATGCGCGGCTTCAGATTCTGCGCCTCGTCGAGAATAAGGACCACGTTATTGCCCAGGCGCAGCTGCTCGATCAAAAAACTATTCAGGCTGTTGAAAAGGTCTATTTTGGTCTTTCTCTCGATTTTTATGCCCAGGTCCGCGATGATCGCCTGCAGGAGCTGGAGCTCGGACAAATCGGAATTGAACATAAAGGCGGCCTTCGTGTGCGTGTCGAGCTGATTCAAAAGCGCCCTGCAAAGCGTGGTCTTTCCGGTGCCCACCTCTCCGGTTATCTCAAGAAAGCCCTTTCGTTCCTTAATACCATAGACAAGGTGCGCGAAGGCCTCCTTGTGGCGCTTGCTTAAATAAAGGAAATTGGGATCGCTTGTCACGTTAAACGGCTTTTCGCGAAGCCCATAATAGTCGAGATACATAAATATCAGGTTCCTTTTTTTAATTACCTAAAGTATATCATCAAAGAAAGTGTTTGTAAAGGGGAAACCGGGTAAAAGTGAGCGTCAAACCTTGACAAAGCGCGTATCATATGATATACTTTCACCAAATTGAAATTGTACATAGCACATTCTTGGAAAGGAAGGGGGTGAAGTAAAATGAAATATAAGGGTTTAGTGATTACAATCGTGATGGTAATGGTGCTGGCTTTAGCGTCATCAAGCTACGCACAGGATCCCGCCAAGAAACTCGGCAGGGGCCTAGCGAATATTCTGACCGGTTGGATAGAGCTTCCGAAAAACATATATGACACCAGTGTGGAAGACAATCCTCTGGCTGGCCTGACGATCGGCCTGGCAAAGGGTGTCGGAATGACAATCGTGAGAACAGGTGCTGGAATTTACGAAGTCGTAACATTCCCGTTCCCTATACCGGAAGACTACGGACCAGTGTTGGAACCTGAATTTGTCTTCTCTGAAGAATAATATAAAATAAATCAAAACGACTAAAAATACGGGGCTGCGCAATCGCCCCGTATTTTTTTTAACCTTCTCCACCTACGAGTTGGAGGAGGTCGGTCCGCCGATGTTTTTCTCTTGCCTTTCGTCTTGTTCTCCTATATAATACAATTCCTAATTATATTATGTTCAATCACGAAAAGGAAAGGAATATAAATGTCGGAAGAAGCGAAGAAAGAAGAGAAGAAACCCGCTAAAGACGCGGCGGCCGCGCAGGACGCGCCCGATAAAAAGCAGGCGGAGAAGCCCGCGGAAAAACAGGCACAGGAGAAGGCGCCGGCCAAAGAGGCAGCGCCTAAAGGCGGGCCCGATAAAAAGCAGGCACAGGAGAAGGCACCTAAAAAATCCGAGAAGGTGCGCCCTACCAACTGCGCGGGATGCAACAAGGCATTCAAACATAAACTTTGGTACTACCGAAACGGGCGGTATTTCTGCACGAAAAGATGCTGGAAAAAATTCGAGGAAGCGCGTAAAAAAAAGGCGGAGGAAGAAGCCGCCAAAAAGGCGCAGGAAAAGGCAGCCGCGGAAAAGGCAGCCGCGGAAAAGGCAGCCGCGGAAAAGGCAGCCGCGGAAAAGGCAGCCGCGGAGAAGGCAGCGGAAAAACCCGCGGAGAAGGCAGCGGAAAAACCCGCGGAGAAGGCAGCGGAAAAACCCGCGGAAAAGGCAGCGGAGAAACCGTCTGAAAAGTCCTCTCCCGAATCCAAGGAAAATAAAGGCGGGCCGGCGGAGAAATCATAAGCCGGCGCCTAAGAACGCGCGCGTCCGGCTCGGCCGCGCAAACGCTTCCTAAAGACAAACGCGATGAAGTACATAAGGTTCGAAAAGGAGGGGGCCGTAAAATACGGCATCCTTGAGAAAGGCCTCATACACGAAACAGAAAATAGGCCGTTCGGATCGATAAAAAAAACGGGCCTCCGTTTCAAGCCCGGGGATGTAAGACTGCTCGCCCCGGTCACAGCCTCCAAAATCATAGCCGTGGGGCTCAATTATACCGACCACGCGAAAGAACTTAAAATGCCTCTGCCGGCGGAACCGCTTATATTTTTAAAACCGCCTTCTTCGATAACGGGGCCGGGCGAGGCGATATATTACCCGCGCGAGTCGCGCAGGGTAGATTATGAGGCGGAAATGGCCGTCGTTATAAAAAAGAAGGCCTATCGCGTCCCATACCAAGAAGCGGACAACTACATATTCGGTTATACCTGCCTTAACGACGTAACCGCCAGAGACCTTCAGAAAAAAGACGCGCAGTGGACAAGGTCCAAATCCTTCGACACATTCTGCCCTGTAGGCCCTTACGTGGAAACGGAGGCGGATCCCTCCAGCTTAAAAATAGAGGCATTCTTAAATAAAACCCCGAAACAGAGCTCAAACACATCAAATATGATATTCGGCCCGAGGCGGCTGATTGAGTATATATCGGGGATAATGACTCTTGAGGCGGGAGATATAATAGCCACCGGGACCCCCGCGGGGGTAGGCCCGATGGTGCCGGGCGATAAGGTAGAAGTAAAGATCGAGGGGCTCGGTTCTTTAATAAATTATGTGGAGGGGTAGGGGGACAGTTCTACGAAAGGACTATTAAAAGGAACCGATTCTACCTCGTAGGTGGAGAAGGTCAACGGGCTAAAGATAAACCCCGAAAAATCTTGAAATCATGGCGTCTGTGTAGTATAGTAAAAACATGAACAAGGTCTATTATGCCCGGGCCCGAGAGGCGGATGGGACAGATTCACTGGCCAAAAAAACAATAAAGATCCTTGAGGGGATACCGGCCGTATCCTCGATAAAGAATAACGACATCATAGGGATAAAGACCCATTTCGGCGAAAAAGGCAACAAGGGCCATATACGGCCGGATATAATAAAACACGTAGCGGCTTTTCTCAAAAAGAAATCAAGGCGGGTCTTCGTATTCGACACGAACACGCTTTATGCGGGGTCGCGCTCGAATTCCGTCGAACATATAGAACTCGCCTACAGTCATAATTTCGGTTTTTCCGAGATAGGCATACCCGTCATCATTGCCGACGGCCTGACGGGCAGAAACTTCGCGGCCGTCAGCGTGCCCGGAAAACACCTTAAGTCGGTAAAGATAGCCGCCGACATAACGAACTGCGATTTTCTCCTGTGTCTTTCTCATATGACCGGCCACATGCAGGCGGGATTCGGCGCCGCCATAAAAAATCTCGGTATGGGGTGCGCGTCCCGCGCCGGAAAGCTTGAGCAGCACTCAAACGTGCTGCCTTCGGTAACGCCCGATAAATGCCGGGCATGCGGCGCCTGCGTCAAATGGTGCCCCGCCGGCGCTATCAAGATAGAAGGGCCACGGGCCGTAATATCGCGCCGGAAATGCATCGGCTGCGGCGAATGCACTGTGGTATGCAAAAACGGCGCCATTGAGATAAAATGGAACGAGGGCATTCGCGGGCTTCAGGAAAAAATGGCGGAATACGCCCTCGGAGCGGTCAGGGCGGTCGGATGCGACAGGGTATGTTTTGTGAACTTCCTGACGCATATAACGAAAGACTGCGATTGTATGAGCAAGGATGAGCCGGCCATATGCGAAGACGCCGGCATAACGGCCTCAACGGATCCCGTGGCGCTCGACAAGGCATCGGTCGATATTATTAAAGAGGCGAATAAAAAAGACATATTCAAAATCGGATACCCCGAGATAGACTGGTCGCCCCAGATAAAACACGGCGAGGCCGTAGGGCTGGGCAAAACGGCCTATGAATTAGAGGACGTAGAATGAGCGAAAAAATGCAAGGCTGCATATTTTGCGACATAGCGAATAAAAAGGCCGGCGTCCCCCTGGAATACGAGGACGATTCGGTGGCGGCCTTTAACGATAAAAGCCCGCGGGCGCCCGTCCATATCTTAATAGTGCCGAAAACCCACGTAGCCGGAATAAACGGCATAACCGGCGATACCGAGCCGATATTAAGCAAAATGGCGGCGGCCGCGAAAAAAATAGCCGAAAAAAAAGGCATACTCTCATCGGGATACCGCCTGGTCGTAAACTGCGGAAAAAACGCCGGAGAGGCCGTTGGGCATCTGCATATGCACCTTCTGGGAGGACGCCTGCTCGGATGGCCGCCCGGATAAAACGCCATGCCCCGGAACGCGCTATCCGGCCGATAAACCGACCGGCCGCGGCAAAGGCGAAAGGAGGATTTATGGCGCTATCGCAGGAGGAAAAGCAAAAGATAGACCCCGGACTCGCCGCGGTATTTTCTTTCATATTCAGCGGCCTCGGGCAGATCTATAACGGTCAAATAAAAAAGGGCCTATGCATAATGTCGTTTTCGGCGGCCGGGATAATACTCGTCATCATCGGGTTTATACAGATAGGGTTCTGCCTCGTATCGCGGTTCTTCACAAAAGGAGACATGGTCCTGGGCGGCGCTTTGCTGGTAACCGGTTTTCTCGTAATATCACTGCTTGGGATCTACAATATATATGACGCGCATAATACGGCCAAAAAGAGATTGAGAGAATAAAATGGATAAGATAAAAGAAAAAAGAGGCACACCGCGTATAGAGGAAAAACTACCCATAAGACTGGCGGACGGGGATTATAGCGCCGTGGTAGAAACAAAAAATATCAGCGCATCCGGAGTATATTTTACCGCGGACAAGCCGATGCCGCTGATGTCAAAGGTCGTGATAACCCTGCTTTTGCCGTGCAACCACGGTAAAAACTCAAAGGTCGAATGCCACGGCACGGTCGTAAGGACCGCCCCCATGGAAATACAGGGCAAGGCGATGTACGAAACCGCCATATTCTTCGATGACATCACGGAAAAGGCCAAAAATATGATATCTCGCTATGTAAAAAGGACAATAGAGGGAAACGCGTAAATGGATGAGGAGAGACTGGTCCAGCCGACGCTTCTTTTTTCCGTGCTGTGCGACGATATCAGGAGAGAACATAACGGGAAATTCATGCTCATAGGCCTCTTCGAGACCATAGGAGCGAGGAAATTCCCGGCAATTCATCCCTCGCTTTTTGTGATGAACTGCTGGATATCGGGGCTGGGCACCTTCAAACAATTGACCCGTATAACAGATAAAGAAGGCCGCATTCTCGCCCGGGATAAAGAAACGGTGTTTACGCTCAAAGACCTGAAATCCAGGCACAGGGTCATAGCGCGCTTCAACAATCTGAAATTCAACACGCCGGGCGAATATTCCGTGGAAGTAACCCTCGAGGACGAACTTAAGGTCAGGTACCCTCTCTTAATAAAGAAAATCACGCCTCATGTTTAAGCGGCCCCGGATCAAAGGCCCGCGCGAGAATATATTATACCCTCCTGAGGACCGATCTCTCTTTTTCAGAAATAATAAAATAAAGGGGCTCAATAATGAAGATTTTCACCGATGAGATAACGCTAAAGACAAAAGGAAACGCGGATATAATCGATATAACCGGAGAGGTAAAAGGGCTCCTGAAAAAATACGGCGCCTCCGAGGGGCATATCGTTCTTTTCGTTCGGGGCTCTACGGCCGGCCTGACGACAATGGAGTTTGAGCCCAATCTCGCCAAAGACATAAGGAGGGCCTTTGATAAAATAGCGCCCGAAGGCGAGGAATACGCCCATCATATGACCTGGGGGGACCATAACGGCCATTCGCATGTGAGGGCGTCCCTGCTCGGGCCTTCCATCACGGTGCCGTTTAAGGAAAAAAATCTCGTCCTGGGGACATGGCAGCAGATCGTGCTTATTGACTTCGACACATCATCCCGCAGCCGAAGCGTAACTACGCAGATTATATGCACATAAAGGCCATATACCTTGAAAATACTTTCACTACAATGTATAATTATGATAAATGGGATAACGCCTTAACGGAGGTTTTGTGCTTTTAGTCGCGGAACTAATCCTGATACTGGTACTTGTAACCTGCCTTATAGTGCTTGTAATCGAAGAGGGCAAGGCGAAGAGGGCAAAGGTATCCAAGGGCAGTATGAGAGAATATTGGGACGGCTCTGAAAGGCGCCAATCCATGCGCGTAACTATGTCCCTAGTGGTAAGGTACAGTGTAGAGAAAAAATACCACATAAAGGTAAACGGTCATATGGATGATGTCTCATCGGGCGGCATGCGGCTTACCGCAAGCGAAAAGTTGCCCGAGGGATCCCTACTCCTTCTTGAGTTCGAACTTCCGGAACAAAAAAATGCCGTATTCGCGGAGGGAAAAGTGATATGGTCCGAGGGGAAGTTCGAGGAAAGGGACACCGAGGGTAAAAGGGTGTTTCAGACCGGCATCCAATTTGCCAACATGCTGGTTGAAGACAGAAAAAGGCTCCTCGCCTGCATAAAGAACCTCTCAAATGAAAGACAGAAGAAGGCATAAGCGGTTCGCCATAAAAATACCTCTGAAATGGAGAAGCGGAAGCTCCTCCAAGAAGAGCATTTCCGAAGTCCTTCTTTTCGACACACACAATGTCACCCGCCGCGGACTTTTCCTGAAGACGAACCTGCGGGCGAAAAAGGGCTCTCATATCGAGCTTGAGCTGAATGTAGCCAAAGGGGAGAAGCCCATAATCATCAAGGGCAAAGTGGTTTGGATAGCCGCGAAGCGAAAACACTCACATCTCTATCCCGGCATCGGCATAGAATTCGAAAAACCCCGCCGCAAATACTACAAAAAACTGAATGACTACCTGCGCAAAAAATTCGAAAATTTCCGCGACGCACTTGAGCTAAAAAAGATGTACCTCAAGCTGAAAGACATGGCCTCCAGGCTTGTGGAATTAGAGGAAAGGCATTCCTCCGCGCCGCACTTTAAATATGTCATAGAGGGCGCGATAACCGAGATAAACGGCATAGCGCATCTCCTTGATAAAGAGATAAACGAAGTTAAAAACCTGTAACCTCTATCAGCGATATGGGGCAGACGGTCCCGCACAAAAAAGTCAAATTGATAATCGGCTTTATCTTCAAGGATGACGCGGCGTTAAAAAGGGCGGAGGCGGCGATATCCAAAGGCCTCGGCCCGATCGACTTTAAAAGCCCGATAATATCCTTTGACTATACGAATTACTACAAAAAAGAGTTCGGCGAAAACCTAAAACGCGGCTTTATGGGCATGGAGCGGCTTATAAGCGCCGAGGACCTATACCGTGTAAAATTGAGGACCAACGCTATAGAACGGGTTCTCTCGCGAAAAGGAAAAAGGACCGTCAACATAGACCCCGGATACATAACCGAGGCCAAACTGGTGCTTTTGACGACAAAAGACCAGAGCCACCGCGTATATCTCGGGCGCGGAATCTACGCAGATGTCGTATTGAGATTCTATAAGGGCAGCTACGTGCCGCAAGAGACGGCCTATCCGGATTATAAAAGCGGGACCTATCGCGCCATATTCAAAAAAATCCGAGATATCTATAGAAGGCAGCTTATTCGGGGCTCGAAAGATTAAAATATGAGAATCGTGTATATCGCGCTTATTGTGGTCTCCCTCGCGGTCATAAGCATGCTTGTCCTCACATTCTTCTATCTTGACCAGCAAAGGCATCAAAGTTTTCTATACGCTCTATATTACGAAAACGAGCCGGCGGGATGGGAAAAAGTAGACAGGTATGTGCTGGAAGACAAGGTCATATACAAATCCTTCACCGAACTACCCCGCAATATGCTGCGCGAAAAGATCGATAGAAAAATAACATTTGACGCGCGCGGTAAAAATTTTCTTGATTACACAAAAAACACCCTTAGCAACGGCGCCAAAGGCCTATACTACATAGTTAACAGCCCCGAAAAGACCTCTTTTATGGCCTCCGCGCACGCCGACTTTGCCTGCCTCGAGCCGGTTCCGAGATACGGAAACGACGTCCTTTTTGAGGCCGTCTGCGCGGCCTCATACCAATCCGTCATGCGAAGATATAATTTTAAAAAACGCGGCAAGCAGTTTGTCAACGCGCTAAGTCCCGTATTTCCGCTTCTGCCTCCCGCGCGCGAAATCATATCGGTAACCTCGATGGGCAAAGACGTCATAGAGATCGAAAATAAAAAAACAGGATGCGAGCGCTTTCTCTTGGAACTAAAAAGCGGGGACTCGATATACGTATGGGCCACGAAAACATTCCACAACATACTTATGTTGGAGATACCCGGACTCGGATTCAGGGCCGTGCTCTGCCATAAAAGGGGAGAGGTTCCGGTGGCCGAATACGGAAGAAAAAGCGGCTTATACACCGAAAAAGATGTCTCCTTTGTGAATGAGGAAATAGAACTCCGCGGAAGCCTGGCCGTGCCTGTCTCCGGCGAAGAGGGCCCCCTGCCCGCGGTAATGCTTATATGGGATTCGGGGCCGCTTGACAGAGACGGCGCCGGCATATTCACCGATATAGCCCATGCCCTCGCCGAGGCGGGATACTGCGTATTGAGATTCGATAAAAGAGGCACCGGGAAAAGCAAAGGTTTTCTCTCCGCCTACGCCCAGCCGGAGGAGATATCCGACCTCCGGTGCGCGTTAAATTTCCTAAAGGAGAGGGCCGAAGTCGACAAATCACGCATCGCCCTGCTGGGCCACGCCGAAGGCGGATTTTACGCTGCGCACCTAGCGGCGGCGGACAAAGAGATAAAGGCCTGTGTAATACTGTCAGCGGCCTCGTCGCTAAGCCCGCTAAAAAACAACTGCGAAGGCCTAAAGAACATCATAAAAAAAGAGATGCCGCGCAAATCGGAATATCAGGAAAGCGCCATAGCCACGTTAAAGCAAAGCAGGGAGATGATAAAAGGCAAGAGCGACTGGATAACGATATTGGATAAAAGGGTCTTTATAAAAAAGGTGGCGCTTGAGGACAAGTACAACCCCGTGGAAACCGTTAAGGCCCTTAAAATCCCGACGCTGATACTACAAGGCAGGAGGGATATCGTTAATTCCGGCGAAGAGGCGCAGGCGCTCGGCGACGCCCTGGCGCGCGCCGGCAACGAAAACTTCACTATAATCTATTTCGGGGAACTCGGCCATAACTTCGGGAAACTCGTAAAGGACCCTCCGGTAAGAGAGCATATCGAGGTGGACGATGAGGCGCTAAAAAGCATTATAGGGTGGCTTGATAAAAATCTTCTGCCGCTGCCGGTAGAGACCATTCCTCTTCCGGATGACGAACTCGAGGGCGCAGAAGCGGGCGAACTGCCGGAGGCCATCGCGGAAAAGGCGGTGAAGGAAAACGAGGCGCCAGTCGCCCCGCAAGCGCGGTAGATATGAAACAAAACGAATTCGAAAAGGCGCTGGAACGGGGTATATCCAGACGCGACTTCATAAAAGGCCTTTTTAAGCTCGGGTGCCTTTTCTATGCGATTCCTTTTTTAGGCGGTTTACTCAAACTGCCGGAAGCGCGGGCGGGCGTAAACGGCGGGACCCCGGGGCTAAAAGAGGCCATGTTTTACTCCAAATTGGACGAGGAAACGGTCCAATGTCTTTTATGCCCGCGCGGATGCGTACTAAAAGAGAATATCAGAAGCTTCTGCCGCGTAAGAGAAAATATATCGGGCAAACTTTATACGCTCGTCTATGAATCGCCCTGCGCCGTCCACATAGACCCGATAGAAAAAAAGCCCCTATACCATATGCTGCCGGGCACGCTTGCCTACAGCATAGCCACTGCCGGCTGTAACCTGCGATGTAAATTCTGCCAGAATTGGCAGATATCCCAGATGCCTCCCGAAAAAACAAACAACATAAAACTGACCTGCGGGGATGTGATTAAAAACGCGGAAAACTCCGGATGTCGCTCGATCGCGTATACATATTCCGAACCGAACGTATTTTATGAATACGCGATAGATACGGCGAGATTGGCGAAAAAAAGAGGCATTAAAAATATCTTCGTAACGGGAGGCTTTATAAATCCCGCGCCTCTTGAGGAACTATGTATCTATTTAGACGCGGTAAACGTGGACCTTAAGGGATTCGACAGGCAGTACCTTAAAGATATGTGCGCGGAGGAGCTCGATCCTCTTTTAAAGGCCCTTACGATATACAGGAGGCAAGGGGTCTGGCTTGAGATAACAAACCTCATAGTGCCGACCTTCAACGACGATATGAAAACGATAAAAAAGATGTGCCTGTGGATAAAAGAAAATCTCGGCGCCGATACGCCCCTGCATTTTTCGAGATTCTGGCCTATGTATAAATTAAAAAATCTGTATCCCACTCCGGAGGAGACGCTAACCGAGGCGAGAAATACGGCCCTGGAGGCGGGGCTTAAATACGTATATATAGGGAATATACCGGCGCATTCGGCGAATAACACATATTGCCCGAATTGCGAAAAGATACTCATAGAAAGAAGCGGCTACAAGATAATCCGAAACAACATAGTCGCCTCGAAATGCGGGTACTGCGGAGAGAAAATTCCCGGCATATGGCACGCGCCCGCGCGCTCGGAGGCGATCCCGGTTTCCGGGTGATCCGCCAGGCAGACATTTATACCCCGTCGGTCAAAAATGGCTAAAAAGGAAAAGGTCATCGCCGGCGCCTTTTTCGTCCTGGGCGCCACCAGCATCGGCTCGCAGATAGTGATACTAAGGGAGCTTTTCGGGACCTTCTGCGGAAATGAGCTTTCCGTCGCCGTAACGCTGGGCGGCTGGTTTTTTCTTATCGGCGCCGGAAGTCTTTTTCTCGGAAGATTCGCGGACAAAATAAAAAACGACACCCGATACTTCTCCTATCTATTGATATCCCTGTCCATCGGAATCCCCCTGGCCATATCGCTATGCCGTTTCGTAAGACAGGCACTCGGGCTAAGCCCCGGGGAGATAGCGGACCTCGTCATCGTCATCGGCCCTTCCCTGGCCGCGCTTTGCGTATTTTGCCTGCCATACGGGTTTCTTTTCGCCCTGGGCTGCAAGATATACGGGCGCGTCTCTGAATCCGGCGAAGACGCCGCAGGCAAGGCATTCTTCTTTGAATCCGCCGGCGCTGCCGTCGGGGGAACCGTGATAAGCCTGATACTCCTGAACAGGACAGGGCCTTATCAAATAGCGTGGTTCCTCAGCGCGCTAAATCTCGCGTGCGCGTTCATTGCCGGGCGAACCCTATCGCCGCAAAAGGAGACTAAGGCCGCGCGCCTGGCCGCGGTCCTCGCGGTCCTGGGCGTCTGCGCCTGGGCGCTGGGCGCCTTCGATAAAACCGATCTTCTTTCTAAGCGCGCGGCATGGCGCCCCTTCCGTGTCATTAAAAGCGAAAGCTCTATTTACTCGGATATCACCGCCACCTCCCACGGATCCCAGATAAATTTTTATTCCAACGGCCTGCTTATCTTCAGTTTTCCGGATAGATTAAGCGCCGAGGAGACGGTCCACTACGCCATGCTTTCACATCCCGAAACGAAAAAAATCCTGCTGATAGGCGGGGGCTTGAACGGCGCGGTCGGGGAGATCCTCAAATATAACCCGGAGGCCGTCGATTATGTCGAATTAGACCCTATTTTAATCGAAATGGCGAAGGAGGTAATCGGAAAAGATATAAAAAATCAATTAAGCGCGCCTGTCCTGCGCGTAATAAAAGGAGACGGGCGTTTTTATATCAAAACCTCCGAGGAGCTGTATGACGTCATAATAATATCCGCGCCGGATCCGCATACGGCCCGGATAAACCGGCTTTACACGGTTGAATTTTTCAGAGAGGCCGCGAAAAGACTCGAGCAAGACGGCATTCTTTCAATATCCTGCGCGGCAAGCGAAAACTATATAGGCCCGGAAATGGCTGAATATCTGAATTCTATACACAAGACGCTGACGGAGGCGGGTTATTCCGCGGGTATCGTCCCCGGAGAAACCATAAGGTTTCTTGCCCGCAAAACAGGCCGCGCGCCCCGGATAAGCGCCGCCTTTTTCCGCGAAAAGCTCAAAGAAAAAGGCGTCGATAACTATTTTGTAAACGGGCGCTATCTTGACAGCAAGCTGTCCGCCGAAAGGCGCGAGTACGCGAAAAAGGCGATCACGGGCGCCCGAGGGGCATCCGTCAATTCGGACTTCAGGCCTATTTCGTATTATTACAACTCCGTCCTCTGGGCCGCGTATTTTCAAAAAGGTCTGAAACCCGTTCTGGTTTTTTTCGACAAGCCAAGGGTATGGGCCCTTATACTTATCATAACGGCGCTGACCTTAATATTTTACCTCCCGAAGCTGCGCTCGCGCGGCAGGCCGGTCTTTATCGCCATCGCGACAACGGGCTTTTCGGAACTAGCCGTGGAGATAAACCTGATGCTCGCGTTTCAGATCATATACGGATACCTGTATTACAAGATGGGCTTTATCATAGCCTCCTTTATGGCCGGACTGTTTATCGGTTCTTACGCGATGACGAAAAAGCTGCGCCGCATAGATCGTCCGCTGGCGCTGCTTAAGAAGGCCAAGCTCCTTACGGCGCTAATCTGCTTCGCCGCCATAGCCCTGTTTAAGCTCTTCTCGGAAAACGCGGCGCGCTGGCCCATAGGCGCGGGCGCGAACTTCGCCTTTCCCGCATTCATGCTTCTTTCGGGAATAATAGGCGGGATGCAGTTTCCGCTGGCCAACAAAATAATACTCGGCGAAAAAAACGGTATCGGTAAAACGGCGGGGGCCTTATACGGGGCGGATTTGATAGGGGGGACCCTGGGCGCGCTTTTGGTGGCCGCCGTATTTATTCCGATTATCGGCGTATTTCAATGTCTTTGCGCCGCAGGCCTTATAAATATGGCGAGCGCCTTTATACTAAGGCCGCGCGTTCCGGCGGGAAAAACTTGACCTAACCTCAATACTGTGATATACTTAACACGCAATACGGCAGGATAAACAGCACAGTGGGAACGCAATGAGAAAAACCGAGGAAAAAAGGAAATTTATTCGCCTGGAAGCCCCCGTCGAATTTAAATATATAATAGACGGGGAATCGACGAGAAAAGGCGCCACAACCAAAAACCTTTCCTGTGAAGGGTTGCGATTTATGAGCGATTCTCCGGTAGGCGAGGGGGCGGGGCTTGAGTTGAAACTGAATATCCCGGGCATGCGCAATCCGGTCCATATGGCAGGAAAGGCCGTGTGGTCGAAAAAAATCTCGAAAAACAACGGCGCGCCGTTTGACGTCGGGGTGGAATTCACGAAAATAGAGGAAGACAATAAAAATACTTTTTTAAAATATCTCTGCGACCTAATTTACAAACAAGCCGGCAAGACGAAGCGCGGCGCGTAGATAGGCCGACGCGCGGCTTACGGGCATTAAAAAACGGGGAGGAAAAGTGATCTTATCGCCAAAAAACATATCGGCGGGCCTATTGTGCGCGCTGCTTGTATTTTCGGCCGCGGGATGCGCCGAGATAAACCCTTTTGAGGCGCCGGGAGAAGTCCTGCGCCATCCGTTAGGCAGCGAATCCATACGAATAGGGATGAGCAAGGAAGAAATCATATTAAAATGGGGCGAACCGGATCTGATGAACAAATTGTCCTCACAGGACGCCAGCGGAAGCGAGGGGGAAGAGTGGGTATACAAGGCAAGGCGCTACACGCCCGTACCGGTGGACGCGGGATACCTGCACAAAAATAAATACCTTTATTTCGACGGAAATAACCTTACGCTCATAAGCAACGAGCCGAAGCGGCGTTCGGAGGCGCCCGGAGACGACCTAAATGAGAAATAAATGGCTGTATGTTCTCGGGGCGCTTATCGCGCCTCATATAATGCTCGTGGTAGGCGTCATATTTCTCTCCAAAAAAGACCTTGAGCACAAGACCTTCGGCCTGAAACTCTGCCAGCTGTCCACGATAATGCTTATAATAGGCTCACTCGTTTATTATACGCTTTTTTTTCCGATAATAGGGATTGATTAAAAACGTCTAAAAGAGAAGGCGATCCATGTTAATAACGATGTGTAAAAGTAAAATACACAGGGCGCGTATTACCGGTAAAAATCTTAATTACAGCGGCAGTATAGGTATAGACAAGGCCCTGCTCAAGGCGTCCAAAATCCTGCCCAACGAAAAGGTGCAGGTGGTAAACTTAAACAACGGCGCGAGATTCGAGACCTACTGTATAGAAGAAAAGGCCGGTTCGGGTGGTATCGTTCTTTACGGGCCGGCGGCACGACTGGGTGAAATAGACGATATCGTGATAATCATATGTTACGGGGCGATGGAGCGCCCCGAGGCGGAAAAATTGATGCCCAGGATCGTGCGCGTGGATAAAAATAACAGGCCAAAAAAGGATTAGGCGCCGAAGCGGCCCTAAGTCAGTCCTTAAAAAGGCAAGATACCGCCGAGGGCCGTGTCAGAAAAAAGGAAATATCGAAAGAAACCCGGAAATAAAGCGACTTAATCGCAGTGGGGGAGGTAGATAATATGTCGGGCATCGGATTTTGGGAAATAACAATGATACTTTTGATAATCCTTATCCTGTTCGGGGCGGCCAAACTGCCCGAAATAGGCAGGGCGCTGGGCAAGGCCATCCACGAATTTAAAAACGCCGGAAAGGAGACCGAGGAAAAAAATAAGGCGCCCGATAAAAAATAAATAGCCGGCTATTCGGCAAATGTCCGAAAAAATAACATTAATAAAACACATAGAAGAGCTCAGAAGGCGCGTCTTGCGTGCCTCGAGCGTAGTAATCCTCGCCGCAGCATTCTCGTATATCCACAGAGAAGGCATACTCCTGATTTTCCTTAAGCACATCGAAAAGGCCGTATTCCTTGCCCCGCAGGAGGCATTCATATCATACCTCAAGCTGTCGTTTTTCACCGGGCTCATTCTCGCCTCGCCCGTCGTAATATACGAAATATGGGCCTTCGTGCGAAGCGCGATGAAACCCGTCGAGAAAAAATACGCGGCTGCCTACGGCGCCTCAAGCCTTTTATTATTCCTGAGCGGCGCGGCGGTCGGATATTTCGCGGGCCTGCCGATAGCCATCGATTTCCTGCTCGGATTCGCCGGCGAAGGTCTCGCGCCTATGATATCCGTCGAGAGGTATATAAACTTCTGCGGCGCGCTGATCTTGGCGTTCGCAGTGTTGTTTGAGCTTCCGCTTATAGTCCTTTTTATGACCGGCGCCGGGTTTATCACCCCCCGGCAGCTTTCCTCGTCTAGGCGATACGTGATAGTGGGTATATTCGTCGCGGCGGCGCTTTTGAGCCCTCCGGACGTATTTACACAGGTCCTGCTGGCGGTCCCGCTGTGGGCCCTATTCGAGATCAGCCTTCTGCTGGCGAAATTCGTAAAATACAGACGGCGCGCGTAGATTTCGGCGAAAATGATGAAAAGGCCGCAATGAAAAAAATCTCGCCTAAAATTTGACGTTTGCACAGTGTATATGGTATAATTTTATTAATATGGAGAATAGAATAAGGGTCGATTTTAAACTTATAATACTCCTCATCCTAAGCACGGCAAGCCTGCTTATATTTTATTTCGCCGAGGAAAAAGAGATATTTATCAATTTTTTCTTCATTCCGACCCTTCTGGCGGGTTACGCGTATGACGCCAGGGGAGGCGTCCTCGCCGGAGTGGCTTCGATATTGTTCGTAAGCATAATCGCTTTCGTTACTTTCGATGACTACGGGCAATTTATCATCAAGAAGGTGCTCTTATGGGGCTGCTTTCTTATAATATCGGGATATCTAGTGGGGACGCTGACCGAGCGCATAAGCTCGGCATACCTCGGGACAATAGCCACGCTCGCCCTCGCGATGGAATGCAGGGACCCATATACCTACGGACACTCCTCCCGGGTGGCGGAAGTAGCCGTGCGCATAGCCAAAAAACTCGGCCTGCCGAAAGACGAACAAAAGACGCTCAGGACCGCGGGCATGCTGCATGATATCGGCAAGTTCGGTGTGAGAGAAGACATCCTGCGTAAAAAGGGGCCTTTGACGCCCGAGGAATACGACCATGTCCGCCAGCACCCGTTTATAGGCGCGAGTATATTAAGCCCTATCCGGCTGCTTAGAGATACGATACCTTACATCTATTACCACCACGAACACATCGACGGAAAAGGATACCTCGGCAAAAAGGGTTATGACATACCTCTCGGAGCGCGCATCCTCGCGGTGGCTGACGCCTACGAGGCAATGACTACCGACCGTCCGTACAGAAAAGCACTCACGCGCGAGAAGATACTGGATATATTCAGGACGGAAAGCGGAAAGCAGTTTGACAAAAAAATAGTGGATGTCCTGCTTGAAATAACAAACGACCTCATCATAAACATAAAGGCATCCGATATGAAAAGCGCGCTGGATAAAAAGTCGCTGTGGAATTACAAGTGAGGAGAAAGTAATGCTGATTAAAAAGATAGAGGCGGATATCAAAGCCGCCATGAAAAATCAAGATACGGTATCCGTATCCATCCTGCGTCTTTTAAAGAACGCGATACAAAACAAAATAATAGAAAAGAAATCCGACGCCCTTAAGGACGAGGAGGTAATCGCCCTGATACGCAAGGATGTCAAGCGCCATCAGGATTCGATAGAGCAGTTTCAAAAAGGCGGGAGGGCGGACCTGGCAGAAAAAGAAAAGGCGGAGCTTGAGATCCTTCGTTCATACCTGCCTAAAGAACTCTCCCCCGAAAAGATAAAGGAGATCGTCAGGGAGGCCGCGGAACAATCCGGCGCGGGCGGCAAAAAGGATTTTGGGAAAGTGATGAAACTCGCCATGGAAAAATTAAAGGGTTCCTGTGACGGGAAGACGTTAAGCTCCATAGTAAACGATATTCTGGGCGGCACGGATAGAAAGGCCGCCTAAATCACAAATCAAAAAAACCTTAGCCGCACCCTTTGGATAACATCCAAAGGGTGCGGCTAAGAGAATCATAAAAGGGAGGTATAACATGTCGAAAAAAATCGTCTTTTTATTAATAGCTTCCGTGGTTATGTTGGGGCTTCTTTCGCGACCCGCCGAAGCCAACGGCAACAACGCCTCATTATTCGATGAGATAAAAAAGGTGTTCCATTACTCCTCCGGATTCGAAGCCACAGGCAAAGTAAAGAAGGCCCCGTCCAAATTCGACGAATTCCTGGAAAAGGCGCTTGGCTATCCGAAAAAAGAAGAAATGAAATAACGCCCGAGAAATAAACCAACTTTACAAAAACATCCGCGCGGCGCATGCGCGCCGCGCTTTTTTTTCGCAATGAATATAATCGTGACAGAAACGGACAATATCAGTATAATCAAAATAAAAGGCCGGATAGACATAAACTCATCCGGCATAATCGAAACCGTTGGACAACTTATAAAAGACGAAAAAAAATATATACTGTTGAATCTTGGCGGTGTAACCATGGTCGATTACGGCGGCATTTCGATTTTAGCCATCGCGTATAAAGATGTAATTAATCACAACGGTAAACTGAAATTCTGCAATGTGACGCCGGGCGCGGAAGAGGCCCTCAGGCTGGTAAGGCTGGACTGCGTATTCGAGATATACAAAGACGAAGGAACGGCTCTGAGGGCGTTCCGCCATAAGCCCCCGGTCGATGAAAAGGCCATGAGGAGGCGTTTTGATAGGGCCGACCTGCATATAGACGTGGAATTCACCGGGGCTAAAAACGAGAAGGGCGGCAGGCCGGTGTGGTATAGCGCAAAGCTCCTGAATATGAGCGGCGAGGGCCTTTTTCTCTATACAAAAAAATTGCTGCCGATAGGGGAAAAAATAAGGTTAAAAATCGATCTGTCCGACGGAAAGGCCTTTGAGGCCGAAGGCACGGTAATATGGATCGCCGATAAGATCCTACAGCCCCAGTCCTCCCCCGGTATGGGTGTTTTTATAAAAAGGATGGGGCGACGGGAGCAGGACAGGGTGCTTAAATTCATAAATAGCCGGCTGGTCCGTCGCAGCTCAATATGAGATAAAACAGAGAAGGGCTTTAAATGGAAAAAAATAAAAAAAGGATTCTGGAAAGGCGTAAATACGTACGCATACCATTTAACGGCATTATAAAGTATAAAGAAGAAGGCGTCGAAGACGCCGGCATGGAAACGGCTCAATGTTACAACATAAATCCGGAAGGGCTTTGTCTCGGGTTAAAAAAATCTTTGAAAAAAGGTACGCGCCTTTATATTGAAATCAACTCAGAAGGCGGCCTCTCGTGCTCATTAAAAGGCGAGGTCCTGTGGACAGCGCCCGCGGCGGGAAACGGGAAAAACGTATCAACCGGTGTAAAAATTACGAATATGAGTGAAAGCGACAAAAACCAGTTCCTTTTGGAATTATGCGACAAGATGGCGGATAAACTCGGTAAGCAATTTCCGAAAATGAAATTTTAGAGGCACGTAAACAAATACCGCACGGCGCGCCATGAGAAAAATACTTATCCAGGGCCTATCCGCCGTACTAATTATAACCCTTCCTCCGTTGGCCGACTGGCTTTACTATCGCGACAGAAAACCGTTTGTCTCCCCGATATATTATACCTCCGAGGTACCTATAAGAAGTGACGCTTATGGAGACGGCCGTTTCGGGGCGCGGCGTCGCGGCGGAAGACGGCACCGGGGCCTGGATATATCCGCGCCTTTGGGCGAGGAGGTCATGGCCTTCAGGGGAGGAAGGGCAAGATTAATGCTTCAGAAGGGGGGGATGGGTAAATACATAGTGATCCGGCATCCGGGCGGTTACAGCACCTTATACGGGCACCTGAGCGAATGCCTAGTAAAAGACAGGCAAAGGGTAAGGCAAGGGGCCGTAATAGGACGCGTGGGAAAAACAGGCAACGCGAGACACAAAGGAATCGAACCGCATCTTCACTTTGAGATAAGAAAAGACGGCGAATATCTTGATCCGCTTTGCTTCTTATTGTAATAGATAATCTCTTATGGTATAATTATATCAACAGGAGGCGGCTTGAGCAAAATATTAGAGCTCTTGAGTTATAATAACAAGAAAAAAACGACGGATAAGAATGGCGATTTTTCCAACCGCATCATTATCCCGGAGGGTTTTGACGCGAAGACAAAGGAAAAGCTGGCCAACACGTATATCTTCAATCCCGCCGATAACGGCGGAAACACCTTAAAAAAGAACACGCCGAAAAAGCCCGTATCGCTGTCTCAATACAATACAATAACAGGCAAAAAAAGAATCAGCCCGATTTTCCCATGGCTCATATCGTTCCTGGCTATATTGCTTCTATTGGTCAATATGGCCTATAGGGGAAAGGTGAACATCACTATAGAATTTCTGAAGGAAGGCGCTTCCTCGAGCGAGGCCGTTAATCAGGCCGAAGCCCCGGCCAGGGCAATTATACCAGCTATGGACGGCGGAGAGGCCGCTCCGGTTTCCGCGTATCTGGTGGCGGACGGTGAGTTTAATAACTATCTTGTAAAAAAGGGCGGTTTTTACGGTGCCGCGATAAGCAGAAGCAGGATAATCCGGGACGAGTTATATCTATTCAACGACGGAAGCGCAGGATGGGCCAGCATGGGATTGGACCTTGCCAAACCAATGGACCTTTCCGAAAGCTGCCTGGATTTTTTCGTCAAAGGCACCAGGGGCGATGAAAGCCTCGAGTTGATTTTGAGGGACGTTGACAACAAGTCATATATACCTCAGGCGTACGATGTCGTGCTGGACAAAAACATGGGCATGGATTGGCAGTTTGTATCCATTCCTCTTAAGGGACTTGAAGGGCCTTATAACGCGGAAAAGATAAACCATATAGGACTGGAATTCGGCACGCAGACCACCTCGAACGAGCCCGGGACCTCGATCTACATAAAAAAAATGAAATTGGTAAAAGTCGGGGCTATCCCTTAACGAAAACGGGGCAGATCTATGAGAGTAATGGCCATAGCCAATCAAAAAGGCGGATGCGGCAAAACCACTACCGCCGTAAACCTGGCCGCCTCTTTCGCTATAAAAGATTACAGGGTCCTGCTTATCGACCTTGACCCGCAGGCCCACGCGTCATTCGGATTAGGCATAAAAACGGACCAGCTCGAAAGATCGATGTATAATGTGCTGACCGGCGCGGATACAAAACGCAGAAAGCTTTTCGAGGTAACACTGCACCTATGGAGAAATCTGGACCTCGCACCGGGGCATATACTTTTAAGCACCTTGGAACAGGAACTCAGAAACGAGGAAAACGCCATTTCCGCAGTTTATAAGGCGCTGGATTCGCTAAGCGTCAGTTATGATTTTGTCATAATCGACTGCCCGCCCAATCTGGGATTTCTCACTTTCAACGCCCTCCGCGCCGCGCACCTGCTTGTGGTTCCGCTTCAGTGTTGCTCGATGTCGCTGGCCGGTGTCGGAAAACTGATAAATATGGTAGAGCTTATACAGCTAAAGCTCCAGAGGGCGCCAAAGGTCAAAGGCCTGATCACCAATTATGACAAGCGCACCAGATACGCGAAAATGATGTTTCGGGAGATACACAGGTACTTTAAGGACAATATGCTAAAGACCGTCATAAGGGGCAATATCACCCTTAAAGAGGCCGCGCAGCGGGGCGTGCCGGCGGCTAAATTCGACAGGCGCTCGCCTGGCGCCGCCGATTATATGGCGCTCGCGGAGGAGATCATTATAGACGGCAGAAAATTGTTTTTCGAGGATTTTTACCAGGACGCGGAACGCTTTATGGCGGATATACGCGTTAAACTAAAGGTGCATAAGTTCTCCTTTTTGGCCCCCGACGCGAAAGAGGTGCATATAATCGGGGACTTCAACAACTGGAAGATGGACGAATTCAGCCGCCTGGAACGTATGCCGCACGGGATATGGGAAAAGCGCATCGCGCTGAGGCCGGGCGATTACAAATATAAATTCATAGTGGACGGAATATGGCGGCGCGATCCCGCCGGCATAAAGGCAAGTACCGATAATTACGGCGAAATAGATTTACTTTCGGTGGTATAATCCATATGTATCTTAAGATCATCCTTTTAACGGCGATCTGTCTCGCCGTCATTCCCGCCTCCCGCCTCGCGGCGGACGACCGCTCCGCGGACGGAATAGTTGTATTATTTTCCCCCAAAGACGAATGCGGAAGGATAATACTTGATAAGATAAACGCGGCCCAAAAATCAATAGACCTGGCCATCTACCACTTCACGTCGCGGAGCCTGTCGCAGGCCCTTGTCTCGGCCGTACGGCGCGGGGTAAAGGTGAGGGTCTTTATGGACGGAGAAAGCGCCAAGGAGCGTTACTCCAAGTACGACTTTTTACACAAAAACGGCGTCCCGGTAAAGCTTGAGAGCGGAGAGGGGCTGATGCATAACAAATTCTGCGTGATAGACAACGCGCTCGTCGTCTCCGGCTCTTATAATTGGACCACAAGCGCCGACTTGCGAAACGACGAAAATATATTGATCATCGACTCAAAAGATGTGATCAGGAAATACAGGCTGCAGTTCGAGAAATACTGGCAGGGACTGTATAAGGACGAGGCGCATTACCTGAATAAATATACGCTGGAAAAGAGGTAAAATGACCGAAATAGTATTTTATGGAAGGGGAGGACAGGGCGTCGTAATAGCCTCGAGGGTGCTTGCCGCGGCAGCGTTCAAAGAAGGCAAAAGCGTTCAGTCCTTTCCGTTTTTCGGCGTGGAGCGAAGAGGCGCGCCGGTAACGGCGTACACAAGGATCGATAATACCAAGATACGGCGGCGGTCGCCTATAAAGAAATCGGATTATATAATAGTATTCGATCCCATGCTCATCGAGAACGCGGATGCGGCCGGAGGCCTGAAAGAAAACGGCGTCATTTTAATAAACAGCGGCTCGGCGCGGCGTAATTTTCCGTTAAGCAAAAAAACAAACGCATTTCTGTTCGACGCCTCGGCCGTGGCGTTGAGACACGGACTCGGCTCAAAAAACTCCCCCATAGTCAACACGCCCATCCTGGGGGCATTCGTAAAGATTACGAAAGAAATAGGCATTGAGGCCCTTATCGAGGCCATCAGGGAAAACATATCCATAAGGACCGAGGACAACGTCAACGCCGCCAGAGAGGCGTATGAAAAAGCGAAATAATAAAAAAAATGATGTCAGGCTAATAAAATTCACCCGGGAAGGGGACCTGCCCCCGGCGGCAATCTCACTGGCGAACACTCTATACAATAAGACCGGAAAATGGCGTTCCGTAACTCCTGTGATAGACCGCGATAAATGCATCTCGTGTATGATATGCTGGAAGTTCTGCCCGGACGCCGCCATCAAGATCGTAGGCGGCGCGCCGCATATAGACCTCGACTACTGCAAGGGCTGCGCTATATGCGTGGAGGAATGTCCTGTAAAGGCCATTATCGCGAAAGAGGAAAAAAAGTAAGGCGCGCGAAAAAAACTTGATACGGGCCGCGTCCGCTCGACGGGCCAGGCGCTTACTCAATGAGAAAAGGCGAAGAGATGAAAAAGGTCATAACAGGCAACCACGCGGTATCCTTCGGCGTAAAACTGGCGCGCGCGGAGGTAATAGCCGCTTACCCCATTACACCCCAGACCGAAGTCGTCGAGAAGCTTTCGGATATGGTGGCGGAAGGAGAGATAAAATCGAGATTCATCAAGGTGGAGTCAGAGCACTCCGCGATGGCCGCGTGCATAGGCGCCTCCGCGGCGGGCGCGCGCGCGTTTACGGCCACGTCCTCGCAGGGGCTTTTACTTATGCATGAAATGCTTCACTGGGCCGCGGGCGCGCGGGTGCCGGTGGTAATGGCCAACATAAACAGATCTGTCGGGCCTCCGTGGAATATATGGAGCGATCAGACAGACAGCCTGTCCCAGCGCGACACCGGATGGCTTCAGTTTTACTGCGAAAATAACCAGGAAATACTGGATACGATAATACAGGCCTTTAAGATATGCGAAAAGGTGTCCCTGCCGGGGATGATTTCTCTTGAGGCATTCTTCCATTCGCACACTACCGAACCGGTTGATATACCCGAGCGCCGCGTCATAGACAAGTTTCTGCCGCCTTACAAACCCGAATACAAACTCGATGTAAAAAACCCACGGACTTTCGGCGGGCTTACGAGCCCGGAATGGTATTACGAGCTGCGGTATAAAATACAAAAGGCAATGGCCGCATCCGTTGAGGTAATAAAAGATGTCGGCAGAGAGTACGCCCGCGCGACCGGGCGAAGCTACGGCCTGATAGAGGAATACAGGACGAAAGGCGCCGACGCGTTGCTGATAAGCGCGGGGGCACTGGCGGAAACGGCCAAAAACGCGGTTGACGCGCTAAGGGCCAAAAATAAAAAAATAGGCCTCATTAGGGTGCGGACATTCAGGCCGTTTCCGAAAAAAGACCTGCGGGAGGCCGTACGCGGGGCAAAGGCCGTAGCTGTAATAGACAGGAATATATCCCTCGGCAACGAGGGTATATTCTTCCAAGAGGTAAAATCCGCCTTTTATAACGAAAAACACCGTCCGGCGATATACGGATTTATAGCGGGCCTGGGAGGCAGAAACGTCTCGGAGGACGAGATATCGGAAATAGGCCGGCATATATCCGCGCGCGGCCTCAAACAAGAAATAAAATGGGTAGGAATAAAGAAATGAAATTCACCATACCGGAAATAGAGATAATGTCCCCGGGGCACGTAGCCTGCCAGGGCTGCGGGGCCACCCTTGCCTTCAGATACGCGTTAAAGGCGCTCGGCAGAAACACAATAGTAACGATACCCGCCTGCTGCTGGTCGGTAATAGACGGGCCTTTTCCGTATTCATCCGCCGGCGTCCCTGTGTTCCATACCGCATTCGAGACCGCGGCCTCAACGGCATCGGGGATAAAGGCGGCCCTCGAGATCAAGGGAATGGATGAGGTATCTGTACTCGCCTGGGCGGGGGACGGGGGAACGATGGATATCGGCATACAGGCCCTATCGGGCGCGGCGGAAAGGGGAGATGACATCATCTATATATGCTACGACAACGAGGCGTATATGAACACAGGCATACAGAGAAGCTCCTCAACGCCGCACGGGGCATGGACCACCACCACACCGGCGAAAAACTTCAAAAAGGGCCCTAAAAAGAACATGATAGAGATAATGGCCGCGCATAAAATTCCTTACACGGCCACGGCAAACATCGCCTTTCCGGAAGATTTCATAGCGAAGGTAAAAAAGGCCAAAGACATCAAAGGCACGAAATTTATTCAGGTACTGTCTCCGTGCCCGGCGGGCTGGAAATTTCCCTCTAATCTGACGATAAAGATATCCAGGCTTTCCTTCGAGACATGCGTCTTTCCGATATACGAGATAGAGGGAGGAAGATACAGAGTAAAAAAACCGGCCCGAAAAATGCCTGTAGAGGAATATATAAAGACGCAGGGACGTTTCAGGCATCTCGATAAAAAAACGATAAATACGATACAGGACTCCGTCGATAGGGACTGGGAAGCCCTTTTAAAAAAGGAGCTCGCCCCCGAGGCCGCGCCCGCTCGGAGCGGTTGAGAAAAAAATAGAAAGGCCCGCGTTTATGCCGAATACAAAAAGGAACAGGGGCAAAAAGGGAATGACGCTCGTCGAGATAATGCTGGTGGTCGCCATAATCGGCATCCTTCTGGCGATGGCCGTGCCCAATTTGAACAAGGCAAGGGAAAACACCTATAGAAATCAATGCATCACCCATATGAGGAGGATAGCCGCCGCCAAGGAGCATTGGTCCCTGGAGACCGGGGCCGCGGATACCGACGTCCCGACGGCGGGCCAGCTGGATCCCTATATAAAGGACGGGACATCGTCTCTCTTCTGTCCGCTGGACGCGAACTCGAGTTTCGCGTCAAGCTATAACATAAATAATATCTCCACAAACCCATCCTGTAAAATAGACGCAACGCATTTACTTCCGTAAGGAGACGTAAAGATGAAGGCCGCAGTACCATTAAAGGCACACAGCGGCATGACCCTGGTAGAGGTGATGGCTTCCGTATTGCTTTTAACGCTCCTCGTCGGAACGGTCCTTACGCTGCTGATACAAAATATGAAAATGGGCGAGACGATAGATTATAATTACGCCGCCGTAAACATAGCGAAAAGCAGGATGGACAGGATAAGGGAGTTGAGGCGCGATTACGGTTTTAACAACCTTTACACCGCTACGGAAGCCGGGACATCCGTCAACAGGAACGGCCTGCCTGAGGCGGGCGGGGATTTTGTAAGAAAAACGACTATAACAACCGGCTATAACGGCAATGCCAATCTCACTAAAATAGAGGTAAGCGTAAGCTATAAGGCCTCCGGGGACGTAAACATCACTACCATCAAGCTTACATCCCTGATTTCACAATATATCTAATACGGGATAAGGGCGTCATATGTCAAAAATCAAGTTTTCGGCGAAAAAAGGCCTTACGATAGGCGAACTGCTTATAGCTTCTTCTATAGCTATCGTAGTAATAGGCGGGGCATTCGCGCTGTGGTTTATGACGCAGGATAGCTGGATAAACGAAAGGACAAAAAGCAAGATACTGCAGGAGCTCGAGATATCCGTAGAACGGCTGAAAAGGGAGGTCAAGATATCAGACAGCGGAAAGATGTTTTTTCACGTAAATAACGGC